>SXGS01432563.1_pt1 | contig 20829 bp, 17 predicted proteins | sample 3174681 | NCBI WGS metagenome assembly SXGS01 (sample SAMN11356861, study PRJNA531348) | freshwater metagenome | isolation source: freshwater sample F1-80 | place: China: Fuxian Lake, Yuxi | collected 2017-12-25 | reverse complement strand
TCACCAAGTCAGCCACCGCGAGGCACGCCTTTCGTCCCGCTGGCAATGGTTCTCGGGCGACAAGCTCCGCGACCCAGTCGCTGGGCACGAGGCTCAGAAAGCTTTGCTTGAATCCGGTGGGCGAGGGACATAATGTCGGTAGCATCCCAAGCGTAGTAAAGGGCGGTACCGAAAAGTACAAGTCATAAGTTGTTTATTATTAACTACTTACAATTTACGCCATGCCGCGCCCCCTATTTCTTAACGGCATTGTCGCTAAGGTCAAGGAACCGATCAACAACAAGACAATCATCGTTGCGGCAGGAATTAATTCGCAGGGGACACAAGCAGCAGCCAATCTCCTCACGACCCAGATCGAACTTCTGTGTAGTTTTCTCGATGATAAAGCGAAGTTCCCCGGCGGTTTCCCCGAGACTTTCGAAAAATTCGAGGCGTTGTCGACAAGCTTCGGCAACTTTTGAATCCGCGCTACCGCTTGAAAAATGCCGAACGAATGATGCCGACAAACGGCGAAGCAACCAGCACGCTGCGGAACAAGCCCTTTCACCGACCCCTATTTTCGCTTCCTCCAAGAAAGCCCAAGAACCGCCAGAGCGCTCAGTCCGGCGAGGTAAGTTGAAGGCTCGGGAACCGGACTCGTGCTGATCAAGTCAAACACGACCCCGTTTTCAAGCGAATCGACGATTTGCTGACCCGTCCAGGGCCCTGTGACGGGGGTTAGATAATTCGAAACGCTCGGCAGAAGTTGGTTCGCGGAGTCGCGGATCCTTACTTGCCAGAAACCTGGAACATCACCGTAGATGGTGAGAGTGGAAGTGTTCGCTCCCCACGCAACAGGAGGAGAACTATCAAGGGGGATTGTTTGTCCATTTGCGGCAAGGGGGAAGGTGTGGCCAACGGGGTAAGTTGACGGGTTGAATTGCTGCAGTGGATCGAGAATTAGGGAGATGGTGCCGGTGCCTTCAGTCCACAGCCCTTGAAACGTGTATTGCATCAGTGAAGCGTTGGCGGAGGAGGCAAATGTCAATGCCAGCAACAGCACCACCATGCGGTGGGCGCGACGAATTTTCGTCAGGACGTACGCAACGAAGCTTCCGAGCCATTTAAGGCGATTGTCCAGTAGAGCAATTAGGGAATCCACGGAAAACGGTGAGACCCGGAGCGGTGTCAAGGGTAGGGCGCTTGTGTGCGTATTCATAACTTCATGGGGTTGCAATATTTCGGTTTAAGTGAGCCGGCGCTGGTGGCATCCTGATCGGCGTCCGGATCTCAAACGCACAGGAACGCGGTCGGCATACTCTCCTAAAAGACGGAACTCGGCCGATCCTTTCAAAAAAAGTTGCTGGGAATTTATATGAGTTCAGCTTGGCTCTTGCCCGGCGCCTCCGCGTGGGCCTTCCTCTCGCCGCCCGACAGGTTCTGGTGGACAAGTCGGGCACGCTCCTCCACCAGACCCGGAGAAAAGGGATGGGGAGAGTTGGTGCCTTCAGCCTTCCCGGGATGCCGGCCGTCGCCAGGTGCAGGCACACTGATCTCGATCGGCGGTCGTAAGGTCCAATGGGAACGGAGTGTTGCCCAAAGGAACGAAACAGGACGAAAGAAGAGTGCCGGATTGTTGGTTTGAATTCTTTCGCACTGTTTCTCCTCTTTCGGGCAAGGCGCACGTCCTGGAGAACTTTGGAGCCGTCAAATTGGAAATCGAACGGTGTTGCTGATGAGTTATTGAAAGATCGGAGTCTTTTCGATCTTTATTTGATTATGGCAGCGAAATCAACGGGCGCCGGTTCTGGTTTCCCTACGACACGAAACAGTTTGGTGGGCGGTCTTGGGGATTGGGATGATGCGGACAAGTGGGGAGAATTCGGAAAGCTTTATTCGCCCATCATTCTGGCGATCGCGCGAAAAGCGGGGCTGAGGGAGGCGGATGCCGAGGAAGTTCTCCAGGCAGTGTTGCTGAAGGCTGCCTTCAACATGCGGGATGAAAGCAGGCGGTACCATCCCGAAGGAGGTCGTTTCCGAGGCTGGCTGCTGAACCTCGTCCGCTGGAAAATCGGCGAGCAATTCGCAAAGAGCAACCGACGGGATCGTGACCGAAGCGGGGGCGGGGAAGACGTCTTGAATCAGTTGCCCGATGAAGCAGCGGTTCTGCCGGACGAGGAGGTGGAGCGGCGGTGGCGGGAGTTGCTTTTCGAAGCCGCCATCGACAACGTCAAACGGAAGGTGTCCCTGAAGCAGTTTCAAATCTTCCAGATGTACGTCCTCAACGAAATGAGCGCCAAAGAGGTTTGCGATCAGTTGAACGTGAGCCGGATGCAAGTCTACCTGGCCAAAAACCGGGTCAGCCATTTGGTTCAGAAAGAAACCCGACGTCTGGTGGAAAGAACCGATGCGGCGGAGCACCAAGTTGACTGTCGCGGCTTTGGCGGTCGTTAGAATCTAGAGGTTGGTTGCGCCCTTGCGTCCAAGGCCTTTGGTTCCTAAGCTTTTGGCATGCCAGAGGAGAACGGAGATTCGCGGAGCGGGCAGGAGTTGGGTCCGGTTCGAGGCGGCGGTTCCGTTGTTGCGCCACTCATCCCCGATCATGAACTGATTCGAAAATTCGACGGCGGCGCTTACGGCGAGGTGTGGCTGGCAAAGAGTGTCACGGGGGTTTTTCGGGCGGTGAAGGTGGTGAGGCGTTCCGGACTCGATGGGGAACGCCCTTATCATCGGGAATTCAATGGGATCAGGAATTTCGAGCCGCTCTCGCGAACCGGAGAATCGTTGGTGGCCGTGCTGCATGTCGGGATCAACGAGACACAGGGCTATTTTTACTATGTGATGGAACTCGCCGACGACGCGCGCTCGTTGGGAGGATTCGCCGCCGAAGTTCCGGCCCCGACGTTCGAGTTCGACGCGGCGACTTACAAATCCAGTACTTTGGCGGCGTTGTTGGCCGAGCAACACCGATTGCCTTTCGGAGCGTGCCTCGATCTGGGGCTGGCCATTGGGTCAGGATTGTTGCGCCTTCATTCGAACGGGGAAGTACTGGTTCATCGGGATATTTCTCCCAGAAACATCCTGTTCGTGGACCGCAAACCGCGATTGGGGGATCCCGGAACGATGGTTGCCTCGTTGTACGCGAAGTCATTGGTGGGGACACCGGGCTTTATCCCCCCTGAAGGCCCGGGGACGACGCGCGGTGACATCTACAGTGCTGGGAAAGTTTTGTATGTCGCCAGCACTGGACTTGAAGCCAGCCGCTGTCCCGAGCTCCCGCTGTCATTGAAGGGTACGCCCGCTTGGGAAGGGATCATTGAACTGAATCAGGTCGTCCAGCGCGCTTGCGCCATCAAGCCCGACGAACGGTATCGCTCGGTGACGGAGATGCTCAACGACTTGGGGACATTGCAGCAGGGGCGTTCGTTGAGGCTTGAAGCACGGACGAGGCAACGCGAAAGGCGATTCAGAATCTCGATCGCGGCGTTGCTCGCGCTCAGCGTCGGCGCTCTGGCGTGGAATTGGGGCTATCGAAAGGTGGTTCAAAACCAACTTCAGGGCCAGCAGCGCCGGATCGAAGCAGGCGATCGCGAACTGGCTCTGGCCAGGAAACTCATCGAAACCGAACGAGGTGCTGCTTACCTTCGAGTCGACGAGGAATTTGCCAAGGGCAATGCCGCCATGGGAGTGGCACAATTGGCGGCCATCCTGCGTCAGGATCCGGCCAACGAGTTGGCCGCCATGCGATTGATGAGCGCGCTGACCGATCGCAATTTTCCAATGCCAATCTCGGCTCCCATGCGGCACGAAGGGGAGGTCTTCTGGGCTGAATTCAGCCCGGTCGGCGATCGCATCGTGACGGCATCAGCTGATGGCACGGCGCGCGTCTGGAATGCCATGTCGGGTGAACCGATCTCGCCTCCTTTGCCACATGCTGGCCATGTGCGATTCGCTTGTTTCAGCCCGGACGGGGCGAGAATCGCCACCGCTTCGTTCGATCACACGGCGCGCGTCTGGAATGCCGCCACCGGCGTGGCGGTGACTCCGCCGTTGAGGCACGCGGCCTGGGTCAACCGCGCGCGTTTCAGTCCGGATGGGCAATGGGTAGCCACCGTGTCCAGGGACGGCACGGCCTGCTTTTGGGACTCCACGACCGGAGAGCGGAAGGCCGAGCTTCGGATCGCGAAAGGAGAGGTGTACGACTGCCAATTCAGTCCGGATGGCAAGCGGGTGGTTGTTGGCGCTGAGGGTTCGCCAACCACCGTGTGGGAAGTCGGCACTTGGAAACCTGCTTTCGCGCCCATGGCGGACTCCAGAAACGCGGTCTCCGTGGTGTTCAGCCCGGATGGCGACCGGATCGCGACCGCGTCGGACGACGCGGTCGCCAGATTGTGGAACGCGCACACAGGCCAGCCAATCGGAGAACCGATGCAACATGGCGCACAAGTTCGAACGGTTGTGTTCAGCCCCGACGGAGGCAGAGTTGTGACCGCGTCTTGGGACGAAACTGCGCAGGTGTGGGAGGCGACGACAGGCAAGCCGATCACGCCGCCGATGAAACACGCCGATCAGGTTCGGGCGGCGGTGTTCAGTCCGGACGGACTGCGGGTGGCGACCGCGTCGTCCGATTTCACTGCCCGGGTCTGGGATGCCTGGACTGGGGCGCCGCTCATCGAAGCGATTCGTCACGGGAACAAGTTGCGCGGGGTTCAATTCAGCCGCGAAGGGGCGCGGCTTCTGACCATCTCGGCGGACAAGACGGCCAGAATGTGGGACATCAGGAACGGCGCCTCGATGGCCGGCCCTCCATCCAACCAATACCTGATCCAATCCCATGAATACACGAAGGATGGTCGGATTTCTGTCCGGGGCACTTTCACCTCTCAATACAAGGGCACAGTGCTTGAAGACGGCAGGGTGAACGGCGTGATCCAGTATCAGGAGAGGATCAACTCGACGCACGTTAGCGGCGATGGGAAATGGGTCGTCACGGCTTCGGACGACCGCACCGCCCAGGTCTGGGAGATCCGAAGCGCCAAGCCGGTGGGCAATCCGTTGCCGCATCCAGCCTACGTTCTCCAGGCGGAGTTCAGTCCGGACGCAACTAGGATTGTCACGGCTTCGAGAGACTCTGAGGCGAGGCTTTGGAGTCGAAGCACCGGCGAACTGCTGGGCGCGCCCATGCGGCATCAAGGGCCATTGCGCGACGTGGAGTTTAGTCCTGACGGCAGCCATGTCTTGACCGCATCCGATGACGGCGTCGCGCGGATCTGGAATGGAGTGAATGGGAACGCCATGACTGCTCCAATGCCGCATCCCGAGGCGGTGTTATTTGCTCAGTTTAGCCCGGACGGACGCAGAGTCGTCACCGCCTGCAAGGACTTCAGCGTGAGGATCTGGGACGCGCAAAATGGCCGTCCCGTCACGCCTGCACTCATGCAAGATGCCGAGATCGTGTTCGCCATGTTCAGTCCGGATGGGCGAATGATTGCCATAAGTTGCGAAGACAGGACTGTCCGGATTTGGGACGCGAGATCGGGGGAGTCTGTTTCTGGACCGATGCGACATCCACAGCCGATTACCCACTTGGCGATCAGTCCGGATGGTCTCCGAATGGCCACGGCTGTGAGACCGGGAACCGTGCGGTTCTGGGACGTCAAAACGGGCCTGCCATTAACCGAGCCACGCAATTTGAGCCAAGACGTTCATTGGCTAGAGTTCAGCAACGATGGTACGTCGTTGCTCGTGCTGGGGGACGCCGCGCGAGTGGAGTTGCAAGTTCCCACTCCTGGTCAACGACCTCCGTCCTGGCTGTCCACCCTGGCTGAGGAGTTCCTCGGAGGCCATTGGACCAGGGAGAATTCGTTCGTGCCGTCTTCTGGCGTTGGGTTGAGGGAGGTGCGGAAGCGGATCGGATCGTCCGCATCCCAGGGCTACTTCGAGTTGTGTGCCCGGTGGATGTTCGAGGATCGATCCACGAGAACGATCTCACCGATGGCAGTCGGATCCTCCACAGCCGCGCATCTGCGGTTGATCCTCGAAGGGGAAGTCGTGGGGAGTTTGCAGGATGTGCTCTGGGTATCGCCCACGAACGGGCCGGCTTTGGCGCGCCTGGCCCATCGATTCAGGGAGGCGAGTGAAAATGACGGCTCGAAACGCGCACAGGCTCTCACTCTCTTTGATCGCGCCGTGGACGTTGCGCATGCGGACAGCGAAACCATGTACCGCGTGCTCGACATAGCCAGTGTCGACAGCCTGGTTGCAGCCCATTTGAAGGGTTTCGAAAAGCCCCTGACAGTCCACTCCAATTCGATCAACTTATGGATCGCTCGTGGCTGCTTGCTTCAAAAGACCGGACTTCACACGTTGGCATCCAACGCGTTCGAGAAGTCGATCGAGTTGATGACAAAAGATGGTCGTGGGATGAAAGTGCTTGGGGGGGATCTCCTCATGGATCGAGCGGGAGTGCTGCGCTTGATGGGGAAACTCGAGCAAGCTCGCGAGGCATGTCGGGACCCAAACACATTCGCTTCACGAGACGATGTGGCGAATTCGTCCCAAATTGACCTTTCGAATCATTACAATGCTTCACTGCGGCACCGCTTGAACGACAGGCTTGTTCGTGGGGGTGGAAGCCTGCGAGCATTGGAAGGAGGCACTCGCACTCTGCAAGGCATACCTTACGATATCCGCGGACGAGTGTTGCTCGACAGTTCGCACGAATCCCAACAGGATCATTTGTATCCAGCAGTCGTAAAAGGGATCGGCATCGGCCGCGTGGCAAGCCAGTTCCATATACTGCACGGGGCGGAGGGTGCCGCCGAATCAGGCACCAAGGTCGGGCATTATCTGGTTCACTACATCGACGGCCAAACCGAGGAGATCCAGATTGTTTTCGGTGGCAACGTCTGGAATATGGAAGACCAACTCGAAAAGCCGCTCGGAGACTCGGAATTCGATATCGCTTGGGAATCAAGGCCATCAACGGGACCGCATGGGCGCCTCCTCCACGTGCTTTGGAAAAACCCGCGGCCCGGAATCGAGATTTCGCATCTCGATTTTGTTTCGAACATGAAGGAAGCCGCCCCGTTTTTGGTCGCCATAACGTTGGAGTAAAAAAATCCCCAGTCTTGCCTGTCGCGGTCAAGTCGATAGAATTTGGCAATGCCTGTCTCGGAGAAACCAAAAGTAAGCACACCCAATTCAATCATGCAGCTTATTCTGGCGCTCGGTCTCGCGCTGAGCTTCCCGGCTTCCTCGATCCAGGCCCAGGAGAGCGTGAAAGGAAGAAAATCGCTTGTCTTCCGAGGAGTTCAAACCCTCCTGGTAGTCGATCTTGCAGGCGGATCGATCGCCAACTTCCACTTCAATGATCTGCCCCTGAACCCACTCCAATGGGCCACGCCCGAGGAAGGGGATCCATCGATTCGGGGATTTGGCCACTTCCTGTGCCTGGACCGGTGGGGCCCTCCCTCCGACGCCGAGGGCGCCAACGGCATGCCGTATCATGGTGAGGCGGCGCGCGTCGAGTGGACCACGGTTTCGGAACCCGCGGCGGATGGCGATTTCATGCAGGCGGAGATGTCGGCCTCCCTACCCCTGGCGGGCCTTGCGATCCACCGCACCATTCGTTCCTCGCGGGAATTCGCGGTCTTTATGGTTCGCGAGCAGATCTCGAACAAGAACAAGCTGGGCCGAGTGCTCAACTGTGTTCAGCACCCCACCATTGGGCCTCCGTTTCTGGACGAGTCCACGATCGTCGATTGCAACGGCGTCAAAGGCTTCGCCCAAGGGAACGCCTCTGCCGCCACACCCGAGGAACCGTCATTCGAGTGGCCCAACGCGCTTAAACCGAATGGCCAGCGTGTGGATATGCGCCGGCTGGCGGATGACCCCGCACCCAACGTGGTGTCATACGCCATCGATGCCGCCCATGGCTGGGTGACGGCCGTGACCCCAGGCAAAGGGCTGCTCATCGGTTATGTCTGGAAAACCTCCGACTATCCTTGGGTCAGCCTCTGGCGCGATGTCCGCGAGGGCAGACCATCCGCTCGAGGCCTGGAGTTTGGATCCACAGGCCTGCACCAGCCTTTTCCCATCCTCACCAAAAAGGGCCGAATCTTTGGGCGGCCGTTGTTCGAGTTTCTCGACGCGAACCAATCCATGATCAAGTCTTACGCGGTGTTCTTGCTCAAAGTTCCGACCGATTTCGCGGGCGTCGGCAGCTTGGCGATTGAAAAGGATCGGATCAGCTTGAATGAATCCCCTGGCTCCAAAGGAAGAACATTCATCGTGGAGTCGCCTGGACTCTTACAACAGCTCAATTGAACCCGTGACTCGCGACCGACATTCAGGCTCCCGGGCGCCGGGCCATTGGATGCTCCGTTTCCTTGGAGCCCTTATCTTCGACATGCCGTCGACATGGTTCCTTGCACGGTGTCAAGCCCAGGCGTTGCTGCTGTCACTTTTGGCTCCTCAACTCATTCTAGCGCAAGCGCCGCCCGGAGTCGCTCCACGCCGAGGATTTGACCTCACCCTTTGGGCTCGAGAACCCATGGTGGCTGATCCTGTCGCGCTCGCTTTCGACGATCTTGGACGATTGTATGTCGCGGAAACGGCCCGGCGCAGCACCGTGGATATTGATATTCGAGCACATCCCGACTGGCTGGTGGACGATCTCGCCAACCAATCGGTCGATGATTTGCGCCGCTTCTTCCGATCGAAAATGGCGCCCGAGTTGAGCTCTCGAAACGCACGATGGCTGGCAGACTCCAACCGCGACGGCAACCACGATTGGAAGGATCTGATGTCCGTCAAGGAAAGGATTCGGCTGCTCGAGGATCCGAACGGAACGGGCAAGGCGACTCGTTCACGGCTCTTTTTTGAGGGATTCAATGAGGAAATCAATGGCGTGCTCGCGGGTGTGATGCCCTGGGGAGGAACTGTTTTGGCGACGGTGTACCCCGACCTTTGGAGGCTCCAGGACGCTGACAAGGACGGTATTGCTGAAAGCAAGGCATCCCTGTTCCGGGGTTTCGGAGTCCATGCGGCATTCGACGGCCACGATCTGCATGGCCTGACTATGGGTCCCGACGGCAAGATTTATTTCTCCCATGGCGACAACGGGTTCTCGGTGACGACCCTCGAAGGAAAACGGTTGCACCACCCGAACACCGGCGGCGTCCTCCGCATGAACCCCGATGGATCCGAACTTGAAGTATTCGCCACCGGACTCAGAAACGTCCAGGAAATCGCCTTCGACGATTTTGGGAACCTGTTCTCGGTTGATAACGACGGCGACCTGGAGGACGAGCGTGAACGGTTCGTTTATATCACAGAAGGCAGCGACTCCGGTTGGCGTTTGCACTGGCAGTTCCGCGACCCGGGTTGGGCGAAAGTGACGGGACAGCCTGTCTACAATCCCTGGACGGCCGATCGCATGTGGGTGCCTCATTTCCAGGGACAACCAGCCCATATCACGCCTCCATTGATGAATTACTCGGTCGGACCTTCAGGGTTTCAATACAATCCAGGCACGGCATTGAATCAAGATTACGCCGGACACTTCTTCCTCGCTCAATTCCCGGTCCGAAAAGTGACGGCGTTCAGGACATCCCCAAAAGGCGCCTCCTTCGAAATGATCGATGAACATATCTTCCTCTCCGGCATGATGGCGAGCGCGGTAAACTTCAGCCCGGACGGAGCGCTGTATGTCGCGGATTGGGATGGCATGTGGGCGCCGAACGGGAAGGGCGCGATTTGGAAACTGGACACACCGGCTTCGGCGGGATCCCCAATTCGCCGGCAAGTAAAAGAGCTGCTCGCCGAAGGAATGCGCGAACGCGATACCGGCGTCCTCTGCCAACTCTTGGGCCACCCGGACATGCGTGTGCGGCTGAGAGCTCAGTTCGAGCTGACTCGCCGAAAGGACGCGCGAACCCTGATCGCCTTGGCAAACTCCACTGCCTCTACTCGGTTCACCCGCCTTCACGCGCTCTGGGGACTCCGCCAGTTGAAAAGCCCTCTCCGCGTGGAGCAACTGCCGCTCGGAGATCCTGATGCGGAGCTCCGCGCCCAGGCCGCCAAAGTCGCGGGAGAGCTCCGAATGCGCCGCGCCACTCCGGAGTTGATCACCCGGCTCGCGGACTCGAACCTCAGAGTTCGCTTTCACGCGGCGCTCGCTCTCGGCAAGATCGGAGACAAATCGGCGCTCGATCCCTTGGTCACACTCCTGGCGGAGAATCGAAACGAAGACGCGTTTATCCGGCATGCGGGTGTCATGGGACTGCTTGGAATGGGCGACATCGAGCAGCTCTCTCAACTTCATTCCCACCCCTCGGTCTCGGTTCGCCTGGCGGCTGTCGTGGCGCTGAGGCGTCTCCGATCCAGCGCGGTCGGCCCGTTCCTCCGCGATGGAGATCCGCTGGTGCGGCGCGAGGCGGCGCGAGCGATTCACGATGACGACTCCATCCTGGAGCTGCTCCCAAGCTTGGCGGCTTTGCTCGACGAAGTGGCGCCCAACGAAAACGAGGGGGTCACGCGCCGTGCCATCGAAGCCAACCTGAGACTCGGCCGCGCGGAACATGCCGAGCGGCTTCTCCGGTGCGCATCGGATTCCGGGCGAAGCGAATCTGTGCGTGTCGAAGCCCTCGAGTCGCTGGCCTCGTGGAACCAAACGCCATACATTGATCGAGTCGAAGGCATGGTTCGCTTTCAAGCACCGCGTGCCAGCCCGCTTCCAGAACGGTTGATCAAGGAAAATGCGTTCAGCCTGCTGCGAGGTTCCGGGAAAGAAATGGCAGAAGCCTTGACGCGGGTCTTGCTCAAGAACCGCATCGAATTGAGCCCCGAACGTGTGATCGAGTGGATTCGCGCGACAGAACTCGGGCTCGTAGCGCGAACCCAGGCGCTGTCCTTGCTCGCCAGGCAAAGTCCTGAGCGCCTCCCCGGCGTTCTCACGCAAGTTCTCGATGCGCCCGAGGTCGAGCTCCGGGAGGCCGCCTGGAGTGTTCTCGCCCAAACCAGCCCCGAAGAATTCTTTGCCTCGGCAAAAACACGTTCCAAAACGACCTCCATTCAAGAACGGCGGACGATCCTTCGCCTGATGGCTCCTTCGAACTCACCCATCGCCATCGATTTTCTCGTGACTGCATGGCGCGCGTTCAAAACGGGTCAATTGCCTCCGGAACTCGCGCTCGATGTCGTGGAAGCGATGCGCGCAAGTCCGGATCTGGCTTTCAAATCCGCGGTGATCCAGCACGAGAGTTCGCTCAATCCCCAGGATTCCCTCGCGAAATACCGTCTCACCCTCTCGGGAGGAGATGCCCTCAAGGGGCGGGACATCTTTCGCACGCACGTGGGCGCCCAATGCGTGCGGTGCCACGAAGCGGGGGGAGAAGGGTTTCAAGCCGGCCCCCCCCTCGCCGGAATCGCCCTCCGGTCCAGTCCCGAATCCCTGCTCGAATCACTGGTCAACCCGAGCGCTCAGTTGGCGACAGGATTTGAAAACACGACGCTCTTCCTGAGAAACAACGAAACCATCGAGGGAGCAAAAATTCAGGAGACGGCCCAGGCCGTCACGATCAAACAGGCAAGCGGCGAAATCATCGCCGTTTCGCGCTCAACCATCGAAAGCGTCTCCAAAAGCACCATTTCCGCGATGCCCGCCATGGGAGAAATCTTGAATCGATTCGAAATCCGGGACTTGATCGCTTATCTGTTGACTCTGAAATAGCGCTTCCGATGCGTTGTCATCCGAGACCGCCCAGGTCACCCTCCTTTCCTCCGCGTCTTTTTCCCCTTGGCGTCCTCCACTTTCCGGAGAGCTTCCGCGACCCTGAATTCCACGATGCTGCGTATCAACTCGAGCGGCATGGGTTTTTCGAGAGGGAACTGAACCGAACCCTTCGCCCACTGATACTCGGAGAGGCGCTCTTTAAACGCTTCGATGGCGGAAGGGGTTGGATAGAACCCAACGTGGTTCTTGAAAGCCGCGAAATGCACGAGATTGCCGTGGAACACAAACGTCGGGATTCTGTATTTGATCACCTCCTCGGCGCCGGGGGCCGCCTGGCGAATGGTGCACCGGAGCTGATCCAGCACATCCCGAACATCTTCAGGAAAAGTGGCTATATACTCATCCACACTAGCTGGGAATCCGTTTGGCGTGTCCATAGGGCATCTCGGCAAATATATAACAATTCAACTCAAGGGAGAGCTGCGCTGCCCCGCAGGCCGGATGGCACAGCGTGGCCGGTCATTTCGCAGCCTCTCGTTTTTCTCACGATTCAATGGCGATTGAAAACTGGGTCAATTCAATTTGACTGAACACTATCACGGCAACGGGGCCCTACCGAGTATTGCCCAGTCACGGCTGATACGAAGCCACGGCAGCACAGCCCGGCCGATGCAGTACCCAAGGAGCATCTCCCCGTCAAGGTGTCTTGGAGATGGGGTCGGAGTTCGTTCCGGGCCGGGACCGGAACGTGCCGGATCCATCGTGAGGGCGATTTCTAGGCCGGGTCAATCGGTCGAATTCCCGCTGCTGCCAGGGTTGAAGTTCCGACCGGATTCGACCATGGAGGGCGCGAAATTCCTCGCGGGTGCGAGGGGCCATTTCCTGGAATATTTGTTGCATCCGGTGCTGGCTGTTCGTGACGATGCCCAGGATGCGCTCGCGCTGATCCGGCGTCAGTTCGAGTGTGCCATCCATGCGTCGCATCAAGTCTCGAATTTGCGCTTCGTGACGCGGATTGAAACTTCCCGGCGTCAACCCAGCCCGCGGGTTTTGGGACACAAAGGGCCCGCCATCGCGCTTCCCGCTCAACTGCTTCGAGAGCATGAAAGTCAGTGCCCCTGTCACCACGCCGGAGGCAAAAATGACTAGAGCCGCCAAGACAATCCTCCATTCCTTCACAAAACCTCCAAGGCCTCCTCCGCCCCGCTCCACAGGACCGCCTCCAGGGCGACGCCAAGATCTTCCCCGCCGAGCGCTGCGCCCGGAAACGAGAGGCAGCAGGCTCCGAGCACTGCGGCCAGCGCCACGCAGGAGACGGAGACCCGCCAGAGGCCAGCCGCCCAATCGACAGCGGGAAATGCGGGACGGATCCGGCCCTGCCGCAGAGAAGCCAGGACGCGTTTTTCAAAAGCATCAGGCACCGACCAGTCCTTGCCGGGCTGACGAGCCGCGCTCATGAGCTTCCGGAGCAGAATGTCAGTGTTCATAGGCAAAACCTAAGACGCCGCCAGGGCATCGAGGGGTTACAGATATTTTCCAAGAGCCAGCCGCGCCGCGCGCCGACGCATTTCGCGCCGCGCCCGGAAAGCTCGCACCTTCACGGCAGTGGAGGACCATCCCGTAAGATCCGCGATCTCTTTCACGGTCCGCCCCTCGATTTCCAGCAGCGTAACGACCAGCCTGGAGGCCGGGGTTAATTGGTCAAGAAGCCGTTTTACGAGCGAACGGGCGGCATCCTCCTCGTGTCCCGCCTTCTCCGGGGCCACCGCAAGACGATCCAGCCAGTCAGTCTCGGCATCGTCAAGATCTGTGAAAGCACTCTCTCGATTGCGCTGATGCTTCCTTAAAGCGTCATAGCAGGTTCGCACCGCAAGCCGCATGAGCCAATGCTCGAATGGCGACTCTCCACGGAACGTCGCGAGCTTTTGATGCGCCTTTAAAAATACATCCTGGGCGATGTCCGGAATCTCGTGCTCACGGCGGGCATACCGCCGGACGGTCGAAAACACCCGGGCCTGATGTCTTGCTATCAAGGTTTCAAAAGCATTGTCATCGCCACGCACAGCCCGGGCCACCAATTCCTCATCATCGATTTCCACACGGGCGGGCTGGTCGAGTGGGTTCGGCGCGGAGGCTCTGTCGCCTGACTACTTCGGCGACTTCGGCGGGGATGGAGGCCCTTTTGGAAGCGATGGAGTAAGCCCCACCGGGGGAAGTCCAAGCGGCGGTTGAACCCCGGGTTGATTGACGGACCCAGGCAGTTGCCTGAAGGCTCCTGCGGCGGCGTCCTGCCCTAGCCCAGGACGGTTGATCACGCTTTGCAAGCGAGTTCGCATGCCGTCGTCAAAGTTGCTTTTCATGACCTCGATCTGTTCCGGAGAGAGGACAGGCCGCACCTTCGCGAACGCGGCGGCGCGGGCCACCTGATAATCCGCCTCCACCTTGGAAAGGGCGTCAATCCGTGCGCGTATGGTTTGCTCGTCGAATTTCTCCGCAAAAATGGCGTCCGCCACCGCGCGCTTGGCTTGGTCCTGCCGCGCAGCCGTGTCTTGGCGCGCCTTGGCCACCGCCTCGATGTATTCGCGCAAAGGCGCCCGCTGCTCCTCGCTGACATTGGGAAGGCCTGGAGGCATCAGTCGCTGGCCCGCGGGGGGAGGAGGAAGGGCGCCTCGCGGATCCCCCGGCAAGGGAGGAGGGACCGGCTGAGCCAACACCACAGAGCAAGACGCCAGCAACCCAGCGCACCATTTCATCTCAAATAAATATCTCATAATCTGCCAACTTGATGTTCGATTTCGTCGATCGGACCACCTAGGAATCAACACCGGTGCTGAAAAAAGGATTCGGGCAGGGACTCGTGCGGCCCCGCCTAGGGAGGGCTTGCACCCATCACGCGCGCGCTCAGTCCGTGTTTGGATAGGATCCGAGAACTTTCACGAAAGTGCACCGGTCCTGCAGCAGATTGATCGCTTGAGCCACTTTCCGGTCTTTTACGTGACCGTCAAAATCCACGAAAAAGAAGTATTCCCACGCCTTCCTCTTGCTCGGGCGCGATTCAATCTTGGTCATGTTCAATCGCTGAGTTCTGAAAGGGGCCAAGGCCCGATGTAGGGCACCCACCTCATCGCGAATGCTGAACATCAGACTCGTGCGGTCGTGCCCTGTCGGAGGGCTGCACTGCCTTCCTAAAACCAAGAATCGCGTGGCGTTATTCGTGTTGTCCTGAATATCCTGCTCCAGCACCGGCACGCCATATTTTTCGGCCGCGAGCAATCCCGCGATGGCGCCGGCCTCTTTCTGTTGCGAAGCGCTCTCGGCACTCCTGGCGTTGGACGACGTTTCCAGAACTTCGGCATGGGGAAAATTCCGGTGCAGCCAACCGCGGCACTGCGCCAGGGTCTGAGGATGAACATACAGCCGGCTGATCTGCTCTCGCCGAGCGTGACTAATGAAACAATGGGAGATGGGGAGAACAATTTGGGCGACAATCTTCAGGTCGCTGTCGATGAACATGTCGAGCGTGTGGGTGACCACTCCTTCAGTCGAGTTTTCGACAGGCACCACCCCGTAATCCGCTTTGTTCTTCACCACTTCAGAGAACACATCGGTGATCGTCTTGAGCGAGGCGTATTTGAGGCTGCTCCCAAATCTGCGGATCGCGGCCTGGTGGGTGTAGGTGGCCTCCGGCCCCAGATAAGCGATCGTGATGGATTTCTCGAGCGACAGCGCGCTCGACATGATTTCCCGATAAATCGCTCGTAAAGAGTCATTCGTGATGGGCCCCTTGTTGAGGCGGCAGATACGCTGGAGGACGACGCGCTCCCTGTGCGGTGCGTAGATCTCCTCGCCCGCTTTCAGTTTTATGGCGCCGATTTCCAATACGTGCCGCGTGCGCTGATTCAGAAGCTTGACAATCTGGGCGTCCAGAACGTCGATCGCCTCGCGGTTTTCGCTAATATTCATGCTTTGGGCGGTTTCAGTTCCCCCGTTTCTGAAATGACGGCTTCGACGGCGGAAGGCGCGGGGCTCGGCTCCGCTGTCACCAGGGCCTCAGGGTGGGTTACGGGTATTCGGCGCAATTCGTCCGCGGCGGGAAGATCGGCCAGATTGCTTAACCCAAAATATTGGAGAAATTGCTGCGTGGTGGCGTAGGTCATCGGGCGGCCAACCACTTCGGCGCGCCCTGCGTTTTCGATCAACCCTCGCTCCAATAAGGTTTGCATCACTCCGTCCACGGAGACGCCCCGGATCTGCTCGATTTCGGCCCGCGTGACAGGCTGCCGGTACGCCACGATGGCCAACGTTTCCAGCCCCGGCTGGGAGAGCCGAGGCGGGCGGCTTGCCTCGCCCACAAGTGTTCGAAGCCATGGCGCGTATTCGGGACGGTTCACGAACTGCCAGGCACCCGCGACACAAACCAAACGATACCCCTTCGCGCCGTTCTCGAAATCCTCCCGCAGCGAGTCCAAATTTCCCTGGATCACATCCACTTTGATCTTCCTGAACTCCTTGCCTCCCTCCTCTTCAGACGAACTCGCGGTGGATTCAAGAATGCCTTGAATCTCCTTCGGCGTGAGCGGCTTTTGAGAGAAGAACAGAACCGTCTCCAAAATGTTTTTGAGTTCCATAGTCACGAAAGCCGCGGCGCCGGATTCTCCTCATGGTCGGGCACCCCCGAGGCCTGCGCGGAATCGCCGGCAGCAGAGGTTTCCTGCAACCCGGTCACCGACGGAGATTCCCCCGCGGCATGTGCCGCGGCCAGGGAAGCCCCGGCCTCCAGGGAAGGGTCGGGGGCAAGGGAGAGTTCTATCTCGCCAAACGCCTCGCTCTGCGCGCATGCCAGGACTTTGAGCCTGATCAATTCGAGCGTGGCCAGAAAAGTAACGACGATTTCAACTCGGCTGGCCGCCTCCGCGAATAGCTCGGAAAAACGCATGGTCCGGCGCACCGTGATCTCCTGCCTCAGAAGCTCGATCTTCTCGCTCACTGACCAACGATCAGCGAAAATATCGGATGACTGATCCCGGGCCTGAACCCGTTTTAAAATCGCCGCCACCGCTGAGACCAGGTCAAAGACGGAAACCGTGGCACGGGCCGCGGCTGGCTCCTGATCAAACTTAATCTTCGCGGCTGAGTGTGGAAAAACGCCTTCCTGCGCCACCTCGAGGCTTTGGAAGGTCGCCGCCGCGTCCTTGAATTTCTTATATTCCACCAACTGCCGGATCAGTTCCCACTTCGGATCCTCATCGTCCGGCTCCGCCTCGACGGCGACCTGCTGGTCTGAAGGCAAAAGTTCACGGCTCTTGATGTAAACCAGAGTGGACGCCATCACCAGGAAGTCACCAGCGACCTCCAAGTCCAGTTGGCTCATCGCCTCGATGCAATCGAGGAAATCCGTCGCCAGCTTCGTCAGGTTGACGTCGTAAATGTCGACTTCCTGCTTCTTGACGAGGTACAGAAGCAGGTCCAGCGGGCCTTCGAAAACTTCGAACTGGACTTTGTATTCACCCATGGGTCCGTTGGAAATGGCAAGAGACCTGGGCGCGCCGGCACGGGCCGCGCGGCTGCGAAGGCTCGTGGCGTCAGTGGCGGGGACGCAGCAAGATAACCTTCTTTTCGGTGCCTTCCACTTCCACGCTGTGTGTTTCCACCGTGGGATCGTCTTTCAGGGCATTGTGCACCACGCGGCGATCGAAAGCGCTCATGGGCTCCAACTCCACAACATCTCCCCAACGCCGCACTTTCTCCGCAGCCTCAAGAGCCTTCTTCACCAGGGACTCGCGGGCTTGCTCCCGGTAACCACCCACGTCGACCGTGATCTTGGGCGCTTCGGGATCCAGTTTGAACAGCATCCGGTTCACGATGTACTGCAAATCGCTCAAGGTCTGCCCCTGACGCCCTATGAGTCGCCCTGAGTCATCGGATCTCACATCCAAAAACAAACCTTCCTCATGGTGATGCTCCTCGATCGTCACCTGGAAACCGAGAAGTCGGAGCACTTCCTCAAGCAGGGCTTTGGGTTCGGCTGGCATGGGATTGTCGATGAATGGCGTGGATTGAAGTGGCGTGTGTGAAACCTGGCTATTTTCTTCGCCGCGGCATCGCCGCGGGTGCGACGGGAACTCCCGCCGGCGTGGCGGGCTCGTTCTTCGTCAGCTTCATTTGGGCAATGCTTAACAGATTCTGCACCGTCCAGTAAAGAGTCAAACCCGCGGCATACTGATACAAAAAGACCATGAACATCAGCGGCATGTATTGCATGATTTTCTGCTGCACCGGATCCATGCCTGGCGAGGGTGGGGTCAGTCGTATCTGCCAGAGCTGCGTCGCCCCCATCAATAGAGGGAGAATGTTGAGGGGCATGCCCAGGAGAACCGCGACCGTGTCTGGCTGCGACAAATCGCACGCCCACAGAAATCCCGCGCCTCGCAGCTCAATCGCGCTCTGGATCATAAAGAAAAAGCCTATGAAAACCGGGATCTGCAGCAGCATCGGAAGGCAGCCCCCCAACGGACTCACCTTGTTCTCCCGCATGAACTCCATGAGCTTCGTGTTCATCTTCTTGGGATCATCCTTGTATTTCTCCTGCAACGCCTTCATCTGCGGCTGGAGCGCAGCCATGCGCTTCATCGATTGAGTCGAGGCTTTCGTCAAGGGCCAGAAAAGCAGCTTGATGGCCACCGTGATCACGATGATGGCCATTCCATACGGCAACCCTTTCGAGGCGATGAGATTCATCGAAAGCAGGAGCGCCTTCGAAAACAATCCAAAGAAATTCCCAAAATCCATGATCAAGTCGAACTCGTTGTTTCGATCTTGGCCAATTTTCGCCAACGTCTTGTACTCCTTCGGCCCCGCGTAGAATTCGAATCGCCGCTCCACCACCCCGCTTGGCTGGAGAACCGCCGCGGGATAAACCAAGCTTGCCTGATAACCGATCGGCTTTTGGTGAAGCTTCGGATCCGCAGCAAGTTGCGCCACCGTAGGCGCCGGCATCTCCATGTGCCGGGCGAGCACTTGCGCGGCCGGGGAATTGGTGGCGGTCATCGCCGCCATCGTAAAAAACTGGCTGTTCACGGCCGCCCAACGAACATCGGTTTGCCCCTCCAAATACTTGTCTCGGGGCGTCCCCGGAACGCAGCCCAAGGAATAATTCTTGAACCACGACTCGTCCACCTTGAAAGCCTTCGTCCCGTTGAACCAATGCACTAGAAAATGACGGGCGTCATCAATCGAATGCGTCTGAGCAGCCGTGCCAACCACCCACTCGTGGGCGGGCACGCCCACCGCTTGCTGGGACCGGTTCTCGATGCGCGTGGTGATGGACATGAGGTAGTTGCTGCCGAGTGTGAACTCCTTCACCACATGAAGTCCGTTTGTCAGCGCCTTCTCGGCCCGCGCCCCCGCTGTGGTCTTCACGAGATTGAAAATTCCGTCTCCCTCAATCCCCGCCCCCCCCAACAACGACATCGCAGGCGCTTCAGATCTCGCGTTCAGCTTGACGAAACTCGTGGGAGCCGCGTTCGTCGAACCGCTCTTCTTATCGCACGCCGTCGACTCGCGATACTTGAGAAGTTCAGCGGCCTTGATGCCACCCCCGAAGGAAGTCAGCACAATCCTCACGAGGCCATTTCTAAGTTCCACCGATTGCTCCAGGGCGGAGGATGGGAATCGAACCCCAAACGACCCCGAGTTTGGAAGGTGCGAGGGATTAGGAACCGATTGCGGCGCCACCGACTCGGTTGATCGGGCGCCGTTCCTCAGCGACTCCGGCGCCGCTTGCCCGATCTGATTTGTCACGCTCCCCGCATGGACCACATTCGTGCCGCCAGGCCGAGGCGCTGGCGGATAGAGTCTTCCGATCATGGGATACCATCCGACGAGCAACAAGAATGATAAAGTCAGGATGACGATGCCTTTTCGGTCCATGGTAGAAAAAAGTGTCTAGCGCCACCGCGAGCCTCTCGCAGCCGAGGTGACTGGTGATGGCGAGGGCTGAAGAATGGCTTCCGACAAACTATTAGCAGGCACCGGGTCGTCCCCGCATCCCCCCCAAGGGTGACATCGGCAAATTCGTTTCAATGAGAGAACTCCACCGCGGGCAACACCGAACCGGCTCACCGCGTCCAGCGCATAACGCGAACACGTGGGCGAAAACCGGCAACACCCGGACGAGCCCAGCACCGCATGCTTGAATGGCGACATGGTCCAACGATAAACATGCAACAAAAATATCACCAACTTTTGCGGAACCCTTGAAATGATTTGGAGCCCTGGACGGAGTAATTTCACGAATATCGTTTAAGCCGCCAAACCGGCACTGCGCATCGCTCGGAGCAGATCCCGGCGCACCTCTTGAAACGAGCTGCTGGCGATGGACTTGCGAGCCACGAGAACCAAATCCACCGGCTTCAGAATGGCGGCTCGATTCAGGCGGTAAACCTCTTTCAATAATCGCCTCGCCCGGTTTCGGACGACTGCCGCGCCGATGCGACGGCTTGCCACCACCCCCAAACGGCCCGCACCCCCAGCCTCCAAAGCTCGCCAGTTGGCGATCAAGCACCCGCACACCACCCGATTCCCAAGCGCTTGGGTACGGCGGAAATCCGAACCGCGCCGAATCCGTGACGCCCTCGGGAACCGTAGGCTGGCAGCCGAAAGTGTCATGGGCTTTCCGTGCTCCCTGATCCGCCTATCTAGACTGGTGTGAGGCGTTTGCGGCCCACCCGGCGGCGGTTCGACAGAATCGCTCGCCCGCTCTTCTTGGACATCCTATTCATAAAACCGTGCTGCCGTTGGCGCCGGATCTTCGATGGTTGATATTGGCGTTTCATGCGTTTCTAAATGATCTGTTTCAGTGATTCCTCGGACCAAACGAACTCTTTGACCCCGGACGCTGACCTCAGCGGAGCCGGAGAGAATAGCAATGAAAGAGGGGGTGTCAAGCTGGGCCATCGGCCCAAATGGCTCGACAGTGCATCCGCAGGTTGACGGTGAATTTGGCTGGCAGCCCGGAGCGCGGTTGTGTGCGAAGCACCAGCCGCAGCAGGTTTGGCGTGATAGCGAGCCTGAGATGCTGCTGCGACTGGCTTTCAGCACAGTCGCGCTCGTGT
>SXGS01583932.1_pt1 | contig 20831 bp, 13 predicted proteins | sample 3174681 | NCBI WGS metagenome assembly SXGS01 (sample SAMN11356861, study PRJNA531348) | freshwater metagenome | isolation source: freshwater sample F1-80 | place: China: Fuxian Lake, Yuxi | collected 2017-12-25 | reverse complement strand
GCCGTCCGAGCCGCCGCCGGTGGACGACTCCTCGAGAGCCACGTCAACCTCCGCCGCTAGCGTCTTGGCCGTCCGGAACAGGCGCGCCACGCCTGGGGTCCGTTCCATCGGCGGACGGTTGAGGTCGATGTCCACCTCGAGGGAGCATCGTTTGTCGCGCGGCTTCAACCCGGCGATCTGGCGGCGCAGGCGTTCGTAGTCGCGCAGCTTCGGCACCCGGAAATCCACCGCCAGGCGCGCCAGGGCGGGCACCACGTTCGTGCGCGTCCCGCCTTCCACGATTCCGGGATTGACCGTCACGCCGCGGTCGAGATCGGCGAACTCGCCGATCCTGCCGGTCTGATACGCCAGTTCGAGGATGGCGTTGGCTCCCGCGGCGAAGTCGACGCCCGCGTGTGACGAGATGCCACGCACGCGCAACTCGAATCCACCGACGCCCTTGCGAGCCGTCTTCGCCTTGCCGCCGAGTCCCGTCCCGGGCTCCAGCACCAACACGGCCGAACTCTTCTTCGCCTCGGCCTCGGTCAGCGCGCGCGACGTGTGGCTGCCCACCTCTTCGTCGGACACGATGAGCAGCGCCAGCTTGCGAGGCGCCGGGATGTCGAGGTCCCGCAGCGCGCGCACCGCGAACGCGAAAAACGCCAGCCCGGACTTCATGTCCAGCACGCCGGGCCCCCACAACCGCCCCGCCTCCTCCCGCCAAGGCATGGTGGCGAGCGTCCCCATCGGCCACACGGTATCGGAATGGCCCAGTCCCAGAATGCGCCCCGTCTTCTTCCTGCCCGGTGAGTCGAACTCGCACAGCAGGTGAGGACCGCGCCCGCCCCTTCCCGCGATCCTCTTCACGCGCGCGATGCCGGAGACGTCATCGGCGAATAGCTCCACGAACCGCGCCACGGCCGTGGGATCGTCGCTGGGCGACTCGCACTCCACCAGTTTGCGCAGAAAGGAAATCAAGGCATTTTGTTGCGACTGTGCCCAGTCGAGCAGGCGGTCCATCGCTGCTATAATAGCGGGTTCCCATGGCCGTCCTGGACGTAACGGGCATTCAGACGTATCTGCCCCACCGCTATCCGATGCTGCTCGTCGACCGCATCCTCGAGATCTCTCCCGAGCGTATCGTCGGAATCAAGAACGTCACGCGAAACGAGTGGTTCTTCGAAGGCCACTTCCCGGACGTGCCGGTGATGCCCGGAGTTCTCATCGTCGAGGCGATGGCTCAATGCGCCGGAACGCTGGTGCTCAAGTATGTTCCGGACCGCGACAAGAAGATGGTGTTGCTCATCTCGATCCGCGAGGCGAAGTTCCGCCGCCAGGTCGTGCCCGGCGATCAGCTCCGGCTGGAAATGGTGGTGATGAAGCGCAAGGAAACGCTCGCCATCATGGGTGGCAAGGCCACGGTGGATGGCGTGGTGGTCGCCGAGGCGGAGCTGATGTGCAAGCTGGCCGACAAGCCCCAGCAGGAGGCCGAGCCGAAGCAGTAGGCGATGGCCATCCACCCCACCGCGATCGTCGATCCCGCGGCGCGCGTTCACGAAACCGCGGAGATCGGGCCCTATTGCATCGTGGGCGCGGAAGTGGCCATCGGCGCACGCACGCGCCTGATGGCGCACGTCTACGTCGAAGGTCCCACCACGATCGGCGACGACAACGTTTTCTTCCCGTTTTGTTCCATTGGCGCCGCGTCGCAGGATCTCAAGTACAAAGGCGAGCGCGCCGAGACCCGAATCGGGCATCGCAACAGCATCCGTGAATCCGTCACGGTGCATCGCGGCACTCAGGGCGGCGGGTCGATCACCTCGATCGGCGACGACAACCTGCTGATGGCCTACGTGCATGTCGCGCACGATTGCCACGTGCGCGATTCCACCGTACTCGCCAATGGCGCCACTCTCGGCGGACATGTGACGGTGGGCGCGTTCGCCCGCATCGGCGCGTTCACCGGGGTGCACCAATTCTGCCGGATCGGCCGGCATTGCATGATCGGCGGATATTGCGTGATCACGCAGGACGTCGCGCCCTATTCGTTGTCGTCCACCGAACGCGAGGTGAAGGGGTTCGGCACGAACAAGGTTGGACTCGAACGGCGCGGCTTTTCCGCCGCTTCGATTCAGGCGCTGCACAAGACGTTCCGCCTGTTGGGCTCCAAGGAGTTGAACACGCGGCAGGCGATCGAGAGGATCCGCGCCGAAGTGGAGCCCTGCGCCGAGGTGGAGGAAGTGATCGGGTTTTTCGAGAGCTCCGAACGCGGCGTGGTGAAGTGAGCGGGGACCGGTACGCGATAGTGGCCGGCAGCGGGCGCTTCCCGTTGCTCGCACTCGAGGAGGCGCGCAAGCTCGGCCACGATGTGGTGGCGATCGGGATCGAGGGCGAGGCGCCCGCCGGGATCGAGGCGCTGGCGCGCACGGTCCACTGGATCTCGATCGCGCACCTGGGCAAGCTGATCGACACGCTACGCGCGGAGCGTGTCACCAGCCTGATCTTCGCGGGCCAGGTGAAGCACGTCAGTATCTTCTCCGGCCAGATTCCGGACATGCGCCTGGCCAAACTGCTGTGGTCGCTGCCCGAGAAGAACACGGACGCGTTGATCGGCGGCGTGATCGGCGAGTTGAAGAAGGAAGGGATCGAGGTGATGGACTCGACCGCGCTGCTGAAACCGCTGCTCGCATCCGAAGGCGCGATGACGCGCCGCAAGCCCACCGGCGACGAACAGAAAGAGATCCGCTACGGCCGCCGCATCGCCGCCGCGCTCTCCGGCTTCGACCTGGGTCAAAGCGTCGCCATCAGCGAGCGGGCTTGCGTCGCGCTCGAGGCGATGGAGGGCACCGACGCCATGCTGCGCCGCGCCGCCGGGCTGGTGAACGGCCGCCGGATCACCCTGGTGAAGGGATCGCGCCGCCGGGGGCATCTGCTGTTCGACGTGCCCGTGGCGGGTCCGGGCACCATCGAGACGATGCGCGAAACCGGCGCGTCGGTACTCGCGGTGGACGCGGGGCGCACTCTGCTGCTCGATCGCGCGGAGATGCTCGCGGCGGCCGATCGCGCCGGACTCTGCGTGATCGGTTATCCTCCGGAGGATGGCGTTGAGTAAGCCGCGCGTGGCCGTGGTGGGCGCGGGAGCCTTCGGGCAGAATCACGTCCGCGTGATCCGCGAGTCGCAACGGGCCGAATTGGCGGGCGTGGCCGACACCGGTCCGTCCCGTGACGCGGACCTGCGCGATTGGCGCGAACTGGAGGGCAAGGCGGACGCCGCCGTCGTCGCGACACCCACTACGACGCACGCCGACATCGGCGTGGGGCTGCTGGAAATGGGTCTGCACGTGCTGGTGGAGAAGCCCATCGCGCACGACATGGCGGCGGCATCCCGTTTGATCGAAGCGGCTCGCGCGAACTCCCGCGTGCTCGCCGTGGGCCACCTCGAGCGCTGCAACCCGGCCGTGCAGGCGTTGCGCAAGGAAGTGACGCTGCCGCTGTTCTTCGAGATCAGCCGGATGAGCCTGTTCGCGCCGCGCAGCCTCGACGTGGACGTGGTGCTCGACCTGATGATCCACGACATCGATATCGTGCTCGCGTTGACCGGCAAGCAGCCGGAAGAGGTGCGGGCGGCCGGAATCCGCATCCTGTCGGACAAGGTGGATATCGCCAACGTGCGGCTGGCATTCCCCGGAGGCTGCGTGGCGAATTTGACCGCCAGCCGCGTTTCGACCGAGAAGGTCCGCAAGCTGCGGCTGTTCCAACCGCATCAATACGTTTCGATCGATTACACGCGCCAGGACGGCGTCGCGATTTCGGTGAACGAGGACCGGCAGGTGGCGTTCCGCCCCCTGTCGATCGCAAAGCGAGAGCCCTTGGCGACCCAACTCGATGGATTCCTGGACGCGATCGAAACCGGGGTTCCACCGGTGGTTTCCGGCGAGGAAGGCGCGGCCGCGCTGGCTGTTTCGATGGAGATTCTGGCGAAGATCGAAGAGCACGGGGCCGTCGTGCGGGAAGCTTTGACGGGCTGGAAATAGAGCCCGTCAACAAATTGTTCACGTTTTTTTCCATCGCGAGCAATCCGCGCAGCCGCTATCGACGTAGCCTCCAGTGAAGCGAGCTCGGAGGCGCTATTGCACCGATGGGAGCACGCAACCGAAATCTTTACGGAGAGTGACGAAAAAATGAATCGACTATTCAAGGGGCTGGCGTGTGGCGTCCTCGCCTCGGCGGGAGCACTGTTCGGCTCCAGCCATCGTGAGGCACTGGCCGTTCTCAACGAGCCCTGCGCCGACAACACCGATACTTACGCGTGGGTGACCAATGAGACCCACGACAAGCTGTACCTCATCATGAACTTCCTGCCGCTTCACGAACCCGGGCAGGGCAATCAGGGACTGCGCGCCTGCAACGGCTACCGCTACGAGTTCCACATCGGGACCGGAACGAGCCTGCGCTCGCGGTTGATCTACCGGGTGGAGTTCAAGAACACGCTCAAGCCCGAAGCCGCGCCGAACGCCAAGGATCCCCTCGGCGGCGGCAACGAGCTTCTCTGGCAGTTGACCGGCGGGACCGAGACGATGACTATCACCAGGATCGTCCCCAACAACGCCGGCAACGAGACCGCCAACGGCACCTCGATCATCGGCCTCGACCTGCCCGTTCTGCCCAATAACCACGGGCCGCAGACCGACCGGCTCGTCTACGGGCTCGGCGCGTTCAAGGGCTACGACTCCGGCGATCCCGCCAGCCGCGAAGTGGGCCTGTACAACCAAGCCTTCGTCGACAAGTACATCCACGGGCTCGGCAATGGCGGCCGCGTGATCGCGGGCCAGTTCGACGATCCGTATCAACTGGACGAGAAGGGCATTTTCGACCTCGTTAACCTGGTGAGCGGGGATCTCGGCGGCCTCAAGGGCGCCCGCCGCAATCCGGCCAAGGACGTCTTCACGGGCTTCAACGTCTTCTCGATCGCGCTGGAAGTGCCCACCACCGAGTTCTTCCCGCAAGGAATCCCGCACAACGGCGAACTCCGCCGTGAGACCACCGACAGCCTGCTCCGCGTCCACAGCCGCATCCTCCGCCAGAAGGTCCAGACCGTCGACGACGACGACATCATCACTGGCCTCAAGGGCTCGGGCGACTGGGTTCAGGTCGGCCGCAACGGGCTTCCTCTGTTCAACGCCGGCCTCGTCGGCACGCAGGCGCATACCAAGTATCTGCACTCGAGCGTGATGAACGACGTCAGCAACTTCGGCTCCTACATCCTGTTCCCGGTTCTGGTCCGCGATCTGGACGCGCTCGGCGTCTATAAGGCTCTGGGCCTGCCCGACGCCACGGTGGAAACGCTGAAAGGGCCCCGCGTCGACATCGTTCAAGCCGTCAACCTGGGCCGCGCCATCCCGATCGAGGACGGTTCGACGGGCGACGTGCTGACGCTGGACGTGGCTGTCGATTCCAGCTTCCCCAACGGACGCCGTCTCGGCGGCGGCGCGCAGCCGAGCATGCATCAGGTGAACGTCAACACCGTTCTGCTGAGTCTGATCGCGGCTGGCAATCCCGCCGCCGGTTTGGCCAAAGGCGTCGAGGTGAACGACAAGAACTTCCTCAACCGCTTCCCGTTCCTGGCGCCCGCTCATCAGGGCTTGCTCCAGGGCCACGGTGGAACGAACACGCCCGTGGTTCCGGACATCCCGCTGCCCTGACCTGGGGCCGGCTAACCTGAATGCAATCGAGCGGCCTCCCTCGGGGGGCCGCTTTTCTTTGGGACTCCACCTATGAAACACCGGCTCTTGCTCGTCGCCCTTCCGGCGCTGCGCGCGCTCGCCCACGACATGTGGATCGAGCCCACCACCTTTCGTCCTCAGCCGGGGCAGGTAGTGGGCGCGAAGCTGCGCGTGGGACAGGAACTGCTCGGCGACCCGATCGGGCGCGACCCCGAACTGATCCAGCAGTTCGTCTTCGAGGACGCGGCGGGACGCAAGCCGCTCATCGGGCGCGACGGCGCCGATCCGGCCGGATTTCTGCGGGCGGCCGCGCCCGGCCTGATCGTGATCGGATACCGCAGCAATCCCAGCGTCGCCGAGCAGAAGCCGGCGAAGTTCAACGACTACCTGAAAGAGGAAGGGCTCGAGCATATCGCGGGCGCACGCGCCGCCGGAGACGGCACGGTGCGCGAACTGTTCGCGCGCTGCGCCAAGAGCCTGCTGGCCGCGGGCGGCTCCACCGGCAATGCCCGGGACCGCGCCTTGGGCTTCACCTTGGAACTGGTCGCCGAGGCCGATCCGTACGCCGCCGCGGAACTGCCCGTCCGCCTCACGTTCGAGAACAAGCCGCTCCCGGGCGCGCTGGTGGTGGCGATGAACCGCGCGAATCCGGCGGAAAAGCAGACCGCGCGCACAGGCGCCGACGGCCGCGTGCGATTCAAGCTGAAGCCGGCCGGCATGTGGATGATCAAGTCCGTTCACATGACGCCCGCTCCCGCCGCGTCCGGCGCGCGATGGATGAGCTACTGGGCGTCGCTGACGTTCGCGCGAGAATAGGAGGTCCGATGCCGATCCAGTTCGCAATCGCGATCCTTTTCGCCGCTTCGGCCGTCGCGCACGAAATTGGCACCACGCGGGTCGCCGCCTCCATGACGGGCCCCGCGTACGAGATCGAGATCGCCACCGACGGCGCGGCTCTGGCGGAGAAGCTGGCGGCGGTGACCGGCAAGCCGGCCCCCATCGATCCGCCGGCGGACGCGCTTCACGCCTACATCGCGGCGCACGAGGATGCCTTTCGCAAGCGGATCAACCTGGCGTTCGACGGCAAGGACGTCACGCCGGAAATCCGCCTCCGCGTCGAGGCCGCCGACAACGCGATGCAAGCTCCGGGCGCGATCTTCACGTTGACCGGCCCCGTGCCGCCGGGCGCGCACCAGTTCACCTGGTCGTTCGCGTGGACCTTCACGCGCTACCCGCTGACGATGCGCACTCCGGGCGCCGAATCCAAAGTCGAATGGATCGACGGCGGCCGGGGCAACTCCACGTTCGATCTCGCCGGACCCGTCCTGAGCGGCAGTTGGGCCACCGCCTGGCGCTACCTGACGCTCGGCTTCACGCACATCGTTCCGCTGGGGCTGGACCACGTGCTGTTCGTGCTCGGCATCTACCTGCTCAGCGGGCGAGCCAAGCCGGTGCTGCTGCAGGTGAGCGCGTTCACGCTCGCGCATTCGATCACGCTGGGACTCAGCATGTACGGCGTCGTATCGCTGCCGTCGCGGGTGGTCGAGCCGCTGATCGCGCTCTCGATCGCCTACGTCGCCATCGAGAACATTTTCCTCTCCGAACTCCGTCCCTGGCGCGTGGCGCTGGTGTTCGGATTCGGACTGCTCCATGGCATGGGATTCGCCGGAGTGCTGCAAGAGATCGGACTGCCGCGATCGGAGTTCGTGCTGGCGCTTCTGACGTTCAACCTCGGCGTGGAGGCGGGGCAACTGGCGGTGATCCTCGCGGCATTCCTGCTGGTCGGATGGCGCTGGTCGGACAAATCCTGGTACCGGGGACGCGTGGTTGTGCCTGCCTCCGTGCTCATCGCCTGTTTGGCGCTCTATTGGACCGTCGAGCGGATCCGCTCGTGATCAACCGTCGCGGAGCGTGACGGCGGGATCGGCTCTCGACGCGCGCCACGCCGGCGCAAGGGCGGCCAGCAGCGCCACGGCGGCCAGCACCGCGGGCGCGGCCGCCAACGACACTGGATCGTTAGCGGGGACGCCGTGGATCAGCGTTTCGACGAATCGCGCCGCGACCGCCGAGAGGAGCAATCCGAGCACCGCGCCGGCCCCCGCCAGTTTCGCCGCGTGTGCCAGCACTAGCCGGCTTACCGAACCGGGGCTCGCCCCGAGCGCGACTCGAAGGCCGAATTCGCGGGCGCGCAGACCGGCCCCGTACGACACCACTCCGTAAAGGCCGAGGCAGGCGAGCAACAAGGACGCGATGGCGAACGCCGCTCCCAGCCCCGTCACCAGCCTGCGCGATTGCGTCGACCGGTCGATCCACTCCGTCATCGACCGAACGTCGTAAACGGCCTGATCCGGATCTTCGCCGCGGATTTTGGCGATCGCCGCCCGCGTGTAGGAGGCCGGCTCGCCGGTGACGCGCATCACCAGCGCTCCGCGGTCCTGTGTGGACTGCGCCAACGGCCAGTAGACCTGCGCGCGCGGATCGTCCTCGAGAGAGTCGTTGCGAACGTGGCCCACCACGCCGGCGATCGTGGTCCACGGACCGGGAGTTCCCGCCACCGTGCCTCGAAACCGTCTACCGGTTGGGTCGGACGTTCCGAACACTTCGCGGGCCAGCCGGTCGTCGATCGCGCCGGTGGGTTCCGCGCCGGCGCGATCCGCCTCGGTGAACCAGCGGCCGCGGCGCAAGGGAATGCCCATGGCGGCGGCATATCCAGGCGTTGCCGACCGCCAGTCGGCCAGCCGCGTGGCTTCAGGCATTCCCTCGAACTCCACGCCGCCGTTCCGGGGAACGCCGCTCAACGGCAGGCGGTTGACGATGCCCGCGGCTTCCACTCCGGGGATCGACGCGGCGGCCGAGCGGATGCGCTCCCAATATGCCGCGACCTCGGCATCGCTCCGGTACTTCGCCCGGGGCACGGCAAGATGCATCGTCAACGTGCCTTCCGCCCGGAACCCTGGATCGACGCGGGCTACCGCCGTGAAGCTGCGCGCGAACAGCAGCCCCGAGAAGACCAGCAACAAGGCGAGCGCGATCTGCGCGACCACCAGGATGTCGCGTGCGCGGCCGCCGCCGCCCACCGATCGCGATGTCCGCCGCATGGCATCGGCGGGTTGGTTTCGGGCCGCCGCCAACGCGGGCGCGACGCTCGCCAGCACCACCGTCGCCAAACCCAGCGCCACGGCGAACGCGATCACCGGGCCGTGCAGCGCGATCTCGTTCACCCCCGGCATTCCCGGAGGCAGCAACGGCCGCGCCGCGGCGAGTATCCACCAGGCGCACGCGATTCCGGCGGCGGACCCGGCGATCCCGAGTGGAATCGCCTCGGTGAGCACTTGCGAGGCGAGGCCGGCTCCGGTCGCTCCGAGAGCCTTGCGAACCGCCATGTCGCGCGATCGCGCCGCGCCGCGAGCCACCAGCAACACCGCCAGATTCAGGCAGCCGGCCAGCATCAGGCAGCCCGCTGCGGCCAGCAGGGCGTACAGATTGCCTCGGAAACGCCAAGTCTCGCTGGCGGCGAGCGGCTCCACGCGGCTCCCCATGGCTCCGTCGTCGCCCCGGTACGCGGCCTGTTCGGAGACGATGCCCTTCATGATCGCCGCGAACTCCTGGTTCGCCTGGCTCACGGTCACGCCCGGCTTCAGACGCGCGATCGCCAGGAACTGGTGCGTCGCGCCGTGCTTGATCTCGGCGGGCGGAATGTAGAGCGGAGACCACAGTTCGAAATCGGCGCTGGGGTATCGATAGGAGGCCGGCATGACGCCCACTACCTCGAACGCTTCACCGTTGAGTTGGATCTTGCGGCCCACGATGCCCGGGTCGGAGCCGAACCGGCGCGCCCACAGGGAGTGGGCGAGCAAGGCGACGCGCGCATCGGCCGCTTCTTCCTCTCTTGTGAACAGTCTGCCGAGCGCCGGCCGGGCGCCGAGCACCGCGGGCACGTTGGCCGTCATGCGCGCCCCCTGGAGCCGTTCCGGCGGACCGCCGCCGGTGAGATTGAAGCTGGCAAGGGGCCGGGTTAGCCCGATCTCTCCGACCGTGGACGCGCGCTCCCGCCAGGCCAGCCACAACGCCGCGCCGACGTGGAACCGCGTGGCGTCCGGCTTCGTCGTCCATAGCGCCACGATCCGTTCGGGCTCGGCGTACGGCGGCGGTTGCAGCAACACCCCGTGAACGACGCTGAAGATCGCCGCGCTCATCCCGATGCCGAGCGCCAGCGAACCCGTCACGGAGGCGGTCCAGCCTCTCGTCTTCCAAAGCGTGCGTAGTCCGACTCCCCATCCTGCGATCATTCGGAGCCTCCAGGCCGCCGCGATTCCCCGCGGCGGCGATCTTACGTATAGGACGAACGCAGCCCCGGTTTGGTTCGCAATTTCCGCCGCGCTTGGAGGGAGGACCGCGGCGAAGGCGAATCCGCGATAGAATCGCTGGTTCATGACCGACAGCAGGGTTCTCGCCAAACTACGCGCCGGCGGATTCGTCCGCGTGGCCGGACAAAGCCGCCTCGCCGATCCGTGGCTCACGGAAGTGATCGGGCGCATCGGATACGATTGCGTCTGGTTCGACATGGAGCACCGCGACTTCGGCTACGATGTTCTGGCTCCGGTATCGCTGGCGTGCCGCCATACCGGAATCGACCTCATGGTCCGCGTGCTCAAGACCGGCTACGACGCGCCGATGCGAGCGCTCGAACACGGCGCCAACGGCATCATGGTTCCGCACTGCCGGAGCGCCGAAGAGGCGAGGCAGTGGGTCGAGTGGGTCCGCTTCCCTCCTCTCGGCAAGCGCGGACTCGACGGCGCCGGCGCCGACGCCGATTGGGGCATGGCCGACACTCGCGCCCACATCCGCCACGCCAACGAGCAGGTGTTTCTCGCCCTACAGATCGAAGACCGCGAGGCCGTCGAGCAGATCGACGAGATCGCGGCGGTTCCCGGCTACGACCTCCTCTTCATCGGTCCCGGCGACCTCACGCTGAGCTACGGCGTTCCGCTCGAGTTCGATCATCCGGCCATCGAGGCAGCCTACGCCGCCGTGGCCCGCGCGGCGGCCGCGAACGGCAAGTGGTGGGGTTCGACAAGCGGGACTCCGGCGGCGGCACAGCGGCTGGTGGATCGCGGCGCCCGCATGTTCACCGCCGGCGGCGATCACGGCGCGCTGGTGAATGGATTAAGATCCTCGTTCGAGGCCTTCTCCGCCGTCAAGCAAGCAGGTTGACTTCGGTGGCGGCGGCGAATACCATCGTCGAATCGCCATGAACCGACCGATACGCATCCTGGTCCCGATACTGATCGCCTGGGGCGCGAACGCGCAAACCGCCGGCACGGCCACCCTGGTAGGCACGGTGGCCGATTCCACCGGCGCGATCGTCGCTGGAGCCAAGGCCGTCGCCTTGAATCTGGCCAACTCCTTCGTCGCCGAATCGATCAGCACGCCCGAAGGCTCCTACTATCTGCCGTATCTGGCTCCCGGCGCCTACCGGCTGACCGTGGAGGCCGCCGGTTTCAAGAAGTACACGCGGGACGGCATTGTGGTGCGCACCGGCGAGATGCCGCGCATCGACGTGCAACTCGAAGTGGGCGCGGTCACCGAGAGTGTGAACGTGAGCGGCGCGCCGCCGTTGCTCGAGACCGAGACGTCGCAGTCGGGCCAGGTGCTCGACGGCGATCTGTTGGTGAAGATCCCGGTCAGCCAAAAGCGCGCCATCCGGATTCTGTTCTACATGCCCGGCGCCAACGCCATCGGCGGCTTCACGGTGCTCGGCCAGCGGGCTCGCGCGATGGGCTACACGGTGGACGGCATCAACGGCAAGGAGCCGGGGATCGGTGCGACCAACGGCACCGACGCGCAGATCTCCACCACGCAGGATGCGTTCGAGGAGGTGAAGCTCTACACCACGGGCACGCCCGCCGAACTCGGCCACTCCTCCGGCGGCCTGCTGTCGATCGTGTTCAAATCCGGCGGCAACCAGTTCCATGGATCGGCGGAGAACCGGTACATCAACAAGACGATGATCCATCGCAACTACCTCGAGCAGTTGCCGCGCAATAACCCGTTCACGTATCACGAGACCACGTTTCTGTTCAACGGCCCCGTGCTGCTGCCGAAGCTCTACAAAGGCCGCGACAAAACTTTTTGGCTGGCGGGCTGGGAGCGTCATTTCGAGAACGCCGGATCGAACTCCGCGCGAACGACGGTCCCCACCGAGGGGATGCTGAACGGCGACTTCTCGTTCGGCGGCCAAGCTTCGCCGAGGCCGCTCCCGGTCTTCAACCCGTACACCACCCGGCAGGAAGGCGCGGCCTGGCTTCGCGATCCCTTCCCCGGCAATGTCGTTCCGAAGAGCCTGTTCGATCCGGCGGTCTCCGCCTTCCTCGGCCGCAAGCCCTTCACGGCGGCGAATGGACCCGGCATCGCCACCGCGTCGGGCCCCACCGAGAACCTGGTGATGAACCAGGTCAAGCAGATTCGCCGCACCCGCTGGGACGCCAAAATCGACCACCAGTTCACGCCGAATCACAAGATCTTCGGCCGCTACTCCCACGCTCATCACCGCGCCTGGAAAGGCGACCATCAGGCGCAGTTCGCATGGCGCGACATCGACCCCAACGCGCAGCCCGCGCCGGTGGACCACATCAACATCGTCTTCTCCGACATGCTGATCCTGTCGCCCACGATGAACAACGAGTTCCGCGCCGGCATGAACCGCCGCGCCCGCTACGAAACCGCGCTCACACGCGACCAGGATTGGGCCAAGCAACTCGGCATCCCCAACGTCAACGGGGCCACGTTCCCGCACTTCAACATCGGCTACGGACTGGCCGGCCTGAGCAGCTTCCAAAACGTGGGCGAGGATTTCACCTTCCAGGACAACCTGACCAAGATCGCCGGCAAACACACCCTCAAGTTCGGCTACGAACTGATTCGCACGCGCTACAACGGAACCGCGGGAGCGCTGCCGAGCGGCACGTACAACTTCACGGGCACCAATCAGCCGTTCACGCCGAACACCGGCCAGGGCTTCGCGAACTTCCTGTTGGGAACGGTCGGCAGCGCCGTTTACACGCAGGAGTTCGCATCGTGGCTGCCGCGCTGGTGGTCGCATCAGTGGTACGCGCAGACCGACTGGAAGCCCATCAAGCGGATGACGCTGAATCTCGGCATGCGCTGGTCGTACGAGTCGCCGTTCCAGACCAAGTATGGGCAGCAGTCGCAGTTCGATCCGAACGCGCGCGACCCGATCAGCGGATTGCAGGGCGCGCTGGTCCACCGGAAGGGACCTCTCGCGGCGGGCGACAAGAACAACTTCGCCCCACGCGTGGGTCTCGCCTACAACTTCCATCCGAAGATGGTCTTCCGGTCGTCGTTTGGCGCGATGCATCAGGACATCTTCGCCACCGGCGCGAACATCATGTTCCAGGAGTACCTGGCCAACGCGACGATTCAATCCCCGGTCGGCGATCCGCGCCATATCTTTCGTCTGTCGCAGGGTCCGCCATCGTTCCGGTACGAAGCGCAGCCCGACGGCTCGGTTCCCTTCATCGGCAACAATTTCGGAGGACGCGGAGCCGCGTGGTGGGATCCGAAAATGCGCATGCCCTACGTGATGAGCTGGTCCGGCGGCGTGCAGTACGCGTTCGCGGCCAACTATGTGCTCGACGTTCAGTATCAAGGGCAGAGCGGCGTCGGTCTCATCAACTCGTGGGATATGAACGTACTCCCGCTCGACATCTCGGGCGACCGCGCCACGCTGGACACCATCTTCCTGGCGACGCAGAACTACAAGCCGTACCGGCAGTTCGGCTCCGTCAACCTGTTCTCCAACTACGGCCACAACAGCTACCACGGCGGCACGATTCGCATCGAAAAGCGCCACTCGGCCGGACTGAGCTTCAATGCCTTCTACACGTGGGCGAAGACGCTGAACGAGAACGAAGGCGACGGCGGCGACAGCGGCGTCACGTTCTACAACAGGCGCCTCGAGAAGGCGCGGAGCTCCACCGACATCCGTCACCGCTTCGTGAGCGTGATGAATTGGGAACTGCCGTTCGGTAAGGGCCGCGCGTTGATGAACCGCGGCGGGGCGCTCGACCACGCGCTGGGCGGATGGGAACTGACGTGGACGCAGACGTTCCAATCGGGCCAGCCGTTCACCGCCGGATTCGGCGGCAGCCCGAATCGATATCTGGCGGGCGAGTCGCGTCCGAACATCACCACCACGAACGAGCAAGCGGCGGTGAAGGACTGGACGATCGGCGCGAACCGGTTCCCGACTTCGGCGCAGAACCCGTACCTGAACTTCTCGTCGTTCGCCTATCCGGCGGCCTACACGCCGGGCAACCTGGGCCGCAACACGTTTGAAGGCCCGGGGCTGAACTGGACGCAGTTGTCTTTGGCCAAGTGGTGGAAGATCGGCGAAAAGCTCCGTTTCCAGGCGCGCGTCGACGGCAACAATTTCTTCCCCAAGAAGCAGCCGAACTATAGCAATCCGGCGGCGAGCTTCAACACGAACAACCCGGCGGCGTTCGGCCGGGGCTTTGGCACGCGGGGCTCGTTCTCCGACGTGGGAACCTCGAACTCGCACATCCTGCTGGTCGGGCGGTTCCAGTTCTGAGGCTCCGGGCCTCGGGGACCAGAAGGCTCTACCGGTTCGGCTTGCGGCCGCCGTTCCACGTGTCCGGCTTCGGCGTATCCGCCGGCCAGTATCCGTTCGGATCCTCTTTCCACGGCTTGCCGCACACACTCGAAATCACGCTCCACTCCGCGGCTCCGAGATTCACGTCCGGGTGGAAGATGAACCGCTTCAGCCCCGCCCGGTGCGATTCCGTCAGAATGCGGTGCAAGTCGCGCGCGGGCATCGGGTCGCCGGCGTGCGGATTGCGTCCCGTCGACACCCATGCGATCACCTTGTCCGGGTCGCCGATCGCCGCCAGCGCCCTTTGCGTCTGCGAGTACACTACCTTGGTGAAGAACTCCTCGGGGAAGCCCATCTCCATGTCGGCCAACGAGCGGACTCCCGGCAGATCGATGCCGAACCACGACTTCACAACCGCGAAACAGTCGGCCTCGCTCAGCGACGGATTCCACTCGCCCACGGTGCGCACCCAGCGCGCCACGGTGCCGTACATGCCGTCGAACCCGCGATGCCAGAAATAGTGCTTCGGAAACATGTAGTCGAAGAAGCGATGCGTCCGTTCATAGCTCTGCGTGGTCAGCACCGAGAACGACGGCGCGCGTGGAATCGTGCCGAGCTTCGGCTTGGGATCCAGCATGTCGATCCGCTCCCGCATCGCCCGCATCGAGCGTAGCGTCAGTTCCTGGCGCATGCGGAGCCAGTAGAGCGCATCCTCGTCGATGTCGAAAAGGGCGAGTCCCCCGAGCGTCCCTCCGTCGGCGTGATAACGCACGATCGAGGGCGTCAGCGAATGGAACCGGGCGCGCAGCCGGTTCATGCCGCGCTCCATCCGGGCGACGTCGAAACCGAGATGCTTCATCATGGCCGCGTGATGTTCGCGGATCTCGAACAGCTCGCCGCCGTGGTGGAAGTCCAGTTCATAATGCTGCTCGCCGGCGCCATCGACGATCACGCCGTGCGCCTGGGGAAACGCGCGCATCGTATCGCGGACGCCCGCCGCAAGCGACACCGCGCCGAAAGGGTCCTGCTCCATCGATTTGCGGACGCCATAATAGCCGGGCCCGAAGAGCATCAGTTCCCAGCCGCGCGCGCGGATCTCGTCCATCAACCCGCGTAGCTTCCTTTCCTTGACCGGGTCGAGCGGCATGGGCGCGGGCGGATCGACGCCCATGTCCCGGTAGATCTTCGGATCGGGCGCGAATGTTCCCATGCGCGCACCCGCGCGGCGATACGTGAAGTCGAAGCTCGGTGGCCCATCCCAGAATCGCAGCGGTCCGATCACGATGCCGCGCACGCCGCCTTCGCCCCATGCGTCGAGAATGCGCTTGTAGTCGTCGAGCCACGACTCGAGCGGAAAGATCATGTACATCCACGCGACGAGCTTGGCCCGCTCGCTTTGCGCCAGGAGTGGCGCGCTCGCCGCTCCGGCCATCATTCCAGCGAAGGATCGCCTGTCCACCCGTCTGCATGCTGCGTTGACGTGCACATCCAAAATGATATAGCGTTCTTCCATGCTTCAACGGAGCCCCTTGCTACGAATCCTCGGCGCGGTGGCTGTCGTCTCGCTGGACGCCGCCGCCCAAACCACCGCCACCGAAATCCTTGGATTGGTGAAGGACTCGACCGGTTCTTCCGTTCCCGGCGCCACCGTGACCATCACGCGCACGGCGACAGGACGGACTCTGAGCCGCGCCACCGACGAGGCGGGAGAATACATCTTCCCGCTGATCGAGATCGGCGAATGGACCGTTCGCGTCGAAAAGCAGGGCTTCCGCTCGCGCACCGTGACGGGGCTGAAAGTGGAAACGCAGCAGAAGGCGCGCGTCGACTTCGTGCTCGAGGTCGGATCGGTGGCCGAGACAGTCGAAGTCACCGCGACCGGCGCGGTGCTGGAAACCGAGAACTCCACCGTCGGACAGGTGATCGAGAACAAGCGCGTTTCCGATCTGCCGCTGAACGGCCGCAACATCATTCACCTTGCCGCGATGGTTCCTGGCGTCCAGTACGGCAGCCGCAGCGGCGGCGCGGATGGCCAGGGCGGCTTCCCGATTCCCGGCGGCGGCATGTCGGTGATCGCGAACGGACAGCGGGAGGTGCATCAGAGCGTGACGCTGGACGGCGTGGAGTCGATCACGCCGCTCTACAACATTTCGAGCTTCACGCCGTCGGTGGACGCGGTGGAGGAGTTCAAGGTGCAGACCGGCTCCTACTCCGCCGAGTTCGGACAGAGTTCCGGTGCGCGCGTCGAAGTGTCGCTGAAGACCGGCGGCAACGCGCTGCACGGCACGGCGTGGGAGTTCATCCGCAACGACGCGCTGGACGCCGAGAACTACTTCCTCAACTTCCTGCGGCCGGTGGGAGCGGGGCGGCTCAACAAGGACCGCTTGCGCCGGAATCAGTTCGGCGGCTTCATCAGCGGACCGGTGATCAAGAACCGGACGTTCTGGTCGTTCAACTTCGAGGAGCGGAAACAGACCCAGGAATCCGTGGTGACGGCTTGGTGGCCGAGTCAGGATTTCCGGCGCGGAGACTTCGGGCTGCTGCTGAATCCGCCCACCAACCCCGCCACGGGCCGGCCGGTGCGCGCGCCGATCGTCATGTACGACGCATTGACCGGCGTTCCGTTAGCGGGCAATCAACTCCCCGCGTCGCGCCTGCACAAGGGCGCCCAGGGCGTGATCGACAAGTTCCTGCCGCTGCCGGACTTCCAACAGTTGGATCCCCTCGACTTCACGGTTCGCCGTGCGATTCCGGGCATCGTCGGTGCGCGGCAGTATTTCGGGCGCCTGGATCACAACTTCAGTTCCAAGGACAAAGTCTTCGGGCGGTTCGCGCTGGACAAGTCCAAATGGACCGCGAATCAGGTGAACCCGAATTTTCCCGAGGACCGCTATTCCGATGCCTACAACGTGGCAACGCAGTGGCTCCACACGTTCAGTCCCAACGTGCTCCACGAATTCCGCTTCGGCATCAACAACTGGGGCGACAACTACATCAATCCGCGATCGAACTCGGACTTCGACGTGGATACGCTCGGCATCGGCAAGTTCCGGGTGGCGGGCGACGGCAACCGCAAGTTCACCAAGGCCGAGACGGGAATCCCCGGTATCGGCTTCACCATCGGCGACCTCAACGGGCGCACCGACGACACGTATACCTACCAGATCGCGGATAACCTTTCGATCATCCGCGGCAAGCACACGTTGAAGACGGGCGTGCTGATCGTGCATGCGGCGATGGATCGCCGCGCCGCCAACCTCACCCGAGGCGCGCTGGCGTTCTCGCCCAACGAGAGCGGCCACGAGTTCGCCTCGTTCCTGCTCGGCTATCCGACGCGAAGCCAAACGGCGGAAGGCTACCCGTCGGTGAACATGCGGTCGCGCCGCGCCGGCGCCTACGTATCCGACGAATGGAAGGTGCGCTCCAACCTGAGCGTCACGGCGGGCCTGCGGTTCGACTACATGGGCAACCCGTACGACAAGCTGGGCCACGTGCGAACGGTCAGCCTCGAGCGGCCTTACACAACGCCGGGCGGCCTTTCGATCCCGACGCTGTTCCCGAACGTGGAAAGCCCGGAGGGGAAGAAGAAGTTCTGGAAGCAGGTGGCTCCGTTCTGGCAGCCGCGAGTGGGCATCGCTTACCGGCCCACGTCGAAGTGGGTGGTGCGCACCGGCATCGGCCAGTACACCAGTCCGCAGCACTTCGTCCAGATCAGCACGGCGAACCTGATGCCGCCGCTCTCCGGATTTCAGCAATACGATTCCATTACCGATCCGGTCGCCGGATCGCCGACGCGGCGCTTTCGCGCGGGCGAGCCCATCCTGACGCTGGACGATCCGTTCCAGGGGAATCGCGCGAATCCGCCGGTGAGCGTGTGGCGGCTGGAGCCGGATCGCAAGGAGCGCGACAACTGGCAGTGGAGTTTCGACCTCCAGCGCGAACTGCCGGGCCAGATGTCTCTGACGGTGGGCTACGTGGGCAGCAAGACTTCGCACTCGGCGAATTCGTACGAGAACTTCAACGGCGCGCTGCCGTCGCTTGACTCGAACTTCCAGAACCGGCGGCCGGTGCGCCAGTTCTTCGATCCCTCGCAACCCGAAAAGGGCGTTCAGACGCTGGGGCGCATCTTCGCGTTCGACTCCTACTCGAACCAGCATTATCACGGCCTGCAGACGAAGCTGGAACGGCGCTATTCGCGCGGGTTCACCTTCGGCGTCTCCTACACCTACAGCAAGGCGAACGGAGACGGCGAAGACGGCGGTAACGAAGGCGCGGGACGGCAGGTGGCCAACGATCGCGCGGGTTCGCGAGGACGCACGGCGTTCGACCTGACGCACAACGCGGTCATCCACTTCGTCTACGAGATTCCGTTCGGCAAGAGTCTCAAAGGGCCGCTGGGCGCGGTTCTAGCCGGATGGCAGTCGAACGGAATCTTCTCGATCCGGACCGGCTTCCCATGGACGCCGACGGTGGGCGGCAACGATTTGAACACGGGCGGCGATGGTACGCCGGTCCGCCCCGACCGGTTGCGCGACGGACGCCTGACGAGCGGCAACCGCGCGCTCTGGTACGACCCCACTGCGTTCCAGCGCGTGACGTGCCAGAACCGCGAACGGCCCGACCTTTGCCACTATGGCAGTTCCGGGCGCAATATCATGGACTCGCCGGGCCAGCGCAATCTGGACTTCTCGCTGTTCAAGAACTTCAAGGTCACCGAAGCGGTGAAGATCCAGTTCCGGGCGGAAGCGTTCAACCTGTCCAACACTCCGTACTTCGGACAGCCGAACAATATCGGCTTCGTGTCGCCGAATTCCGTCACGCCCGACGCGCCCCGAGTCGGGGAGATCCGAGGCCTGCGTGCCTCCATGCGCGTGATGCAGTTCGGATTGAAGGTGTCGTTCTAGTCCGCACTTCTCACAGGGGTTTGAGGCGAATCGCGTGAGAAGGCCGTGAATACGAGGCGCGCGCCGCTCAGCGCGCGGAGGCATACTTGACGGTATGGTGAGCACGGGGAGCAAGCGCAACGAAGTAGACACGGCCTTATCGCGCGATTCGTCCGAACCCCTGTGAGAAGTGCGGGCTAGTCCAGGGCTAGTCCGCTTCGCCGTTAGCGTGCCGGGCAGCCGGGAGCCTAGAGGGACCGCCGAGTCCCGGCGGGCTAGGCTCTCGCCGTTTCGATAGCGCGGCGGGCCTGGGTTTCGTCTCCCGCGTCGTACAGTGCGTCGAGCAATCGCTCGACAGCGGCTCCCTCCATCCCCGCAGGAGAAAACTCGGATTCCAGGGCCGGGAATCGATGTCGTAGGAACCGCTCGACGAACTCGATTTTGCCTTCGAGCTTCCCCTCGACTCGGCCTTGCTCATGGCCGGCTTCCCGAATCCACTTGCCGAGCGGCGTCTGTTCCGCGATTTGCACGGTCATCATATCGGTGAAAACCACCTCACGAGCGAGATCCCCGGGGCGGACCGCCGAATCCCGGCGCTAGGCTTTAGCCGCTTCGATGGCGCGGCGAGCAGCGGTTTCGTCTCTGGCGTCGTACAGTGCGTCGAGCAATCGCTCGACGGCGGCCGAGTCCAGCCCGGCGGGGGAGAACTCGGCCTCCAGAGCCGGAAATCGATGCCGCAGGTACCGCTCGACGAACTCGATTTTGCCCTCTAGCTTGCCCTCCAGCTTGCCTTCGAGCTTGCCCTCGACCCGGCCTTGCTCACGTCCGGTTTCCCGAATCCACTTGCCGAGCGGCGTCTGTTCCGCGATTTGCACGGTCATCATATCGGTGAACCTCCCGAGCAGAGCGTCGATCCACTCCCTCTCATATTTTAAACTCGCCAGCACCGCGAAGTGTGCCAGCAGTTCCTCGTCGTTGGACACTCCCCGGGCCGCCTGTTCCAGCAGATCCGGCGTGGTTCGCTCCATCAGCGCCACCCATGGCAGCAGCGACGGCCGGTTCAAGTGAATCACGCCTACCGGGTCGATGTCCCACATCCGGACGTATCGGGGGTAGACTTCGAGCTTACCTCCGCCACGGTCGATCGGCAGAGTGGCCGGCAACCGGTCCACGGCCTTCCGCCCGAGCAAAGCGACTGTCAGTTTGATCGGACGCGGGTCGTACTCGGGGACCATCATCGCCGTGCCGTACCGTCTGGCGATCCGGACAATCTCCCGGTCGTCGCAGTAGGCCAACGCTTCGAAGATCTCGAGCGTCCGATGCTCCCCCACATCGATCAGGAACATCAGATCCGCCAGTTTGGGAGCGGCCACCAGTTCGGGACTCACCGGGACCACGGTTGCGTCGACCGAAATATCCAGGCTGCCGGTGAGATGCAGCATGCCCCGTGGATCGACCGCGAAGGCTCGTTTTCCTGTGATGTCCTGGCGCCCCACATAGAATAAGTGCGGCGGCGAGGCCATTCCTCTCGAGCCCAAACGCGGGCTTCTCCGGAGACTCTCGAGGCTAGGCCATTCCTATCGCCCCGGGTGATTTGCCTTCGGCCGCTCGAAG
>SXGS01735804.1_pt1 | contig 20838 bp, 12 predicted proteins | sample 3174681 | NCBI WGS metagenome assembly SXGS01 (sample SAMN11356861, study PRJNA531348) | freshwater metagenome | isolation source: freshwater sample F1-80 | place: China: Fuxian Lake, Yuxi | collected 2017-12-25 | reverse complement strand
TCACCACGCGGGCCCAGGAACTCGGGTTGGGAGCTTCCTGGGAAGCGGCGGAGCCCCCCCGGACGGGATGACGCCGCGCCCGTCCGCACGCCTCCTCCCCGGCCTCCCAGCACGTCTCCCCCGATCTCCGACAAGATACGGCGAAGCGGGGAGCGGTGCGGAACATCACGGGGCGTCGGAACCATTTTCCACTGCGCGCGCCTGATTCAGAGCGTCGAAGCCCGCAACCCCCACCGTGATGCCCCAGAGGCTCTGAAAGAAGCTGAGTTCGACCACCAGCATCGCCTGTTCGACAATGTAACCCTGGACCCGCAGCATTGCGTGAAAGCAGACCAGCACGAACCACAGAGCGCCGCCCAGCACTACATTGACTCCGAAGATCATTGCCAGGTGTGTCCAGGTGCGGCCGGTAATCAGGACCGCCGCGCCCGGTCCCAGGTTGGTTGCTCTGGTGGGAGGTTCGGTAGCCAGCGCCAGCCAGGGCGCCGCCAGTGCGTGGACGGGTGCGGCCATCAGTAGCCCCCCGATTACCAGGTCTGTCGGGCTCAGGCCCGACCTCAGCGACGCCACCCAGCAGAACGGGAGGATCGAGAGCATCACCACCGGCACGGTGAACACCAGAATACGCCCCATCTGGGCGCCGGGGCCACGTCCGTCGTCGGAGACATCCGGGACCTCCGGATCGTCTGAATTTCGCGACAGGGCGGCCAGACCGGACAGGAGCGGCGCCAATCCAAGTGCCAGAGCCAGCAGCCACGCCAGTATGGCCAGTTCTCCGGGCATCCGGGCCGACGTTCCGAGACTGAGAAGACCGGCTGCCAGCGCGTTGGGCACCGCGAAGCAGGCAAACCAGATACCCGGCTGATCCAACCACACCGCAAGCGGCGCTCGCGAAAACTCCACCAATTCGGCCCAGAAGGGGGGCCGGCCCCCTTCCACCGGATCATCGGGCTCAGCTCCTGCGTCGGCGGTGGGCAGCGCGCCGGCACCGGATGAATCGGGAAGCGGCGGCGCGACGGACGCACCGCCGCCCCCACGGAGTTGCGCAGGAACCAGAAAAGTCCCGGGCGCCGGCGCCTCATCTTCAGCCCACCCCGGGGGCCCCGGGAGCCGTGTTGGAGGCGTGAACACCGGTCGTGAGCCGCGGCTGCCGACATCAGCCACCCCAGATTGGTTGAGCGCCTGCTGTAGTGCGCCCTCGACCCGCTCATCAATCACCCACCGGCCGCGCCGTCCGCCTTCCCCAGCAGCGAGTCCGCCTGCCTCGACGGGCCGGACGCCTTCCGCAGAGGAACGACCGGCCGTGGGCGCCTGCCAGGACCTTGCAACCGGTTGCGGCGCCGGCGGCCGGGCAACGGCGCCACCGGCGGCCGGCGGCACGGGAAACGAGGTCACCTCCGCCTCCGGCGGCCGGTGGCGCTCCGGGGGCGACGGAGAGCGGCCGGACTCGCGCTCTACGGCAACATCCGCACTCGGCGCGAGACCCGAAGGACGACTTTCCACGAAAGAGCGTGCCACCGCCGAGGCACTGTGGTTCTCCGAGGAAACCTCCCGAACGGGTCCATCCCACCCGCTGTGCAACGCCACCTGCCGTCGGGCCAGCTCGTGGTCCGGCTGAAGTCGCAGCACCGCCTGATAGCGCAGCACCGCCTCTCGAATGAGACCCGCGTGCTCCAGAGCCAGGCCATAGTTGTAAAGAATGTGCGGGTTATCGGGCTGTAGATAATGTGCCTTTTCGAGCGCCAGCAGCGAACCCTGTACATCCCCGACACGCCCCAGAGCAATCCCCAGCGCAGAAAACAACACGGGGTCCGTACTCTCCGCTTGAAGCTGCGCCTGCAGCAGGGTCGCGACCTCGCGGCCCTGGTTCTTATCAAGGGCTTCTAACGCCTGGCGTAGAGGTGTGCCGTCTGGGTGTTTATTCATGGGGCAACTGGACCGAGAGAATCCTGGAGGACGGACGTACCAGTATCGTTGACCCGCGGGCCCTCGGGGTTCCTCCCACCAAATACGCGAACTGCGATTCGGAATGGGCGGTTCCGCCCCTGCAAATCGGCCAAAGTCCAGTAAGGATGCCCGCGGTCAGAACCCCTTCCACCACCGATCCAGTGTCTCCCGGAGAGCGGCCACCCGAGCGGGCTGCGCGGCGGCGAGATCCTTTTCCTCGGCAGGATCGTGTGCAAGGCCGTACAGTTCCGGTGCAAGCTGCGGGTCTACCGGCACGATCAGCTTCCAGTCGCCTTGGCGGACCCAACGGTGCGTGAGGTTGAGCGGGGGCCGGTCCACGCTCAGCGCCGTATGCACGTAGAGTTCGCCAAACACGGCTTTACGTCCCAGGCGCCCGTCGCCGTCCGCGGCGCGCATCAGATCCATGCCCGGAAGGCCCGGGGGCAATTTCACGCGGCAGGCGCGCAATAGTGTCGGGGCGAGATCTACCGTGGAAACGAGGTCCGGATAGCTGCCCGCCCGAGTGTGCCCGGGCCACCGCACCATCACCGGGGTACGCAGACCACCGTCGTACGGCGAGAGCTTGCTCTTGGGCGCAAAGTTGCCCCTCGTGCGCCGGGTGGGGCCGGTTTCCTGAATCCAGCCGTTGTCCACTACGAATGCGACCAGAGTGTTGTCCCGCAGGCCCTCCCGGTCCAGGAAATCGAACAACTGCCCGCAGGTTTCGTCGAACCATTCGCACATGGCATAGTATTTGGCCAACCCGGGGTGCCGACCGGGAGCCGTGTACTTTGCCAGGAGCCGCGCCGGAGGGTTGTGCGGCTCGTGCGGCAACATCGGGGCGTACCAGACGAAAAACGGCTGTGCGCCGCGCTCGCGGATGAACCGGTAGATCGGGTCCATCGTCTGCCTCCCGATGGCAAGTCCTTCCTCTCCATGCCGGCCCCTGGTCGTCATCCCGTGTGTGAAGCCTCCGTTGCTGTAATGCCCCTCCCAGAACTTTCCCGTCTGCAGGGCGCGATAGCCCGCCCCCGCCAGGAGCCGGGGAATGGTGGGAGTGTCGCGCAGGAACGGGAGCATGGCGCTGCGATCCACGCCGGTGGGGGGATCATTGCAGCAGATGCGGTGCTCGTGTCCGAAGCGACCGGTAAGGAGCGTGGCGAGGCTGGCGCGGCAGAGCGACGTAGGCACGTAACCGTGAGGAAAGACGGCACTCTCCGCTGCCAAGCGATCCAGACGGGGCGTGCGGATCACGGGGTGTCCCATGAACCCGAAATCTTGCCAGCCCATGTCATCGCCGACGATGAGCACCACATTGGGTCGCGCGGTCGGGGCGGCCACAGCGCGCGGCCCTTCCGAACTCGCCAGTCCGGATGCACAGACCAGGACCAAGAGCGCTCGGAGCAGCCGATCCACGGGATGCCGCAACACGTTGGACATACAAACCGGAAGGAGCCGCACCATGGCCGGTCGTTTCCCGCGCCGATCGTCCTGTCGCCTGTGCCGAATCACGGCATCTTTCCTTTCTCGCGGCGCAGCTCCTCGAGGGCTTTCGTAAGTGCTTCGACTTGCTGTTCCAGCGACCGAATCCGCTCCTCGGCCGATTTGCGTTCCGGCCGCTTCGGGGGCTCCGGAGTGTCCACCGGGGGCCGCGTTCCTCCGCCGGGCAGGAAATAGCGCACGGAACTCGTCACGGTGGGCGCGCCGTCTACTGCGCTCAACTCCACGCCTACGTCCAGCCGCACCTTCCGCCCCTGTTCCAGCCCGACGCCCAGGGTGAACACCCGGTCGTCAAAAAAGAGCGCGGGATCCGAGGCATTGCGGGTGTAGAACCCCCCGCGGAGAAACAGCGTCCGGGCCCCCCGCGGGATCGCGTACTCGGCGCCCAGGTGTACGTCCGCCACGTTGCCGCGCTGCTCGAGGGCAGAGGCGCCGCTGTTTCCGCCGAAATAGTAGCGCCCCTCGAGACTGAAGGTGAGGTTGCCCGGGCCGACATCGCCGAAATCATAGGCCAGACCGCTGCTCACCCGCCCGCTGATCCGCTGCCCGAACACCGCGCCGGCCAGGCCGAGATCGCTGACCCGCGTGGGGTGCAAGTAGGTGAAACCGAGCGTGGTGGGACTGTCCGGCTTAGGCTTGTACTTGGCGCCGAGGCTGAAGGTCACGCCGTTTCCCGCTCCCTGTGCGGAGGCCGTCCCCGCCAGCGGGTCATCGGGCGAGAGGGTGTTCAGTTGGACGTAATGGACGCCCGCGCCGACGCGAAGCAGGGGACTGACGTGCTTGCCGTATCCGAAAGACGTGAACCAGTAGCGTGCGATGCTGGGCACCGCTCCCCCGCCCAGGCCTGCCTGCGTCTGCTCGTAGCCCACCAATGCGCGACTGATTGCCAGCGTCCCCTTGCGGTTCAGCTCACCGGGCCCCAGTTCTCGCGCCAGCGGGTAAGCAAAGCCCGCGAAAGAGAAATTGAGACCGGTCGAGCTCAGATCCCGCGGCCCGGTTGGGGTCGCGTCGGAAAAAAGCGTGCGGGGCAGTGTGCGAAAGTCGAGCGCCACCTGCGCCCGAGTGAGGTGCGAGAGACCCGCCGGGTTCCAGAACAGCGCCGTGAGGTCTTCGGACAGCGCCACGAACGCGCCTCCTACTCCGGTAGAGCGCGCGCCCACTCCCAGGGATTGGAGTGAATCGGCGCGCCGCTCCTGAGCCGCCGCCGGCAGGGCAACCACCGCGAGCAATGCACACGTCGAAACTTTGAGTTTCCCTGCCTGATACACTCTACTCCCCAATTCAGCGGAAGAAGACCGTGAAGCCGCCGTCCGGGGACACGGAATTGTCGCGCAGGGGCTTGTTCTCATCAATGGCATTCCCATTGGAGTCCGTCACTCCCAGGACCTGGATGAGATACGACTGGTTCCGGCGATACCGACCCGGCGCCAGTCGCAAGTTGAATTGCAGAACGACGCCGGCCTCTTCTTCCGTGGAAGGGAACGTGCCTGCGTCGCCGTCGGGAGCGTCGGCAGCCACCTTCCGCAGATCGGAGATGGTCCGGGTCTCGATCACCCGGTTGCCCCGGACGAAGCCCCCATTGCGTCCCCCCTTCTTGAGGTCGAAGACCAGCACCCGGATGTTCGAGAGCGTGAGCCGGTCCTTCCGGGCGGCCCCGCCCGGAGTGGCCGAAGCAAGATCAGTATCGTCCAACCGAAAGCGAACCTGTTGCACCGAATTGCCCAGGAATCGGGCGAACGTCGCCGGCTTCACGAAGTCCAGCGTCGGTCCGGTCCGATTCAGCACCACGCGCCGGGAAGTTACCCCGGTGAGGCCCACGGCGTCGGTGACTCGCAGTTCGATTAGAATCTCGCCATCCCGAAAGTCGGTAATGTCTACGCCCCCGGCGCGGGCGTCCAGTTCGGTGGCGCTCCCCACAGAGGTCGGGGTCAGCATGAGCGGCGGCTCGATGGTCCGCACCATCCCGGTCGCCGCACTGACGCCGGTCAGCGTCAGGCGGACATTCGGAGCCGTGAGGGGGCCGATGTTGTCCCGTACTCGCCCACTCACGTTCAGGCGCAGAACCGGACCGTCCGGCACCCCCCGCACCTGGTCGGCCAGCGGTTCCAGAAGAATTGCAGACGGTGCCGACCGGTCCACGAGGATGTCGCGTGTGTTGTTGGTCTGGCGCAGGTTGGTCCGCTGCGCCGTGTCCGTGGTCTGCAACCGGAGGGTATGCCGTCCTTCAATGAGGGTACCGGTATCCAGCGGGAACGTGACAGGAAACGCCGTCACCGAACCCGTCTCCCGCGTCGCTACCGCTGCGCCGTCCACCAGTAACTGGGCCTGTGCCAGCGCCAGCGAATCGGTGGCAAGGCCGCCGATCTGCAGAGAACCGCGCACGACGGGCGGCTCCAGCCCGGAGGAGACGACGTCGTCGGGACCGCCTCCCGGTGCGATGGTCAGCACGGCGCCGGCGGGGTCCTCCGTGTCGGACGTGAAGACCTGCGTGATCGGATTGGCGGCGTTCTGCACCAGATCGCTCGCCTCCACCGTGAGCGTCAGATCCCGGCCCTGCGGAACCGGCGCGATGACGCGGACGATGGTGACGTTCTGCAGCGGCTCGCCGGGACGGGGGAAATCCGCCTGGTGGAGAACTAGAGCCCCGACCCGCAGGGTCACCCGCCGCAGGTGACGCTCCCCGACCTGCACCTCGAACAGTGCTCCCGGAGGATCGCCCCGCACGACGGCGCCGCGGACCGGAGCCAGGATCCGAATGTCCGGGCGGGCGTTGTCTACCCGAATCCCGCGCGGGTTGCTCTCGGTCACATTGCCGGCTTGATCGGTGGCCAGGATCACCAGTTCGTGGTCGCCGTCCTGAAGCAGAGCCGTGTCCAGCTCAAAGCGGACTGCCTGATCCCCGGTCCTCCCGCTGAGACTGCGGTCCACCTGAAACGTCACATCATCCACCAGCAACTCGGCCCGGCTCAGACCGATCCGGTCGCTCACCGTCCCCAGAATTTCCAGCCGGCCCGCCGCCAGCGTCACACCCGGAATCGCCGTGGCGTTGATGACCCCGCCGGCGAGCGCGTTGACTGCGTTCACCTGAGCGGTAGGGGGCACGGGGTCCAGCAGAAACTCCAGGGTTCGCGACGCTACATTCGGCTGCGGCAGCGCGTTGTCGGCCGCATCCAGGCGTAGGACATGCCGGCCCTCCGCCAGGCTCAACGTTACGGTGAGAGTCGTTGTGTCCCCGACCCGGTCCAGCAGGAACCCGGTCGTCGCGACCTCGTCCACCCTCAGCACAACTCGACCGGGATCCAGGTTCGGGTCCGCCAGGGTCGCCTTCACATCCACGAGGAGGCGATTCGCCGCGTTCGGGTCCGGACGCGAGTCGGGATCGTTCGGATCCGGCGCCACGAATTCCATGAGCGGCGGAGTGCTGTCCGAGCTGAAGCGAATCTCGTTGACTCCCGGCTCGATCGCCGATGTGCGTCCGCACCGGTCCGTCGCGCGGAGCAGCAGCGTGTGGGGACCGTCCGGCAGCCGGGAGCGCGGGATGAGGAAGTCCACCGGCGCGCTGGCGCCCGCCACGGGCACGTCGGCCACAATGCTTCCGGCCGCCGCACCGTCCAGAAGCAGTTCGTATTTCTGCAGTTGGAGGCTGTCGCGCAGCTCGCCGAGCACTCGCAGGTCGCCGGTGTAGACGCGCCCGGGTGTGGGCTGCGTGAGACGGGCACTGGGCGGCGCCTGGTCCACCGCAAATGTGCGTTCGTCACCGGCGGCGAAGCCGGCCCGATCGGTCGCGCGGACGCGGAGCACCGCCGCCTCCTGCTCCGGCAGCACGACCGAGGCGGTGAGGCGGTGCAGCACCGGCTCCGCCGGATCGGGCGTGTCGGTGAAGGCGAGCGGAGCGCCGTTGTTCACGTTGATGATGACAGCGGAGGGATTGAAGTTGGCGTCGCGAACGTCCGCCGCAATGTTCACCGGGGAACCGACGCAAGCAGCCCGCGGCTCTCGGATGTTCACCGTCGGTGGAGTGGTGTCCACGATGAATTCCACCGACGCGGTGCGGGTGTTGCCGGCAAAATCGAGTGCCTGGATGGTGATGCGAAACTCTCCGTCGCGGGGCACCGCGGTCGTGACGCGAAATCCGCCGTCGGCACCGGGAGTCACGGGCGCCTGATCTACCGGACCTCCCAGGACATTCCGCGTGACAGAGTCGAGCATCTCCAGGCGAAATGACGCCTCTCTCACGCCGGCGAGCGCATCCGAAATCTGCCCCTGGACCACAAACGCGCGCCCCGTGATGAATTGACCGGCCGCCGGCGAAGTAAACACGACTCCGGGAGGGGTGCCGTCCACAAGCATGCCGCGCTTGTATACAGCGGAGGTCACACCGGTCGAGTCGCGAAACTGCACTACCACGCCACGCAAACCGTCGTTAGTTCCGTCGCTCGTTCCGGCGAGAAGCCAGCCGGGGATGCGGTACAGACGCGGGTTTCCGGGGGCGCCGGGCAGCGACACGAAAGGGATCAAGCCGAAGTTCGGCTGCGGCCCCAGCACCTGGTCGGTGACCGGATCCACATTGGCGGCCCGGAATTCGGTCACAGCCGCGCCGGCAGTGAGGTCGGTCGCCACCCCGTGCAGGTCCACGGCGAGACGATTGGTCACGGTGAAGGGCGCAGGCGCCGCCCCCGACGCGGCCGGGTCGAAAGGGCTGATGGCGCCGTCTGCGGTGATCTCAAACGACCCGAGCACCGGACCCGCCCGGGACGATGCGTCCACCAACCGAAACGTGGAGACCGACGGCGGGAACTGTACCGACCCGTCGGAGCAAACCGCTGCGACCTCTACAGAGTAATCATTGGGGCCGGCGAGCACCACCGGACTCAGGGCGACCTGAAATGCACCCCCTCCCGGGGGCGCCGGAGTCATCGTCTCGGCAAGAGTGACGGCGCCGCGGAGCACGCGCACGAACACCCCGGTGAGTCGCACCGAACCACTGGGGGGGATAACGAAGCGCGCGATTCCTCGCACCCGGATGAGGTTGTCCAGCGCCCGCAGGTCGTACACCGCGTTCGGGGTCGGGTTGACGATCCCGGCGACAGCCGCCGAAGCTGCGCCGCCCGGACGGGCGGAGAGCATCACCAGAAGCAGTGCCAGCGAGACAACGAAACCCGCGCCGAAGCACGTCCCGAGCAACGAGAAGCTCGAAAGCCACCTCGGGGAGACTCGGTTCGCGGTATGACTGGTGCGGCAGGCGCGGGGATGCATGGAGAAATGGAGCGAGCGCGGGGCAGTCAGCGCGGGAGCGGACGCCCATCAGGGAGTTCGCACTTCCCCATTACCGGTTCCTCCTTCACTGCGCGCGGCTTCGGCCGCGGCGGCACTCAGTGCCGCAAACCCGCCGCGCACGGCTCGGGCTGAGTACCCATGCCGCCGCAGGTAGTACGTGGCCTGAGCGCTGGAAGCATCCTCCGGGCAATCACAGAAGAGCACTACCTCCCGATCGGCAGGAATCTCGCGAAAACGCCGTTCCAACTCGGTTGCAGGCAGCAACAGGACGTCGAGGTCGGAGCACGGGTGAGATTCGGCCACCGGCGCCGGGCGAAGATCCACCACGACGAGTGGCGCCTGTTGCGCGCGGAGCGCGCGCACCCCGGCCGCGGTAATCTGGTCCTCCGGCTGGAGCAGGGAGAATGGAATGACGTTCCCGCCCGCACCCAGGCTGGGTACGTAGCAGTGGCGGCAGGCCGGGATGAGTCGTTCGAAGTCGTCGAACAGCAGGGAGTGCTCGATCTCACGCGCGCCGCGCACGAGCGGCTCCATCTTCTGCCACACAGCGATGGCGTAGGGTCCCATCGTCGAGAGCATCTCCTCCTCATCAATGAGCCGGAGGCGGATGAGGGTTCCCAGCCGGTCGTAGAACGAGCCCACGCGGTGGAACGCCGCTTCACCGTAGTCGGCGCGGTGGGCGCTGACGAACTCGCCCCAGGTGCGTTCTTCGAGCCGGTGCAGCAGCCAGAGCTGCGCGTCCATGAAATCCGGACCCTCCCAGATGCTGAACAACTGGTTGGTGACCGCGAGGTAGCGGTCCTGCTCCATGTGTTTCAGTTGGCCCCGCACATAGATTGCTGTTGCGACGAAGGCCAGCATCGAGATTGCGGTAGACACAGCGGTGACGGCGTCCCAGTTCATAGCAGGTAGGGGTCCAGAAGGACGGAGATGGAAGCAGGAGTGACGATAGATGATAGCGGAACGATGAAGGGGGGAAAGGCAAATGGCGAGTAGTGACGTGGTGGAAATCGAGGGGATCGTGCCGGTGCTTCCAACTCCGTTCCTGGCGGATGGGAGCGTGGACGAGCAGAGCCTGCGGAATGTAGTGGAATTCTGCGTGGCCGAGCGGGCGGCGGCGGTATGCCTGCCCGCCTACGCCGGGGAATTTTACAAGCTGACGGAGGCGGAGCGGCTGAGAGTGGTGCAGGTCGCGGCGGAGCAGGCGCGGGGGAGGATCCCCGTGCTCGGCCAGGCAAACCACGTCTCTGCCTCGGCGGCGCTGGAATTGGCGCGCGCGATGGAGGATGCCGGGGCGGATCTCATCAGTCTGGCCGCACCTCGGGTGTTCGGCCTGTCGGAAGAAGATCTGCTCCGCTACTTCGGCGCTGTCTGCCGAGGCTTGAAAACCGGCCTGCTGATTCAGGACTTCAACCCGGGGGGGAGCACCGTCGGTGCAGCGTTTGCGGCCCGGCTCCGGCAGCAGCACGCGAACTTCCGGTACCTGAAGCTCGAAGACCCGCTGATGGCCCCACGGATCCGTGCCATTCGCGAGGCGACGGACGACCGCATCGGCGTGCTCGAGGGGTGGGGCGGGATGTTTATGCTGGAACTCATTCCGTGTGGCATCTGCGGCGTGATGCCCGGTGTGCCCCTCCTGCGCGTGCTGCACGACACCTACTGGAAACGGAAGCGGGGTGAAGATCGGGCTGCCCTTGATGCTTTCCAGTCGGTGCTGCCGTTCATCGTTTTCACCCTCCAGCACATGGAGGTGTTTCTTCATGTTGAAAAGCGCCTGCTGCGGCGAATGGGTTTGCTGCGCTCCGACCATGTGCGCGAGGCGACCGTGCAATTGGACCCGGACACCAGCGCCTATGCGGATTGGCTCATTGACGGACTGCTCCCGCGCTTGCAGCCCTGAGAAAAACAGCCCCGCCCGTTCCCGGGCGGGGTCTGCACGACGCAGGCGGCGGAGCCGCCAAGCACCTACTGTCGGGATTGGGCGCGACAGTCGGGCACACAGGCGCGCTCGACGCTGACCGGAGAGGCCGGATTGTAAAGATTCCAGGTCCACGGCTGGTTCCTTGCGCCTACCCACCCGTCCACGTAGTGGGAGAACTTGACGTGGCCGTCCGCATAGCCGATGTTCCAGCGGGCCTCACCCTGGCGACCACTGGTGTGGTAGGCCGCCCAGTTATCCTGCACCATCTGGGTTTCCGTCGGCCGCGTCAGCGTGGCGAGGCTGTGCGGCGTACCCGGATTTTGCAGCGCGCCGCTGAAGCCGTAATCCGGCCAGCTCCAACCCTGGCTCAGGCCGCTGTGCCACCAATACGAGAGGCGAGTGAACGCAGGATTCCACCGGCCGTTCGGGAAGGCGCCGGTGACTGCGAAGCGATTGCCGGTCGGATCATTCGGGTCCACAAAGACGCCGCCATTCTTGATGTACGGCTGCAGGCGGCTCCCGACGTTCGCGGGCACCACGTTCCCAAAAGCGTTGGTCGGGAGGTTATCCCAGGACCCCTGCGGCCCGGGGTACCAGAGGCTGGCAACGCCCGGCCCGCCGGGAAACGTCTCGTCGTAGTCCTGGACGTACATCATCGCGGCGAGCGCGATGTTCTTGATGTTGGGATAGGCATGTGGCCTGCCGCGCCTTCTCACGCGCCTGCGCAAAGACAGGGAAGAGGATCGCTGCGAGAATCGCTATAATAGCGATCACCACGAGAAGTTCTATGAGGGTAAAGCCTCGACGACGCGTGATGGAACCGTGACTCCTTGACGAAGGGCTGATTCGGCACCGGAGAGCAGATCACCTCGAATCGGCAATCAGCTTTCCAGCACAGTTGTCATGCCGCAGAACGGCCGGAGTTGCAACAGAAATCCCACGCGGTCCGGGGACAACTGGGAACTCCGGTCCTCTTGCAGTCATTGCCAGGTCTGATAACATGCCATCAGTCAGCCGGACGGCGTCGGGCGGATGGGCTCGTAGGCTCGGCCCGGACGGCGGCAGGGGTTAGGAGACGCACATGATGCAGGCAGGGCGGGCGCTGTTGTGAGCGCTCGTGGGTGGACTGATCGCGATGGCCGGAGCAGCCGCACAGAAACTTCCGGACGAGGGGGTCAAGATAGAGGCGCCGCCCCTGCCGCAAGGCCTGAAGTGGCACAATTCGGCGCCACTGACGATGCAGGAACTGAAGGGAAAGGTCGTCCTCCTTGACTTCTGGGAGTACACCTGCATCAACTGTATCCGAACCTTCCCCTATCTCAAGACCTGGCACGATAAGTACAAGGACAAGGGGCTGGTCATCCTGGGCGTGCATACGCCGGAGTTTCAGTTCGCGAAGGTCGAAACAAACGTAGTACGCGCCGTCAAGCAATTTGAGCTGAAGCACCCGATCGTCGTGGACAGCGACTACCAGGTGTGGCAGGCATACGGCAACAGATACTGGCCCGCAAAGTACCTCATTGACAAGGACGGTTTCGTTCGCTACTTTCACTTCGGCGAGGGGAGTTACCAGAGCACCGAAGCGCAGATCCAGAAGCTACTCCGGGAGGTGAACCCGAACGTGGAACTTCCCAGCCTGGGCGATGTGGTGCGGGGCGCCGACAAGCCGGGAGCGGTCTGTTATCCGGTAACTCCCGAACTCTATCTAGGCTATGAACGCGGCGGCCACGCGAACACACTCGGCAACCCCGAGGGGTATCAGCCGGGCCGGCTGGTCACCTTTCGCGATCCCTCCAAATGGGAGGACGGCAAAGTGTACGCACACGGCGCCTGGCGCAACGAAGCGGAAGCGCTCGTCTCCACCCGCCGCCTGTCCGCACCAGCAGACTACATCGCGATCCGGTACCATTCCCTGGAAGTGAACTCAGTGCTCCGACCAGAGAACGGAAAGCCCCTCCGTGTCTACGTGTTCCAGGACGGCAAGCCGCTCGCGCGCACCGACAAGGGCGATGATATCAAGTACGATCCCAAAGGCCGCAGCTACCTCGTGTTGAACGAGCCCCGGATGTACCACCTCGTGAAAAACGCGAAGTTCGGCCAGCGGACACTGAAGCTGGCGACTGCCGAACCCGGAATGGGCATCTACAGCTTTACTTTCGTGTCCTGCGAAAAGCGGTAACGGGCAGCCGGGGAGCTGGATCGGACTGGGTGGCTTGCTTGCATTGTGGGGCCAACCATCCAGTCCGATCCAACCACCTGGATACCCCTTTCCCGCTGGGTCGATCCCGCCCGCTCGGGTCATCGCTCCGACCTCAGCTCCCGTCCTTCAGCCGGTCCACGAGCCACTCGTCCGCCCTCCCCCGTTCGACCGAGACTTCCACCGCGCCGCGGCGCGCCGGGCCATGTGTTCCGGGCACGCTGCCGGCGCCAACGAGTTGATTTCTCCCGTCCACCAGGCGCTCCAATCGTACCGGACGAGGAGCGAGCGCCGCCACAATCGGCCCCAGGTCCCCTTCAGCCAGCGCACCGGGCACGATCACGTCGTAGGGTACATAGCAATACGGCGCCTCCAGCACGCTGCGGAAGGAGGTAAGCGCCCCGCGCGCGAGGATCGCCCGGACATCCGGCTCGAACAGTCCTCCGAGGAGGGCCAGTAGCCCGCCCAAAGGCTCCGACCCGCGTGGCGCATCGCCTTCGCCGATGAGCGGATCGCGAAAGTCGGGGGGATTGGGAAGCGCGAAGGAATCTCCCCAGAGCGCGACGCCGTGCGGGTCCACATCCGGACGCGCCCGCAGCCACCGGAGCACGCTCCGCAGGTCCGCAAGACGCGCGCCGAGAAGAGTCCGACCCAGCATCCACTCCGACGCGGCGAGTGAGCTGGCTTCGCTCTGGAAACCGCGCGCCCCCGCAGGACGAGTCTCTCCCGTGCCGCGCAGGTCCGGCAGACAGACCGTGATGCCGCGCCGCAGCAGTCCCGCGATTTCTTCCGTCCGCCCGAGGAGGAGCGCTTCCTTTCCTTCCTGGCAAAAAGCCACGACAACCCGGGTGCGGGACACGGGCGTTGCACCCGGTGCGCCGGCGGGGCGGGGACGCAGCAGCAGGACCGGCGCCTGGATCGTCCGCTCCGGCCTCAGGATCCACCGCTCGACCGTGATGCCCTCCACGTCGGTCTCGCCGCTCCGCTCCGCCGCCGGCGCGTCTCCCGTGCCCATGCCCCCCAGCCGGAGCGCCCAGCGCTCGCGCAACCGGCGAACCCGGCGCCCCGCCGACAATTCATTGAGGACACGGGACGCCTCCCGTGCCCTCGCGTCGGCGACGGCCAGATACACTTCCCGGGCGGGCCGACGTCCCACCCGGGCCAGCACGTGCGGCGTCAGAGCGTGCAGCTCCTCAGGCGGGCGGCGGTCCTGGCGCTCCTCGGGCAGCGGGATGCCGAACCAGCGCTGCAGCAAGGGATGAATGCCCCGCCGGTGAAACTCGCCGATGTTGTTGCAGTGCGTCGCCTCAGGCGGCGTGCCTCGCAGGAGACCGGCGCCGTGCGCGAAGCCGAGTCGATCTGCGGCGCCATAGAAACTCCAGATCCGCTGCAGGCGCTTCCACACCGGATCACGCTCGCGGTCCCACTGGAACTCGTGAGCATAGATCAGCGCGCGCGGCGCCACAGCACCCACGATGGTCCAGGGGAGAAAGCCGTCCCGGCCGCTGAAGGCCAGGTTACGCGTTGTTTCCCAGTACGCGCTGCCCAGGTAGTTGAACCGGGTCTCCGCATCCTCGGGCAATGGGAACTCGGTCTCCGGCTGCGGTCCACCGAAATTGAACGGCGCGACACAGGTAACACGTGAGTCCAGCGCCGCCAGCACGGCGGCCGGATCCCCGCCGCCCGCCACCGATCCCAGTACAGCCACCCGCTCCGGGTCGGCTCCGCGTCGCGCCAGCGCCACGTCGAGGCATCGCTGGAGGTCCCACACCATCCAGCCCATCAGGCTGTCACCTGCCAGCAGTAACTGGAGCCCGCTCACGTACCGGTAGCGATACTCCTGGCGGGACCCGGACTGGTGGCCCCGGCGTTCCCCATAGCCGATCAGGTCCGGGACGAGCACGAGGCAGCCGGAGCGGGCCCAGAGAGCGCCCATGTCTTGCAGTTCACCCTGAAACCGCGGGTTGTGGTGGCTGTGGATCAGGAGCAGAACGGGCATCTTCGCCGGTAGGGGCGATGGAACATACAGGTTCGCGGTGACCACGAATCCCTCGCGGCTCGGAAATGCGAGCGCTTCCACGCGATACCCATTCCCGACGGCCACTCGCCCGACCTGCGCCTCCACGTGTGCAGGCGGGTCTGGAAACTCTCCCAGAGAACGGCGGAGGGCGCTCACGCGCCGGTCACGGAATCGATCCCAATCCGCGCGGGATTGGATGGCGTTCCACGCTTCCCGGTCCCGCCGCGTAGCTTCCTCCCGCCGAAGCCGGAGGTCCGCCCGCAGCATCTCTGCCCGCGCCGCCTGCTCCCCGTGGGGCAGTACTTGCGACGGCAGGCTCCCCAACGCCCGCTCCAGTCCCGGCATGGCAATCTCTCGATCTTTGCTGGTGAACTCCGCAGGGCGGTTCTCCGCCGCCCGGAGACGCCCCTGCCCGCGGCCGGCGGTATCACCGGGCACAGCCGCTGCGAGGATGATCAACAGCGGCAGGCACGCGATGCCAGCTCGCCTCGACCCGGCGCCCCGGGTTGGGCCCCGATCGTTGCCGCCGCGCCCGATGCCGCGCTGCCGTCTCCCGCACTCCCGCCCCGCATTCGCCGTCGTCCGCATTGCGCCCATCCCCGATGCTCCGGTCTCCGTCCCCTGTTTCCGGATCGCCCGCGATCCTTCCTGCTTCTCACCTCCCGGGGGCCGTCAGGATAAACTACACCCGTGATGAATGAGCTGCTCTTTCCCGCGCTCCTCGGCCTCGGGGCCGTCGCGGCGGCGTTGGTGTCCTATGCGATTGCCAGAACCGTGCAGCGGAAGCGGCGCGCCGCGGCGCTGCGCGCGCCCCGCCCGTGGCAGCCGGGCACTCTCGAAGCCTGGGTCGAGCGCGGCTGGCTCGATCCGGCACGGGTGGACGCGCTGCCGCGCGAGATCAGCCCGGCGCGCGTGCTGTATGAGTGGGCGCGAACCGATCCGGAGGTGGTGACCCACTGGCAGATCACCCAGCCCCTGGTTCCCGAGACGCCGGTCGAGGCGATCGTTCGGGAACTCTGGAGCCGCCTCCCGGAGGCGGTAGCCATCACCGCTCGTGCGCGCCTGTCCGAAGCGTTGGGCCGCGCCTCCGCTGTGTGGGGGGGCGCGGAGCATGGCTGGAATGGACGGCCGCTTGCGCTGCTGGCGAGTGCGCTCAGCAAGAAGGGACGCACGCTGCCGCTTGTCGGTCTGGATGACCTGACTGCCGCTCCGCTGCCCGCGCTCACTCAGGGCAGCACGATGGCGGCTCAGGCGGACGGGCCGGATCTGCTGTTGGCGTTGGCGGCTCTCCAGCGTGCGGCCCCCGCATTCCTGCACCCGCTGGCTCCGCGACAGGGCGCGCGCGAATCGCTCGTTTCCGGACTCTCCACTCAGATCGGAACCGATGTCGGCCGCAAGATTGGGGCCGGCCTCGGCGCTGCCCTCGGTCCGATCGGAAGTCTGGTCGGCCAGCACCTGGGGGGGATGATGGGTGCGCTCGGGGGCAAGGCACTGGCCCAACAGGCACTGCCCGACCACCTGGTCGCGGCGTTGAAGGAAACCGAACGAGCCCTGAGGGACCTTGGCGAACTCGCCGCAACCACCGATTTCGAACGCGCGGCCTCCCTGCCCGTCGCCGCCATCCTCGAGATGGGAAAACAGGTGGAGTCTCGCCGCAGCCGGCGCGCAGCCGGCTTTCGGGAGCGCATCTGGCCCAGTCAGGGGCTCTCACTCATTGAGGAATCCCTCCTGGCTGCCGTCGGCGAACTCAAGGGCTTTCGCGGCGCCGCCGATCAGTTCGTGGCCGCCGCTCGCAAGTCCGACCCGGCGGTTGCCGGGGGGATGATTCTCCAGAACCCGTGGCTCGTGCGCGCGCTCCCCGGCGGTGTCGAGCGCCTGAACGCGGCCCGCGCTGCTCTCAACGCCGCCGCAGCGCTGATGCGCCGCAGCTAGAAAACCAGGCAGAATCAACTATCCCGACCGGGCCGGCCACACCGTGGAGGCTGCGGGTGCGGCCATCCGTGGCGCGACAACAGAAGAGATATTTTTTCGGCGAACTTCCCTGGCTGACGTGCGTGGCTCGAGTACGGCGACGCATGTGGAGTCTCCGAACTCCGTTTCGGAGGCCTCCGGCAACCGCGCCACGTGCTCCGGAACGACGCGCGGAGACTCCGGGCTCCCCCTGGGCGCGTGAGCGTGGTCCTGGCTCGGACCGGCCCGCTCTGGCCCAACATGCGCCTGAGCCCAGGTGGGGGCACGGCTCCATTACGCGCAAGATAATTCTATGCGTGGCATTCCCTTACGATCCCGCCGGTATCGCGTATCCGAACCTCTGTCAGTTCGTTAGCATACCGGCAGACTGAACATGGATCGTGTACGGCGGCAGAGCCCGACGAGAGTTCCCACCCGCCGGCAACACGGATTCGGAGGAGACGATGCGACACGTATTTCCGATTACACCCGGCGGCAGCGCGCCGGTCTGGTTCGGGCTCGGGATGGCGGTATTCATGCTCGGCATGGCCGGACTGATGCTGTACCTCGCGTGGGGATCGCGGCACACCCGGGTCGAGGTGTCTCCGGAAGGATTGCGTGTGGTGGGTGACCTGTACGGTCGGCTGGTGCCACGCAACGTCCTCCGCCTCGACGATGCACGTCCGCTAGACCTGACCGCGGATCGGGAACATCAGCCGGTTGCGCGCACAAACGGCACGGGAATGCCCGGCTATCTCGCGGGCTGGTTTCGGCTCCGGAACGGCGAAAAGGCACTGGTCTTCCTCACCGACCGCTCACGCGTGCTCTACGTTCCCACCACAGCCGGCTATTCGGTGGTCCTCAGCCTGGAGAATCCTCAGGACGTTCTGGACGCTTTGAGGGGGCACTCTCCCGCAGGGTAGTTCCGGTCCGGAACGCGCAGAATTGCAACCCAGGCTCGGGCCGGCACCACTCTCCTTCCGGCGGAAATCGAGCGGCCCTCCGCGTTGTCCACGACGACGGAGGGCTTGCCGCCAGGTAGTCGGAAGACCTGTGTGAATGCGGCGTTGGGGTGCGGATGCGGTACCGCCACTGCGTGTAATCGGTGAAAAATGCGAAACACGCCGGTCGCCAGGGTTCGACAGCCCCCCTCGAACGGGGCCCGGATGAACCGCCGCCGCGCTGTGGGCGCACCGAGCCATGTAGAGTCTGGCAACTCCGATTGCCGGTCCAAACCTGCCCCACTTGCGTCAACCACAGACGCCGCAAGCGGACGCGGCTGGCACCACTCGGTGGGATTTTGTCGGGTCAATCCCGGCGACCTGCAAACGCGGGTTCAGCCGAGTGAGCTCGCGTCGCTCCAGCACGCCGCGCACCTGGTTCCCGGGGATGCCGAGGGAGGCAGCGAGGTATTGCCGGCTGACACCCGGCTTCTTGTGGATGCACTCCAGGACCGCCTCGGCAACCGAGCCAGTCGGTCGTCCGCATCTGGGGGCCGCTGAGGTTGGCCAGGCGCTCGCGCTTCCAGACCGGATAGGGCAGGCCGCCCAGAACCAGGCGGGTCTCTCGGAATGGCGGACGCCGAAATACAGGCCGACGCTGGACCACTTCGGGATCTATCGGTTGCACTCTCCTGGGCCGGATCTCAGCCGGCGCAGGAGAAGGAGGTCGTCAGCAGCGCGACGGACTCCTTTTTCGTTCTGCGCCCTTTTTTCGTGCCGCGGCGCGGCGGCGCGGGCCGTCGGCCGGGCCCCCCTCTACGGCCTTCTGCGGAGTCTGCGGTGGACGGGCGCGGGGCAGGGTTGGACCCGCAATCGGAGTTGCGGGACTCCAAATCGCTCGGTGCGCCCCTAAAGCGGCGGCGGTTCATCCGGGGCCCGGCGGGCGCGACTTTCAAACTACCGCGCGCGACCCCGGCGTTTCGGGGTTTGCATCAATGAGCGTAGAGACTTTTCACCCAAAACACCCTGGGCCGGCGGATACTCCGGCGAGCGCCAGGCGCAATGGCGCTGACTGTCGCCGTCACGATACCTGCAGCTCCGGGATGCTGCCCGGTCTCCCGGTCCGTTCGGGCCGATTTGATCCGTCGAATCGGCACTCCGGGAGGCCGTTTTCGCCGAGCACCGGCGCCGTGGCAGACGACTGGTCCGGGTCTGAGCGATCCAGGTCCGGATGGGGACCGAATCCGAGAGTAGGTTGCCCGCCATTGGGGCGTCCAACGGGCCAGGTAGTAACCAGTGCGCCGAAGTTACGATAGATCGGAAGACAACGCGAACTCTTCCACGTCGGCGCGAACGACTGCCCGGCATCACAACAGAGTGAGACCCCCCGGAAAACTCTCCGGGGGGTCTCACTCTGTTGTGCCGTCAGCCGAATCCGGTGACGGTTGTCGGACTGACTAGATGCGGGTCGAGTCCTTGTGGAAGATCTGCGGGTTCGACTCCAGGAAGGCCTTCTTGTGCCACTTGGTGTGGCCGTCGAAGTAGGAGACGTTGGAGCCGTCGCTGTGACGGAAGGACATCTGCCAGATGTACGGATTGCCGCTGTTATCCGGCTGATACCACGGGCTGACAGTCCAACCGCACCCATCGGCGATCCCGAGGCGGGCACGGTAGGCGACGTCGGACGGGGGCGGATAGAGCGCCCCGCCGTTGGCCGACTTCGTGAACTCGCCGATCATGATCGTGCCGGCAGGGGACACGAACTCCGCATCGGTGATGCTCTGCCCGCCGAGGCGGGTCGCACAGGCGTTCCAGCCGTAGCCGCCGGACCCGACCCAGGATTCATCACGGGGGGAGCCGCCGCCCGAGAGGGTCGCCTTGAGCGCTGCCGGGTTTCCACCCAGATCCGCGGGAATGTACACCTGGCAGGTGTTGCCGATGTGCGCATTGTCTTCGCGAGAGCGCGACCTGCCCGGCCCGGTGAACCGGGTGTCCGCCGAACAGCTCGGGCACACGTACACCTGCCAGTTCTTCACATAGGCGAAGATGAGAATGTGCCAGTAACGGATTTCGAAGATATCCGTGCGTGGGCCAGGGGAGAGGTGAAGCTGGGGATACTTCTCGTCATAGTCCTGCTGGTACATCAGGACCGCGTTGGAGAGCTGCTTCATGTTGGCCATGCAGCTTGCCTGCCGGGCCTTTTCCCGCGCCTGTGCGAACACAGGGAACAGGATCGCAGCGAGAATGGCGATGATCGCGATGACGACCAGAAGTTCGATAAGGGTGAAGCCCCTACGTCTCTGCATACTGTTGCCTCCAGTTGAGGAAGATCCGTCGAGTCCAAGTCCTGTCGCCATCTCAGACGACTATTCTGATGTTCCACTTCGAACACCTGCCTGCAGTCAGGCCCGGTTTGCCGAAGCGGAGCACAGTTGGGACGAACCCACCAGTGGCTCTGCCGACAAAGATGTTACCGGCTGCCCAACTCGATGTCAATCCCCACTTGTAGGTGGGGTGACATCAATCACTCTGACGTTCACCGTCCCCTGATCGTTCCCCTCCGCCGGCTTATAAGAAAATTATAGGGAGCATTCGATTGCAGTCCTGCACAGGCTCTTCTTGACATGAAACTGCCCTTCGGGTAACCAGTGAAAACCGGGTCGCCCACCACGAGTGCTCGGCGGTGCGTTCTCGCGCTCCATGGGACAGCGACCAGCCCGCCGGAGCGGCGGCGGTGAAATCCGTTTACGGAACGAAGCAGAATTAGTCGTCCCCCCTGCCCGTGGCTCGGGTACGGGGTGCGTGGGCGGGAGGGGGTCCCCTTGCTCACGCCCGTGGCTCGGGCACGGCGTGCGTGGGCGGGAGGAGGTCCACTTGCTACGCCCAGAGGGCGCCCGGCGTGGCTCGGGTACGGCATCTGGCACGCACGACAGGCGATCACTGGCCGATGTGGAGTCGCGCAACTCCGTTTGCGCGCGTCCCTCGCGGCAAGTCTCCGGCGTGCCAGGGGTACCGGGCGGGGGTGTGATGGGGGATGATCCCGGGGAAATCTCGTCCGGTTGGGATGATTGATTCCGCCGGGTTC
>SXGS01352756.1_pt1 | contig 20838 bp, 17 predicted proteins | sample 3174681 | NCBI WGS metagenome assembly SXGS01 (sample SAMN11356861, study PRJNA531348) | freshwater metagenome | isolation source: freshwater sample F1-80 | place: China: Fuxian Lake, Yuxi | collected 2017-12-25 | reverse complement strand
GTGAAGTCCTGCATGATCACCCGGGCCGGGGTGAATTGGATTTCGGTATCGGGCTGGGCGTTCGGGTCCCAGTTGGCCAAAGCGCGGACATGGTCCGCGGTGATGTTGGCACCGTCTTCGGTGCGCAACAGGTTTTCCAACAAGATCTTCAAGCTGTACGGCAGGTCATTCGATCCCTCGACCGAGCTCAAACGGAAAATCTCGTATTCGGTCCCGGCGACATTCAGTACGCCTTTGGATCCGAAGCTGTCCACTTTACTCACAACAGGACTCCTCTCGCCTCAGCTTTTATCTTTGTCTCGCGAGAGTCAGGTCGCTAGTTAGGTACGCCTAAGCAATTACTCCCGTTCGGAGACGGCACCGCGGCGTTTGAGGATCCGGTACAGGATTTCGATCACCGCACAGCCAAGAACCACTACTCCTATAGTAACCGCCAACAGGGTTCCGCTGGGCACCGCGAGCGCGAAGAAGGTCCGCGAGAACGGCACCACGAAAACCAGGACCAGCAACAGGAACATCGCGCCCACCAGCAGCGCCCGCCAGCGGTCGAACGGCCGGGCGAGCACCGCGAGCACCCAGAGCGAAAGCAACAGGATCGTCATGGTCGCCGCCGTCCTGCCGTCCTGCAACTGGCCGGCCGGGTCCAGGCTCGCGTCCGGGAAGGCCCTGGAGAAGCTGTAGACGCCGATGATGCAGGCGGCGATCACCGCGCCCACCGGGATCGAGAAGGACAATACCCGGCGCAGGAATCCCGGCTGGTACCGGCGCTTGTTCGGCAGCAGCGCCAGGAAGAACGCCGGGATGCCGATGGTCAGCGCGCTGGTGATCGAGAGCTGCCGGGGCAAGAACGGGTACTGCCAGAGCAGCACCCCGATCACCAGGGAAATGATCACCGCGTGCGCGGTCTTGGTCAAGAACAGGTTCGCCACCCGCTCCACGTTGGCAATCACCCGGCGCCCTTCGGCCACCACCCCGGGCATCCGGGAGAACTGGCCGTCCAAAAGCACCAGACGGGACACCGCCTTGGTCGCGGCGGCACCGGAACCCATCGCGATCCCGATGTCCGCGTTTTTCAGCGCGAGCGCGTCGTTGACGCCGTCCCCGGTCATCGCCACCACATGGCCGCGCTTCTGCAAAGCCAGCACGATCGACTTCTTCTGTTCCGGGGTGACCCGGCCGAGCACTTGCTCCTTCGCCAGCACTTCGCCGAGTTCGTCGAGGTCCTCGGGCAGCTCCCGGGCGTCGTAGCCCTGACCGACGTTTTCGAAGCCGACTTCGCGGGCCACCGCCGCCACGGTCCGGGGGTTGTCCCCGGAAATCACCCGCAGCTGCACACCCTGCTCGCGGAAATACGCCAAGGTTTCCCCGGCGTCCGGACGGACTTTCTCGCGGAAAGTCAGGATCGCCACCGGGACCAGCGCTGCCGGGATCGCCTCGTCTTCGATCCGCTCGCCGCTGTTCGCCAGGATCAAAGCACGCAAGCCTTTTTCCGCCAGGCTGCTGGCCTCCGCCAAGGCTGCCCGGTGCTCCGCGGCTCCGGCATCGAGGACCATTTCGGGTGCGCCGAAGACCCAGGTCGAAACCCCGGCACCGGCGGTGCCTTCGGCTTCGAAGCACACCGCGCTCCACTTCCGCGCGCTGTTGAACGGAACGCTGGACAAGGCCGGCTTCGTGGGCCCGGTGTGGTACTCGACGGCGAGGCAGGCCGCGGTGGCATTGGCGTTGTCGTCCGCGCCGATCCAGGCCAGCGCCGCACGCCAGCCCGGCACATCGTTGAGCTGCTGCTCGGCGTCGAACACGATCTCGCCTTCGGTGAGCGTGCCGGTTTTGTCCAGGCAGACCATGTCCACCCGGGCCAGCCCCTCGACCGCAGGCAACTCCTGGACCAAAACCTGGCGCCGGGCCAAGGTCATCGCAGCCAGGCCGAAGGAGATGCTGGTCAACAGCACCAAGCCTTCCGGGATCATCGCCACGATCGAGGCGACTGCGGAAACCACCGCTTCCTTCCAGTCCCCGTTGCCCAGGGCCACTCCCCAACCGCCTTTGGCCTGCATCTGGCCGTTGATCACCAGAATGATGATCGGCACCAACGCCCAGGTGATGTAGAGCACGATCTTGTTGATCGAGTTGCGGATCTCCGAGTTCACCAGGGAAAACCGCTTGGCTTCGGCGGTGAGTTTGGAGGCGAAGGACTCGATGCCGACCCGCTGCACCCGCACGGTGCCGGATCCGGAAACCACCGCGGAACCGGACAGCACCTCGTCGCCGGGGCTCTTGTCGATCGGATCGGACTCTCCGGTCAGCAGCGACTCGTCGATTTCCAGGCCCGCTACGCTGAGCACTTCGGCATCCGCCGGCACCTGGTCTCCGGTGCGCAGCACCAGGACATCGTCGTAGACGACGTGTTCCACCTGGATGTCCTGGACGACGCCGTCGCGCAGCGCCCGGGCTTTGGGCGCGTTGAGCACGGCCAACCGGTCCAGGGTGCGCTTGGCGCGGTATTCCTGCACGACGCCGATCGCGGCGTTCGCGATCACGATGAAACCGAAAAGCGCATCCTGCCACTTGCCGACCAGCAGCACGATCACGAGACAGATGCCCAGCACGATGTTGAACAAAGTCAAGAGGTTGGCGCGCAGGATCTGGCCGATGGTCCGGCTGGAATCGTTCGGCACCGCGTTTCCCAGGTCCAACGCGAGCCGCTCCGCGACCTGGCCGGAACTCAGCCCGGACGCGGCCAGCGTCGTTTCGTCGACGGCGGCAAGCTGCTTTTTGGCCGCCGCCATCGACTCGAGGCGAGCGCGTTGTTTGACTTCGGCATGACTGGGCGCGGTGCGAGTTGAGCTGCTCATATTAGGTTCAACTCTATGCGGTTGCCGGAACCCGGAAATCACTCTTGAGTATGAATTAAGCCCATCCACCGGGAGTAGACAGGGCTGTTCGGGAAGCCCGGACGCCGGCGGCCCGGGGCGTCTCCGGTTATCCACAGTGCTGCAATGGCAGCTTGGTCATCGAATATTTGTTCTAGTAAAATCAGTTCATGGGAACCCACGCTCCGTCGACTGCCGAAGCCCGCATAGCGCGGGCTCGGGACACGGCGGCCGAGGCGATTTCCGGGCTCCTTGGCTGCTTCGACTCGGCAAATGCCGCCGAACTGCTGGCCGCGGCCGATGCCCTCGAAGCGTTGGCCCGGCAGGTGGCGTACGGCCAAGTCCTGGCCGCAGCAGCCATCGATCGTGATTGTCCGGCCGCAGCCCGGGCGCCGTTCCGCAATACCGCGGATTTCCTGCAGGCCCGGCTGCGCATCCCCCGGAGCGAGGCCAAGCGCCGGCTCGGCGTGGCTGGGAAACTCTTGCCGGCGCACAGCCTGACCGGAGAACCGGTTCCGGCCGGATACCCGCGGCTCGGCGTGGTGGCCAGCAGCGGTGCCGCCTGCCTGCAGGGGCTCAGCAAAGCGGTGGATGCGCTCGACACCGCGCAGAGCATCCTCCGTGGCCGGTCCTGGCCGCAGCAACTTCACCCGCAGGATGCCGAGCTGCTGGGCCGGATGGAAACGAGTCTGGCCGAGGCGCTGGCTGCGCGGGACCCTGATTTCCTGAGCCCGCTGGTCAAACGATGGCTGACGCTTTTGGACCAGGACGGCACCGCGCCGGAGGAATCCGAGCTGAGACACCGGCAAGGGCTTTTCCGACGTGGCGAGTACCGCGGACTGAGCCATTTCGAGCTTTGGGCCGATCCGGCGCAGACCGAAACCCTGCTGACCGTGCTGAATGCTGGGAACAACCCGCGCAGTAGCGGGAGCAGTAGCGGGAACCGCGGCCAGGCGGACGCCCCAGCAGATCGACGGAGTGCGCCGCAGCGGCAGCTCGACACCCTGGTCAGTGCCCTGGCTGCGGCGCTGAGCACCGATTCGTTGCCGGCAACCGGCGGGCACCGGCCACAGGTCCAAGTCACCATCGACTACCGGCATTTGCTCGGCGAAATCCACTCCCGACGTCCCGGGCGTTCCGGCTCCGGGGGTGCTGCTGCCATGGTTTCCTCCGCAGAGTTCACCGGCCCGATCAACCCGGGAACCATTCGCCGGATCGCTTGCGACGCCGAGCTGATCCCGGTAGTCCTCGGCGGAGCCGGCGAGGTGCTCGACCTCGGTCGCAGACGACGTTTGTTCAGCCGGAGCCAGCGGGCTGCGCTCTTCGCCCGGGATCGCGGTTGCACTTTCCCGGATTGCACGATCCCGGCCAGCTGGTGCGAAGCGCACCACATCCAAAGCTGGCGGGACGGCGGTGCGACCTCGGTCCAGAACGGCGCGCTGCTCTGCTCGCATCACCACCATCTGATCCACCAAGGCGATTGGCAGCTGGACAACCGGCAAGGACTCCCCCGGTTCAGACCGCCGCCATGGATCGATCCTCAACAGCGCGCCTTGCGGAACAATTATCACCGACTGGATGCGGTGGCCTAGGCCGGGCCAAGCCAGTCGGGCCACCCCGTCACGTGCGCCCGGCCAGAGGCGCTTTGTGCGGTGCGCTTTGTGCGGTGTGCCTCGTCGGGGTCGGCTCAGGCGGTCGGCAGCAGCAGGGCCGCGGTTTCCAAGTGGTGGGTGTTCGGGTAGAGGTCGAAGGCGCGCAACTCGGCCAACTGCCAACCCTCAGCAGCAAAGTACGCCACGTCGCGGGCGAATGATGCCGGATCGCAGGAAACGTAAGCCACCGCTCGCGCCCCGCTGGCGCAAATCTGTTTCACCACATTTTTGCCCGCCCCGGCACGCGGCGGGTCCAGAACCACGGCATCGAGCTTGCCGGCACCGGGCAGCACCCCGTTTTCCCGAGCCACCGCCGCAAGCACCCGATCCACCCGGCCGGGCCGGACCAGCACCTCGGCGCGGCCGTCGAAATTGCGCATCGCGTCTTTGCTGGTCACCGGCGAGCCCTCGATGGATAGCACCCTCCCAGTGGGGCCGACGGCATCGGCGAGCAGCGACGTGAACAATCCCGCTCCGGCGTAGAGGTCCGCAGCGGCCGATCCGGCACCGAGGAAGTCGCCCAGATACTCGCGTACCGTGTCCGAAAGCACCTCCGGGGCCTTGCGGTGGATCTGCCAGAATCCGTCACCACTGACCCGGAATTCCGGGGCGGAACCCGATCCCGGCGTAGCCGGCACCGATTCGCGCAACCACGGGCGGCCACGCAGCGCCGAGACCCGGCTGCTCTTGGCGTCCCAGTGGGCTGCGGAAACTCCGCCGGGCAGTTCCCGGGCAAGCCGCGCCGCCGCCTGCTTCGTTCCGGAGAGCAAGACCAACGGACCGTCCCCCGACGTCGGCGCTGCCACTTCGACGCGATCAAGTCCGCTGAAGTCCAGATCCCATAACGCCAGATCCCGGATCCTCCGGTCGGCCAGCGGCATGTCCTGGACCGCAATCACCTCATGCGAGCGGTGCGCATGCATGCCGAGCCGGCCCTCGGGAGTGACCGCGAATCCGGTCCGGGTCCGCCAACCCAGGCCGGTCGGATCTTCACCCGAAACCTCCTGCACCGAAGTGGTCACCTCGAGTCCGGCGAGCCGCTGCAATTGCTCGGCCAAAACCATGGCTTTCAAGGCCCGTTGCGCCGGCAGACGCAGATGCCCGAATTCCGCGCCGCCGATCGGCAACGTCCCTGTGGAATGTGCTTGGCCGGAGTCCGCCTCCGGCCAGAAATGGGCCACCCGGGCCCCGGCGAATTCCACCGACTCGGCAAGCACTTCGACCACGTCGGCGCGCCAGAATGCCGCATCTGCTTCAGCTTCGGTCAGGATCGCCCGGACCCGTTCGCCGGGCACCGCATGCCGCACGAAGACCACCCGGCGGCCGGCTCTGGCCGCCCCGGACCCAGCGATGACGTCATCCGACACTGCACCGGATCGGTCCCCAGCCGAGCCAGTATTCCCGATCGAGCTGGCATCCCCCGTCGAATCGGTATCCTCCGCCAAGCGGGCGACGAAGTGGCCGCCATGCGCCACCGGACCGATCTCCAGAATTACTTCCTTCGTCGCAGCGCCGGCTGTTCCCGGCGCCTCGCGCTTCCCCTGCGCCTCAGTCATCTACCCGTGCCTCAGTCATCTGTGCTTCAGTCATCCGCGTTTCAGTCATCTAGTCGAGTTCCTGGAAACGCCGAGCGGATTCCGAAGACTTGAGCTGCCACGGCACGGATGCCACCATGACGCCGGGCTCGAAGTGCAGCCTGGTCTTGATCCGCAACGCGGTCTGGTTGTGCACCAGCTGTTCCCACCACTTGCCCACCACGTATTCCGGGATGTAGACCACGATCAGGTCCCTCGGCGATTCGCGCCGGATGTTTTTCACGTATTCCATGATCGGCGTCACGGTTTCCCGGTACGGACTGGCCAAGACCGTCAGCGGCACCGGAATTTTCAGCTTCTCCCACTGCGCAACGGTTTCCTGGGTCTCCTCGGAATCGTTGTCCACCACGATCGCGTCCAGCTGCGAGGGCCGCGAAGCCCGGGCGAACGCCAGGGCCCGCAGCACCGGTTTGCGCACGTGCGAAACCAGCAGCACCGCGTGCACGCGAGTGGGCAATGCCCGTGGCGAGGCGTCCTCGTCGACTGCCAGTTCGCGGGCCACATTGCGGTAGTGGGATTGGATGCTCCACATGATCAGGAACAGGACCAGCATCGCCAACAAGGCGATCCAAGCCCCCTGCTCGAACTTGGTGATCAACACGATCACCAAAACCGACAAAGTCATCGAGAAGCCCAGCGTGTTGATGGTCCGCGACTTGATGATCCGCAGCCGCTCCGCGCGCTCCTTGACCAGCTTCAACCGGCGTCCCCAGTGCAGGATCATGCCGAGTTGGCTGGCCGTGAAGGAGATGAACACGCCGACGATGTACAGCTGGATCAGTTTCGTCACATCGGCGTCGAACGCGATGATCAGCACGAGCGCGCCAGCGGCCAAAGCGAGCACGCCGTTGCTGTACGCCAAGCGGTCGCCACGGGTGCGCAGCTGCCGTGGCAGATAGCCGTCCTTGGCCAGGATCGAGGCCAACACCGGGAACCCGTTGAAGGCGGTGTTCGAAGCGAACACCAGGATCACCCCGGTGGCCGCCACGATGATGAAGAAGATCACCGATCCGGAACCGAAGACCGTGGAAGCGATCTGGCTGATCGCCGGGTTCTGCACGTAGTCCGCGGGCGGCGGTTGGCCATTGATCAGGAACTCGGTCGCCGGGTCCTGCACGATGTGGACTTTGGTGGCATTGGCGAGGTAGAGGATGCCGGCCAGCATCGCTGCCGCAACCGCGCCGAGCAGCAACAACGTGGTGGCGGCGTTCTTGGACTTCGGCTTGCGGAAGTTCGGCACGCCGTTGCTGATCGCTTCCACGCCGGTCAAGGCAGCAGCCCCGGAGGAAAAAGCCCGGAGCAGCAAAAAGGCGCCGGCCAGCCCCACAATGCCCTGCTCGTACTCCGGCACCGGGATGATTTCGAACTGCGCACTCGGCGCTTGCCCCAACGTGCCGGTCACGCCTTGGATGATGCCGACCACGGTCATGCCCAAGATGCAGACCATGAAGATGTACGTCGGGATCGCGAAAACGGTGCCGGCCTCTTTGATCCCGCGCAAGTTGACCAGGGCGAGGATCACCACGCCGATCACCGCGATCCAGGCCTGGCTGCCGTGCATTCCGGGCACCGCGGTGGCCAGGTAATTGGCCGCTGCGGACATCGACACTGCGACGGTGAGCACATAGTCGACCAGCAGCGCAGAAGCCACGGTCAGACCGGCGAACTTGCCGAGGTTGGTGTTCGCGATCTCGTAGTCGCCGCCGCCGGAAGGGTAAGCATGCACATTCTGCCGGTAGGAAGCCACCACGGTGATCAGCACGATCATCACGGCCAGCCCGACCAGTGGCGAAATGGTCACCGCGGCGGCTCCGGCCAGAGCCAAGGTCAGCAGGATTTCATCGGGTGCGTAGGCCACCGATGAAAGCGCATCCGAAGCGAAGATCGGCAAGGCGATGCGTTTGGGCAAAAGGGTGTGCGCGAGCCGGTCATTGCGGAACGGCCGTCCGACGAGAACCCGTTTCAGGGCGTTGAAAAAGGTCAGCACGATTCCCACTCTGCGTAAATTCGGCGGCAAGTGCAAGAACCCGCCCTGGTGCTGCGCACGTCCAGCTGCCCGCAACTGCACAAATGTACCACCGCTGTACCACGGTGCACGGGCCTGCCGGTCGCAGCCCGGGTACCCGGGCTGCAGAACCAGACCGCTCCGACGCTGCAGCCACCAGGAGCGTGTGCCTACAATTGGCTCCGGTACCGCAGCAAACCGCGGCAGCACGAGCAGTACGACAAAGAGGAGAGCCAGTGGCGCATTACGTGATCATGGGGTGCGGCCGGGTGGGCGCCACGCTGGCGCATACGCTGGAAGACTCCGGGCACTCGGTAGCCATCATCGACCAGGACGACCGGGCCTTCCGCAGACTGCGCAATGGCTTCAGCGGACGCAAGGTGACCGGCATCGGCTTCGACCGGGAAACCCTCAAACAGGCGGACATCGAACAGGCCTACGCCTTCGCAGCGGTCTCCAGCGGTGACAATTCCAATGTCCTGGCCACCCGGGTCGCCCGCGAAACCTTCCATGTCGAGCACGTCGTGGCCAGGATCTACGATCCGGGCCGGGCCGAAATCTACCAGCGGTTGGGCATCCCCACGGTGGCCGCGGTGCGTTGGAGCGCCGACCAGGTGCTGCGCCGGATCCTGCCGGAACAGAGCATCAGCGGCGACTTCCGCGAGCCGTCGGGGCGGCTGATCCTCAGCGAAGTGTCACTGCACGACGGCTGGATCGGCCGGCATCTCGACGACATCGAACATGCCAGCGGCGCCCGGGTGGCCTATTTGACCCGCTTCGGCGAGGGGATCCTGCCGGGCAGCGAAACCAGCTACCAGCAGGGCGACACCGTGCACGTGATCCTGGAGGTCGCGAAAATGGCGGACATCGAACGGATTCTGGCCGGTGCGCCAGCTAAGGAGTCAGAGTGAAGGTAGTCATTGCCGGGGCCGGCAGCGTGGGCTCGTCCATCGCCCGGGAACTGCTGGCGCACGGCCATGAGATCCTGCTCATCGATCCGAAGCCGGAAGTGATCGGCCGCAGCGGCCTGCGCGGCGCGCGTTGGCTGGTCGGCGATGCCTGCGAGATCAGCACTTTGCGGGAAGCGAAGCTCGACGAGGCCGACGTCGTGGTCTCGGCGACCGGCGATGACAAAGTCAACCTGGTGGTCTCCTTGCTGGCCAAAACCGAGTTCGGCGTCGGCCGCACCGTGGGCCGGGTGAACAATCCGAAAAACGACTGGATGTTCGATGATTCCTGGGGCGTCGACGTCGCGGTGAACACGCCCCGGCTGATGACCGCATTGGTCGAGGAAGCCGTCGAGATCGGCGACCTGGTCCGACTGCTGACCTTGCAGACCGGGGTGTCCTCGCTCGTCGAATTCACCGTCCCGGATGATTCGCACATCGTCGGCGCCACGGTCGGCTCGATCCAATGGCCGGCCGATTCGACCTTGGTCGCAATCCTGCGCGACGAAGCCCCGATCACGCCGAGCATCGACGATGTGGTCGACGGCGGCGACGAACTGTTCTTCATCAGCACCATCCCGGCCGAGGACGACCTCAGGGAACTGCTGGGCGCCCGTCGCCGCTCGGATCCGGAACATCCGGATTCGACGCCGAGCTAGTCGGCACCGGCCGGGAAACCATCCAGGCCAACCAGAGTGCCAGCGCGTACAAGGGCACGCCCATGGCCAATCGGGTGGTGCCCAGTGCGGCGAGGTTCTCGGCGAAATACAGCGGCACCTGAACTGCCAGCCGGAGCACGAACAAGGACAACACGATCCATGCCGCCAGCACATAGGCCCGCCGGCGCAGCGGATTCGCCCGCCATTCGAGGTTTTCCCCCCGGATGAAGCCGAACAGCAATCCGGTGATCGGCCAACCGGCCAGGATCGATGCCAGTACCACCACGATGCTGACCACATTCGTGATGAATCCGGGCACGTAATAGTCCAGGGCGTTTCCGGTGCTCCCGGAGAAGAATGCGCAGATGGCGATGCCCACGAGCCCGGAAAAGGCCTGGACCACGGTACTGCGCTGGATCAGCCGGAGCACCGTGAACCCGGCGCCCACCGCGATTGCCGCGACCAGCGACACCGTGAGGTTCTGCCCGATGATGAAGCTGAACAGGAAGACCAATCCGGGCAGCAGGGTCTCGGCCAAGCCACGCCATCCGCCGACCGCCGACATGATGTCGATGTGCCCGTGCTCATTGCGTTTCAGCCCGGATTTCGCCGCATAGCTCTCCGCCATCTGCGCGAAGCTCGGCGGTGCCGGTTCGGACTCCGGTTTCGGGGTATCTTCGCTCACGCCGGGTACTCCTGGAATTCTGGTTTGCCGATGATTTCGTATCGCGGGTTGAACACCGTGGGCATCCCGTCCCGGCGGGCCACCATGCCCTCGAAGCGAAGCTCGGTGCCGGCTTCGATGCCGGGCACCGTGCGTTGGCCCAGCCAGACCAGACGGACCCGGCTGCCCTGCGGCTTCCGCTCGGCGTCTGCGCCGGCAGGCTCCCGCCGCTGCCGCGGAGCGTACTTGTCGACGTCGGTGACCACGGCGGAGAATTCCGGCGCCCGATTGGCCGGTGCAATCGTGATCGACTCGATGTAGCCGCGGCACAAGGCCCGGCCGCGCTCCGGCAGCTGGCTGATCGCGCTCAGTTCGACCTTGGCCGCGAAATTACCCAATCTGGGTGATCTCCGGACCGCGTTCCACCGGCCCGAACTTCGGTTTGCCCGCGGCCGGCTCTTCGGCCGGCACATTGCCTTCGGCATCGGCCACCGCATCCTTGGGCAGTGACAACGGAAGCAGGTCGCGGGGCGGCATCGGAGTCTCGCCGCGGACCACCACCGCGGCGCGGAACAAGGCTTCGAGCTCGGTGGCTGCTTCCGGCTCCAAGGCGGCTTGGCCGCCGATCACGCCGCGCAGGAACCAACGCGGGCCATCGACGCCGATGAACCGGGCCACCCGGAAGCCGCGGCTGCCGTCGGAGGCTTCGGCCGGCAGCTTGGCCAGGATCTCGGCGCCGAAGGTGCCGTCGAGCTCTTCGATGCTGCCGCCTTGGGAGGCGACCGACATGCCGATCTGTTCCCGGATATCGGCCCAGAGTCCTTCGGAACGCGGAGCTGCGAAGGCCTGGAGCTGCAGGCTCGACCCGTTCAAATCCAGGGTCACCGCGATGACCCGTTGGCTCGCCTCCTCCACTTCGAGGCGCAGCTGGAGATTCTCGTGCGGCGTGATCAACAGCGCGCCGAGGTCGACGTAGCCGTCCTGGCTCTCGATCTCGTCGACGTCGAATGGCCCGTGCACCTCGCGCTCGTACGCCGAGTCCAGCGGGTTCGCCGCACTGGCGCCGGCCGCCCCGGGGTCAGCCGATTCGGTCGAGTCCGCCGATTCTTCCGGAGCCTCTGCTGCGGCCGGCACCGCTTCGTCGTTGCCCGCTTTGGATCGTTTGCGCCCGAATGCCATCTGCTTCTCCTGCTAATCCTGGGTAGGGGTCGTTGTGAAGCCGCCGGTCGAACCAAATCCACCGGCCCCGCGAACCGAGTCCGGGAGCTCCGCAACCGGAACAAACCTGGCGTACTCGACGCGTTGGATCACCATTTGGGCAATTCTATCGCCGCGTGCGAGATTGATCGACTGCCGCGCATCGGTGTTCAGCAAGGTCACCGCGATCTCGCCGCGGTACCCGGCATCGACCGTACCCGGAGCGTTGACGATGGTCAGGCCGTGTTTGGTGGCGAGTCCGGAACGCGGGTGGATCAGGGCCACGAATCCCTCGGGCAGCGCGATCGAAACCCCGGTCGGCACCAGAACCCGCTCGCCCGGCGCGATCAGCACATCGACCCTGGCCCGCAAGTCCGCGCCGGCATCGCCCGGATGCGCGTAACTGGGCGCTTCGATCTCCGGATCGAGCATTTTGAGCTGCACCGAAAGCGTCGGCTCGGTTGTCTCTGGCACGGGGTCGTCCTCCGGGGTCGGCACGGTCGTCGTCGGCAAAATCTGCACGTTCCGCGGAACGTCGGAACCGGTGGCTCCGCGAATTACTCTATCGGGAGTTCCTGGCAGCCGGCACACTGTTCTCCCTGAGCCGAGCGTAGCCCGCAGCGGACCATGCCCGGCCGGGTGCCGGGCAGCGGCCGGGCGGCGCAGCTTGATTTCGCGACGCACAGCGAAAGGTGACAAGCTGATGCCATGCCGCAGAATGCACCTGAAGACCATGGCAATGCCGACGTCGTCTATTCCGAAAAACTTTGGCCCGCACTTTGGATCTGGGTCGTGGCGGCGGGAATCGCCGTCGCCGGCATCTTGATCCTGGCTCCGATCAGCATCGTGGCCGGTTACACCGCGGCCGTGGTGATCTTCGCACTGGAGGCGCTGTTCCTGCTGATGAGCACCCCGCGGATCGAGGTGGACGGGCAGACGCTGACCGTCGGCAGGGCCACGATCGACCGTGCTTTCATCGGCAAAGTCGAAGGCTTCAACCGCGATGATGCGGTCGCCCAACGCGGCACCCAGCTCAACGGACTGGCCTATTTGTGCATCCGGGGCTGGATCGGTCCGGTGGTCCGGATCGAAGTCACGGACGAATCCGATCCGACGCCTTACTGGTTAACCTCGACGAGGCGGCCAGAGCAGCTCGTCGCCGCCTTGACCACCTCGCGTATCGGTTAGATTTTCCTCCGGTCCGCCGGCCCCGCTAACGGGCCGGCGGCACCTGCTCGGGCTCAGCCCTCACAATCCTTGCAGTACAGCAAGCCATTCTTCTCCCGCGCAATCTGCGAACGGTGTCGGACCAGGAAACAGGACGAACAGGTGAATTCGTCCGCCTGGGCGGGCAGTACCCGTACCAAAAGCTCCTCGCCGGACAAGTCCGCTCCGGGGAGCTCATAACTATCAGCCGCTTCCGCCTCGTCCTCATCGACAACCGCAGACTGTTTGTCGGTGCGGCGGGACTTCAATTCTTCAATTGAATCCTCACTGAGTTCGTCGTCGGTCTTCCGCGGCGCATCGTAATCAGTCGCCATAGTTCTATGCTCACGCTCCGGTCTTTTCTCAATGTCTAACTCAGGCCCTCTCGGCGCCTCTCAGATCAAACGTCATGAAAGTCGATTTTGTGCCCGGTAACGGGGTGATTTTTCCCGAAAATCTTCCCAAACGCCAATTCAAGCGCCATAATCCCCTATGTTCCTGCTCACACTGCGGCAAAAACCTCGGAAAATCACAGCATTCTCACTGGTTCGGGCAGCCATTGCGGCCCCTTGCCACCGCGTTTCATGGTTACGTAACGCAAATGGCATACGCCACCATACAACATCCGCCACGCCTGTGCCGGTCGTAGGAAATGGCCGCGTTCAGTGGCAGAGTTTCAGATGAATAGCTGGGAGGACCGAGATTCCAGTGAGGTCGGTGAATCGGGTGGGTAAAAGCATGCAGGATCTTAGATTGGTAGGCGTTCACGACGATGGCGAACACCTGCTGCTCAGTGGCGCCGGCGGTGAAATCTACCGGTTGCGGATCGACGAAGCACTCCGTGTGGCGTCCTCGCGCACCCCACCGCGGCCGGCGGCGCCGATGAGCCAGGATTCGGCTCCGGGACGATTGTCGCCCAAAGACATCCAGCAGCGGATCCGTGGCGGCGCCAGCGCCGAAGAAGTCGCCGAGGCGGCCGGTGTCCCCTTGGCGCACGTGCAGCGCTATGAGGGCCCGGTACTGGCCGAACGCGAACACATCGCGTTGCAGGCCCGCCGCGTCGAGGTCTCCGATGCCATTCCGAGCCACGACGGCTATCGCTCCGCCTTCGGCGACGACCCGGCCAGCCTCGATGAAATGGTCTCGCACCGGTTGATCGCGATGGGCATCGACGCCAACACCCTGGTCTGGGACGCCTGGCGCCGGCCGGACGGCCAATGGGCGGTCACTGCGGACTTCGACAGCAGCCAGGCGAAGCTGACCGGCGTCGGCGAATCCGCGCCGGCGCAATGGATTTACAGCGTTTCCCGGAAAACCATCCAGAACACCAACCGCTGGGCGCAGTTGCTCAGCGAAATGGAGCCCTTGGACGCTCCGCTGCCCTCCCGGCGTCTGGCCGCGGTCGCGGACCGTCCTTTCGATTTCGAAACCGATCGCCCGGAAGCCGAGGATGCCACCGCCGAACCCGGCGCGGAAGCATCCGGCTCGGCGGCGCCCGACACCGAGCCCGCCGACGCTGAGCCCGCGGCCGACAGCTCGGACGGTCTGCTGGACCTTTTGCGCTCGCGTCGCGGCCAGCGTTTGGGCATCGACGAGGACGACGACGACGCTTTGGCCCTGCTGCTCACCGACGGCGTGCCGGCCGCGCAACCGCGGGAGGAAAGGGGTTCCCCGGAGCAGCCTGCGGAAGCTGACGAATCGGCATCGGAACAACCCGCTTTCTTCCCAGCGCTCAGCCTGGCGCCCGCGCTCAGCCCGGATCCGGTCGAACGGCCGGCACAGAGTGAAGATTTCGCCGGCACCGTGCGGCCGGATCCACTGGATCTTTCCGAGGGCGTCAGCACCCAGACTCGGGAAATCCGGATCTCGGCGGCACCGCCGATCCGGCCGGCCACCCCCAACCGGGCGCCGGCTTCGGGCCACAATGTACCCGCTGAACCCCAGGAAAAACCTGGCAAAGACAGCAAGGAAGACGCGGCAGAAACCCCGGCAGCCAACGACCGGCGGCCAACCGTCAAACCGAAACGCTCGAGTGTGCCGAGCTGGGACGAAATCGTCTTCGGCACCAAAGGCGACTGAGCCGGAAACTGGCGGCCGGGCAATGGCCGGCCACCGGCAACGCCCGGGCCGGTGCCGCGCCTCCGGGCAATCGCCGAGGTGCTACGCGCTCGGCTCGAAAGGCAGCAATTGGTCTGCTTCCACCAGCCGGTTGGCGGTGAACTCGGTTACCCGCCGCATGTAGTGCTTGCGGCACAGAGTCTCGTATCCGATATGCGGCTCGGTCGACGGCTCAGGGTCAGCCGATGCGCCGGCCACATCGCCGACCACCACTTGGTCGCCCTCGACCACCATCACACCGTCCACGGTGCGTGCATTGTGCGTGGCCCGGCAACCGCACCAGCACAACGCTTCGACCTGCAGCACCTGCACCCGGTCGGCCAGCTCGATCAGCCGCTGCGAGCCGGGGAACAAGCGGGTCCGGAAGTCCGCAGTGATCCCGAAGGCGAAGACATCGACGCCCATTTCGTCCACCACCCGGGCCAGCTGCTCCACCTGTTCCGGCGTGTAGAACTGGGCTTCGTCGCAGATCAGGTAATCCACCGCCCCGCCGCGGGTGCGCCGGTGGACCACTTCGGCCCAGAAATCCGTCTCCGGCGCGACTTCCACGGCCCCGGTCCGCAATCCCAGACGGCTGGAGATCATGGATTCCCCGGCCCGGTCGTTGCAACTGAACAACACCCCGGCCCGGCCCCGGGCACTGTGGTTGTGGTCCAGTTGCAGGGCAAGCGTCGACTTGCCGCAGTCCATGGTCCCGGAGTAGAAAACCAATTCAGCCACGCTTGCCCGTTCTTCCTTTTCCGCCGGCTTTCCCGTCGACCGGGATTCGCAGGAGCGGCACGTCGCGCTCCACTTTAGTCAATGATCCGTGCTGCCCGACAATCGCCATGGCGTGCGGTGCGGAACGGCGCAAATCGTAGAACGCCACCGGTTCACGGGCCGCGATGAGCAGGTCGCCGATCCGCGGGAGCACTTCCGGACGCACCGTGCCGAAGTAGCCGCTCCGCACCGCTTCCGCCCGGCTGAGCACCCAGGCCTGTTGGCCCCAAGCCTGCTGCCAGGCGTCCGCGAGGGCTGCGGCATCGGCGTCCGGCTCCAGATAAAGCTGCACCAATCGCGGCTCACCGCCGGTATGCCTGACTCCGGCCACCAGGTCGGCGGAGCGCGAGTAATCGATCCTGGCGCTTTCCGGCACATCGATCATGCCGTGGTCCGCGGTCAACAACAGCAGGGTACCGGCGGGCAATTGCGTGGCGAGCCGCCGCACCGCGGCATCGAGTTCTTCCAATTCGTGTTCCCACTGCGCCGAGTCCACCCCGTGCCGGTGCCCCGCTTTGTCCAATTCGGACCAGTAGAAGTACATCAACAGCTCCGGTTCGGCGGCCATCAACTCCGCGGCGGCCGCGGTCCGGGCATGCGGGGAGCCAGCCGGTACGAAGCGGCTGCCGCGCAAAGCGGCCCGGGTCATCGGCGAGTCGGCGAATTTCGGCAAGCTGACCGTCGCACTGGGCAGGACGCCGTCCAGCTTTTCGAAGACCGTCGGGTACGGCTGCCAACGCAAGGGATCCACGCCGGCGTCCCAATTGCCCAGGAGGTTCACCACCTTGTCCTGGTCCGGGTCGAGCACGTCGTAGCCGACCATGCCGTGCAGTCCGGGTTCGACGCCGGTGCCCAGGCTGGAGAGCGAGCTCGCGGTGGTCGAAGGGAAAGCCGATTGGATCGTGCGGTGCCCGGCACCGGCCAGGGTTCCATTGAGCACGCTGCGCAGGAACGGGGCATGCGCGATCTTGCGCTTCAGCAACGCCGAGCCCAAGCCGTCGACCAAGACCACGCACACCCGTCTGGCCGGCGGGAGCGCGAGCGCGTTCTCGAAACCGGGCGCCCCCATGGCCGCTGCGGAGCTGCTGAAGACCTGGGCGATCGACGCTGCGGCGTAGCCGGAGGCTTTCGGCAGCTCGGGGGTTCCCGGCCGCGCGGAAAACTCAGCGGTGATGGTTCCGGCCCAATCTGGTACCCAAGGTGGACAGCCCGGTCCGCGGCGCCGGCTGTTCCGGCAGCGCCCGGGTGTTCACTGCCCGCAGCGCCCGGGCGAAGACCTTGGCGTCCTGGACCGCCTGCAGCCCGTCCGCTTCTGCGCTGATCCGCAGCGCGATGTCTTCCTGGGCCAGATTTCCGGTGTACCCGTGATCGGCCTCGCACTGCGGGTCGCCGCAGGCGGCCGGGGCGATGTCGATCCGCTGGCCGCCCGACCAGCCGATGGACAGGGTCAGCTCCCGGATCGGATCCGAAGGCCGGTAATCCTGCGGCTGGTTGTAGAGGTAGCTGAGCACCACCGAGCGGATCTGGCTGACCGGAACCGATTCGGTGGAAACTTGGGCCACTACTTGCTCACCGGCGTCGTCCATCTGCTGGTCGTCCACGTGGACGATCACGAGCATGTCCTCGGTCAGCGCCAGCACCGTGATGTGCCGGTGCACCTCGGTGCGGTCGAAATGCGTTTCCAAGTGGGCCAGGTGGGAGAGGCATTCGCGTCCGTCCAAGGCATCGATCACCACGTCGCCCACCAAACGCGGGTAAAAGCCCGCGCGTTGCAGAGCTTGGTCCAAAGTTTGGCCTTGCGCCGAGTGGGAGCCGGCCGCGCGGAATGCGTTCATAGTGGACATTTTCCCAGAAAGCTCCCCGGCAAGCTAACCGGTCCTGCCTGCGGCGCGGTCCGATCCGCCGGCTCAGGCATTCATCGCGCGGCGGGCGCTGTCCGTGCGCTGTTCCGCATTGCCGAGTTTCACCAGGGCCGAGAGCACCGTCGCGGTCGCGCTGCCGGCCAGCACCGGGTGGAACTCGACGGAGGCGACTTCCGGGTGGTGGTCCTTGAGCGCGGCCAGCCGGGCCACCAAGTCCTGCAACGCCGCGATGTTCACCGGGGGCAGGCCCTGGTAGCCGAACAGCCGGGCGGCCGCTTTGGGTGAGCGGACCAACTCGCTGACATCGGTGCTGGAAAGCGGCGGAATCCGGTGCGCCCAGTCATCGAGTAGATTGACCGCATCGCCGGCCAGGCCGAAGGAGACCACCGGGCCCAGCAACGGGTCCTCGATGGCCCGCAGGACGCAGGACTGGCCCACCGGGGCCATGGACTGGACTTCCAGGTCGAAGTTCCCGAACGCGCGCAGGGATTCGCGCATCTGCGCGATATTGGCGCCCAGTGCTGCCGCGTCGTCGATGTTCAACCGTACGCCGCCCAAATCCAGCCGGTGCCGCAGCGCCGAGTCCAAAGTCTTGATCGCAACCGGCCAGCCGAGCTGTTCCGCCGCGGCAACCGCTTCGCGGACCGTGCCGAACGGAATCGAGGGCAGCGGTTCGATCCCGTAGCAGGCCAGCAGCCGTGCCGTCTCGGCAGCTGACAGAGTCAGCAGTTCCGCACTCTCGGTGCCGGAAAGCCTGGCCTCGATGAACTCCTCGGCAGCCACCCGGTCGATGCCCGGCGGATCCTCGAAATGGCCTTGTTCCCGGCGCAGCCAGGCGGTGTAGCGCACCACGGCCGCGAGCGCGGCGATCGCGGCACCGGGGCTGGTGTAACCGGGCACCGAAAGCGGACCGGCAGCCGTCTCGGCATGGAGCAGCCCGTTGACCGTCACCTGCTGGTCGACGAATCCGCTGAATGCCGCCAATACCGGTTTGCCGACCTCCGCCGCGCATTCGGCGAGGGTCCCGGCGATCTCCTGCACACTCAGGCTCCGGACCGGAAGCATGGTCAGGATCACCGAATCCACGTCGCTGCTGCGCAGTGCCGAAAGCAGTTTTTCGCGCAGCTTCGGCAAGGCCGCCTCGGGCCCGCCGTCCAGCCGCAGGCCGGCCTCGGTACGGGTCACGCTCAGTTCGCGCTGCGCGGCCGAATCCGCCACGACCCGGGCCAAGGCAAGCGAATTGCTCAGCACGGCCAATCGCGGTCCGGCCGGAAGCGACTGGCTCACCGCGATCTGCGCCACATCCGCCAGCTCGTCGATGGTCCGCACCCGGATCACCCCGGATTGCCGGAGCATCGCGTCCAAGGCCCCCACCGGGGCCTGCGTGGTCCGTACCGCGTGTCCGGGCGGCAGCTGTAAGCCGAGAGCGTCCGACTTCGCCACGATCACCGGTTTGCTCCGGGCCAGCCGCCGGGCCAGCCGGGAAAACTTCCGCGGGTTGCCGATCGATTCCAGATACAGCCCGCAAACCGCAGTGTCGGCGTCGTCCTCCCAGTACTGCATGATGTCGTTGCCGGAGACATCCGCCCGGTTGCCGGCCGAAACCACCGTGGAAAAGCCCAAGCCCCGTTGCACCGTGGCGGCGAACAGTGCGGCGCCGAGCGCCGCCGATTGGCTGAACAGACCGAGGCTCCCCCGCTTGGGCATGGTCGGTGCCAGGGAGGCGTTCAAAGACACCCCGGGCCGGGTGTTGACCACGCCCAACGAGGCCGGCCCGATTAGCCGCATGCCGCCGGCCCGTGCCGTGCGCACCAAGCCGCGTTGCGCCACCAGGCCGAGCTCGCCGTCGTCGGCGAAGCCTCCGGTGGCGATCAGCACCCCTTTGCTGCCGGCCGCCGCGCATTCGGCGACCGTTGCCGGAACCTGATCGTAGGGCACCGCGATGATCACCAGATCCACCACGGAACCGACCGCCGCAATGGTCGGAAAACTCTCCGGATCCAGCCGGTTGACCCGGTGCACCGGCCCGGTGAAACCGCCGCGCACCAAGTGCTCCAGCAGTTGCTCGGCCAAGGATTCCCCGCCGGTCGCGGTGCCGGCATCCGGAGCCCGGCCACCGATCACCGCGACCGAGGCCGGCGAAAGCAGCCCGGCCACACTCCGCGCCTCCGCCCGGTGCTCCCGGGATTCCATCACGGCACGGGATTTCTCGGTCGGATCGATGTCGAAGCTCAGGCTGACCACGCCGTCGTCGAAGTGCCGGCTCACTTCGTAACCGGCTTCGGCGAAGACCGTGAGCATCTTCCGGTTTTCCGGCAGGACCTCGGCGGTGAACCGGGTGATCCCGTTCTCCCTTGCGGCCGCCGCCAGATGTTCGAGCAGGATCGAGCCGAGGCCGCGCCCCTGGTGGGCATCCGAAATATTGAAGGCGACTTCGGCGACCGAAGGATCCGGCAACCGGTCGTAGCGGCCGATCCCGATGATCGCACCGGCCACGGTGATCACGAACGCCACCCGGTCCCGGTGGTCCACTTCGGTGAAGCGGCGGAGCTCCTTGTCGCTGAGCACCGATTTGTAGGTGAAGAACCGCATGTAGATCGAGTTTTCGGACTGCCCGCTGTGGAATGTCCGGACCGCCTCCACGTCCGCGGCCCGGATCGGGCGCAAGTGGGCCGTCGCGCCATCCCGGAGCACGACGTCGGCCTCCCAATGGTGCGGATATCGCGGCTCCGCCGGCGGCTCGGTCATGTTTTCACTGTACCGGGTCGGCTGCCCCGGCGCGCGGGCCCGTCCCGGCGTCCCGACCGGTGCCCGGAGGGTTCGGCTCCGGAGGCCGGCAGCCGCGCTAATCCGCGGATTCCGGCCCCTTGCACCATAGGATGTGAGTTGCGCATGTATTGCACGCGCGCAACCCGCATCCACACGTACACGGCAGGAACCCGCAGAGCATGGCAAGGCGCACGCCACCGAAACCTCCGGAAACCGGAGACTTCACCGAGAACATCATTGACATCGATGTGTCCCAGGAAATGGAAGGTTCCTTCCTGGAGTACGCCTATTCGGTGATCTACTCCCGGGCGCTGCCCGAGGCCCGGGACGGCCTCAAACCGGTGCAACGCCGCATCCTGTACATGATGAGCGAGATGGGACTGCGGCCGGAGAAGGGCCATGTGAAAAGCGCCCGGGTGGTCGGCGAAGTGATGGGCGACGCCGTCTGCGGCGTGCTTACGGGTCCGAGCTTCGCCCTCGAGGTGGCGCGCGGCCTGCCCACCGCCATCACATTGGCTGCCGCCGATGCGGATTT
>SXGS01024388.1_pt1 | contig 20846 bp, 20 predicted proteins | sample 3174681 | NCBI WGS metagenome assembly SXGS01 (sample SAMN11356861, study PRJNA531348) | freshwater metagenome | isolation source: freshwater sample F1-80 | place: China: Fuxian Lake, Yuxi | collected 2017-12-25 | reverse complement strand
GTTGATGGCTGCGTCGGTCTGGATCAGCTTCTTGTAGAGTCGATCCTCGGTTTCCAGCGCCCGCCCGGTGTGCCCGACCACGCCCAGCGTCACCGTGTGCTGGAACCCATAGGGATTTCCGATGGCAATCGCCCACTGGCCCGGCACGAGATTCCGTGCATCGCCGAGGCGGGCCGCCGGAAGCGTGGGCGCCTTGTCGATCTGCACCACGGCGACGTCGGTTTCCTTATCGCCGCCCACCACGTGGCCGGGATAGCGCCGCCCGTTGCCGAACGTCACCTGGATTTGATCCGCGCCCTCCACCACGTGCTGATTGGTGAGGACGAGTCCCTTCGAGTCGATTACCACGCCGGAACCCGCGCCCGACGACTGCTGCACCTGAGGACCGTAGAACCAGTCTCGCGTCACCACCCGCCGCACGGTGTCGATATTCACCACGCTCGGGCTGATGATGGCGACAGCCTTCGCCACGGGCTCCTCGGCATTGATCGGCGGGTTCGGCGAGGGTTTGGCTTGTGCAAACGCCTGGTCGGGAAGTTCCCCGGGCTCCCACACCACCCGAATTCGGGGCGCCAGCCAGCTTCCACCCAGGAAGCTGACCACCATCAACGCCACCACCCACAGGAATCGCTTGCTCATCTTGCAGAGACTCCACCCCACCTACCCGGGGGCCAACGCTCTCCACACATCGCGGAACGTGATCAACACAAACAGCACCGCCACGATCGTGACGCCAACCATCTGGGCCGCCCGCTGAATCTCCGGCTCCAGCCGGCGGCGGCGCAGCACTTCCAAGGTTAGAAGCAGCATATGTCCGCCATCCAGGAGCGGGATCGGCACCAGATTGAACACGGCCAGCGAAAGGCTGAGCTGACCGATCAGCATCACCAGATACAAGACCGGCAGGTTGCCCACCTGCGACAGCAGCACGGCAATCTGAATGACGCCGCCAACGCTCTCGCCCGCTTCCTTCGGCTTGTTCAACATGGCGGCATACATCCCCAGCACACGCTGGAGATACGCCAGACCATCCTGAATCGACTGCGGCAGACTGGACCGTGCGCCGACTCCGGAGACCGGCGTGAACCCCAGTATCCCGACGGTCCGCGAGGCCTGCTTGTGACTCAGGGAGATGTCGCCCACGCGTCCACGAATCTCCAACAGGCTTTTTCCATCTCGCCAGACGCCGACCGTCGCTTCCTTGCCCTGACGCTCGGCCAGCAATCGCCTCGCGGCGGCCAGGCTATCTTCCGTGGCGGAGTAAAGGTAGCGCCCGTCGATCGTCTCGATCTGATCACCTGGTCGAAGATCCAGGGTGTCTGGGCCGGAAGCGGATCTCACCACCACCCGATGGATGCTGGTCTCAAGCGGTTGTGGAGTGCCGGTCAACATGAGTTGATCGCTGCCCCGACGCACGAGCAGGGTAACGCGCTGACCGAGGTTCGGATTGATTTCCCGGGTGACGGCGAGGGCTGCATCCAGTGGGCTGCCGTCGGCGCCGGGGACCGCTACCACCGATTTCCCATTCACTTCCAGAATCTGATCGCCGATACGCAGGCCCGGCTTCACATCCGACGCCGGGGCGCCGTTGCGGCTGACGACCTGCATGCGCTCGGCCTCCTGCCGACGGCGGATGTCGCCGACCAGGACGATTCGATCATCCGGCACTCCGAAGAAGAACCCGGCCGTGCAAAACACCAGGACCGCGAAGACCACGTTCATCAGCGGTCCGCCGAGATAGATGAGCGCGCGCTCTGCGGCCCGGCGACCGTTGACGCCGTCTTCGGTAATCTCGTCCTCGGGCTGCATCCCCTTGAGGTGCACGAACCCGCCAATGGGGATCCAACGCAGGGTGTACTCGGTGCCGTTCCGGCGCAAATAGGTCAGCGCCTTCGGACCCCACCCCAACGCGAACTCGAAGATTCGGACGTGCGCCGCCCGCCCCGCAATGAAATGCCCCCACTCATGGATCGCCACCAGGAAGCCCATGGTGAGGCTGAAGGTGAGAACGGCACGCGCCAGATCCGGGCGGAGCACCGTCAGGATGACAGCCCCTAATCCGACCAGCAGCGCCTCCTTCAGGATGCTCTGCTTGCCGTCGGAGCCATCGCCCGACTTCGGCTGACCTACAGGATCTTCCGCGCCGTCCGTCGTGCCCATGCGTCCATCTCCAACAGTTCATCGAGGCCCGGATTGTTCCGAACGTCGTGCAGTTCCATAACACGTTCTACGCACTCAGCAATGCGAGTGAACGCTATCTCACCCGCCAAAAACACGTCTACCGCCACCTCGTTCGCCGCACTCATCACCGCCGGCAGGGAACCGCCGGTGCGGGCCGCCTGAAAGGCCAGTCCCAGCGCGGGAAATCGAGAGTGGTCCGGCACTTCAAAGGTCAGATGCCGGCAGCGTGTGAGATCGAGTCGTTCCAGTGTGTTTGCCGGGCGCTCCGGATAGAAGAGGGAGTACTGGATGGGCAACCGCATATCGGGAATCCCCATCTGCGCCATCACGGAACTGTCATCGAAGTAGACCATCGAGTGGATGATGCTCTGTCGATGCACCACCACATCGATGCGATCCGCTCCGATATCGAAAAGCCACCGCGCCTCGATCACCTCGAGCCCCTTGATCATCAAGGTCGCGGAGTCGATCGTGATCTTGCCGCCCATCTTCCATGTAGGATGATCCAGCGCCCGCTCCACGGTCGCCGCCCTCATCTCTTCCAGCGAGGTGTCGACAAACGGTCCGCCGGAGGCGGTGAGAACCAGCTTCTCCACCGACCTCAACTCGTTCCCCCGCAGGCACTGCCAGATGGCCGAGTGCTCACTGTCGATCGGGAGAATTCGGGCGCCGGAGCGTCGAGCGGCCTCGGTCATGAGGTGACCGCCGACCACTAGCGCCTCCTTGGTGGCCAGCGCCACGTGCTTGCCGGCATTCAAGGCGGCCAGCGCCGGAGCGAGGCCGGCGGTTCCGACCACGGAAAGAATGACCACATCCACATCCGGACGGGTGGCAGCTTCAATGAGAACCTCGGCGCCGGTTTCAATTCGGCAGCTGTCGACTTTCAGATCCGCCCCGGCGGGAGGATCGGTGACAGCAGCATACGCCGGGCGAAACCGCTGTACCTGCTCTCGCAGCGTTGCCAGATCAGTGCGGGCTGTGAGGGCGGTTACCTGCACCCTCTCCGGAAACCAACTCGCCACATCGAGACTTTGCCGGCCAATGGAGCCGGTGGAACCGAGAATCGCTAGGCGCGTTGGCATGGGCAAGTCAACTCAGGCAGCCGCGGGGGAAAGCACCCCACCGAAGCGTCTCTCGCGGGATCGATACGATTCGAGGGCAGCTTCCAGGTCCTGCTTCGCGAAGTCGGGCCAGAGCGTGGGGGTCACCCAGATTTCACTGTAGGCCGATTGCCACAGCAAGAAATTGCTGAGCCGAAAGTCACCGCCGGTTCGAATCACAAGATCGGGATCCGGCAAGTTCGGGTCATACAACGACTCGGAAATCGTTGCCTCGGTGATCTCCTCCGGCTTCAAGAGCCCCAGAGAGACCCGCTCGGCAATGCGGCGCACGGCATCGGTCAGTTCCGCGCGACCACCGTAGTTGATGGCAAGGTTGAGGTTCAGCCCGGTGTTGTTTCGGGTGAGGGCCATGTCCCGGCGAAGTTCATCCCGTAAAGAGCGGGGCAGCTCATCCAGGCGACCCAGCACCTGAATTCGGACGCCCTTCTGGTGAAGCGCGGCAGCCTCTTTGCGAGCCACAAACTCGATGAGGCCCATCAGCGCTCGAACTTCATCCTCCGAGCGACGCCAGTTCTCGGCGCTGAAGGTGTAGAGAGTCAGGTGCTTGATCCCCAACTCACCGCAAGCCTCCACCACACGACGAACCGCCAACTCCCCACGGCGGTGGCCTTCGACGCGCGGCAGTCCCCGGCGCTGAGCCCAGCGACCGTTCCCGTCCATGATGATTCCCACATGCGCGGGAACTGTCGCCCGTTCCGAATCGATTACCGCCATCCGCCTACTCCAGGATCATTGTCGGCAGCAGACCGACCGGATTTACTGCCGGTTCGCACCCGCCGCTTCCTTTGTGACACAAAGTTCCTGGTATGTCAACCTGTCAGACCTCGAGGAGTTCTTCCTCTTTGGACTTTTGCATGTTGTCCAACTGGTGGATGTGGCGATCGGTCAGCTTCTGGACCTCAGCTTCCGTCCGCTTCTCCTCGTCTTCACCGATATCGCCGCCCTTCTTCAGGCTGCGGAGATCCTCGATGATGTCCCGACGGACGTTGCGAACCGAGACCTTTCCCTCTTCCACGCGCTTGTGCACATTTCGAATGAGGTTCTTGCGGGTCTCCTGGGTGAGGGAAGGGATGACCAGCCGGATATTGATTCCGTCGCTGCTGGGGTTCAACCCCAGGTCGGACTTCTGGATCGCCTTCTCGATGGCAGGCAGCGCGCTCTTATCCCAGGGGGAGATGAGCAGCATCCGAGGCTCCGGCGCCGTCACCGTCGCCATCTGTGGGAGCGGCATGATGCTTCCGTAATACGACACTTCCACTCGTTCCACCAGTGAGGGGTTGGCGCGCCCGGTGCGAATTGACTGGAGATCGTGGCGAGTCGCCTCGATGCACTTTTGCATTCGGACGTCGCCGTCCTTGATAAGCTCGCGCAGCAGTTCTTCCTGTGCCATGATCAGGCGTCCTCCTGAACGCCCCCGACCACCGTGCCCACGGGCATGCCCATGAGGGCGCGGCGGATGTTGCCGGGTTCGTTGAGATCGAAAACGACGATAGGGATGCCGTTTTCCATGCTCAGCGAGAAGGCCGTGAGGTCCATCACCTTGAGCCGCAGACGAAACGCCTCCTCGTGGCTGATCCGGGTGAACTTCTTCGCCGAGGCGTCTTTTCGTGGGTCTCGCTCGTAGATGCCGTCAATGTTGGTCGCCTTCAGCAGCACCTGAGCGCGCACTTCAATGGCTCGGAGCGCGGCGGCGGATAAAGGGCTCCGCCACTGCGGTCATGGTCAATCCGGTCTGGGTACGCGTTTCCACCCCCATCGACTCAATGGCGCTCTGGAGCGCCAGGGCGTTGATGACGGTGGCGAGCATTCCCATGTGGTCCGCCGTGGTGCGCTCAATTCCTGCTGCGGAAGCAAGTCCGCCGCGGATGATGTTGCCGCCCCCGACAACCACCGAGATTTCGGCGCCCATCGCGACCACCGAGCAGATCTCCTCGGCAATCCGACGGACGGTATCCGGGTCGAGCCCGAATCCCTGTCCGCCGGCAAAGGTCTCACCGCTCAGCTTCAGGAGCGCGCGTTTCCATCTCAGCTCGCCGCCGGTCGAGAGCAGTTCAGCCGACACGGGCGCCTCCTTCCTGGTAACTAGGCTTCTTCGCCAACTTTGAAGCGCACGAACCGGCGCACCTGAATATTCTCGCCCAGCTTGGCGCGAACTTCCTGGATCAGATCCTGCACCTGGCGCTTGTTGTCCCGCATGTAGGCCTGGGTCAGCAAAGCCGACTCCTCGGAGAACTTGCGAACGCGACCCTCGACGATTTTCGGAAGCGCCGCCTCGGGTCGGCCCTCGTTGCGAGCTAGATTTGCAGCGATCTCTCGCTCCCGATCCAGCACGTCGGCAGGGATGTCTTCCACCTTTAGATAGGCGGGGTTGGAGAAGGCCACCTGCATCGCCAACTCACGCGCCAGCGCCTGGAACTCTTCGTTCCGCGCCACGAAGTCGGTTTCGCAATTCAGCTCGACCATCACGCCGATTTTTCCGCCGAGGTGAACGTAGGAGCCTACGAACCCTTCGGAGGCGGAGCGCGCCTCCCGCTTGGCGGCGGAAGCAATGCCCTTCTCGCGAAGCCACTTCACGGCGGCATCGATGTTGCCATCGGCCTCCTGCAGCGCCTTCTTGCAATCCATCATGCCGGCCCCGGTCTTGGCTCGGAGTTCGGCAACGTCCTTTGCGGAGATAGCCATGGTTTCTTATTAGTCCTCGCTGTCACCGACGGCCACGCCGTCCAGGTGCGCTTCCATCAAAGCGGCATCGTCCAGCCCGGCTTCGGCGTCGGGCGCCTGCTCGAGGTACTCGGCGGCTTCCTGATCGACGTCATCCACTTCGTCTTCTTCCGGGTTCCACTGTTCGCCCCGGATCTCGACGATGGCATCGGAGACGCGGGCGGTCATCAGCCGGATAGCCCGGATCGCATCGTCGTTGCCCGGAATCACATAATCCGCGAGGTCGGGATCACAGTTGGTGTCCACCACGGCGACAATGGGAATTCCAAGCCGGCGCGCTTCCTGAACCGCGATGCGTTCTTTCTTCAGGTCCATGATGAAGAGCGCCTCGGGCAGGCGGGTCATATCCTTGATGCCGCCGAGGAAGCGCTCGAGCTTGTTCCGCTGCTCCGTGAGCACCAACTGCTCCTTCTTGGGGAAGCGCTCCAGGGTGCCGTCGGCCGACCAGCGCTCCAGCTCCTTCAGGCGCTGAATGCGTCCCTGAATGGTCTGGAAATTCGTGAGCATGCCGCCCAACCAGCGCTCGTTGACGTAATAGCAGCCGGCGCGCTTGGCGGCAATTCGGATCGGATCCTGCGCCTGCTTCTTGGTCCCCACGAACAGCACGCGACCGTTGTTCTCGGTGATGCCGTGCAGGAACGCGCTGGCCTCATCGAAGAGCTGAATCGTCTGATGCAGGTCGATGATGTAAATGCCGTTGCGTGAACCGTAGATGTAGCGGCGCATCTTGGGGTTCCAGCGCCGGGTTTGGTGGCCGAAGTGGACGCCTGCTTCAAGCAGGTCTCGCATGCTGACGGAAGCCAACTTAGTCTCCTTTGGGTTTCGGGCGCTCGCAAGGGAGTGCCCTGCCTCCCCACTCCGATGGCAGGCTCGGAACCGGTCCGCTCGTGGCGGCCCGGCACCCATCGAGCCGTGCGGAGGGGTGCGGTGTGATGCTCGGTCGGGATGACCCTCCGAGCCCCGGCAGTTTAGCACCTATCCCCGGGGCCGTAAAGGAACCTCGGCAGCCCCGGATGGGAGGCGGTGGGCCCCGCTGGGGAACGGTGCGGGAGTTTCGAGTCAGGGTGTGGGCCGACTACTCCTCGGCCAGATCCTCGACCGACATCGGCTTCTGCTCAACAGGTTCCCGTTTGCGCGTGACCTTGGTGTACTTCTTGCCTTCGCGCTCAACGGTTTCCCGGCGTGTCGTGCGGCCCCGGTTCCGGCGCGAACGCGACTTTCGGCGCCCGCTCTTCTTCAGGTAGTTGCCCAGAAGAATCAGCCCGCAGACCAGGATCCCCACCAGAAACGGCAGCCACACCGTGTCCAGGCCATCCCGCAGGGATCCCATCAAGCCGCCGCTGTCAAGCGGGGTGCCTGTTTCATTCATCTAAACACCCACCGGGTAAGTTCCTCGACAACCGTCTGTGGAAATCGAGTTCGAAAGCAGGTTTATCATATCCGCAGCAACAACTCGACAATGTCGGGCAGCGGAGAACGTGATCAACCTGACGTTTGGGGTGGAGGGGCCGGTGGCGGAGTACCAGAGCTTTCGCATCGCAGACATGCCGGTAGATGAGCGTCCGAGAGAGCGTCTGGAGCGCCACGGGGCCGAGAGCCTGACGACGCCGGAGCTCATTGCCATCCTCTTTCGCACCGGGACCGGCGCTCGAAACGCGGTCGGTCTGGCGGAGGATCTCTACCGATCCCGTGGCGGACTCGCCGGCCTCGCCAGGGCGAACCTCGAAGAGCTGTGCGCGGTCGCCGGTGTGGGACGTGTCAAGGCCATCGAGATCAAGGCGGCGTTGGAGCTCGGAAAGCGCCTCCACACCACCACGGAGGAGATGTGCCCCTACGTTCGTTCGGCGGCGGATGTGGCCCAGCTCGTGATGGCGGACCTTCGGCACGAGGAACGAGAGCAGGTAAAGATCCTGCTGCTCGACACCCGGAACGCCGTGCGCCGCATGATGGTTCTCTCCCAGGGGACCCTCAACGAGAGCATCCTCAACCCCCGGGAGGTCCTCACGCAGGTGCTCCGCCACAACTGCGCCGCGTATGTGATCGTGCACAACCACCCTTCCGGCGATCCCACACCCTCCGGCCAGGACATCTCCATTACACTCCGGCTGAAGCAGGCATCCGACATGCTGGATGTCAAGCTGGTGGATCATGTGATCATCGGCGACGGTCGGTGGTACAGCTTGAAGGAAAACCGGCACATCCGGGACTGATTGCCGTCGGTGAACGACCGGCAAACCGGAGGATATGGATAGACTTCAAGAGAACCTGTGGCAATTCACCCCCCGGCACTGTGAACAAACCCCTGGCGAGTTGGTGAGGAAAAGCCATTGATATCAGTGTTAGTTCGTCAGCAAGTGACTCGGTGGATGGTGTTCTGATTTCATGGCGAGCCTCTTCTCCCGCCTCAACCGCAAGCCTTCGGAACCCGCGCCCCCGGCGTCGCCCGCAGCCCCGCCTGCCGGGCCGACCGCCGCACCGCTGACTCTCGTCTCCCTGGAGCTCGCTCGGGATCTTTTGAGGAACATTGAGCATTTCGTCTTCTCGAGCCCGGATCTCGATGTTCTTGCCTTCCTGGAGCGCCTGCGACGCACCGCTGCGAACCTGACTCCCGAGGTGCCGCCGGGAGAGCTTGAGAATTACAGCGGATGGGTTTCCAACTCGGTTACCGCGTTCGGCCAGGCGCAGCGCCGCTATCTCGCGGAGCGAGAAGACGAGCTCTGGAAACTCCTCACCCTTTATCAGGAGAACCAGCGGCTGGAGGGCGCATCGGATACCCAGTTCAACGACGCGCTTCGCGGCATTCACGAACGGATGGGGAATCTCGCCCGACTGGAGGATCTCCGGCAACTTCGTGAGCGGATGGAACTGGAGATGCAAAACGCAAACATCGTGGTTGCGAAAAAGCTCCGTGAGGATGGGGAGCGCTCCACCACCCTGGTCGCCAAGGTCCAGCAACTGGAGGCGGCGCTTCTCAGCGCTCGCCACGACGCGGTGAGAGATCCGCTGACGGGCGTTTACCATCGAGGCGGATTTGAGGCGCAGTTGCTGGCGGCGCTCGCGTCGCCAGCGCCCTGTGCGCTGGCCGTGGTGGATGTCGACAACTTCAAGGGCATCAACGACACCCTGGGGCACCTGGTTGGCGATCAGGTGCTGAAGCTCACGGTGCAAATCCTCGGCAAGCTCTCCAGGCCCGGAGATGTTCTTGGGCGTTACGGAGGAGACGAATTCTGTCTCCTGACACCGGCGCTGCAGGCGGAGCGGCTTCGCGACCGATTTCAAAGCGTGGCCCCTCCACGAACGCTTTCATTCGATCTTGAAGATCGGAACTGCGCGCTTCGTTACTCCATGAGCGTGGGAGTTGCGGGATCGCAGCCGGGTGACACGCCCGAGACGCTCTTCGCTCGAGCCGACGAGGCGCTCTACGCAGCGAAACGCGCCGGCAAGGGCCGAGCCCATGTCCACGAGCAAGAGTAGCCGCCCCCGAGTCCGGCGCCCTTCACCCGCTGTGTTCTGCGCCCTCGCCGCCGCCTCCGGCGGGCTCACGGCAGGCACTCCCGCCGGCGAACCACCCCCTGCACCACCGGCGAGAGAGATTCGGATCCCCGTTCCCGATGTGACCGGCCTCGCTGCGGCCCCGGATGGCAGCCTCCTGTTAGTGAGCCGAGCCGACCCGGCGCGCTTGCTCTTTCGCCTGCCCGCGGAGGCTTTGCTTCGCGATGTGGTTCCCGGGGAAGTCCTCGCGGTGTTTCGTCCGGGAGCGCAGTCCGACTCCCTCGCGGACCCGGTCGATCTTGCGGTCGGAGCCGGGGATGAGATCTTCGTTCTGGGATCCCATGCCCGCAGTCGGTTTGGGGATGCTCCGGAAGCGCGGTATCGGCTGGCGCGGACAGTGTGGGGTCCCAATCAGCCTCCGGGACCCCTCATGGCCACGTCGGCCCTGCTGGACAGCATTGTCGAGACGTTTCCATTCCTCACCGACTCCATTCGTCGTACGCCGGCCCGCGCCGGGCTCTCCCTCGACGGGCTGGCGCTGTTGCCCTCCGGCGAGTTGCTCGTCGGCGTTCGCTCACCCACCATCACCGAGAGCACGCCCCGCCCGGCTGGCGGTCAGGAAGATGCGGTGGTTCTCACCCTGCGTCAGCCGCGCAGTCTCTTTTCCGAACCTCGACAACCGGCCCACCTGTCAGCAGCGGAAAAGCTCGACCTGGGTGGTCAGGGCATCCGAGCGATGTGCCCGGCACCCGGATCCGAGGTGTTCATCCTGTCAGGCCTCTCGGTGGAACCCAACCATCCCGTGCAATCCGACTGGAAAGTCTGGCGGTGGAACCGAAAGGACCCGCCCCGGCCGCTGCGGCTTCGGACGCCTCCGGCTCTAAAGTCTCCCGGAGCGCTGGCCGTTCTGCCCTTGCATGGCAAGCCAACGCTGCTGATCGGTGAAGGGGGACCCGCCGAGAGCCGGGTGGCCGCAATCGACCTGCCGCCGGACCCGCCGTAGCCGGCTTCGTTCCGCAGGGACTCAGATCTTCACGCGAACCGCGAAGAGGGCGGCCTGGGTTCGATCGTTACACTCCAGCTTCCAGAGGATGTTGGAGACGTGGTTCTTCACGGTCTTTTCGGCGATGAAGAGTTCGGCTGCAATCTCACGGTTGCTCTTGCCCTGGGCAATGAGTCGGAGCACCTCCCGCTCCCGCTCCGAAAGCTGAGCGTAGAGACGCATGTCCGCTTCCTGCCGCCCAGTGATCCGGCTGAATTCGTTGATGACGCGACTGGCAATACTGGGATGCAGCAGCGCTTCGCCCCGCGCCACGGCGCGAATGGCGGCCACTGTGGTTTCCGGTGGACTCTCTTTCAGGACGTAACCCCGAGCGCCGAGCTTGATCGCCTGGAAGACATTCTCGGCGTCGTGGTAAATGGTGAGCACGACCACCTGAATGCTCGGAATCTCCGATTTCAGCAACTGGATCGCCGTCAGACCATCCATCTCCGGCATCTTGATGTCGGTGAGCAACACGTCCGGCATCAGCTTGCGGCAGAGTCCGACCGCCACCTTTCCGTTGGGCGCCTGTCCCACCACCTCGATGTCCGGCTGCTCTCCGATGAGGGTGGAAAGGAGTTCTCGAGTCATCGATTCATCCTCGGCCACCACCACCCGGATCTTCTCGGGGGTTTCGCGGATGGGGTTCTGGTAGTCGGAAAGCATGGCTTACAGGTCTCCCGGCATCTCCGCAGCGATGCGGGCACCGTGTCCGGGGGTACTTTCGATCAACAGTTTGCCGTCGAACGGCTCGATTCGCTCGAGCATCCCTCGCAGCCCGTTCCCGTGCGCGGACGCCTGCTCCGGATCGAAGCCCTCTCCATTGTCCACCACTTCGGCGATCACCCGCGAGCCACCCAGTGGTTGGGTGAAAACGCGAACGGAAATGGAGACTTCAGTGGCCCGAGAGTGCCGAAGACAGTTCGTCATTGCTTCCTGAACCAGGCGAGCCATGTGGTACTGCCGGAACTGGGAGAGCGGGATGGCGCCTTCGGGAAGTGAGACCGTGACTCGAGGCACATCGTCTGGCGATTGCGCTGCGAATGCCGTAAGCGTCGATCTCAGATCAAATTCGGGACTGTCGTCGATGCGGAGTGTGGCGACGAGTTGCCGCATCTCCTCCATCGCGCCGCGGAGTGCGCTGGCCTGCTGCGCCAACTGGTCATCGGCTCTCACGGGATCGGTGCGCACATTTCGGCGCGCCAGTTCCAGACTGAGGATCACCCGGGTAAGCACATGCCCGACTCCGTCGTGGAGTTCCCGAGCCAGTCGCCGTCGCTCGTCACTCACGAGCAGCGCTTCCCGAAGAGCGCCCAAGTCCTCCTGACGCCGGCGTTCCTCACGAGCCAGAGTGCGGGCGATGGAGGCCACCAGAATGAGGAAGAAGAGGCGTGTCGCCAGCATCTCGGCCCAGGCCTGGTTCGGCACCCGGGGCCAGGTGGCCACGACATAGCTACTGAGGGCCAGGACGTCCGTGGGAACAATGCCTCGATCCCCCGTGGCGATCGTCTCGGCGATGAGGAAAATGAACAGCAACAGCCAGAGATCGCTTCGAATGCCGCCCGTGAGGTTGACGCCGAGCGCGACGAAGAAAATGATCAGGAAGTCGAAGAGCGCTCGATGCCATGGCTCGTTGCCGTGGCGAGCCCCCGTGAGATAGCGGGCCGCGATGGCGCTCACCGCTGAGAGGTACAGGACGTAGAGCTGCCAGTCCGGCCGCCGAAACCACTGCTGAACGTAATCGAAATGGAGCCACGCGAATACAAAGGCCACCGCCACCCAGATGTGCTGGGCGGCGGCGATTACCGCTCCGAGATCTTGACGCTCACCGGATGGCTGTCGGACGCCCGACTTCGGGTTCACACTCGTTCGCTTCACTTCGAACTCAGTGTAAAACCGTTGCCCTGCGGGGGTCGACTCATTCCTGCCCGATCAGCCCCGCAGCCGGCGGATGGCCGCAGGGGCCGCCAGTGCGAGCGCCACACCGCCGAGCGCAGTAGCCACCCACAGTGCGCCGGTTCCCAGGCAGCGTTCGATGAGGAGCAATCCGCCGCTGGCGCCGAGCGAAATGAGGAGGGGCGGCGCCAGGCGAGCCACGAGACGTCTCTCCTGTAGCGCCACCCAAAGATAAACCCAATAGCAAAGCGCTGAGAAGATGTAACTCGCGGCGACCGAGAAACCGAGCCACTCGAGCTTCGCCTGCAGCGTACCCGCGAGGCTGACAAACGCGAGCAGCGAGAGCCCCCAGAGATAATCCAGACACAGTACGGCCTTGAACCGCTCCAGATGCACCAGGTAGTGGAGGCTGCACCAGACAGACACCTGCGCCCCCAGAGAAAGCGAGAGCGCGGCAAAGATCGGATAGCCCGCGACATAGTCCGATCTGTTCGCCAGAGCCAGAACGGGACGCCCGATCACGATTATTCCCACACTGCCGGCTAGCGCGAGCGCGGTGAGTATAGCGGCAGCCTTTGCCAGGAGCGAGCGTCGGGCTTCATCTCCGTCGATCGATCCGAGAGACGGCAAAATGTGCGACTTGATGCTGGATGTCAGCACCATCACCGAGGTGTCGATGAGGAGAACGGCGGCTCCGAAGAACCCAAGAATCTGCGTGCCGAAGTAGGCCCCCACCAGCGCAAACATCGCAGGGATGAACGGCTGCATGAGAAGCGGATGTACCAGCATCGGGCCGGTGCCCCGCACCATCTCCCCCAACTGCTTCCAGGTATCACGGCGGAACATCCGCCTCGGGGCAGATCCGGAATACCGGGCGAGAAGGATCAGTCCGATGCAGACGGATGCGACATTGCCACTGCCCACATTGATCGCCAGTCCCAAGCTCCCGAGAGAGATCAAAGGCTGGATCAGAGCGAACGTCGCCACCGATCCGGCCATTGTCACCAGACTGACCCCACGGAGTGCTCCCACCCCGCTCAGCGCTGCGGAAACCATCTGAGTGGCTCCGGAGAAGAAGGCCATCACCGCCACCAGGTTCACGTCAAACGCGCCGAGCCCGCGTATTCCCTTTGGAAAGTCAATGGCCGCGCAGATTGGGGGAAGCACCTGCGCAGCGATGAGAGCAGCGCCGAACTGCAGCAACAGGAGCAGGTAAAACGCGCCCAAGAATCGCTCACGGTCCTCGTCACTCTTCACCCGTGAAAGTCGCTGGACGATGATCGTTTCAAAGCCAAGCGTCAACGCCCCGCGCACCACCATGCCCAGAGAGCGATAGCTGCTCATCAGTCCGGTGCCGACTGGCCCGAGCGCCTGGGAGATGTACTTGTTGCTCGCGAGGCTCAGCACCACGGTCACCACCGAGGCGGAGCCGAGCAGGCGAAAGGCCTTTAGTATATGGCGAGCGCCGGGCGCCTGGGGGGAGATGGGGCTGGGGTGGTTCGAGGCATCAGCCAACGGAAAGGCTCCGCCGGGCCGGTGGACCGGCGTAGTACTCTTTCGATGGAATTTTTCCCGCCACCACGGCGCCGGCTCCGATGACCGTGTCTTCGCCGATGCTGGCGCCGGGCAGCAAGATCACTCTCGCCCCGAGCCAGACGCGGTCGCCGATACTGACCGGCAGCACCTCCGTGCCGCTGGGGCGGTGGTTGTAGTTCTCGATGCAAACGAAGGGCCCGATGAGCGCCCCGGCGCCGATTTCAACCGGCGCCCGCCCCTCAATCCGCACCCCCAGATTGATGAAGGCGTGGCGCCCGATGGAAAGACCCGACGCATCGTTGATGTACATCGGCGCGTGAATGCAGCAGGGATGCTGCACCCGGGCCCCGGCAAGCTGGAGGAGCACCGGTCGCACAAACGTGGAAACGGTGGTGGAGCCGGGGAACAGGTTGGCCAGTCCCACGAAGATGCGAGTGCGCAAGGCTCTCGCATCTTCCCGGAGGCATGACCCCAGCGTCTTCAGCAGCGAAAAGAATCGACCCATGACTTCAGCCGGAAGCGATCGCTCGCCCGGGCTCGACTCCTAAAGGAATGAGAACAGGAAGCCCAGCGAGGAGGCAGCGCCGAAGTAGTCCGAGAGGCCCCGAGAATTCTTCTGAACTTTCGGCGGCAGGAACACAATGTCCCCATTCTGGAGTTCCACGTCGACGAACTCCTTCTTCCGCTTGCTGCGCAACACCTCGAGCAGATTTACACGGATCGGCTCCATGGCGCCGTTCCGCACCACTTCGACCTTCTCCAGGTCGATGAGCGCAGGATTGAGAACTCCGGGCTCGGTTTCGCGAAGCATCTGGTAGAGCTTCTGGCCCGGCTTCAATGCCCGCGGACCCGGGTTCGGATTGCCGCCGATCATGAGGATGCGATTCTTATGCTCGGGTACAAAGACCGCGTCGCCGGGTTCAAGCAGCACGCGACCTGCGTAACCCATCTTGTACTGAGCTTCAAGGTTGACGACCCGCAGCGCCTCTCCCATCCGCCGGAGCTCGACCTTCTCGGTGTCGGCAACGAAAGTGAGTTTTCCACCGAGGATGATCAGATCTTCCAGGGTCATCTGGGATTTGAATTCCATCCGCTGAGGAGCGACCACCGCGCCCCGGATCTCGACCATCGGCTTGTCCTTCTCGGGCGCCATGGGGATGGCCTTGACCTCGACGGAGTCGCCGTCCGCCAGCAAGATGTTGTGGGCGGGGTTTCGCACCTGATCATCCGTGGAGAGGTCCACAATGGTGCGAGTGAGGTTCTTGTGGAAGATCGTGATCGCCTTCAAGTCGGCATCCTTCAGGGTGCCTCCGGCGCGATCCAGAGCCTTGCGGACTCGCAGCCCATCCGGCTCGATCTCAAGCTCGCGAGCTCCCGCAACGGCTCCGACGATGGTGACCTTCCCGGGCGGCGCCACCTTGACTTCCGGAACGGCCCGCCGTTTGGAAACCGTGACGAGCACCTCCGGATCGACGAGATCTCGGTTCAGCAGTTCCTGAATCTGCTTCTCCAGATCATCAACCGTCTTGCCCGTGGCCCGCATCTTGCCGATGCCTGCGGCTTTGATGAAACCGTCTTCATCCACCGTCACAGTGGCGTTGTAGGTCTTTTGAGGCGTGACGATGATGGTCAACTCGTCACCCGGACCGAGCAGGTAGCGCTTGGGAGCCGACTGTGCAGCCGGCTCTTGCGCGGCCCCCCTCCGCATCGGGAGGACCGTGCAGCATGTGCCCAGCAGCAGCAGCCAGAGGAGTGGCCCGGAAATGGGCCGCAGTCGTCGCGAATTCATGCTTCACCTCGTCCGACGAGTGCCGTGGACGCAAAAAGTGCTTCTCTCATTACGTCCGCCCTTTAGATGTCGTCGCCATCACCCAGAGACTGGGGATCGCCGCCGGAGGCCAACGGCTGCTTGCCCTTGCGGCGTCGAGCCTTGTCGCCCCGCTCCGCGGACTCGCCGTAGTAGCCGCCACCGTAGTAGTAGCCGCCGCCACCGTAGTAGTAATAGTAGTGTGAGTAGTAGTAGCCCGACTTGGACTGCTGAACCCGGTTGAAGATGACGCCGACCACGCGAGCTCGTGCTCTTGCGAGCAAGCTCTGCACGTGCCTCACCGCCGCCTTCTTGGTGTGGTTGACCGAGAGCACGAGGATCACGCCGTCCACCCGGCCCGAGATGATCAGCGGGTCGGTGACGGGGACGCAGGGCGGGCTGTCCAGGATCAAAACATCACAGCGCGAGTCGAGTTCATCCAGAACGCGATCAAACGCCTTGGATCCCAACAACTCCGCGGGGTTCGGCGGCACCGAGCCGGCCGGGAGCACCAGGAGATTCTCCTCGGTGGTCGTCTTCAGCGCTTCGTCGAGCGTCGCCATCCCCACCAGCACCTCGGAGAGACCCGGGGTTCCATCCACCTCCAACAGTCGGAAGACGCTGGGTCGGCGGAGGTCGGCGTCGATGAGGATGACCTTCTTGCCGTCCATCGCCATCGCAATGGCGAGGTTCACCGAGGTAACGGTCTTGCCTTCACCCGCCGTGGCGCTGGTGACCTGCAGTCGGCGCAGCGGTTCGTCGATCCCGGCGAAGCCGATGCTGGAGCGAAGGGTTCGATAGGCTTCCGCGATGTGCGACTTAGTGCCGGCGCCCGAAACGAGGCGGGGCTGGTCCTGCCCGATGAGAGGGACGTGGCCGAGTGTCGGAAGGGTGGAGATGCGGCCGAGGTCGTCGGGCGAGTTCACACGGTCGTCCAGCCACTCTTGCAGGAAGGCAAAGCCGGTTGCCAGCGCGATGGCGATCACCACGGAGAGAAGGAAGTTCACTTCTCGGCGCGGGCGGATCGGGCTGGTTGGGAGTGCTGCCTTCTGGATCTCCTGGGCGCCGGCAGGAGTGACCGACTGCTTGATCTTGAGCTCGTCCAGCGCTTCGATGAGGCGGGTGTACTGCCTCTGCTTGACGTCGAGATCCGCAATCATCTGGCTCTTGCGAGTTTCAAACGGACCCAACTGATCGACAATCCCCTTGCGGGCATTGTAACGAGCGCGGGCGTCGTTGAGACTCGCCTGGTAACCATTCAACTTCGACTGTAGTTCCCGAATCTGGGTTCGGAGGGATTCGAGGCTGGGGTTCGGCGCCCGGATCTTCACGATGCTGGTCGGCTGCTCGGACTTGAGCAGATCTTCCGCAGCGGCGAGCTGCTTCTCGGCAGCCCTGACCGACGGGTGGGATGGGCGGAACTCCACCTTGAGCAACTGCAAATCGGCACGGAGCGTCTGAATCCGCTCCTGCAACTTGTCGTAGGCGGCGTTGTCGCGAACTGACTCCTGCTCCACCGTCAGAGGTTCCTTCTCCAACTGCTTCCTGAGCTCATCAAGCATAACCTGAGTTGTGAGCACGTCTTGAGAGGCGGTGATGAAGCGCGACTGGAGTTCCAGCACTTCTTTCACGCGCGCCTCCTTCTCGGTGCCGGCGTCGGTTACGCGGTATTTGTTCTGAAAGCTGAGGAGCACATTGGTGGCTTCCTGAAGGGCCGTCTTCGCCGATGCCACCTGCGTCTTCAGCGTGGCTATGGCGTTGGTGGTGCCCGCCGAGGCCTGCTCAGCCGTCTGTTTGATGTGGAGTTCAACGAACTTGTTCGCGAGCGCCTGGATCTGCTGCGGCTTGGAGCCTTCGACGACGACCTCAATGATGTTGGTGTCGGGACGGTTGTCGATGGCGACCACAATGGTGGGGTCCACCGCGCCCGCTTCCTCACGAGCTCGAATCTGGAAGTCCGAAACCTGCAGCATCTCGATCTGAGTCGGCACCGTGTCCGGCTGATAGAGGATGGAGCTGACCGGACTGGCATTGCCGATGATGCTCATTCCGGGCACCGGGATCGGCACCTTCATCTTCGCCCGGGTCTGATAGATCGGGGTGGCGGCAAGAGTTCCCAGTACGCCGACCGAGACTACGGCGATGAGGACCTGGAGAAACCCACTCCGTCGGCGGCGAATGACTCCGAAGTATTCTTTAAAGTTGATTTCGCTGGAGGGCGGGGGCGGCGCCGGCATGGGCTGCGCCGGAGCGGGAACGTTCGGGGATGGTCCCATGGTGTCTACTTTTCCTGTCAGCCCGCGGCCAACACCCGTGCGGGACGGCCCGTCCCGGAAGACTTCTTGGAGCCGGCGCAAAACTGCGCGAACGCTCTCAAAAGTATATAGTACGCCCGTTTGGCCACTTCCACCGTCCTTAGTTTAGAGCTTTCCTTAGGATGGTGACGTATCGGGCGCCGAAAGATCTGGGTGAAGCGACGCTGCAGACCCAAAACAACGATCCTGAGCAACAAAGCCCCGTCCGAGGACGGGGCTCGTAGTGCGGCAGAGAGGAGTTGAACCTCCACACCCTTTCGGGCACTAGATCCTGAATCTAGCGCGTCTGCCATTCCGCCACTGCCGCAGGGAATGTGCCGAGAGAATACCAGCGGGATCGGACCCAGGTCAAGCAGGTTTCGGTGCGGTTGGCGCTCCGGGCGCCTCCGGCGGGTTCAATCAGGCAGTCTTCGCATCCTGAGTCCGCCACCTCCCGGCACAATCCGGCCGGACCGAACCGTGGCGGCCGCGACGAGAAGCTCCCGTCCGATTCGATTCCGGCGGTAGCTGTCGGTGAAGACGAACGCGCCTTCCCGTCGCTCGAGAATCGCAATATCGGCGATGCTGCCTACCGCCAGCGTGCCGAGCTCTCCAGCGCGGCCGAGCACTTCTGCCGGGCGCGTGCTCGACATTCGGACCACGTCGTCCAGGGGTACTCCCAGCATCAGGAACTTGGACATGGTGGTCGGCATGTCATATACCGGCCCATTGATGTTCATGGTGTGGAGATCCGTGCTGATGGTCGTCGGCGGAAACCCCTGCTCGATCGCCTGCTCGGCAACCTCCCAGTTGAAGCTGCCGTAGCCGTGGCCGATGTCGAACACCACCCCCGCTTTCGCCGCGGCGACGAGCTCGGGATGGATGCGCCCCGCGTCGTCCGTAACGCGCGTGCTGCCGCCCTTGAAGCAGTGGGTGATGCAGTCGCCCGGCTGCAAGTGCTCCACCATCTCGGGTAGGGTCATCGGACACTCGCCGATGTGCACCATCAGCCAGGAACCCGCCTCGCGCGCTGCTGCGACGGCCTCCTTGAAGTTCCACCACCCCTGCTCGCCTTCGCCGATGATGTGCTTGCCGGCCCGGATCTTCACCCCCACGGCGACGTCCGGATGACGGCGCAGCGTCTCGACCACCCCGGCGCGGTCGGCGTAGCGGCGGTCGAGCAACTCCCCCAGACTTGCGGCGACGAGGCCGACCCGGCAGAGATTCACGAGACCAAGGATTCGAGTGGCGGAGCGGTCGATGATGTCGCGGCGAAAGCCCTCGAAGTTGGAGGATCCCGCGCTGCCGGCGTCCAGCATCGTGGTGACACCCCCCGCCGGGCAGAGCGGATCGGGATCGAGGCCCAGCGGCATATGGCCCGAGTAGACGTGAACGTGGAGATCGATGAGGCCCGGCGTGACGAGCAGACCCCGAGCGTCGATCGTTTCACGGGCTGATACGCCCTCCAGCCGCTCGCCGACCGCCGCGATCCGGCCATGGTGAACCGCGATGTCGCGGATCCCGCGCAGACTTTGCGAAGGGTCGATCACCTCGCCCTGCTGAATGAGAAGATCGTACGTCATCGGCTTCAACTCCATCCCGGGAAGGACCTGGCTCCATGAACCTGCACGAGAAGTATGGACTTCGCCGCGTGATCAACGCCTGCGGGAAGATGACCCATCTGGCTGGAGCGATCGTTCTTCCCGAAATCGCAGAAGTGGCCTCAGAATCCCTTCGGCAATTCTTTGTGCTGGAAGAACTTCACGCATTGGCCGGCAAAACCATCGCTCGGGCAACGGGCGCCGAGAGCGGCTGCGTCACCGCCTGCACCTCTGCCGGCATCACCCTCGGCGTGGCGGCGTGCATGACCGGGGAAGACCTCGGCCGGGTGTTCCAGCTTCCGGACCCCACCGGCATGAAGCGGATGGTGGTGATCCAGAAGGGACACTGCGTCAACTACGGTCAGCCCATCACCCAGGCCATCCGTCTCGCAGGGGCGGTTCCGATGGAGGCGGGGACCATCAACAGTTGCTCCGTCGCCGAACTGCGGCACGCCCTTCGGGGCGACGACGTTGCCGCGGTGGTCTGTGTCGAATCGCACCACACGGTTCGCCACGGCTGGCGGCCCCTGCCCGAAGTGATCGCGATGGCTCACGCCATGGGCATTCCGGTGATCGTGGACGGCGCCGCCCAGGATCTGCGCCTGCGAGAACTGGTTGCCGCAGGCGCCGATCTCGTGATCTCCAGCGCCCACAAGTACCTCTGCTCCACCACGGGCGGCATTGTCGCCGGGCGAGCAGACCTGGTTCGAGCGGTGCTGCTGCAGAATCGCGGTATCGGTCGCGGCATGAAGGCCGGTAAGGAAGCGATTCTGGGGGCCGTGGCTGCTCTGGAGTTCCGAGAATCTCAGGACATCCCCGCCTGGACCGCCGAGCAGGATCGGAAAGTTCGACTCGTGCTGTCGCTCCTGGAGGGGATTCCCGGGCTCACCCTCGGCGTCGACCTCGACCCCAACGGCTGCCCGTTCTCCCGGGCGCGGCTGAACATCAACGCGGCGGTGGCGGGCATGAGCGCGGGCGACCTGACACGCCGCCTGGCCGAGGGCGATCCCACCGTCGTGATGCGCGCCCATCACTCCGAGGAGGGCTACATGCACCTCGATGCCATCGAGCTCACCGACGATGAGATTCTTCTCGCCTGCGAGCGCATCCGGCGAGTGCTGGGGGAGCCCGCATGAAAAAATCGCCGGGCTCCCG
>SXGS01112743.1_pt1 | contig 20848 bp, 17 predicted proteins | sample 3174681 | NCBI WGS metagenome assembly SXGS01 (sample SAMN11356861, study PRJNA531348) | freshwater metagenome | isolation source: freshwater sample F1-80 | place: China: Fuxian Lake, Yuxi | collected 2017-12-25 | reverse complement strand
GTCGAGTACTTGATCTCCGCATCGTCGTGCGTGATCAGCTCAACAACGGCCGCGTGAAGCTGGTTTTCGTCACGTTGAGGAGCCGTACAACCTTCGAGGTAGTTCACGAAGCTCGCTTCATCCGCGATAATAAGCGTGCGCTCGAACTGACCTGTGTCTTGCGCGTTGATACGGAAATACGTCGAAAGATCGATTGGGCAACGAACACCTTTAGGAATGTAAACAAACGAGCCGTCGGTGAAGACCGCAGCGTTCAGCGCTGCATAGTAGTTGTCGGTGTACGGCACAACGGTGCCCAAATACTTCTTCACGAGTTCGGGATGCGTGTGCATCGCTTCGGAGATCGAGCAGAAGACAACGCCGTACTTCTTTAAGTCTTCTTGGTGAGTTGTTCCGACGGAGACCGAGTCAAAGACCGCATCAACCGCAACGCCGCTGATCCGCTTTTGTTCGAGCAAAGGAATCCCGAGACGCTCAAACGTCTTCAAGAGTTCCGGATCAAGATCTTCAAGAGATTGCGGCTTTCCTTCAGCACCTTTCTTCTTAGGGGCTGAGTAGTAGATGATGTCTTGAAAGTCGATTTTCGGGTAATTCACGTGGGCCCATGTCGGCTCTTCCATCTTCAGCCAATGGTGATAAGCCTTCATGCGGTACTCGAGCATCCACTCGGGCTCGTTCTTCTTTGAAGAGATGAGACGAATGATGTCCTCGTTCAATCCGCGAGGAGCCGCATCAGTTTCGATCTCGGTGAAAAACCCGTGCTTATAATCGAGATCGATGTCTAAGGATGTAGCTGTGTTTGAGTTGTCTTCCATCTTTATTCCTCGCTCTCTCAAAGCTCGCCGTCTAACGAAGCAGCGACCTTAGTGGCCTCGCTAGCAAAATTGCCGAGCGAAGCGCGACCGTTCAAGCTGGTGGGTTTCGGATCAAGAAGCTCCGCCAGCGTCAGGCTCTTGTAAAATTCAGTTAACTTGCGGTTGAGTGTCTGTACGGGTGAAACGATGTTGCACGTCCCGCGCATCTCGCAGCTCGTGTCGTTCTCCCCTTGCATGCACTTCGTGACCGCGATGGGTCCGAGGATCATCTCGTTGAGTTCGTGGAACGAAACGCGATTGAGATCTTTCGTGATCTGATAACCGCCATGCGCTCCTTGTTCGGATCTGAGAACTCCCTTTTGGACCAAAGTCTGGAGGACTCGCGACAAGACATCGAACGGGCAGCCGTAGAGAGAAGAAATCTCTTTTACGGTCGTCAACTCGCCGGGCGTTTTGCCACGCATATGCTTAAGAGCAATGAGCGCGTACTCGACTTTGCGATTGATCTTGTTCATATCCTTGAGGCCTCACTCGTTCGCGGCCCATTCCACAATCGGGCCGTGATCTTTTCCTTGGGGTTTCCCAAGACTTCCGCTATGTTGCGCGCGATCCGAAGTTTTAATAGAGAAACTGAAAATTAATCGAGAATGATTTCCTGGTCAATTTAAATACGACCTTTTTAGTCGTATTTAGCTGGACCCATACGGCGATTTTGGTTTAAGAAAATTTCAGTTAATTCAGGAATTTATCAAATGCGGTCAGCTTTCCAGTCTTTCATCTTCGCTACCCTCGTAACCCTAATCGTGGTGGCTGGAGGTTGGTTTTACCTGCGGGCGCGGGGCCTCTCAGAACCAATCAGGCCGCCCCTTGAGCATGGCTTTTTGAAAGGCCCTGCTTTCTACGTGATCGCCGCGCCTCCGCCCGACGACCCAAAAGCCGTTGAGTTTCTGAGCGAAGTCTCTAAGCGATCGAAAGACATCGTTCTTTGGATCAACCTGCAAGCGAAGCAGAGCCGTAAGCTTTTGCTGCACACATCTGCAACCGATCCCAATCAAGGACTCACGCTGAGCGAGGTGCTCACGCGTTTCCCCGACCATCGTCTGGTCTTAAATTTTTCGGGCAATCACGAAGGCATGTTCGAAGAGATCATGAAGACGGTTGATGATGCGAAGGCTGGCGATCGCGTTTTGATTCAAAGTCCTGAAGACGGATTGCTGCGCGATCTCCGCGATAAAAAACCGCTCTGGCTGTACGGCACAAGCGATGCGCAGATTGTTCGTTTGAAGATGCTCTCAGCCCTTGGTCTAGCGGCAACGGCAACTCTTCGCGGAGACGTGATGATCTTGGGTCAGACAGGTGCGGGTCGCTTACAGCCGAAAGTCGCGCCGATGGATTATGTCGACACGATTCAAGAAGCTCACCGTCGACGCATGAAGATCTTCATTCCTGAAAACGAAAAAGAAAAAGCGGTCCAGCTCCGGAATCTTGGAGCCGACGGCGTGATCACTTCGAAACCGTTCGATCTCTTGGATCAGGAGACACGGTGAACCGCGACACTTGATGTTGCGGAAGCGGAGTTAAGGCATTAGCCTTTTCTCCTATGACAAACATTCTTTTTCCTTCGTTCGCACAAGCGGCGCCCGCTGGCGCTAAAGTCGGCGTAAAAGCTGGCGTCCTCGATGGCATCATGAACGCCGGGCCGATGGTCCAGGTCCTTCTCCTCTTGATGATCGCTTTGTCGGTTGTCTCGTGGGCCATCATCTTCACGAAATATCGTCAGTACGAGGCGCTGAAACAAGCTAACGCTAAATTCAGCGAGCGCTTCTGGAAGTCGAACTCACTCGACAAGATCTACGATCAAGTGAACGACGACTCCGAAAGCAGCCTCGCGCGCGTTTTCAAAGCCGCGTACCTTGAGTTGCAACGTCTTGCGGACTCTTCGGGCCCAGGCAAAGGCGGACAAGAATCACAAACGCGTCTCTCAGGTCTCGATAACCTCGAGCGCACCGTACGCAAAGCTGTCGATACAGAAATCGCTTCGGCGGAATCGCGTTTGAACTTCCTCGCGACAACAGGAAGCACTTCTCCTTTCGTAGGACTTCTCGGAACGGTCATCGGGATCATGACGTCCTTTTCGCATATCGCAGCGAGCGGATCGGCAAGTCTGGCAGTCGTTGCTCCCGGTATCTCGGAAGCTTTGTTCTCGACAGCGGTTGGACTGTTCGCCGCTCTTCCGGCGGTTGCAGCGTACAACTACTTCGTGACTCAAGTTCGCCGCATGGAAATGGATCTCAATAACTTCGGTTCTGACTTCCTCAACATCGCTAAACGCAACTTCTTCAGGAACGACTAATGGGTATGAGCTCAGGAGGCGGCGGAAAAAGCCGCATGGTCATGGGCGAGATCAACGTCACGCCGCTTGTCGACGTGATGCTCGTGCTTCTGATCATCTTCATGGTGACGACACCGATGATGCAGCAAGGGATCGATATCGAGCTTCCCGAGACGGCAAGCTCCGGAGTTCCGACTGCCGAAGAACCTTTTGTTCTGCAGATTAAAAAGAACAAAAAGCTCTACGTCGGCGATCAAGTGATTGCGAGCGCGGATCTCGGCAAGCGCCTTCAGGCGATTTTCGAGAAGCGCACGAACAAACAGATTTATCTGCAAGCTGACAAAGCGGTCGACTATGGATTCGTGGCCGAAACCATGGCGGAAATCCGCGCTGCCGGCATCTACAATATCGGCCTGGTGACATTGCCTAAACCGTGACCTCTTTTAAAGTGTCGAACCCGCAAACTGATGAGCGCCTTGCGGCCCCGATCGATCCGGGTTCGGAGTTTTTCAAACGCGCGATCATTGGCTCCGTTGCTTTGCACGTGGCGCTGGTCGCTGTGTTTACGGTGCGTGCGGTTTTCTTTCCGAGCGAACCACTCCAACTTGAACAAGTGATTCGCGTGGACATGGTGGCTCTTCCCGATAAGGCGACGGCAAAACTTCCTCCGATGGAAGAGCCAGCGCCGCAGCCGCAGGCGGAAGCGAAGCCTGAGCCGCCAAAACCGGAACCACCAAAGCCCGAACCGGCTAAGCCTGAACTTCCGAAGCCTCCGGTGGCGCAAGCTCCGCCCGCACCACCAAAACCCGAGGCTCCGGCCGTGAACTTGAATAAAACAAAGCAAGATCAAGAAGCGGCGTTGAAGCGCCTGCAAGCGCTGCAGCGTCTCGAGAAACTTCAGCAAAAAGAGTCGCCGCCTCCATCAACAGGTTCATCGAGTGAGCGGCCTACGCAGACGGTTCAAGCGCAGCCGGTGAAAGGCAACGAAATCTCCACGGGCGCATCACTCCGTGGGATTGTTCGCCTCGAACATCAGAACTACATGCAGACTGTTGATGGACACGTGAAACGGTACTGGAATCTTCCGGGATGGATGGCGAATTCTAAACTTCGCGCGAAAGTTCGGCTCTACGTGGATGGCCGCGGAAACGTGGTCAAAAAAGAACTGACGCAGCCTTCAAGCAATCCCGTCTATGACGAACGCGTGATGCGTGCGATCGAATCGGCTTCGCCGCTTCCTCGTCCGCCGGAAAATTTGGTATCGCTTCTCTCGGTTGACGGAATGGAACTCGAATTCGTTCCAGATTGATTTCGTCCAATAAGTTAAAGATGTTCTTAGCCAGCTAAAAAGAAAGGAAGGCTCCACGATGTTTAAAAACATTGCCTTCGCCTCGGCACTCTTGATTGCGACTGCATTTGGTCCTGCTAATTCGGCTCACGCCCAAGGCACCGCAGACTCTGGCCCTAGCAACGGCCTCTACATCAAAATTGGTGAAGCCAGCATCAAGAAGAGCTTGATGGCAATTCCACCGTTTCAGTACAGCGGCTCGCCAAACTCTTCCAAGAACGCCGTCAAAGTTGGTAAAGAACTTTACGACGTCTTCCGCAATGACATGGAAGGCAGCGGCTACTTCGAATTCATTAAGCCTGAAGCCTTTATCGAAGACGTAAGCAAAGTGGGCTTAAAGCCCGTGGGTGAAGAAACCGGTGGCTTCAACTTTGGAAGCTGGACTCAGATCGGAACAGAGTTTTTAGTTCGCGTCGGCTTCCGCGTGCTCGACAACCAAGTGACAGTTGATACGTACACTTATTACGTTCCTCAGCAGAAACTTGTTCTCGGCAAAACGTATAAGGGAAGCGTGAACGATGTTCGCGTTGTGGCGCACACGTTTGCAAACGACTTGGTCGAGAAGCTCACCGGACAAAAAGGTGCCTTCCTCTCGAAGATCGTTGCGGCTCGTACAACGCGCCCGCAGGAAAAAGAAATCTTCATCATGGACTGGGACGGCAACAATCCCCGTCAGATCACGACTCACAAGACAATCGCTCAGTCGCCGACTTGGTCATACGACGGTCGTTATGTCGCATATAGTGCGTTTGCTTATCACCCACGTGAAAAAACGCGGAACATGGATCTGTTCACGTACGAGCTTTCAACTGGCCGTCGTCTTCTGGTCTCGTACCGCCGAGGTATCAACTCGGGCGCAAGCTACACGCCGGATGGCCGCGGTCTCTTGCTGACGATCTCCAATGGTGGCTCGCCTGATATCTACAAAATGACTCTCGATGGACAAAAGCTCAATCAGATCACCAACGGTAAAAATGGCGAGATGAACGTTGAGCCCTCGATGAGCCCCGATGGATCAAAGATCGCGTTCTCTTCAACACGGAGTGGCCGCCCTCACATCCATGTGATGAACGCGGACGGTTCAAACATCAAGCGACTCACGATTGCGGGCGAGTACAACTCGACTCCTTCTTGGTCGCCGGATGGAAAGAAGATCACGTTCGCGGGCTATGACAAAACTCACTTCGACGTATTCGTGATGGATGCGGATGGTACGAACATGGTGCGCCTGACTTCGGCAAAGAAGCCGAGCGGCCGCAACGCCGACAACGAAGATCCGACCTTCTCTCCCGATGGTCGTCAGATCCTGTTCCGCAGTAACCGTACCGGCAAATACCAGCTCTACGTCGTGGGTGTTGACGGCGAGAACGAGCGACGTATTACTTTCGACCAGCACGAGTATTTCAAACCGCGTTGGTCGCCCTCTTACGAGTAATCATTCGGCCGAAGGGTCTTCGGTCGAATGATCCTTTAGGCGAGGTCTCGGCGCCTGGCTAGAAGCCGCGTTGCGACCTCGACCTCCTCCATGATTAAATGAGAAGACTAGCGTTCATCCGAGGAACGACGGGATCAGTAAGATCCCGTTCCTAGTCTCAGGAGGAGATCGTGGCTCGAAAACTTTCCGCCGTTTTCTTTTTCATCGTTGCCATCATCTCCGGCATGCAACTCGCTCGAATTCAAATCAGTGTCTTAGGTTCAGCGGTTGCACAGACGGCCGCGCCGGCAGCAAGCGTGCCGGCAAGTACTTCGGCGGCAGCGGCTACAGCTGCGGCTGATACGGGCCTCGAAGAGCAAATGATTAACCAAATGAAGTCGCAGATGACTGGCGGAGCCGGCGCGGTTGTTTCTCCGTCCTCGCTCGGACCAGTTCCGGCTTCGACGATGATGCAGAATACGCCGGCTCCAAAGCCCGCAGACGAAAAGTTTGTACCGTCGGAAGTTTCGCCCGTTTTCGCTGCCACGAAGAAAGTTCCCGATCCCCGCGCGATCATTCACACGACGATGGGTAAGATCACGATCCGTCTCGCCGCTAACTTAACTCCGCGAAGTGTTCGTCACTTCATCGAGTTAGCTCGAGGCGATCGCGAGTTCGTTGACGTACGCACGAGTAAGAAAACACGTCGACCCTTCTATTCGAACATGATCTTTCACAAGATCGTTGCTGGTTACTTCATCCAAACAGGTTGCCCTTTCGGCACGGGTCGCGGTGGACCAGGTTACGCAATCGCCGATGAATATCACCCCAATCTGCGCTTCAACAAACCAGGCATGGTTGCGTTTGCTCCAGTGAGCGACGGCACAAAAACTCAAGCGGATTCGAACGGAAGCCAGTTCTTCATCACGCTGAACGCCATGCCTGAATTCAATGACAAGTTCACGATTTTCGGAGAAGTAGAAAAAGGCATGGACGTCGTGAAGAAAATCGCGGCGGCAAAGGTAGGTCCGACGGATCGGCCGATTCGTCGCATTTACTTGCAAGACATCGAAGTCGTCGACGAGTTAACGGCAAAAGCTGCCGTTCACGGTCCGGCAAGTGTGCCGTCGACAGGATCGCCGATGGCTCCTCCTCAAGGGATGGCACCGCCTGCGGGCATGGCGCCGATCCAACCCGGCGGCATGATGATGCCTTCCGGGCAAAATCCTTAAGAGTTGTCCTACCCCGCAGCTCCAAAAGGTGCCTGTCACCTTATAGAGATGCAACGCTCCATTTAGAGCAGATTTTCCGGTGTTTAACGACTAGACACCTGTGTGCCCAGAGGCGGCTTTAAAGCGGTCTCCAGGCGCATCTCGATTATTAGGTCTCGTATATTCTTTCCGACGGGAACATGGCTTGCTCTATCCAGATCTTAGGATCAGCCCCTAATGGGTTCATCCATTAAAAGAGTTGGACGAGAGATCTGTGAAACCTGTGACTTACCGGCTTCAATTCAAAAACGTCAGCCATTTTCTGATGATGGCTTGGCTGATTGCGGGAATGATTCTTCCCGGAGCAAAACCTGCGTGGGCGGAAACTGCACGCAACACGCTGCCGGCGACTGTTCCTACTTCTCGTTCAAGTTCTCAGGCGGAAGACGAAAAGTATTTTCGTTTAACGAAAATCGTTCACGAGATTCAAGCTCTTCAGGAGAGCGACGCAAACCTTGAAGCCGCAAAGGGAAAGCGCAAAGAGGCCGAAGCTTTGGCAACGGAACTTACGCTGGATCTTTCGAAGCAATTCGCTCGCATTAAAAATCGCCAAGAAGAAGTAAACTCCGAGCAGCTGGCCGAACTCTATCGACGTCAAAGCTACGTGAATGAAATGTCCGGTCTCGGTGGCCTAGCCGTCCCAATGGCGATCCTCAACGATCCGAAAAAAGCTGCCGGCGAAGATAACATCATCCGCGGTGATATCGCCATGGCGGCAACCGCTGGCGCTGCTGCCGATGCGGACTCTCCAGCTAAGATCAACGAGCGACTAAAGAACTGGGGTCGTGCGGGTTACCAAGGCACGATGAACTTCGGGAACCAGTACATCATCTTCTCGATTGCGATGGGCTTCATCGCGATGACTCAGCTTTCCGTTAATTTCAAAGAGCATCCGAACGCGCTTGAGATGTGGGAGAAACAGACCACCGATCTTCTCGGTGTTGCGGGCTTTGGCTTCTTCATGCTAGCGAACCATCAAACCGTGAAGCTTCTCTCGAAAGCTCGCAACGGTACCCTTCCGCCTTCGATGATCAACTACATCGGCATGACGGTTGGCTCAATCGCTTCCTCGGCCTTCCACGATCTTTGGACCGACAAAGACGTATGGGCTTGTATGAAGCCTTACTACGATTCAAAAGTAAAAAAAGATCCAGCTGCGTGTGGACGCATGCGCAAAACATGGATGGCGCATAACAAGATTCTTCAATATGCGCCGACGATCATCTCCATGATCGTGTCGACTCCTCTCGCAACGGCCGTCCGCACGGCGATTGCTTCATCCATCGGTCAACACATGCCGAAGCAGCAATACGTGAGAGTTGCGATCAAAGGTGCTCAGATACTCCCGAAAGCTAAGTGGGTTCGCCGTGGTTACTACGTCGTGGTCGGCGGAGTTCCGGGCTTTGCCGTCGCGGTCGGAGACATGATCCTCTTCTTCGCAATGGATATCTTCGTCACCGCTGATCCTATCAATCAAGCCTGGCAAGACTACCGGATGAACTTTACGGATATGAAAGCGCAGATGGATAAGAACTGGCTTCTCCATCATGAATTCTTTTTCTTCAAAGAAGGTCAGCTCCAGCCGATTGAAAACGCGTTCGATGTCGAGGCAACCAATCCCCGTTCCGCACATCAGTACCTGATGGAAATGTTCAATCGTCAGCAAGCAACCGGATGGAAGAAGCCCCAAGACACGCAAGCATGCATCCCTGATTACATCAAAGAACAAGCTAAGAACGTGAAGCCATCCGACGACAAGTACTGGGGTCCTTACCTAATGAAGATCCTCTGGTTCCAGCTGGGCTACAACGTAAAGAGCCAACAACAGCTGAGCTGCGAAGTCCATTCGAGGCCTTTGGAACTCATTAGCCGATATGGTGACGTAAACAAGGATTGGCGAAACTTCCTTCTCCAGAAGTTCAACGAATCACAATCGAATTGGTCCACGATGGCTCTGCGATTCACTGATGTCTACGACGCTTACATGAAGCTTGCTCGCCACTTGGCTGAAGCAAAGTTCAACATGAATAAGAAGGGTGCCGCGCGCCCCGATCTTTCGCGCGAAGCTTTGATGAAAGTTCTTGGTCAGCAGAAAGTGGACGATAAACACGATCAGGGCGGACACGGCGCCAAAGAAACTTCGCATTACAAAATCCTTGGGAACATCAGCACCCCCGAAATGGTCGATTATGTCGTTGCGGGAATGGCTTGCGGACCGGATCTAAAGAAGAGCGCGGATTCGGAAGGCGTGATTTCGAAGACCTGGAATAAAGTTTATTCCTACGTTGGGCAAACGGTGAACGGGACTGAGTTCGTGAAAACCCCTTACGGTTCGAGTTTGAACTTTGTTCCGCCAAAGATCACGACTGGGGACCGAGAGGTCTGTGCTGCGATCGCGGCCGATCCTGAATACAACTGGCTTGGAGGCGAGGCCGCAGCAATCGCTGCATCGACTCCGAAAAATCCGTTCAGAGACAGCGTGAAGGATTCCACCGGCCAGAGCTTTGCGAACCTTGCCGAATTCGTCTTCGAGAAGATGGATCCTGCCGTTTACGAAGGAACCGGTAACTACTCAAACTTCCCGATCTGGTTTAACGATGCGATCATCAAACCCATCGAACCCGTTTGGTCGCAGTATGCTGCAGCATACGATCAATTGATCGATGAGAAGTACATGCCGATCTTGTTCAGCAAGAGTATTCGCTGGGGCTGCGCTCCTGACGTAGATAAGAATCGCGTCGTGAAACCAGCGCAGATGGACGCAAAAGATGAAGAAGGCTTCGTTGCTCAGTCCGGCAAGAAGACCTATTTCGAGCGAAATTGGTTTGGCTTCCTTCGTGAGAAACAAACGCAAGAAACGGTTTGTAAGGACTCTTCGCAAGCTTACCGCGTTGCAGACGGTGTTTTCCTCTCCATCGAGATAGAGCTTCGCAACTACTTGCGTGGGCTCTATTCACTGACGATGAGTTCTGTCCCGAAGGACGAACACGACGTCCTCAAAGCTCGGTACCTCGAGATCGCCAATCGCATGATCGAGGACGTTCGCCTTCTCGACCCCGAGAAGCTGAAGAGCGAAGAATTCGAAGAACGCGTTGATGATCTTGAAGCTTTGCAGAAGGCTTTGACCGATCTGGCTACTGCTCAACTGAGGTCACAGGTTGGCAAGATCGCCGATGCTGATCTGCAGTTTAAAGTGGAAGTCTTGGAAAAGCTTACGCTTCAGCTCGAAAAGCTCTCTGCGGAGTTGAAGCAGCACGCTTTGGTCATCGAAGCGATGGACTTCTCGAGCGCCACTGCGCGCTCCTCTGGCCAATCGGTAAACAGTCGCGGTGGATCCAATAGCCCATTAAATCGCATGGGACGCTGATTCGCCGAGGCACGAGATTTGAAATAACAGTTTGTGTTGAATTTAGGACTCTCTAGGAGGATGCAAATGTTCCGCAAGTTCGCGCTCACAACAACGATGGTATTGATGGCTTCGACTACGTTCGCTAAACCGGGAACTCCGGAGGTGGTTGATCCCACGACGAACCGCCCCCACGTAGCTCCGCGCTCTGAAGGCGCTGCTTCCGCACGCCGCGCGACGAATACGGTAAAAGCGCAAGGTTTTGCCGCAGCCATGGCAAGCAAAGCCGTTCGCATGAAAGTGGCTGCTGAGCGCATCAACGAGATGGCGCGAGAGCTCACAGCTTTCGGTATCGCGACAGATAAATCTCAAGACGGCCTCAACCGTTTGATCGGCGAGATCGAAAAAGAACAAGTAAAGCTGATTAAAGAAGCTGCAAACGAAGGCCGCGTTCTCAATGAGAGCGAAGCTTACGACCTCGCGATCGAAAACGCTCTTAAGCGCCGGGACGCTGACGAAACTTCGTTCCTCGAGAAGTGCGCTCGCATTTAATCCCTCAGCTCACCTCTTCGTGTAGAGCGAAGATTTTAGAATCACGCGCCGGCAGACTCCAGAGTCTAGCCGGCGTATTCGTTTCTCCCGAGCCTCGATCCCACCTTGTGAATTCTAGCTTGCGGTTGCCGGCGGCCGGTTCGATCATGTATGGAACTAGACATCAACGCCAGGTCTGAGCTTCGTTGGGAGTTCCGCATGGAAGACCTTTTGTCTTTCGATCAAATGCTGTTTCAGAAGGTTAACCAGTCCTGGTCGAACGGATTTTTCGACTGGCTTCTCCCTAACATCACGGATCTTCACAAAAGCCCGATAGCTTTAGTCGTTCTTCTTTTGCTTCTGGCGATTTGGATTTGGCGACAAAAGACTTTGGCGCTGAAGTGGATCTTTATTGCCCTCGTGAGCGTAGCGCTCTCAGATGTCGTTTGTTACCGAGGGATCAAAGGCATTATAAAACGGGAGCGACCGCAGTTCACCGGTATTGAAGTGAACCTGCGCACGAAAGTTCACGCAGGCCCTTCATTCCCTTCAAATCACGCCGCGAACATGTTCACGGCAGCAACTGTTCTCTCCGCCCCGGCACCTTACTTAGCACCGGTCTTCTTCGGAGTTGCCGCGTTGATCGCTTACTCTCGCGTTTATGTGGGAGTCCATTTCCCGATCGACGTCATTAGCGGCGCGTTGATCGGTCTCATCATCGGCCTCATCGCGAGGCGAATCGGTCGACGATGGACTAACCCGAACGTTCGGCCCGCCGTCAGAAGTGACGTAGATTCTTCTCTCGAGCAAAGCTCAAATCAGTCGTCGTAACTCGCAAACGGCCACAGAGAAAGTTCGCCAACGCGTGGTAGACCTTCACGGCCATTGCGGGGTTTTGATCTAACAAAGTCTTGAGTTCTTTGAAGTCGAGACGCACGATTTCCGTATTCTCAATCGCTTGGACAGAGGCCGAACGCTTTTCACCATCGAGGAAAGCCATCTCACCAAAGTGTGATCCTGTTCCAAGAGTTGCAACATTGACGCGATCTGATTTGCCACTGTGTTGAATTTTGACTGAGCCAAACTTCAAGATGTAGAGCGAATGCGCCACATCTCCTTCGGTGAAAACTTCATCGCCTGCGCTCAATGTTTCTTGTTTCGCTAATGCCGTGACTTGCTCAAGCTCTTTCGGCGTCAAGTCCTTGAAGAGATATACATTCTGAAGCAAGCTCTGGGCGTTAGTCATGATGGTCTCCTATAGTCACTGCAATGATATCGATCGTTAAGAGAAGGATAAGAGGTTTCAAACAAACCTGTCTAGATCCTCGATGGCCAGATCTTGATGATGGAGCGGCGGCACAAGAGCCCAGTGAACTAAATAAGGTGAATGATAAACTGGTTTAAGTGAATCGAGATGAGGTGTCGAAATGAAAGTGCTTGTGACGGGAGCAACTGGATTTCTCGGAGGTTGGCTCGTACGCAGACTTCTCGAAGAAGGTCATCACGTACGAATCATCAAACGACCCAAGAGCAGCCTTGAAGAGCTCGAAGGCCTCTCGCTAGACATTCAACCAGGTGACGTGACGGACCTCGCTAGCCTCACTCAAGCGTGTCGCGGAGTGGATACGGTCTTTCACCTTGCAGGCCTTATCGCTTACACACGTTCTCAACGAGCCGCGATGGAAAAAGTTAACGTCGAAGGCACCGCGAACGTGCTGAAAGCCTGCAGCAGCAACGGCGTGCGCAAGCTGATTCATCTTAGCTCCGTCGTAGCCATCGGAGCGAGCTTCGATGGGAAAAAGCCACTGGACGAAGAGTCACCTTTCAACATTCATCATCTCGATCTCGGCTACTTCGAAACAAAGTACCAAGCTGAACAACTCGTCAGAGCTGCCGTTAACGATGGGAAGATTGATGCCGTAATGATTAATCCAAGCACGATCTACGGACCCGCTGACGCGAAAAAAGGAAGCCGCGGCGTTCAGCTGAAAGTCGCAAAGGGAAAGTTTCCGTTCTACCCGTCGGGTGGCGTAAGCGTCGTGGCGGTTGAGGACGTGATCGACGCCATCATCGCTGCTTGGGACAAAGGCCGCAAAGGTGAGAGATATATCGTGAGCGGCGAAAATCTACTGATCAAAGATGTCTTTGATTTGATCGCTCGCGAAGCTGGAGTAAAGCCGCCAACGATCGCGCTGCCGCGGCCCGCGATTTTCGCGATAGGAAAAGTCGGCGACTTTCTAGAATCGATCGGCAAGAAAGGTCCACTGAACACCGAGAACGCGTGGACATCCATCCTCTATCACTGGTTTGACTCAACTAAAGCGCAGAAAGAGTTTGGTCTGAAGCTTAAGCCCGCAGAATACGCTATTGGCCAAAGTGTTAAGTGGATTAAAGATCACGGGCTCGCGTGAGCGAGTGCTCAGCGAACGCCGATCAAACGTCGGCGTCGCGATTGATCGCTGCAGGAGCCGAAATTTTTCGCGCGTAGAAAACCAAGATCACGAGCGTCGCGACGTACGGAATGATCTGCACGAATTGGTTCGGTATCGCGTACCCTGCGATTACCTTCCCTTGCATTTGAATCTGCAAAGCATCCGTGAAAGCAAAGAACAAACATGCGAAGAAAGTTGGAACCGGCTTCCAACGACCGAAAATGATCGCGGCTAACGCGATGAAGCCGCGACCTGCTGACATCTCACGGATGTAACCGCTCCCCTGGCAAAGGCTTAAGTAGACTCCACCAAGTCCGGTCACGAGACTTCCTTCGACGACGGCACGCAAACGGATCCAACGGTAGTTCACACCTTGCGTGAGCAAAGCCGAAGGATTCTCGCCCGCAGCCGTTACGCGCAGACCATGGCGAGTAGAGCGGAAAAGATACTCGTAAGCCAAAAGCATGACGATCGTTGCCGCGAAAAAGTAAAGCGGCTGTTGAAAGCGAAGCTCTACCGGAACACTCGGTGTTGAACCCGTAATATCAAAGAGCGACTTATTTATGACCGGAATCAAGCCGTACGCGAGAAGGTTGAACGCCGTGCCGATCACGATGTGATCGCCGCGTCCCCAAATGCAAGTCGAAGCAAAGAGCCCGCCGACCAATCCCGAAATGAGGATACCTGCGACTACGCCAATCAAGAGGCTGCCGGAGAGAAACGTAACTGCCGCCGACGCGAACGCTGCAAACAAAAGATTTGATTCAAGTGCGATGTTCGCGACTCCGCTGCGCTCGCTCAGTAATCCGCCGTAAGCCGCAAGCAAGATAGGAACAGAAAGCCGAAGTGTGCTGAGAAGAATCTCTTCCATCAGTGCACCTCTTTCTTTGTTTTGCGAGATGCAATTCTATCCCACAACTGTGAGAGACCGACCTGGCTTGCAACCGCTAGGACCACCAAAGCTTGGATGACCGTCGCGAGATCGCGCGAAACCTTTTCGGTGTCGAGATCGAGATCCAAAGCGCCCTTTGTGAGAACACCGAATAAAAAGGCAGCTGCCACGATGCCCCAAGGCGAATTTCTGCCGAGAAGAGCAACCGCGATTCCGACGAAGCCCGCATTGCTCGCAAACCCTTCTCGCGTTTTGTGCGCGAATCCGAGGACAGGACTTGCCGCTGCAAGCGCCGCGATTCCGCCTGACATGAACATCGCGAGAATCGTTTGGCGATCCATATTGATGCCGGCGCGCTTTCCCACTTCGGGTGCACTGCCAACCATGCGTTGGTAAAAACCAAAACGCGTCGAGCGGAAGATAACACCGTAGATCGCAACGACTACGAGCGAAAAGAAGAGCGCAAAGTTCAGCGGACTTGTTCCGCCAAGCCACGAGAGCTGCGGAATCACGTAACCACTTCCAACATTCGCCGTCTCGGGAACTTGGGACTCTTGGTTCTTAAAGACGGAGAGGATGAAGAAGCTCGCAAGGCCGTACGCGATGAAGTTGAGAAGAATCGTCGAAAGCACCTCGTGCGTTCCGCGCTTCGCCTTGATCCATCCGGCGATGGCTCCCCAAAGTCCGCCGACTAAAAATGCAAACAGAAGCGCTAGCGGGACCGCAATCGGAGCTGGAAGATTCGGAAGCAGAATTCCCGCTGCGGCCATGGCGACTCCGCCTAGGGTCATCTGACCTTCGGCGCCGATGTTGAACAGTCCTGCCCGCATCGCCCACGCTACGGATAGACCGGTCAGCAATAACGGTGTTGCGTAGTAAAGCGAGTAACCAATCTGCGTTGCGGAACCAAATGCGCCAACAATGAGAATTTGAAGCACATCAAGCGGATGCTCGCCAAGAATCCACGCGATCGACAGTGAAGCGATAAGACCGAAGGCGAACGCAACGAGCGGAAGGATGAGAAGTTTCAGCCGCGATTCACGCATTTGAAACTCCGGTCATCGCGTAGCCGATCTTCTGTGTATCAAAGTTTCCGCGAGTGAATTCCGCCACCGCTCGACCTTCGAAGAAAACGTAGATGCGATCACAAAGATTCAACAGCTCTTCAAGCTCGCTGCTGATCACAAGAACGCCTAAGCCTTCATTGCGAAGCTGCAGGAGCTTACGGTGGATCAAATCGATCGCACCGAGATCCACTCCACGTGTCGGCTGGTGACAAATGAGAAGTTTGGGTTTTCGACCCGTGACTTCTCGAGCGAAGATCACTTTTTGTTGGTTTCCGCCGCTGAGATCACCGACCGCAACTTCGAGTGAAGCGGAGCGAACATCGAAACCTTTGGCCCACTCACCGGTTTCGTTCACCAGTTTTTCGTTCTGAAAGAAGTGACGTTTCAAGAAGCGATCTTCAAGGCCGATAGCCATATTCGTGTGGCAAGACTCTGCAAGCCACAAGCCTTGATGATGACGATCCTCAGGAACTAAACCTACGCCGAGTTCTCTCACCGAACGCGTGTGTGATGGCTCAACTTGATGACCCAACACATTGAGCTCACCTTCGAAACTGCGAAGACCAAAAATCGCATCGACAAAATGGCTTTGTCCGGATCCTTCAACACCCGCGACGCCAACGATCTCGCCAGCACGCACTTGAAGAGAAATGCCGTTGAGCTGACCACGCGACGCTTTTGATTCTTTCACTTCGCGCGCGCTGAGGACCGCTTCGGAACGTGGAGATGTTCTCTCAACGTCGAGCGTGGGCAGCTTACGGCCGATCATGCTCTCGACGATGGAATCAACTGTGGCACCGGCGACCATTCCGCGTGCGGTTAGTTTTCCTTGGCGAAGTACGGTGTACGTATCGCAGAGATCGAGGACCTCGTTGATCTTGTGGGTGATCAAGACAACTGTTCGTCCCTGTTTTTTAAGTTCACGGAGCATGTTGAAAAATTCCGTAATCTCCTGAGGAGCAAGTACGGCCGTCGGTTCATCGAGGAAAAGAATTTTCGACTCGCGAAAGAGAAGTTTCAAAATCTCCACGCGTTGTCTTTGCCCGACTGACATTTCGCCAACGGGTTCGTTCCAGGGAACGCTCAAGCTTTTCGAAGGAAGGAGCTTCTCTAAACGAGCAATCGCTTCTTTGCGACTGAGCTTGCCCAAACTTGAAACAACTTCGGCGCCGAGCATGATGTTGTCGATCGCTGAGAGCGGGTCAACGAGACTGAAATGTTGTTGGACCATCCCGAGCCCACGCGAGATCGCGTCCATCGACGAACGCCAATGAACTGGAGAGCCGTCGATGAGGATCTCACCTTCGCTGGGTTGATAAAGCCCGAAGAGGAGCTTCATCAAAGTCGATTTACCTGCGCCGTTCTCCCCGAGGACGGCGTGAATGAGTCCAGGCTCAAAAGATAGCGAAACCGACGAGACCGCTTCAAACGATCCGAATCTTTTCGTCAGTCCGCGCGTCTCTAGCCGAAGGCTCATCCGACTTACTCCCGCACTTACTTGGATTTGTTTTTCTCGTAGAAGTCAGGAACTTTCACGGCGCCACTGATGATCTTCTGGCGCACTTCTTCAAGCTTTGCCGTGTAGGGTTCGATAACGCTCTTGTTGTGTTCATCGACCGCGTAATCGATGCCTTTGTCTTTCAGACCGAATGACTTCAAGCCCGCGGTGAACTTGCCTTCAACTTGCGCCTTGATGATGTCGTAGACCGCAGTGTCCACTCGCTTGAGCATGCTCGTTGCGATTCGGCCAGGTTTGATCGCGTTTTGATTGCTGTCGACGCCGATAGCGTAGAGTTTCTTTTCTTCCGCCGCATCGAAGATGCCCATGCCGGTTGCGCCTGCCGCGTGGAAGATGATGTCAGCGCCTCGTCCGTATTGCGCGAGCGCAAGTTCTTTGCCGCGCGTAGGATTCGCCCACGCCGAGCTGTTGATACCGACGTAGTTTACGAAGATCTCAGCTTTCGGATTCGCCGCTTTCACGCCGGCATCGTAGCCCATCTCGAAACGACGAATGAGAGCGATGTCCATTCCGCCGATGAAGCCGACTTTGTTTGTCTTGGTCATCAAGCCCGCCAAGTAGCCAACGAGGTAACTTCCTTCGTGCTCGGCAAACATCAAGCTCGCAACGTTCGGGCCTTCAACAACACCGTCGACGATAGCGAAATGCGTTTTCGGAAATTGCGGCGCCACTTTTTTCACCGCATCGATTTGCGAGAAGCCAACCGCGATCACGAGCGGGTATCCACGTTCTGCAAAAGTGCGGAGAGCGGGTTCGAAGGCTGCGTCGTCAGGAGACTCGACGTCTTTCATCTCGACGCCGAAATCTTTTACCGCTTCGGTGACGCCTTTAAAGGCTGCAGTGTTAAACGACTTGTCGTCTTTACCGCCTTTATCGAGAACGAGTGCGATTTTGATCCCTTCACCCGGTTTGCCAGACGCTTGGTTATTCGAGGCTCCAGACTCTTTCGATCGCGTACAAGCCGAAATGAAAACGGAGATCAGCAAAACGAGAAACACGACCGTGCAAGTACGCATACTCTTGGCTCCCGAAAACCTCGACCTGAGGCGGATGAAAATCCGGTTCAAAATACTGAAATCCCTCGTCATTGCAAGCGAATTGGCAAGCCGCGCAAAATCGTATATCTTTTTGGAATCCATGAACAAATCGACGCAACCGATCGATTCCAATTCATCCCGAAAAGGCGCGCGACCATGATTAAGTTTCTTCTATCCATCGTTATCGCCGTCGCTTGCTTGGTGGGCTTAGTAGGTGCTGGAGTTGGCGCGTTTCTCCTCACGACTCCTCAACCGAAAGATATCAAGGGATGCATCACCGCGAAGATGTTTGAAGTAAAGCTCTGCCCAGGTCAGAACGGATATACAAAGCTCAAAGATATCTCGGTGAACCTGCGCAATGCCGTCATCGTCTCCGAAGATGGCGCCTTTTATACGCATCAGGGACTCGATTTGTTCGAGCTCCAAGAGAGCTTGAATAAAAACCTCGAGAAAGGTGAGTTCGCACGTGGCGGCTCTACGATCACTCAGCAGCTCGCGAAGAACGTGTATTTAACTCAAGAGAAGTCACTCGTTAGAAAAGCGCGCGAGGCGCTCATCGCGATCCAGCTGGAGAAGATTCTCACAAAAGACGAAATCTTAGAGAAATACCTGAACGTGGTGGAGTTTGGACCCAATCTCTACGGGGCGCACGCGGCATCAAAGCATTACTTCGCCAAAACGCCGGCGCAACTCACGCCCGCCGAGGGAGCGTTCTTAGCTTTCCTGCTCCCGAGCCCTAAAAAACATGCCGTGAGCTTTCAGAAAAAGAAGCTAACTCCGTTCGCGCGCAACCAACTCAAGATCATCGTAGGGCGCATGCAGAAATATAAAAAGATCACGGATTACGAGCACGAAGAGGCGCTGGCGCAAATCGATCACTTCTTCGGTGCACCCCCCGAAATCATTCCGGCTGATCAGCTCGAGAATCCACCGCTAGAAGAGTCGTATGAAGAGAGCGAGAGCGAAGACTCAGAAGCCTACGAGGAAGCCATCTGATTTGAGTTGAAACAAAAAAGCCGCTCCCCAGGGAGCGGCTTTTTCTTTGCCGTCGGTGATGATTAATCAGCCGAAGCTGTACGCTTACGCTTGTGAGGATCGAGTTCTTTACAACGGAGACGGATATTCTTCGGAGTCACTTCGACACATTCGTCGTCGTTGATCCACTCCATCCCTTGCTCGAGAGTCAGCGGCTTGATGGGAGTCAGCTTGATCGCTTCATCCGATCCCGAAGCTCGTACGTTCGTGAGCTTCTTCTCGCGAGAGACGTTAACCACGAGGTCGTTTTCCTTCGCGTGTTCGCCGATGATCATGCCGTCGTAGCACTCAGTTCCAGGAAGGATGAAGTGCTTGCCGCGCTCTTCGAGGTACCACAGAGCGTACGCCGTCGCGACGCCTTTGCGGTCCGCGATCATCGCGCCGTTCATGCGGTGAACGAGTTCGCCTTTGTAGGCTTCGTAGCCGGCAAAATGAGTGTTCAAAAGACCTGTTCCACGAGTGTCCGTGAGGAACTCGGAGCGGTAACCGATCAAACCGCGCGCGGGAATCAAGAATTCAAGACGAACACGGCCGGAACCTTTGTTCGACATGTTCATCATGATGCCTTTACGACGGCCGAGTTTCTCGGTCACAACGCCCGTGAATTGTTCAGCCACGTCCACAACGACGTTTTCCATCGGCTCGGACTTCACGCCGTCGATTGTTTTCATAACAACCGTAGGTTTACCGATAACCATCTCGAAACCTTCGCGACGCATGGTTTCGATCAAGACGCCGAGCTGGAGTTCGCCGCGACCGAAGACTTTGAACGTCTCAGGAGAGTTCGTGGGCTCAAGGCGAATCGCAACGTTATAGAGAAGTTCGCGCTCAAGACGCTCAAGGATATTTCGCGAAGTGACTTTCTTACCTTCGAGACCACCGAAGGGTCCATCGTTGACCGAGATCGTAATTGCAACCGTCGGCTCTTCGACTTTCAAGCGCTTCAGAGGCTTGGGATCGATCGGAGAAGTGACGCTGTCACCGATGTTGATCTCTTCGAAACCCGCGAGAATCGCGATGTCTCCGGCCGAGATTTCTTTTGCTGGAACCTGCTTCATCCCCTCGTAACGGAAGAGAGCCGAAACTTTCGTCTTCTTCGTGCGGTCGTTTTCGTACGAAACGAGAACTTCGTCGCCGAGTTTGATGGAACCGTTGCGAACGCGACCGATTCCGAGACGACCTACGTAGTCGTTGTAATCGATGTTCGCGACCATCATCTGGAGCGGAGCTTTTTCGTCGAACTTAGGCGCCGGGAACTTGTTGATGATCCAGTCGTAAAGGATGCCGAGGTTGTCTGTTTTTACGTCGGGGTCCAAAGTCGCGTAACCTTCACGGGCTACAGCGTAAACAACCGGGAAGTCGGCTTGTTCTTCCGTTGCGTCGAGGTCGATGAAGAGATCGAACACTTCGTTCAAGACTTCGTTTACGCGCGCATCGGGACGGTCAATTTTATTGATACAAACGATAACTTTGAGGTCGAGCTCAAGCGCCTTCTTCAAAACGAAGCGCGTTTGGGGAAGCGGACCTTCCGAAGCGTCAACAAGCAAGAAAACTCCGTCGACCATCGTGAGCGCGCGTTCAACTTCACCGCCGAAGTCCGCGTGCCCGGGGGTATCAACGATGTTGATACGATAACCGTTGTAGATGAACGATGCGTTCTTCGCCGCGATCGTGATTCCGCGTTCGCGTTCGAGATCCATCGAGTCCATCATACGGTCCGCGACCTGTTCGTTGTTACGGAACATACCGCTTTGTTTCATCAAGTGATCGACGAGGGTTGTTTTACCGTGGTCGACGTGCGCGATGATG
>SXGS01399953.1_pt1 | contig 20856 bp, 17 predicted proteins | sample 3174681 | NCBI WGS metagenome assembly SXGS01 (sample SAMN11356861, study PRJNA531348) | freshwater metagenome | isolation source: freshwater sample F1-80 | place: China: Fuxian Lake, Yuxi | collected 2017-12-25 | reverse complement strand
GCTCGCCGCCCAGGCCGAGCTTTCAATCCTGGTTTGCGAACCTAATCTCGCGGCCCTGCCTGCAAGTCTCGCCGGTCGACCCAATGTCCGCCTCGTGGAAACAGAAGAAGCCGAGCGGGACGCGGACATCGCAGTCTTCCTCGTCGGCCATCGGCAGTTCAAGCGCAAGAGCGCCAACCTGTTCCTGCACAAGGCGGTGATCGACGCGATCGGGCTGATTTCGCGGCCGGTGCTCCGCGACTGAGCGCCGCGTCAGCTCGCGCGCTGCAACCGCACCCAATCGACGACCGCGCCCTCCGGGGCATATTCGGGAACCAGCCGCCTCAGGATGGCGAGGATGTTGTCGACATCACCCTCCTCGACAGCGACACGCATCGCGCCGAGCTGCTTTTCAAGCACCGGCCAGGCGAGGAACTGCTCGTTCGCTTTCAGGATGCGGGGATGCGGCGTGGCCACGGGGGAGTTGCCGATCAGCAATTCCTCATAGAGCTTTTCGCCCGGTCGCAAACCGACATAGCTGAACTCGATGTCTCCGTCGCCGCCCACCGCGGTCCGCACCTTGAGGCCGGACAGCTCGACCATGCGCCGGGCGAGATCGACGATCTTCACCGGTTCGCCCATATCGAGCACGAACACCTCGCCGCCCGCGCCCATGGCCCCTGCCTGGATCACCAGCTGCGCGGCTTCCGGAATGGTCATGAAGTAGCGGGTGATCTCGGGATGGGTGATGGTGATCGGTCCGCCGCTGCGGATCTGCTGACGGAAGAGCGGCACGACCGAGCCGCTGGAGCCCAGCACATTGCCGAAGCGCACCATCGAAAAGCTGGTTTTCGGCCCGGTGCTCGCCAACGCCTGAAGCACCTGTTCCGCGAGGCGCTTGCTCGTTCCCATCACGTTTGTCGGGCGAACCGCCTTGTCGGTGCTGATAAAGACGAAGTTCGCCACGCCATGATCGCGCGCGGCCAGGGCCAGGTGCAGAGTGCCGAAGACGTTGTTCCACACGCCCTCCGCCGGATTGTGCTCGACCAGCGGCACATGTTTGTAGGCGGCGGCGTGATAGACCGTGCTCGGATGCCAGGCCGAGATGATGCCGCTCATCCGCTCGGGGTCGCAAACCGAACCGAGCAATGGCACGAGCCGGACATCGAGCCCAGCCTCCGCCGCCCGCAACTCAAGTTCGTGATGGATGGCGTAGAGCGCCGCCTCGCTGATATCGATGAGCAGCAGACTGGTGGGACGGCCGGGAAGTATCTGCCGGCACAGTTCGCTTCCTATCGAGCCGCCGGCACCGGTGACCATCACCACCTGGCCGCCGACATGCCTGGTGAGCAGATCATCGTCCGGCGCCACCGGTTCCCGGCCAAGCAGATCCTCAAGCTCAAGTTCAAGAATATCGCTGATTTTGACCCGCCCCTGAGCGATGTCGGTCAGGCCGGGCACCGTATGAACGGCGATGCCGAAGGCGCGGAGCATCTCCAAGATTTGATTGCGCCGGCTGCGACTCGCCGAAGGTACGGCCAGCAGGATATCGGTGACCCGCCCTTGACGGACCAGCCGCTCGACGCTGGCCGGTGAATGGATGGCGCGGCCGAAGAGCAGGCGTCCTTGCAGCAGGCGGTCGTCGTCGATGAAGCCGACCACCCGCATTTCGCTATTGTTCAGCGCTTGAAACAGCTGCCGGCCCGCCGATCCGGCGCCATAGATCATGACCAGAGATTTGCGCTTTCCTTTCAATAGATTGGTATAGGCGCCGCCGAGCCACCAGCTGGCGATGATCCGCGATGCCGCGATCAGCAGGAAAAGCAGTACCGGCTGAATGATGCCCACGGTGCGCGGGATGTTGGGAATCTGGATGACGGTGATGACGGTCGAATAGAGGACGCCGTAGACGAGGGCGGCCTGCGCGATGCCGAACATCGCGGCCGTGCTCGAATAGCGGAAAATCGCGCGATACAGGCCGGAGACGATGAAGATCGGGATGGCGAGCCCGCACGAAATGACCACCGCGAGCCATTGTATCCCGCGCAGTTCGATCCACTGATCAAGCCGCAGGTAGAAGGCCACCCACACCGCGAACGCGCACAGGATGAGATCGATACAGATGGCGACCGCGCGCTTCGCCGGGCGTGGGAGCGCCAGGATCAGATCGACAGCCTTTTGCGGTCTCATCTGCGGACTCCGAAATGGCGGGCGCGCCGACACTCGCCGGGCGCGGGCCGGCGGCCCTGTTCGTCCCGATGGATGACTGACATGATCAATGCGTTGCAGATGGCGCGTATCGCGCCTTCCCCCTTGGGCGATTATCGTGGCCTCTTAATAGTTTCCGCCCGAGCTGTCTATCGCCGTGCCCGAACACGGGTCTTAGGCGAGCCGCTGCTCGGAAGGCTGGTCAAGAAATTGGGGCGATGGCGATGTTGTCGACCCAAGGCGCGGTCGCGGCCGACGTTCCCTGATCGGCCGCGTGCAACGAAACCCATTGCCAGACGCAGCCCGGGGGCACCGAAAAGTCTCCGGCGACCCGACGCGGCGCTTCGCCCGCCGTCGACGGCCGCAGGTCAATCAGGGTCTGAGCGCCGGACCCGGCACAGCGGACGCTCAGGGTCGGCCTCTGCGCTATGTCGGCGGGAATTTCCGCCATTTCGAGCTGGACCCGGTAGCGACGCGGCGGCAGGCGAACGAGCTGCTGCGCAACCTCGCCCGATCGGCCATTGCTGGCGGAAAGCTGGAGAGCATTGCCGCCATCCGGACGCGCCTGGCGAAGCGCCGAAAGGCCCAAATCGTCCGTCAGCGCCCAATCGAACGGAGGCAGGGCGCCGCCCTGTTCGAAGCCGGCATCCCGCAGCTCCGCCGGAGGCCGGCTTTCGGGGCGATGCTCGCGATAAACGCTCCAGGCCAGATCATTGCGATTTTCCTGGGTGAGGCGGGTCATCAGCGTCTGCACGAGTTCGGCCTGGTCCGCCTTGGCCGGATCGAGCAAGCCGCGGGTCAGAAACACAACATGCTCTAGCGGCCGTCCGCCGCGGATCAGGCTGGCCGCGAAATCGACCGCCCAGCTGGGACGGCTCTGAAGGAGCCTACGTAAGCCCGGCACCATGACGGGACTCTCCGAAACACGCACCAGCAACGGCAGGAGGGTGGGCAGGTTCCTGGTCGATGTGCGCAGCGCCGTATCGAAATGACGTATCGTCCGTTCCGCATCGCCGGCGCGGAAATGGTGCATGATGAGCCAGGCCTGGGTCGCCTGATCGCGCCGCGAGGTCCGTTCCGCGGCGGCGAAAAAGCGCGCCGCAGCGGCCTGATCGCCGGCTGCGTCGGCGGTCAGTCCGAGGATGCGATAGGCGGCGACGATCGTCGTATCGCGACGGAGAGCGGACACAGCGGCGGCGCGCACCACCTCCCGGATTTGGGGCGAGGGGCCGGACGCCAGCACCTGCCCGGCAAGGTTTGCCGTGGCGCCGGCGTCCGCGGGCGACCATCTCAGCGCGCGCGACGGATTGGCATCCCTGAAAACGCCCGCAATGGTGACGGGTAGCACCAACGTCAGCGCAGCCCCGGCGACGATGAGGATTCCGATGACGCGCGCAGAAGCGCGCGCGAGGTCGCCGGATCGCAGCAGATCAGCAAGCCTGACCATAAACGGTCAGGCCGCCTTGGGGTCGGTCTCTCCATAGCCAGAGCCGTAATCGTAGCCATAGCCGTAATGGGCGCGCTTCGATTCGAACTTGGTGAGGAGGACGCCGAGCACGCGCGCCTGCGCATCGCGGAGACGGCCGATCGCCACCCGCGCCATGCTTGCCCGCGTCGCGTGCGACTGAATCACGAACACCACGCCTTCGACCTGGCTGGCAATCAACGGCGTATCCGCAAGGCCCATGACGGGCGGCACATCGAGGACGACATGATCGAACTGGCTGCGCAGAGCGGCGATGAGCTGCGCCACGCGATCGCCGGTCAGCAGTTCCGCCGCATTGGGCGGCGGTGGACCGGCGGTCATCAAGGCCACGTTGTCCACCAATTCGCGATGGATCATCGCCGTGAGATTCTCCTCGCCGGCGAGATAGTTGCTGAGCCCCATCGCGTTCTTGATGTCGAACGTGTGGTGCAGCGACGGCGAGCGCATGTCGCCATCGACAAGAATGACCTTGCGGCCCGTGCGTCCAAGCGAGCGGGCGAGCGCGTAGCTCGTCGTCGTCTTACCTTCCGCGGGCCGTGTGCTGGTCACCATCAGGGTGCGTGGAATCCCGTGATCGGTGGTGAAGGCGAGGCTCGTCTGGGTCGAGAGATAGGCTTCGACCAGAGGCGACTTGCGGTCTTCCAGCTCGGCCTCGAGATTTTCGCCTTCGGCCTTGGGAATGGCGCCGAGCAGCGGCAAGCCGAGCGCCCGTTCGACATCCGACGGGTCGGAGATCGCCTCGTCGATCTGCTCCAGGGCAAAGGCCAAGCCGGCACCGACGACGCCGCCAATCAGCAAGGACAGCGCGAGGTTGATCAACAGATTCGGACTCGAGGGCCGCTGCGGAACCTGCGCCGCGTCGACGATGGAGATGTTGTTGACGCCGACGCCACCGGCCACGCCGATCTCCCTGTAGCGCTGTAGAAGCGCATCATAGAGCTGACGATTGGTGTCCACCTCGCGCTGATAGATGGTATATTGGATGGTGCGGCCGCGAAGATTGAGGAGATCGCCTTCCAGCCCCTGGACACGGCTCCGAAGGTCCGCCTCGCGAGCCGCGGCGGCCTGGTAGGTCGCCTGAAGCGTGCTGCGGACCCGCCCTTCCTCACGGGCGATCGAACGATCGAGTTCCCCGATCTGATTGGCGAGCGCCTGCGCCGGGGGATAAGCCGGCTCGAACTGAGTAAGCATGCGCGCCCGATCCGCAGCCAGTTCCGCGCGTCGAGCCCGCAGCGTCGAGATCGCCTGGTTTTGCAGGGCCTCGGTGGTGGAGCCGCCGGCGCCGCGGACACGGGCCTCGGCGGCGACGCGCTCGGCCGTCGCTGTATTGAGCTCGCGATTGAGCGCTGCCAGATCCTCGGCGACGATCGGCCGCTCGGTCGTCGTCATGGTTTCGCCGGAAGTGGTCGTCGAGGGGAGGTTGATGATGCGCTGGTTGGTCGCATAGGCCACCAAGGCTCGCTCCGATTCCTCAAGCCGCTGGCGCAGCTGGGCGATCCGTTGTTCAAGAAAGCGCCGCGCGTAGGACGTCGCTTCGAACCGGCGCGCGAGTGTGGTTTCGATAAACCGGCTCGTCCAAGCGTTGACGATCTGCGCCGAGAGCGCCGGGTCGGGGCTCGTGAATTCGACGCCGACCAAGCGCGACAACCGCGCCGGAACAATGTCCACATTCTGCAGCAGAATGAAGCCAGCAAGGCGGATACGCTCCTGCCGAGCAGCCGCGGTCGCAGTGCTGCTGTCCCGGTTCTGCAGCTGCTCGGCGACACTATCCGCGCCGAACATCTCGAAAAAAGCGGCATTATCGTAAAGGCGTAGATCGGTCGCCACCCGTTCGGCCAACGATCGGCCGCGAAGCAGGCCATATTGCGTTTGGTAGAATTCCATGTCGGCCGCGTTCGTCTCGGGCTCCACGCCCTTGACGTTAACGATGCGGTCGCCCTCGCGCTGGATCTCCAGTGTCGCCGACGCGGTATATTGGGGCGTCATCAACAAGGTGAGGATGAGGCCAATGATGCCGGCGACGAGGACGGAGCCGAGCAGCAGCCATTTCCATCTTTTGGCGATGCGCAGCAGCTTGATCAGCATCGGCGCGCCCTGCCCCGAATCCGCGCCCAGCGGGCGATCCAACATCGCGCGGTCGTCGGCCTGAACCCGGTTGAAGGTGAGGTCGTTCATTCTTAATCCTACGCCGATGGCCTAATTATTGTTGCCGACCACGGTGATGAGCGGCGAAAGCAAAAGCCCGGCAGCGGAGACAAGCTGTGGGAACAAGCGGCGCGCTCTCGATTCGCCGACCACAACGACGTCCTGCGAATAGATCGCCGGATCTTCATAAGCTCCAAGACGGATCGCGCGAAGATCATAGAGCGTCGCCAGTTGGCGACCGTTGACCGTCCGGAACAGGACCACATGGCTGGTCCGCGCGAATTCACTCGTGCCTTGCGCCCGGGCCACGGCGCGCATCAGCGTCATCCCGCCCGTCACCGGATAAAGGCCCGGCTGGCGCACCTCGCCATCGACCGTAACGACCTGGCTGACCGTTTCGAGAATGCTGACGGTGACGCGCGGATCGCGCACATAGCTGCCGCGAAGCCGTTCGGTGATGAGTTGCTCAAGTTCCTGCGGGGTCTTGCCCGAAGCATCGATCTGGCCCGCCAAGGGCAAGGCGATCTGTCCATTCGCATCGATCTGGACTTGCCGGCTCAGTTCATTGAGACCGAACACTTCCACCGCGACCCGATCGAAAGGGCCAAGCAGATGAACGCGGGCCCCGCGGGAGAGGTCCTCACGGGTTGGCTCGGGCATTTGCTCTGGAAGGATGATCCCGACGCGGCCGGTGTCGATCAGTCGCGCTTCCGAGCAGCCGACAAGGCAAACTGCGCAGAGCGGCACGTACCATCTCATTAAAAAACCCTCAAAAAAACTCTGCGCTGATGGCGTTTCCGCGTCCCGGACCCCAGACGGCGAGAGCCAGCCATTAACGCGGCTTGCTTCCAGCGTAAAGCGCTATCGCCTGCGTCAGTCCGACCTCCGCGGCGCCCTCGACCGCTTGGAACCTTGCCCCACCCAGCCGCAGGCGAGGGCGAAAAGGGCGCTCATCAGCGGCGTGCGCAACGGGTAATCGACCAGGCTGCTGAGCAGGACGAGCGCGATCAGCGCGCCGGAAAAGCCGGCGAATAGCTGCGCGCGTGAATCCGAGGAACGACGGAAGGCGGCCAGCAGACGCGGCGCCACCCAGATCAGGAACAAGGCGATCAGGGCCAGTCCGGGCAAACCGCCGGTCACCGCGGTCTCCAGGAGATCGTTGTGCGCATGATTGAAATAGGTGCTGCGCAACAGCGCGAAGGGCTCGTAAATGCGGAAGACGGGATCGAACGATCCGAAGCCCGAACCGAACGGGAAGAAGTCCCCCGCCATTTGGAGAACGGTGGAGGAGGCCTCGACGCGCCGATCCTCTGTCAGGGTCAGGCCGAACAAGCGTTCGACCGACTCGGCGCGCGAGACGAGGAAGGCCACCCAGAGCAGGGCAAGTCCGCCGAGCGCCGGGGCCGCCTTCACAAGCAGGGGAAAACGCTGCGCGGCGCCGCCCGGGCCGCGCCCAGCGCGAACGCCGCCGCGGAAATGGAGCCAGGCGAAAGCAAGTCCGCCAAGCGCCAGGAAGAGGCCGGCGCGCGAACCGGTCATGGCCGTCGCAAGCAGGAGGAACAGGCTCGTCGCTCCGGCGATCCACAATTTCAGCGCGCGCTGCCCGGACGGATGCATGGGCTGCCTGACCCACAGCACGAGCAGAGGGAAGCAGATCGCCAGCAGCAGCGCCTGATGATTGCGGTTGGAGAACAGACCGACGGCCGAGCCGTTGTTGGTGATGCTGTAAAGATAGAGCGGGCTGTTGGCGCCCGACAGCACCTGCGCCACACCGAGCACCGCGCTGACTCCGGCGATGCCGAGCAGATAAGGGAGCAATTTGTAGGTCCGCTCCTCCGGGATCGACGCGAAGCCGATCAGCGCCGCCGCCGGGACGACCAGCCCGACCAGGCTGGCCAGCGTGAGGTCGGGCGTGAGGCTGATCGGCCGCCAGACATCGGCAAGGCCGACGAAACGGTCGTTGGCGGCGAAGGGCGCGTGCCCGGGCAGCTGGGCCCACCACTCGGGCGGAAGCGGGATGAGCTGTATGCTGATGAACATCGCCAGTCCGGCCAAAAGGAGCAGCGGTATGCGGACGGCCTCCCACCGCACCGGGCCCGGCACGATCAGGATCAATGCGACGAGCAGCACCGCCAGCGGTTGCAAGAAGATGAGCCCCGGAATGTCGATCCGAGCCCCACCCCCCCACAAGGCGCAGGCCAGGAGGAGCGCGACGAGAGCCGCGAACCGCGCGTTTTCGAACATTCTGGGAGAAAAGCTCAGGCGCATAGAAGATCGGGAACCTCGAGCGATCGGCAGCAAGGTGACAGGCTTAGCCGACACCGAAGATCGCGGACGGCGGCGTCCTACTCCAGCGCCGCGCCGACTGACAAGGCGTCGCCACGCTCCCGGGCGGTTGCGCGCGATGGGGGCCGCTGATAGCGGACAAGCGTGAAACGCGCCTTCGACCTTGTCGTCTCGACCCTGGTTCTGGCCCTTTTGGCGCCGCTCATGCTGATCGTCGCGCTGCTCGTCCGCATCAGGCTCGGGGCGCCGGTGCTGTTCCGCCAGGCGCGCCCGGGACTCCATGGTCGCCCCTTCGAGATGGTGAAATTCCGGTCGATGACCGACGCCAGGGGCGCGGACGGCAAGTTGCTCCCCGACGCCGAACGACTGCCCGCCTTCGGTCGGCTGCTGCGCGCCACCAGCCTCGACGAACTGCCCGGCCTGATCAACGTCTGGAAGGGCGAGATGAGCCTCGTCGGGCCACGCCCTTTGCTCATGCAATATCTTCCGCTCTACGACGATTTTCAGGCGCGGCGGCACGAAGTGAGGCCGGGAATCACCGGCTGGGCCCAGATCAACGGCCGCAACGCGCTGAGCTGGGACGAGAAATTCGCGCTCGACATCTGGTATGTCGATAATCGCAGCTTCCTGCTGGACCTCAAGGTCCTCGCTTTGACCGCGCTCAAGGTTCTGCGCCGCCACGGCATCAGCGCGGAGGGCGAAGCGACCATGCCCGTCTTCCGCGGCAACGGTCCGCCACGTTGAGCCTGTTCGGCGTCTACGGGGCGGGCGGCTGCGGACGGGGCATCCTGCCATTGGTGCGAGCCTCGCTGCCGGCTGGGGAAGAGGCCGTGTTCGTCGATGACGGGCGGGACGGCGCGCGCATCAACGGAGCGCGCGTCTTGTCTTTCGAAACCGTCGCTGGGACGCACGACCGGGGCGCGATCTGCCTGGCGGTCGCCAGCGGCGGCGCACGCGTCGCGCTTGATCGCAAATGCCGGGAGGCTGGCATTCCCTTCTTCTCGGCCCGGGCGACCGAGCGGGTCGAAATGGACGATGTCGAAATCGGCGAGGGGGCGCTGCTCTCACCCTACACCGCGCTGACCAGCAACATCCGGATCGGGCGGCATTTCCACCTCAACCTCTATTCCTATGTCGAGCATGATTGCGTCATCGGAGATTTCGTCACCTTTGCTCCGGCCGTCCGCTGCAACGGCGCGGTGACGATCGGCGACGGCGCCTATATCGGCTCGAACGCCGTGATCCGGCAGGGTGTCACGATCGGCGCCGGCGCGGTCGTAGGGATGGGCGCGGTCGTCACCCGCGATGTCCCGGCCGGGGAGACCTGGGCCGGAAACCCCGCCCGCCCCCTGCGCCGCTGACCTTCAGGCGGAGGCCTCGGACAGCACCGCGCACACCGTGTCGCAGACCCGATCGACCTCTTCGTCGGTGAGGGTCGGATGGGTCAGGAACATCAAGCTGGTCTCGCCAAGCTCAAGCGCCGCAGGCAGGCGCTGCGGCGGCCGCCAGCCCGTGCCGTCGAACGCCTTCTCGCGATACACTTCCGAGCAGCTCCCCTGATAGAGTGGCACGCCCCTGGCGACAGTCTCCGCGACGATGCGGTCGCGGCTCCAGCCGGCGGCGAGGCCTTCCGGCCGGACATAGGCGTAGAAGCGATAGAAGGCGTGCGTCATGCCCGCCCCCGGCAAGGGGGCCCGGACCAGCCCTGGAAAATCGGCGAGCGCGTCGCACAGCCGCATCGCGATCGCGGTTCGCCGCGCGGTCCACGCGGTCATGCGGGCGAGCTGGATGCGCCCGATCGCGGCCTGGACCTCCAGCATCCGCCAGTTCGTCCCGAAGCTTTCATGCACCCAGCGGAAACCCGGCGGGTGCTGGCGCTCGTAGACCGCCTCCCAGCTTTTGCCATGGTCCTTGAACGACCACATTTTCGACCAGAGGTGCGGATCGTCGGTCGTGACCATGCCCCCCTCGCCGCCGGTGGTCATGATCTTGTCCTGGCAGAAGGACCAGGCGCCGATATCGCCGATCGACCCCACCATCCGGTCGCCGATCTTCGCGCCATGGGCCTGCGCGCAATCCTCGATGACATGCACGCCGCGCGGGCGGGCACGCGCGATCATCGGATCCAGGTCGGCCGGCCAGCCGGCGAGGTGCACTGGAATAATCGCGCGGGTGCGCTCGGTAATCATCGGCCCCACTGTCGCCGCCGAAATGTTGCCGCTGTCGCGGTCGACATCGGCGAAGACCGGGGTCGCACCCGCGTTCACGACTGTCGAGATCGAAGCGATGAAGGTGCGCGGCGTCACGATCACCTCGTCGCCCGCACCGACGCCGAGCGCCTTAAGCGCGAGGTCGAGCGCCAGCGTCCCGTTCGCGACGGCCACGGCATGGTTGCTGCCCGCCCAGGCCGCGAACTCCCGCTCGAAGGCCCTGCCCTCCTCGCCGGTCCAGTAATTAACGCGGTTGGAGCCGATCACGCGCGCGGCGGCGGCCTGCTCCTCCTCGGTGAAGCTCGGCCAGGGGCTAAGGGGGGTGTTCAGCATCGCGGTGTCATCTCACTCTTCCCATTGCCGCCTTTGTGGGAAGCGCGACTTCGAGATAGTCTTGCGCCAGCCTGGCATAAGTCCGGTTTTTCAGAAGCCAGGCGCGCGCCGCCGCGCCCATCGCGCTGCGCTCGTCCTCCCCCATCGCGGCATAGCGAAGGATCTCGGCGCTCAGCCCCGCGACATCGCCCGCCGGGACGTAGCTGCCGGCGCCCGCTTCGTCGATCATCGACGGATAGCCGGACTAGGAAGCGACCACCGGCTTTCCGGCCAGCATGTAATCGATGACCTTGTTAAGCGACTGGCCATAGCGCCAGACCTTGGAGACATGCACCGAGAAGTAGAGCAGGTCGCAGCGGCGCAGCACGTCCTGCACCATCGTCTTGGGAACCGCCGGCGCGAAGCTGACATTGGGCAGGTCGGCGCACAGCGCCTGATAATGGCCGCGCAGATCGCCGTCGCCGACGATCAGGAAATGGATATGGGTCTGGTCGCGGAGCGCGCGGGCGCATTCGAAGAGGGTGTCCAGCGCGTTGGTGATGCCGATCGTGCCGGCATGGCAGACCAGGAACTTGTCCGTCGGGATGTGGGAGTCGGCATAATCGGGCGGAAGCGCCTCGCAGGCCTGGACTTGCGCCTCATCGAGGCCCATCGGGATGCAATAGACGGGAGGGGCGGCCGAACCGATCCGCTCGGCGACGTGCTCCGACAGGTTCGGCATCGTGCCGATGATGGCGTCGCTGTTCCGATAGGCCAGCCGCTCGACGAAGCCGAGCGCGATCACGAATGGATTCCAACGCGAAAAGCCGCCCTCCTCGACCAGAGTGAGCGGCCAGATGTCCCGCACCTCGAAGATCAGGCGGCAGCGATAGCGACGGCGCAGCAGCAATCCGTTGAAAATGGTCAGCAGCGACAGGCTGGAGACGATCACCGTGTCCGGCCGGGGCAGTTGATCCTTCGGCAGCCGCCACAGCCGCCATTCGAAGTGGAGCCAGCTCAGGATGCGCCCAAGCGACTTGGCGCCCTGATACTTGCGGGTGCGGACCCAGCAGACTTCGACGCCATCGACCGTCTCCGTCATATGAGAGCCCGCGAATTCAGGCCCTTTGGTCAGGTGGTTCGAATCCGAGGTGATGAGGACGCACTTCGTCCCCTGCCGCGCCATTTCGCGCAGCAGCATGAACGAGCGCGAACCGACCCGGTCCGTCGGCAGCGCCACATATTTTGAGACATACCAAAGGCATGCGCTCACTGGCGCAAGTCCGCATGCAGCCGGGGGATGGCGTTGACGATCTTGATCGTCTCGGCGAAGTCGAGGCCGACCGCATCCAGGTACCATTTGACGTTGGCGTAGCGCGGGCGGTTCTCGTCCTCGATCAGGGCCAGCGCCTCCCGCCGCGTCATCTGGCCTTCGCGGATCTGGTTGCTGCGGAAGGTGTCATGCTCGGTGAAACCGGCCACCGTGTGATAGACGTAATTGTAGAAGGCTGCGGTGCCGTCGCCGATCCGCCAGGTCGTCGACGTGTCCGGCGCCATCTCCCAATCGTACATCGCCAGGCACTGGTTGACGATCGGCTCTTCCCAGGTCCAGTAATCGAAGACGTGGAAATAGTCGGTCTTCTTGTGAAAGCTTCGATAATATTCGCCCGAAAACGTATCCCACAATGAGCGGTTGAAATAGCCGGGACTGCGCGTCATCGCCTTGAACCGCAGCGCCTGGTAGCGAAGCTGCTTCATCGCCCCGTTGCTATAGACCTTGTCTTCTTCGAAATCCGGCGGAACGCCGAGGAAGCCCGCCTTGAAGTGGGTGGTTTCCAGCGGATTGACGCCCCAGAGGTTGAGGCTGATCCCGGTCTGTCGCTTGACCGTCTCGACATGGCGGAAGAAGTGTTTGTCGCCCGCCATCAGGATGTTGATCATGCCGAGGTCGGGGGCCTTCAGCCAGGCCGTCAGATTCTTGCGGATATTCTCGCGCTTCTTGGAGATGTCGGCGGCGACGATGATATTCTCGACGCCGAGCTCCGCCGACATCCGGCTGATATTGCGGCGGCCCAGATCGGTCACCATGCCCCAATCATAGGTGTAGGTGATCGGCTTCATCTGAAGCTCGTTGACGATCAGGTGCAGCGCGTAGCAACTGTCGCGGCCGCCGGAGAAGGGCACCACGCAATCCGCCCCGTTGGCGCGGCGATAGGGCTCGACCAGATCGAACAGTTCCGATTTCGGCTTCGCCTTGTTGCGCAGCCGATAATGGCGGCAATAATTGCAGACGCCTTCATCATCGAACTTGATGTAGGGCATCGTCTCGGGAAGCACACATTTGGTGCAGCGGCGAAGCTCGGGCTTGACGTTGAGGAGCAGTTTCTCCTCGCTCGAGCGCAGGGTCAGCGGCGGGATCAGGTCGGTGGTGCGGCCGGCGGCGTTGACCACGACATAATCGCCCTCCGAAGCCGGAATGTCGATGATCAGTCCCTCGTCGCGGACCTGGACGATGTCGGTGCAATCGAGCTGTTCGAGCGGATAGCGCTCCGAGGAGAAATAGGTCGCCTCGCCCTTTTTGCCGACATAGAGGCTGCCATTGTTGGAAAAGAGGCAGAGCTTGCCAAGCTTCGGCAGCGCCATCGCGCAGGCGACGACGCCCTTGCACAGACCGAGCACCGCGCCCGGTATGCCTTCGACGGCGCCGCCATTTTCGAGATGGCTGGCGGCAATCGCCGGGATCACCTCGGTGTCGATCTGCAGCTCACGGACCTTGCCGATCTTCTCCCAGATCGCCTCGTGGTTGACGACGATGCCGTTGTGAAGGACGCAGATGTCGTCGCGGACCACCGGCTGGTTGTCGGTCAGCCCGTTGGTGATCAGGCGGCTGTGGCCCATGACGATTTCGGTGTCATAGGGCCGCGCCTTGTCGAGCAGACGCCCGATCGGGAAATCGGCGCGGTGCACGTTGTAGGCGCCGTCGCGCAGGAACAGCAGCCCGCTCGAATCCCACCCGCGCTGCTGCGCGTAGCGGGTCAGCTTGACCAAATCCTCCTTCGGCCACGCCGCAGGGGAGATGATTCCGAAAATGCCGCACATGTGTCCCTAACCCGCTCTTTCCTTCAGAAGCGACCGGTAAAGCGCGACGAGATTGTCCGCCTCCGGAGCCCAATTATAGCGATCGATCACGGCCTGACGACCACGCATTCCCATTTCCTGCGCCTCATCGGGATGATCGAGGATCCACCGCATCGCCGCCGCGATCGCGACGGGGTCCGTCGGATCAACCAGTAACCCGCACTCGCATTCCGCGACGATTTCCCGCCAACGCGGAAAATCCGATGCGATTACCGGCAATCCCGCCGCCATATACTCGAAAAGCTTGACCGGCCTCGCTTCGATATAGTTGCGAATGGGAAGGAGGGTTACCAACCCGGCCCGAGCCTCCGACAGGATCGATCCAATCTGGGTCCGCCCCACCCAGCCCTCATTCCGCACGAATTTGGCATTTGGGGATGCAGCCAGTGCGGCTCGTTCGTCCGCCATGACAAAATCCCCGGCCAGCCGCAAGGACGCGCCGGGTTCGTTCAGCACACCGATCGCCTCGACCATTGAGAACAAGCCGCGGATTTTGGTGAGCCCTCCGACATAGGCAAAGGTCCGGTCGCGCTCGCGCATCGGCTTGCGCCCCGGCTCGGGGAATTCCTCGAGCAGCGGATAATTTCTGACCAGCACGGTTTTTCGCACCGGAAAGCGAGCCGCAATTTCCGGCGTCGCCGCGACGACCGCGCTGTAGACCTTCGCGGCGCACCATTCAGCGACCGACGCCACCGGCGACAGTGCGCGCCTCAGCAGCGGACTCAGCCGGGCGTTGTGCTGGATCTGGCGCGGCACGTCCTCGTGCACGTCATAGACGATTTTGGTTCCGGTGAGGCGCAGTAGAGCCGCCCAAGGCAGAAGCTCGGGATCGTGAAAGTGCACCAGCGCCGGCCGGTCCCGGTGCAAGGCGCGGACCATGCGCCAGCCCCCTCGCGTCATCCGCGCCAGCCGCGCCAGCCGAGGCCCCGTATCGCAAATACGATAGCCTTCCGAGGACTGCTCATCGCCTTCGCCATCCTGCACATAGAGGCGAACCTCGACGGCCAGCGAACTGGCGAGGGTCGCGACCTCCTTCAGCCTTATCCGGCTATCGGTCCGCGGGTGCACGGTAGTGATATGCGCGACCATTCGAGCATCGGTCGCGCCTCGGCCGAGGGGCGGGACCCCAAGCCTAGAACCACTTCGAAGCTCGGTCATGACGCGGCGAGGCGACCTCGCTGCTCCAGCGCCGCCATCATCCCCAGGCCCCATGCGAACGCCGCCATCTCCCAAAACAGCGGCTTGGCGAGCACCACGAGCAGAACGGTCGAGACGTTCATTAAGGTCGCAAGCTGGGCGACGCGGGACATCGGCGAGCGGAGCAGCGCGCGCACGGCGGCGAGCGTCGCGGCGACGCAGAGAGCGCAATAGAGGACAAACCCCGGGAGCCCGAGACTGACCCAAACCGACAGGGCGTTGTGCGCATAATCCCCTTCGCCCGACACCCAGTGCCCGCCATAGGCGCCCAGGATCGGATTATCGACGATCTGACTGAGCGCGACCTGCTGCATATATTCGCGGGCGAGCCAGGACGTGGACTCCGACAGATCAAGAATCTCAAGCTGCCGCGACGAGCCAAGAATGTTAAGGTTCCGCGCGACGAGCGCTGCACCGAGCGCAAGCAGTCCGACAAAGAGCCCTCGGCCGAAAACCGACCTCTTGTTGAGCAGGAACTCCGTGAAAACGTAGGCGACAAGAAAGCCATAAAGCTCCGAGCGCGCGCCGATGAGAAAGAGGCCAAAGATCGAGACGCCGGCGAGCGCCCAGCGCATCACCTTGCGATCCGTGGATGCGACCAACAGGCTGCTCGTCACCATCAGGCTTCGCGCCAGCCCCTGATAGCTGGCTGCCTCCTCGACCGTTCCCACCGCCATGAGCAGCGAGGCATCGACGGCGGAGACCGCAAGCGCCAGAATGACAATCCAGGATATCCACAGGACATTCCTGAAGCCGTCGGAATATAACGGGATAACCATGCTCAGCATGAACAGCGGGACCCAAAGCAGCAAAGTCGTGGCAAGCTGCTCATGCGCGGGATCCTGCGGGCGCGCCGCGAAATTGATCGCCATCCAGAGCGACGCCCAGGCGACGAGCCAGATGAAGAGGCTCAAAATGGCGGGAAACCCGACGCGACCTTGACGACGGAACGCGACCACGGCTGCCCAGATGAGAAACGGAAACGCGGCGACCAGAGCAGGTCCGAACAATCCGCCGAGAAGCGGATTGGCCAAACCCTGCGAAATCATGAAATGGTAGAAATAGAAACCTGGAAACACGACCCAGAAGACCACAGCCCCAATGACCAGAGGAGCGTCGAGCTGCCTTGGGGCGCTTATCGCCTGCCCCTGCACAGCCGGCTGAATCGTCAAGTGAGTCGGTCTCATTCGCCCGGTGCTTCCAGCAATCAAGAATAGACCTTGATGTTGCGACCAAGCAGGCGCCTGATCAGGCCCTGCGCGCGCTTGGCCAGGCCACGACGTGAATCCCAATTCGCAAAATCCGAGTAGTGGCGATTGGGCTGACTCACATATTCGTCGAATTGCGCGCGCGTGATACCCAGTTTCTTGCAGAAATAGGCGATGTCGCTGGCGAGCTCGGCGGCATCGTAAAGCGGCTCGTCAAGCTGCTTAAGCGCTTCCTCTCGCGAGATTTGACCCGACACCACCAGGCTCGACAGGTGGATCTTTCGCTTATCGAAGCCGAATTTTTCAGGCAGATAGTAATTCTGGAACAGCTTGGTGAAGCGCGATTCGCCATGCTTGCGTCCGTAAGCGCGCCATCCGACCTGCTCGAGCCGCTCGGTCGCCAACGCCTTGTTGTAAGGCATATAATTGAGCGGCCTCAAGACACGCAGCCGGCGCAAGAAAGGCGAAGCGAAATAGTAATTGAAGAAGCCGATGGTCTCGAATGATTTCAGCGGGATCGTGCCGAAGCGCTTGTGGATTGCGCGCAGCGAGATCGCGTCCATCGCGGCGCTGCTCCATTCGTCGACGAAGACCGCTTCAGTGGCGAGATTGCCCCCGCTCAAGACATATTTTACGCCATTCCGCACGGCGAATTTATAGAGATTCGCGAAGAAGGCATGATCCTGCGGCACGTCCTGGTTGGCGATGCCGGCCTTGAGATAGGCGAGCTGAAGATCGCGCATCTCGGGCCAGTCGATGACCACCGTCTGAAGGTCGAAACCGCAATGCTTGACCAACGTCTCGATATTGGCGGTGGCGAGTTCGCTGTTCCAGCCGGCGTCGACATGGACGACGAGCGGGCGCAGGTTCCAGTCCGCCATCTTGAGGGCGAGGTAGGAGCTGTCCACCCCGCCGCTCAGGCCGATGATGCAGTCATACTCCTTGCCCTTGCCGGCCGACCGAATCTCGTCGAGCTTGGCCGACCAGAGCCGCTCGCCCTCGGCGTCCGGGTGCCAGTGGGGGCGCTGCTCCCGTTCGAATTTGTGGCAGTGACTGCACACACCTTCCTCGTCGAAGACGATGTCGGGGTCGGTGGTGTCCATCACGCACCGGCTGCAGATTTGGTACGGGCGGCTCATTTTGCAGGACCCAGCAATGTTTCGAGCGTTGCATAGCTCGGATAGGTGATCAGCACCGCGCGGTGCTTGCCATGAAAGACGAAGAAGGAGCCGGCCGCGACCGCGCTCGCTCCCGCCCTCACGGCGGCTTCGATATGCTCCAGCGCCCCGACCCCGCCAAGCGCGATGAGCGGCACGTCGAGATTCCGCGTCGCTTCGCGGATCAGCTTGAGGTCCATGCCGCCCATCATGCCGTCGCGATCGACGGCGTTGATCAGGATTTCGCCGGCGCCGGCATTGACCAACCGGTCGATGTGCCCACGCCAATCCCGGTCGGTCTTCTTATCAACGGACCAGTAGAGTTGATGGGAGCCCTTCCAATCCACCTTGACATCGACCGCGCCCACCACCGCCTGCGCGCCGTAGCGCCCGGCGATCTGGGTGATCAGGCTGAGGTCCGATCGGGTCGCAGTCTGCAGGCTGACCTTTTCAACGCCCAGGCGGAACAGCCGCTCCGCCTGCTCGAGGGTACGAACGCCGCCGCCATAGCAGAACGGCATGAAGCATTCCGTGGCGAAGGTCTGGATCAGGTCGTAGTCCGGACCGCGCCCTTCTCTTGACGCCGAGATATCGAGAAGGAGAAGCTCATCGACCTCCTTCTCGTTGAAGATGCGGATGGCGTTGAGCGGATCGCCGACATATTTCGGCTCCGCGAACTTCCTCGTTTTGACCAGTCCCTCGCGGTGAAGCAGCAGAGCCGGTATCACCCGCTGCTTCAGCATGCGAACTCCACGAAACGGCGGAACAGGTCCATGCCGAAGCGATGGCTTTTCTCGGGGTGGAATTGCGTGCCGTAGACGTTGTCCCGGCCATAGACGCAGCAGAACTCGGCCCCGTACTCGCAGGTGGCGATGATGTCGCTCTCCTCCTCGCAGACAGCCTTGTAGCTGTGTACGAAATAAAAGCGCTTCTCGCCGTCGATCGAAAGGATCGGATTGGCGCGCTTCACCGAGATCACGTTCCAGCCCATATGCGGCACCTTGAGGTTCTCACCCGGCGGCGAAGTGATCTTCTCGAAACGGGCGTCGATGAAGCCTAGACCCTCGGCGTCGCCCTCCTCGCTGCCCGTGCCCAGCAATTGCATGCCAAGACAGATGCCCAGTATGGGGACGCGGTCCTCGTTCACGCGCCGCTTCAGCGGGGCGACGAGGTCGCGCTCGCGCAGCACGTTCATGGCATGGCCGAAATGACCGACGCCGGAAAGCAGCAGGACATCGGCGGCGTCGACCTCGGCCGGCGTGGACGCGAGGCGCGCCTCGGCCCCAACATGCTTGAGCATGTTGATGACGGAGCCGACATTGCCAATCCCATAGTCGACGACGCTTATCACGGACGCCATTGATTCATCGCACCTATTTGTACAATTCTGATCGTGAAACGACATCGCCCCGGAGAACCTTGGATGCGATATCCCGCCCCCGGGCGCGGTTGGCCGCCCCTATAGCAGCCGCCCGCTCTAAAGCAATTCAGCGCGACACTCTCATGCCGGCGCGGCGGTGTGCGCGAGGATCGAACGATAGCCCCGCAGCCCCAAGACGGCGCAGGCCGATAAGGCGATGACGCTTGCACAGAAGAGGGCCGCCAGCGGAGAGAGCGGCAAGAGCCGCAGGCCGCCCGACAAGAGGATGGAGAGCCCGAACACCGCCACGCCCCCGCCCAAAGCGCGCGCCAGCAAGGCCAGCGGAAAGGCGGCAACCCGGAACATGCCGACCAGATAGACAAGATGGAAGGTCGAATTGATCGTGGCGAAGGTGATCACGGCGACATAGGCCGGGGCGCCGGACAGGACGGCGCCAAAAACGCAAAGCGCCGCCAGCAGATCGAAGCTGAGCTGAATTGAGAAGGAGACCCCCTGCCTTGCGACAGATTCGTAAAGCCGTTCAGGCCATGCCGTCTGGATCTGCAGCCAGGCGGGCAAGGCCAGGATCATGGCATAGCGGCCCGCCGTCACCCAATCTTCGCCGAACGCGATGGCGAAGGCGGTGTCGCCCCAGACCATGATAAGCGCGAGGACCGGCGCGGTGGAGCGAAGCGTGACTCCAAGCAGGGCTGCGGTCAGCGCCTGGAGGCGCTGGGTGCCGCGATGCTCGGCCGCTTCTCGGTAGAAGACCTGGCTGAGTGAAGCGGCGAGCAGGGTGGCAGGAGCGCCCAGGAGCATGCGCGCCAATCCATAATGGCCGGCGGCCGCCGTCGCGGCGACGGCCGAGAAGGCGAAGATCGGCACCTCGCGGCCCAACACCCCGACCAGACTATAGGGCGTGTTGAAGATCACGAACGGCCGGCAGCGCGCCCAAAGGCGCGGCCAATCCGGCGTCGGCGGAAGACGCAACTCCTTCAAGATTCCGCGCAGCAGGTAGATCAGCACCGCCGCTGCGACGGCCTGGCCGACGAGCTTGGCGACGACCAGCCCCTCGGAGAGCGCAGCCCACGAACCAAGGCCGATCGCGGCCCCGAGATATCCTACCTGGTTGACGACCTGCGCCTGCGAGGCGGGGCCGAAGCGCTTTAGCCAGGTCAGCAGGCCGGTCCCCACCTGGGCAACGGCAAGGACCATGACCATCGGCGCAAGAGCCCAAATCCAGGCAACCTGATGGGCATGGCCGGTCGCCGCCGCCAACCCACGGCCGAAAATGGCCGCCGCAATCAGAATGACGATAGCGACGAGGCATGTCTGCAAGGCGGCGAGGCTTGCAATCTGGACCGCCTCCCGGCGATCCGCGGAGAGCACCGCAGCAAGATCCAGGCGCAGCGTGGCGAACGCCAGAAGGACGGATGCCGAGCTGACGAACAATGTCTGTAACCCGAAGGCTTCGGGCGAGAACAGACGAGTGAGGAGGGGAGTCGCGAGCAAAGGCAGCGCCTGGGCCAAAGCGAAGCCCAACAGCATGACCTTGGCGTTCCTGACGAAGCTCAATTCAAGGCCCCCCCGGCCGGTCGCGGACGGCCTGCGATTGACGCGAACCGTCTCTCACTTCGACCGAACGCGCAAGGCGGACCAACTTCGAGCAGCTCGCGCGTCGGCGCACGCGCCCGTCGTCGTCCGACGCTCCGGTCAGGCCTTGACCACCTTCGGGTGCGCCTCACGATACTTGCCGCGCGTATCGACGATCAGCTTGGCGTGCTCCAGGATCGCGTCATAGTCGAATTCCGAGTGATCCGTCAGCAACACAACGGCATCGTAGGAAGCCAGGCTCTCCGCCGTCAGATCGACCGACGACAGATCGAAGTGGTGCTCGCGCATCTTCGGGAAGACCGGGACGTGCGGATCGGAATAAGCGACCTCGACGCCACGATCGCGCAAATGCTCCATGACGAAGACCGACGGCGACTCGCGCATGTCGTCCACGTCGCGCTTATAGGCGATGCCGAGCGCCAGCACGCGGCTGCCCTTCAGCGCCTTCTCGCGGGCGTTGAGCGCGTCCGCGACCTTTGACACCACCCACAGAGGCATGTCGCGGTTGATCTCGCCGGCAAGCTCGATGAAGTGAGTCGAGACGCCATATTCGCGC
>SXGS01047112.1_pt1 | contig 20856 bp, 14 predicted proteins | sample 3174681 | NCBI WGS metagenome assembly SXGS01 (sample SAMN11356861, study PRJNA531348) | freshwater metagenome | isolation source: freshwater sample F1-80 | place: China: Fuxian Lake, Yuxi | collected 2017-12-25 | reverse complement strand
CTCCGAGAAAGCCGGACAACACGGTGACAGGCACGGGACGGTGGTTCATGGCAGGACTCCGGCGGAAGTCCTCCGCCGGGACCATGCTCTCCGACCGCCTCGCGCGGGTTCCCAGAAATCAGCGCGCGGGCACGAGCAGCAGGGCGGAGGCGACTTGGCGCGCGCCCTGCGGATCGGAGGGCTTGTTCACGATGAGGCCATTCACGACGAGCGTGGTCGAGCCGCCGCCGTCAAGGTTGAGGGCCTCGTGGGCGCCGCGCGCCTGCAACTCGCGGGCGAGCTCTCCGAGCGTCGCGCCTACGCTCGCGTCGCTGCGGCCGTCGACGACGAGCAACAGCAAACGCCCGTCCTGCGTGTAACCGAGCGCCGTGCGAGGGTGACGCGAGGAGAGCTGGCCCATGCCGGAACCCCAGAAGACCTCCTCGTCGAAGGTGATGCGTTCCGCGCCGCTCTCGAGCAGGACGGGCCCGCCGCCGAGGGCCAGCCGCGGCTTCCAGCGTTCGCCACCGGCCGGGAACTTCTCACTCGGCTTCGGCTGGGGCGCGCTGACTCCGATCGGGCTCGGCTGCGGATAGCGCAGCAACTGTCCGTCGACGCTGTAGACCCAGGTGATATCACACGCGCCCTTCGGGTCGATGCCGAACGCCGCGCGGGTCGGGTAGAGATTCGCGCCGTCGCGCGCGAGCGAAGGGACGTTGTGCGAGAGCACCTTGCCGTCCTCGACGACGAGGCTGAGCGACTTTCCGCCCCCGAAGTAGCCCGTATTGATCGCCACGAGCGCGTCGCGATCACGCGCGAGGGACTCAACGGTCTCGAGACCGTCCGCGTCGTCGGAGAGCTCCGCGCGCGGTCTCCATTCCTTCGGAGCAGGGCTGGCCTCGACGAGCCATGCGCGCAGGGGCAGCTTCTCGTCGCGAGCCTCTAACACGCGCAGGGAAGGTGGGAGTCCGGCATTCAGGTCCTCGCGCGGCTGCCAGTCGAGCATGCCGGTGCGCTGCGCCGGCTTCGCCTCGGCCAGCGCCAGTCGGCTCGGCAACGCGACGACCTCGCCGACGCGCCTCGCCACGTCGCTCGCCGGGAGCTCAAGCGTCACCGTGAGAACTTGTCCGCGCTTGGCGCTCGTGCCTGTGAACTCGAGCCAGCCTTCGCGCCAGCGCTCGACGTCCTTCGCCGTCAGGCTCGTGACCATTCCTGCACCCGACAGCACGCCCAGACGCAGCTCCCCGGCGAGTCCGTGTCCGTCTGGCAAGCGCAAGGCCAGTCGCTGCGCTCCATCGCCGGCAGCGGAGACCGACCAACTCACCACGACCGGCTTGCCCGCCGACAGTTCGAGCGCCTTGCCACTCTCCAGCGACTTCGCGCCTTCCGCCTTCGGCAGCGCGGGCTTCGCCGGTGCACGCCAGTCATCGCGTTCACGCCACGGCGCGGCAGCCGCCCGCTTGTACGGACCCTTCGCGAGTGCCGCGAGCCGCTCGCCACCGTCGTCGAGCAGACCCTGATGGAAGAAGTACACCTCGCCGTCGAGCTTGCGCTTGCGATTGAGCTCGACCGAATCGCACAGCAGCTCTCCGCTCGCGCGCCAGTCGCCGATGCGCACGAGCACGCCGGGGAAGAGCTTGTCCTTGCGCTTCGCGACCCAGTCGAGCGCGAACACGGTGCCGAGCATCTGCTCGTACTCCGCGAACGAGCGTGCGTAGACCTGAGGGTGCAGCGCATCGAGCAGCTCGAGCTCCATCCAGCGCTCCTGCTGCTGCAGGTACTCCGTGTAGGCCCAGCTCGGAGCCCCCGGCGCCATCGAGAACACGAGGTCCGCTCGCACGGCCTTCACTTCCGCGCGCAGCTCAGTGAGGTACTTCGTCAGCCGCTCCGCTCGCCATGCGAGCCAGCGTGGCTCCTTTGTGTCACTCGGCGCGTCGCGCCCTGTCTCCGCCTTGTAAGCGGCGACGATCTCGGGGTTGTAGCCCGCCTCGCTCGGCAGCGCGGGTAGGCGATCATCGCCCTGCACGCCGTCGATGTCATACTTGCGGCACACTTCGAGCACGAGGTCGCTCATCCAGCGCTGCACCTCGGGGTCGAGCGAGTTGAGCCACGGGTAGTTGTTCTTGACGACCGGCTTGCCGTCCGCGCCGAGCGCCGCCCACTCGGGGTGCACGCGCAGCAGCTTGCCGGGAAAGCGCACGTGGCCATCCGCGAAGCCGTACTCGAACCACGGGATGACCTCGATGCCGCGCTGGTGCGCCTCGACGATCGTCTCCGCAAGTGGATCGCGGCCCTCGTAGCGCCGGTCGATCGCTTCGCCAGTCAAGGCCCGCATGACCTCGCTGGGATAGAGCGTCGCGCCCTTGCTCCACACCACGGGGAACACGACGTTCACCCCGCCCTGAGCGAGCGACTCCATGGCGGCCGCAATCTCCGCGCGCGACTCGAAGAAGCGCGTGTCGGTGTTGGGGATCCACACGGCGCGCAGCTCGCGCTCGCCCGCGCCCGCGAGCGTCGCGAGACTTGTGGAGGCCACGAAAGCTAGGATTCCTCGCTGCATGAGCACGAAGACGATCTCTGTGGATGTTTTGGTGGTCGGAGGCGGGGCGAGCGGCGCGGCAGCCGCGTGGCAGGCGGCACGGCTAGGTGCGCGCACGCTCGTGGTCGAGCCGACGCCTTGGCTCGGCGGCATGGTAACCGCCGCGGGCGTAAGTGCCTTGGATGGTAACGAGGGAGCGTTGGGAAGTGGCTTCTTCGGCGCTTTCCGCGCGGAGATCGAGGCCCACTACGGCGGCGCGCACAACGTGCGTACAGGCTGGGTGAGCAACACCTGCTTCGAGCCGCACTTCGGCGCGCAGGTGATGGCGCGCAAGGTGCGCGAAAGCGGCGCCGAGGTGTGGCATGGTGCCGAGCTGGTGGAGGTGCTGCGCGACGGGAAGCGCGTCATGGGCGTGCGCGTGCGCATGGGTGGCGAGCTCGCGACCGTGCATGCGAAGATCACGGTTGAAGCGACCGAATTTGGCGACGTGCTGGCGCTCGGGGGCATTCCTCATCGGCTCGGGCGCGAGAGCGCGGCGCAGACGGGCGAACCCGACGCGCCGGCTCACCCGGATATGGAGCTGCAGGACCAGACCTACGTCGCGATCCTGAAGAAGCACGCAGGCAAGGCCGCGCCGATGCCGCGCCCCGAGAGCCACGACCCTGCGCTCTTCGACTGCTCGACGTCGGATCGCTGCACCACTCCGGACCCTGTCCGCCTGAACCACGGCCTGCACGACTGGTCGAGCTTCCTCAGCTACGCGCTGCTGCCGAACGACAAGTTCATGCTGAACTGGCCGTTCCACTCGAATGACAGCCCCGCGAACGGGCTGTTTGGGAGCGCCGAGGAGCGCGCGCAGTGCATCGCGGACGCCAAGCGGCGCACGCTCGCCTTCGTGCACTACATGCAGAACGAGCTCGGCCACCCCGAGTGGGGCCTCGCGGACGAGTTCGGCACCGTGGACGGCTTGCCGTGGATTCCCTACGTGCGCGAGAGTCGGCGCGCTGAGCCGCTGCGCTGGATGCGCGAGCAGGACGTCGTGCCCGCGACGGGCGCGCCGCGGCCGCCGATGCAGCCCGACGCGATCGCGATCGGAGACTACTTCCTCGATCACCATCACTCGAAGAGCCACTACCCACCCGAGACGCGCCTCGACGAGCGCTACCCGAAGAACGCGCCATTCCAGATTCCCTTCGCCGCGCTCGTGCCGCGCGACACGGACGGGCTCGTGCTCGCCGAGAAGTCGATCGGCATCACGCACATCGTGAACGGCTGCTCGCGGCTGCAGCCTGTCGTGATGTTGATCGGACAGGCTGCTGGTGCCGCTGCGGCGCTGTGCGCGAAGCGCGATCTCGCACCGCGCTCGCTCCCCGCTCGCGATGTGCAGGAAGCCTTGCTGTCCGAGCGCACGATGCTCGTCCCCATGCGCGACCTGCCCTCGACGCACCCGCACTTCGTCGCCGTCCAGCGTCTCGCAGTGCTCGGCCTCGTGACTTCGAGTGATCCCGTTCACTTCCGACCCGATGAGGCGCTCTCGCGCGGTGAGGCTCTCGCGCTCGTTGAACGCTTCGCCGCTCTGCGCCTCGCGCCACGCGACGCCGCGCTCGGCGCGTGGAAGTCCGGCATGACGAGGGCGGAGCTCTGCTCCGCGCTCGATGCGCTACGAAGCTAGACCCGCCGGCGATACAGCGACGCGACAGCTCCGTTCGCGCTCCCGCGTGGCATGCGAGCGATGGGACTCGCATGCGCATGCCACCTCGTGACGGAGCCGCGGAGGACGGATAAATCCCTCTTCTCTTTCCGCAAGGGGCGGACGCTCGCGGAGCCCGGGACGCTCGAATTGGGCGTGGACGGACTCGAGGCGCTGAGAACGCCGGGCTATCCGTGGTGGCCGACAATCGCGATCAAGCTGGTGGGTTTCGACGTCGAAGCGATCACGCTGGCGCAAGTCCTCTTGTACGAAAGCGCGCTCATGTTCGTGGCGCTTTCGCTGCGTGGCGCCGTGAGCACGCGCGGACTCGTCGCGCGCTCAGTGCTGCGGTCGCTGAACCTGACGCAGCAGTACTGCACGCGCTACCTCATATCGGAGTGCGTGTTCGAGTGGCTATGCCTCGTCACGCTCGGCTGTCACTTCTTCGCGCACTCGCCGTCGCAGGGTCGAGCCGCGTGGTGGCTCGTCGCCAGCGCGTTCGCGCAACACAAAAACTCGGAGCCACGCGCGGTCTCGCGAAAGCGAGCATGCCGATTGTCAGGATCGCCAGCTTCGCAGCGCTGACGTTGCTCATCGGGTTGTACCGCGGCCACATGACGTGCAGCCGGCTCGGAGTCTTGTCCATGGTGAAGCTCGCGGACATGCAGGGCGCGATCCAGACGGGGACGCTCAACCCGTGCGTTCTGGAGCCACGCGACTTCGATCCAGACTGCGTGCGGATCAAGGTGGCGGGGGTCCTCTCGGTTCATCCCGCAGACGCTCTACCGTCGCACTTTCAAGCTCGGCGTGCCCGAGCGCGAGCGCATCCGCAGCATCGAGGACGAGTTGGGTCGCATGGACGCGGAGTCCAACGCGGCGTTACCGCCCGCAGCGCGCCTCGTGACGTTCGTGCGTCCGACATGATGGAACGTGCGGTTACCGCCTTCGCTCCACTTCCTGCACAGTCGGTTCCTCGAGGACTTCAGCGAGTGGGGCGACGGGAGCGTTGCCAAGCATGCGCGCAAGATGTGCGACATCCTCCACCGGGACGCCAGACTTCCGATCGTCGCGCGCGAGCCGCAAGTGGGCCGCTTCAGCGAGTTGCCGCTCGGCCTGCGCACGTGGTACGCGCACGTCGACTGCCCCCTCCCCCTGCGAGGCTTCGCGCCCGCGTGCGGGAGGATCGCGCGCGGACGGCTATCGCTCGCCGCTCCGTTCTGCATCGTGCTGGCGAGCTCCGCCCTGCTCTCCTTCCTTGGCCAGCAGGAGTGGCGGTACATGGGCGTGATGGCCATGTTTCTTGTGCTCCAGCTCGTCATCGCGCACGGTTACGTGGGGCCGGCGGCTCAAAAGCAGGATCGACTCGCAAGCCGCTGATGCAGCCGCGAGTCGATCGCAGGTCGGCGCTGCATGCAGCGCGCGCTCAGAACTGGACTCGCAAGCGTGCGCCGAGCACCGTTGCGGTGCTCTGGTTCTTGAGCAGCGGATCGGTAACCTGAACGTCGAAGGTGAGGCCGACTCCAGGCGTCAAGGCGAGGTCGTAGAAGGCCTCGAAGCGGTTCGCGGAGTCCGACAACACGAAGCCAGCCGGAATCGGCAGGGAACTCGTCTCCGAGAGTGCGTAGCCGACTCCGAGCGTGTCGAGTTCGCGCCCCTCGAACAGGCCCTTGGCGCCGATGCCGCCGCTCACGGTCCACTCGATCGGATTCGTGCCCGCGTCCGCGAAGCCGGCTCGCGCGAACAGCCCGAGGCCTTCGCGGTCGACACGGCCATTGTTCACGTCGATCGGGCCGGAACCCGAGCCTTCGACGGATAGGTACTGCCACGCGTTGACGAACGCGCACCAGCTGTCATCCCGCGTGTTGAGCCCGAGCCCCGGAGGCAGGATCAGCCGACCGCTCAGGTCCGCGAACTCGCGGTCGAAGGCGTACTGGTAGGTCGCGCGGAAGCCGCCCGGCAGGCTTCCGAGCTCGTACTGTGTCGCGTACGCGGTCGCCCACACGAGGCCCTCGTCGAGCGTCCCTGTCCCGGTCGTGGTCGAGGAGTCCTCGGATGCGTAGAGCGACATCGAGAATGTCGTGCCAGGCTCCGGCAGCACGAGCACGCCGGCGCCGAGCGTCGAGTACGGATTGAACAGCGAGGTGACCGAAGCGCTGGTGAACGGGTGGCCCAGGAACTGCGTCGTGCCGTCGCCGCCCGCGAACTCGTTCGCGTCTCCGCCGAGGAGCGTGAACTTACCCGCGTAGAACGCGAGCTCCTTCGAGACGAACTGCGTGTAGAGCAGCTCCGTCACAGCCGCGGGGATGTCCTCGTCGCGCTTGTCTGTGAGAGGGAAGTACAGCATGTCGGACACCGGCAACAGCGCGCCGGAGTCGCCGTTCACCGAGCGCCCGAAGCGCGACTCGACCTTCAAGGTCACGAGTCCGCCGGGCATCGCGCCCATGCGATCGAGATCGAACTGTGCCAGCGCCTGCACCCGCGCACCCAACGCCGAGTCACTGTCCCGACCGCCGTCCACCACGCCTTGCGCGAGCTGCGCATACGACAGTCCGAGCTGGATGCCCTTCTGGGCGAGGCTCGTTCGATGGCCGCCCCAGTCGCCGGTCAGGTGCTCGCGCAAGCTCCACGGTAGCCCGCCATCCGCGGCGTAGTCGGGGATCGGCAGGATGCCCTGCGCGTGAGCACCCTGCGCGAGCAGGCTGGCGCCGATCAGGATCGCGAGGGGGCGCTTCAGCGCGTTACGAGACTTCGTCTGCATGCGGGGGGGGGCTTTGCTCGATGTCCGGAGGCGAAGCCCTCGGACGTGCGATTGCGGAAGGTACAGCGCAGGTCGTGGCCTCGACGCTTCGCGACGCGCCCGGAGCGCGACGCCGCTGCCTAGGTTATTCCGGCTCGCAGCCCCTGAACAGAGAGCACCTGACGGCGAGAACGCGCCATCGCGCCGCGCGGCCCCCGCATGCAAGCGAAGGCTCGCCTGAAGAGGTTGGGGCGGACAGCCGTCTGGCGTCGACTTGCTCGACGGCCTGCTAGTCGCGGCGACGAACGAGCAGCACGACCGCGTCTGTCGGCGTCAGCGAAGATGCTTCAGCACGGGCTAGGGCGAGCAGCTGCTGGGGCTCGACGAGGCCAGAGAGATCGGCGAGCTGACTGGGCTTCGTCAGGTGCACTTCGGGCAACACGAGACCGCCGTCACCCCAAGTGGAAAAGCGCTCGATGAGGCCCGAGAGCGTGCTCTCGAGCTCCGCGGGCGGAACAGCGAGCGCGAAGGCGTCATCGGTCGCGAGGCGCACGATGCCCTCGGCGTCGAGCACGCACGCCGGCGTGCGCACGAGCTTGAGCAGGCCGAACAGGACCGGGACACGCTTCTCGCAGGTATAGCCGCGCAGCCAGCCACCTGTGGGCAGCGCCTGCACCGCGGCGGGTTCGACGCCCATCGTCTTCGCCGCGATTGCAGCGAGTTCCAATTCGCTCGGCAGCGCACCGCCGAGCTCGCGCGAGCGCATCTGCGGCGTGCCGCGCGCCGTGGCGCGCACCCGCTTGTCCTTGCGATCGATCTCGACGTGCACTTCGATCGAGCCCGGATCCGCGCCCATGCGCAGCACGCGCTCGAACGCCTCCTTGCGCAGCGCGAGCAGGTCCGACTCCCCCGGGCTCAGCAGCGTGCGCTCGACCGTGTCCTGCAGGATGCCGAGCGCGACGCCGATCGCGGAGATCACCTCCGCGTGACGCGCGATGCGGTGCTCCATCCCGAGTCCGCGCGCGGTGAACGGCACGATCGCCTCCGCTCCCCCACCGCCGCCGACCATCACGAACTCCGTCGCCTTGGCCTTGTTCTCGACGAGCAGCGCCTTGACCACCGGCGAGACCTTGCGGGCCGCCAGCTCGAGCATGCGCGTCGCGAGCGTCTTCGCGTCGGAACCGAACGAGCGCGCGACGGACTCGAACGCGCGCTGCACGGACTTCTCGTTGCCGCGGCTGTAGCCCTGCGCCAGACCGAGCACGTTCGACGCGCCCGTCGGCGTCAGCGCGTGCGTCGGCTTCTCGCCGCTGGTGCGCAACGCGATGTAGTCGTCGGGATCACCCTTTTTCGGCTGCATGTGCGTGAGCTCGAACTTGAGCTCGGCCTGCTCGAAGGTCTCGTACTTGAGGCCCGCAATGTGCGCGCTGCGCGGGCCGACGTCGACGAGCTTCGTGCGGCCACGCGGCATCGAGCCCCCCGCCACTCCCACCGTGCGCACGTCGAGCGTGCGGATGAAGAGCCGCCGCCCGCCAATCTCCGCGTGCTTCACCTGCGGCCGACCATTCTTGATCAGGCAGATATCGCTCGAAGTCCCTCCGACTTCGACGAACACGCCGTTGGTGATGCGCTCGTACATCAGCGCGGCCGCGACGCCGGCCGCGGGGCCCGAGAGCATCGTGAGGATCGGCCGCTCGCGCATCGCGGCGAGGTCCATGATCCCGCCGTCGGAGCGCATGACCATCAGGGGCGCCGCGATGCCGCTCTGGGCGACGGCCTGCGCGGTACGCTCCGCCGTCTCGACCATCTTGGGCAGCATGCTCGCGTTCACGACCGCGGTCAGCGTGCGCATCCGCAGGCCATAGAGCTGCGACAGCGAGCTCGTCGGCGTCGCAGGAAGGCCGAGCTCGCGCGCAAGCACGCACACACGCTCCTCGCGACGCGGGTCGTCGACGCTGAAAGGCTCCGCGGCGACGATCGCCTGGCAGCCCTCGTCCCGCAGCTCGCCGAGCAGCGACTTCAGCCGCGCGTCGTCGAGCCCGTTCGCCGTGTCGAAGAACCGGAAGGCCGTGAAGAGCTGCGCTCCGCCGCCGAGCTCGATCGTGCCGACGTTGGCTTCCTGCCGCGCGCGAATGCCCTGCGCGCCGGTCCCGAGCGCGAGCACCCCGACCTTCGCCACGTCACCCTCGAGCAGCGCGTTGGTCGCCTGCGTTGTGCTGTGGGCGATCAGCACGACCTCGTCGGGCGCGATCTGCGCCTCGGCGAGCAGCTTCTGCATCGACTGCACGACGCCGCGCGCGACGCCCTCGTCGGCATGGTGCGTCGTGGGCACGACAGCCTTGCCGACGAGTTCCATGGCATCGACATCGACCGCCACCGCGTGGGTGAACGTTCCGCCGACGTCGATCCCGACCTTCAGGCGTCGCTGCATGGCTAGTAGAAGCGCGCCGCCGCGATCGCGAGGCCGAGGAACACCGCCACCCACACGAAGGGCAGCGTGCGCAGCATGAGCTTCTGCACGTCGACGCCCTGATGGTTGGCGACCCACACGTTGGCCGTATTCGTCGGGTCGCAGATGCCCTGCACCTGCCCCACGCTCAGCATCATCGCCATGATCGCCGCCGGCGGGATGACGCCCGACGACTGCAGGATCGCCGTGACGCCGTAGCCGAGCCCCCACACGTTGAGCGGTCCGCGGTAGAGCGCGAGCGGCGCCGCTAGGCCGAAGCCGACCACGTACCACACGGGTGTCGACGGCACGCACTGGCGCAGCACAGGCTCGATCGCCGCCAGTACTGGCCAAGTCGCGCCGCCGTGCGCGTCCCTCCAGCCTGCCGGTCCAATCACGGCCTGCACGAGGATGCCGATGCCGAACATGAGCACGACCGCGGGCATCACGCTCGCGCCGCCCTCAATCAGCGCGCGCACCGCAAGCGCCAGCGAGCCGGGCCGGAGCGTCGCGAAGATCGCGTACACGAAGCCGATTCCGAACGCCGCGAGGATCGGCACGTCGTAGAGCAGGATCGCGAGCAGCGGCACGGCGGGAATCAGGTACGCCCAGCCGCGAATGCGCACTTCCTGCTGCCGCCAGCGCTGGATCTTGCCGAAGCCGTCGTAGGCCATCAGCGCGAGCACCAAGGCGAACAGCGCGAGACCCGCGCGGCGCGTCCACACGAGCCACGCGGCGGGTTCGCCTCCACGCTCGCCACCGGCGGACACGACCAGCACCCAGCACAGGAGCGCGAGCACGCCGAGGAATGCGGCGAGCGTCGCGACGAAGCGCAGCTCCCAGCGCACGAGGCGGCTCTGGAAGAGCTCGAACACGATCATCGCGCAGCCCGCGAGCATCACCACCGCGAACACCACGAGTGCGTAGGCCTTGATCTCCTCGACCGGCACGCCGAGCAGGTTCTTGTAGATCACCCAGTTGGTCGGGTTGAGCACGCCGCCGAGGCTCATGCCGAACAGGATGATCCCCGCGCCCGCGGCGGGCGACAGGCCGACGGTCGCGAGCATCGGTAGCACGATCATCGACACCATGATCACGGCGCCGAGGCCGCCGAGACTCGTGAAGAGCAGCGCCACGAGCAAGAGCGAGAACACGCCCACCGGGAGCGGGTTGGCGCCGACGAGCTCCGCGCCCTGCTTGACGGCGCTCTCCGCGACGCCCGAGCGCTGCATCACGAACGAGAGCGCACCGCCGAAGAACGAGACGATCATCGCCTCGTGCAGCTTGAGCGCGCCGTCCGAGATGACGCCCTTGAGGATGTCCTGTCTGCTGATGCTGCCGTCGATGAGCGCGGCGCCGCAGACGAGCGCGATGCCCATGAGGGGTAGCGTGATCACGGCCGGCAGCGCGCGCGTGAACATCACGATCGCGGCGACGACGAAGATGGCGAGCAGCAGGATACCGATGGCCATGGCGTGCGACGGGCGTAGATTTCAGCCCAAGGGGCTCCCAACGTCGAGGGACAAGTGCGGCGGGGCCAGCTTCAGGACCAGATCAGGCGAAGATTTCCTTCACCACGCGCCCCGCGACGTCCGTCAAGCGGAAGTCGCGCCCTGCGTAGCGGTAGGTCAGGCGCTCATGATCGAGGCCGAGCAGTGCGAGCAGCGTGGCGTGGAAGTCGTGGATGTGCACTCTATCCCGCGTGGCGTAGAAGCCGTAGTCGTCCGTGGCGCCGTAGCTGAAGCCCGGCTTCGTTCCGCCGCCCGCGAACCAGACCGTGAAGCCATGCGGGTTGTGGTCGCGACCGTTCTCGCCCTGCGCTGTCGGAGTGCGCCCGAATTCGCCCGCCCACAGGACGAGCGTGTCGTCGAGCAGGCCACGCGCCTGCAGGTCGTGCAGCAAGCCCGCGATGGGCTTGTCGACCTCGCGCGCGTTGTTCGTGTGGCCGTCGACGAGGTTGTCGTGCTGGTCCCACTTGTAGCTGTGCGTGCACTGCACGAAGCGCACGCCCGACTCCGCGAAGCGCCGCGCGAGCAGGCACTGCCGCCCGAAGTTCTCGGTCTTGGGGTCGTCGATGCCGTACAGCTTGAGCGTCTCCGGCGACTCGCCCGCGATGTCCATGACTCCGGGCGCCTCCGTCTGCATGCGGAAGGCGAGCTCGTAGGACGCGATGCGCGCCTCGAGCGCCGCGTCGGCTGCGCGTGTCTCGCGGTGCTCGCCATTGAGCTCGCGCAGGAGGTCGAGCTGGGCACGCTGCAGCTCGGGCGCGATCTCCTGGCTCGTGAGGTGCGCGAAGCCGGCCTGCTTCGCCGGCACGCTCGCATTCCCGATCGGAGCGCCTTGATGGATGCCGGGCAGGAACGCGCTGGACCAGTTGTTGACGCCGCCGTGGCCGAGCGTCGGGCAGATTGTGATGAAGCCCGGCAGGCTCTCGTTCTCGCTGCCGAGCCCGTAGAGCGCCCACGAGCCCATGCTGGGCCGCACGAACGTCGCGGAGCCCGTATGCAGCGCGAGCAGCGCGCCTCCGTGCGCCTCGTTCGTGCCGTGCAGCGACTTGATGAAGCACAGCTTGTCGACGTGCTGAGCGACGTTCGGGAACAGCTCGCTGACCCACGCGCCACTCTCGCCGTACTGCTGGAACTTCCATGGGGACTTCAGCAGGTTCCCGGTCTGCGCGAACTGTATGCGCGGCTTGTCGAAGGGCAAGGGCTTGCCGTGGTCGCGCTCGAGCAGAGGCTTGTAGTCGAACGTGTCGATCTGGCTCGGCCCGCCGTGCATGAAGAGGAAGATCACGCGCTTGGCGCGCGGCGCGAAGTGCGGCGCGCGCGGCGCGAGCGGATTGCTCGTGTCGAGCCCCCAGCCCTTGGCAAGGCCGGCGAGCGCGATCGACGCGAAGCCGACGCCGCTGTCGCGGAACAGCTCACGTCGCGTGCGGAAGATGGGCAGCGGCTGGTTCATCGCCTCAGTCGACGTAGAGGAACTCGTTGGAGACGAGCAGCACCTGCGCGAACGCGCGCCACGCCTCGGCTTGCGCCGCGGGATCCGGCACCGGCGCCGGCTTGCCGACGTCCGCGCCCATCGAGGGCTGCAGGGCGACATTCCCGTCGACGAAGCGCAGCGCGCGCGCTTCCTCGCTCGCGTTCGGCCGCCGGCCTAGCGCCGCGAGGTACAGCCGCTCGACGCGCTCGCGACCCTCGCCCGCCGCCGCCGCGACGAGCTTGCGGCTCGCCTCGACGACCAGCGGGCTGTTCATCAGGTACAGCGCCTGGCTCGGACTCGTGGTCTCGGGCCGCGCCTCGACCGTCACGCTCGGGTCGGGGTAGTCGAACGACGAGAACAGGTCGAGCATCGCGTTGCGGATGATCGGCAGGTACAGCGAGCGACGCGGCACGTCGTAGCGCGCGCCATTGGAGGACTGGTCGTTGGTGACGTAGTCGCCGTTGCCCGTGCCGAGCAGCGTTCCACCGAGCGTGCGATCGAGCTGGCCGCTCGACGCGAGCAGCGCGTCGCGCAGCGACTCGGCGTCGAGGCGCCGGCGGTTCTGGCGCGACAGAAGCAGGTTCTGCACGTCCTTCTCGAGCGCGACCGGTTGCGCATCGCTCGACATCCGGTACGTCGCGGACTGGCAGATGAGCCGATGCAGCGCCTTCTGCGACCAGCCGCGCTCCATGAACTCGCTCGCCAGCCAGTCGAGCAGCTCCGGGTGCGTCGGCAGGTCGCCGCGCACGCCGAAATTCGAACTCGAGGCCACGAGTCCGCGGCCGAAGTGTCCCTGCCATATGCGATTCGCGGCGACGCGCGCGGTCAGGGGATTCTGCAACGACGTCATCCAGCGCGCCAGCTGCAGGCGACCGCTCTGCCCCGCGGGAATCGGCTCCATCCCGCTCGCACCCGCGAGCGCCGCAGGCACTCCACGCGGCACCGACTCGCCCACCGGATCGAGGTGGCTGCCGCGGCGCAGGAGCTTCATGTCCGCGACCTTTTCAGCATCGCGCACTGCCGGCGCGCTCGGGGACATCGCCGGCAACGTACGCTCGAGTTCTGCCGCTTCGTCGCTCTTCGCAGCAATCGCGGCGCGCTCCTCGCTCGTGTAGAGCGACTCGAGCTGCTGCCCCGGCAGGCGGAGCGGGGTCTCGCTGCCAATCGCCACCTTGCGTAGCGCCTCGAGCGCCGCATCGTCGAGCGCCTTCGCGTCCTTGTTGCGCGCCTTGAGCTCCGACCACGCGCGGTCCGCGGCGACGAACAGCACTTGATAGCGACCCGCGAGCTCGCGCAACGACTGCGGCGGCAGCCCATCGAGCAACTCGCACACGAGCGGATTCCATGCGGCGAGCTCGCCAGCGGCGCGCTTCGCGCGCAATTCAACCGCGAGCGCACTCGCCCGCGTCTCGAACTCAGCTTCGGGCAGTGCCGCGAAGCGACTCCACAGCGCGAACAGCGCGTCGTCGCGGCGCTCGGCACCGGCTAGATGCGCGGCCCACGCGCGCACGAGCTCCGGCGCGAGCGCGGCATCCACGTCCTCGACGAGCGGCCAAGCCGGCGGCTCCGCTCCGTCCTCGCCCGCGATCACCAGCAGTTGATCGAGGTGCGGAATCGAATCGTCGCGCTCGAGCCGCAGGACGTTGCGTCCCGCGCGCACGTCGAACGTGGCGACCGCGTCCCAGCGCTGCCCGTCAGGATTCCACGAGCCCGTGACCTCGCCGAGCGCGCTCTCCGCGATCACCTGCCCATCGAGCTTGACCACCATGGGCCGCGACTCGCGCGCCGCGTAGCGCACCTCGAGCCGCGCGCGCGCCGGGCGCACGAACGTGAGGTCGTACTCGGCGAACTGCACGCCACCCGTGCCCGTGCGCGCGACGACGACCTCCGCGGAGCCGTACTGGCTGGCGTCGCGAACCAGGTTGCCGCGGCTGTGCTCCTCAGCCTCGAAGAGCGCCACGCGCCACGCCGCGCGCGTGCCGGCGAGCATGTACGACGACAGCGAGGCCAGCGAGGCGCGCGCCGCCGCCTGCCCCGCCCGCTCGCGCAGCGTCGCGAGCTCGCGCTTCGCCGCCTCGAGCTTCTCCGCGTGCAAGCGCCGCGCCTCGATCGCCGCCGCGCGGCCGAGCTCGCGCTCGTTCCAGCGCGACACGAAGCCGAGGTTCGCCATCGTGGCCGTGCTCTTGAAGATGCCCGCGGCCGCGTAGTAGTCGCGCTGCGACAGTGGATCGAACTTGTGGTCGTGACACCGCGCGCAGCCCATCGTCAGGCCTTGGAACGTGCGGAAGGCCACGTCCATCTGCTCGTCGACCACGTCGCAGACGAGCTTCTCCTTGTCCTGCTCGGCGAGCATCTTCGGCCCGAGCACGAGGAAGCCCGTCGCGGCGAGCTGGTCCGCGGCCTGCGCCTCGTCCTCCGGCTCCGACACGGCATCTCCTGCAAGCTGCCAAGTCAGGAACACGTCGTACGGTAGGTCTTGGTTCAGCGCGCGCACCACCCAGTCGCGGTAGCGGTGCGCGTTGGACATCGCGAGGTTCTCGTCGAGCCCGTTCGAGTCCGAGTAGCGCGCGAGGTCGAGCCAGTAGCGCCCCCAGCGCTCCCCGTAGTGCGGCGAGGCGAGCAGGCGATCGACCTGCTTGGACCAGGCGTCAGGGGAGAGGTCGCGCTCGAAGGCTTCCAGCTCTTCCGCGCTAGGCGGCAGCCCGGTGAGATCGAACGAAAGCCGTCGCAATAGCGTACGGCGGTCCGCCTCCGGCGCGGGCGCGAGCCCCGCAGCCTCGAGCCGCGCGAGCACGAAGCGGTCGATGTCGGTGCGGCACCACAGCTCGTCCGCGACCGGCGGCGGGGACGACGCCACGATCGGCCGGAAGGACCACGGGGGCTCGACGGTCGCGCGCTCGACATCGGGCGCGAGCACGATGTCGACCGGAAAGTACGCGCCCCGACGTACCCACTCCTCGAGCGTCGAGATTTCAGACTGCGCGAGCTTTCCCTTCGGCGGCATTTGCACAGCGCCGTCGTAGTGGAGCACGGCGATCAGCTCGCTCGCGGCCGGATCTCCCGGCACGACCACCGCGCCCGACGCTCCGCCGGAAAGCAGCGCCGCGCGCGAGTCGAGCTTGAGCCCGCCCTTCACCTTGGGCGCGTCGTCGGAGTGGCAGCCAAAGCAGTGCTGTGCGAGCAGCGGTCGCACGCTCGTCTCGAAGAAACGCTCCCCGTCGTCAGCGCGCGATGCCGCCGCAACACGGGCAAGTCCCCCGAGCAGGAGCCAGGCAAGCACGGTGCGTCGAGTCACGCTCACGATCCTACCCACTGTCAAGCCCGCCGTGGCGAGCCCCGGCTGGCAATCTCATGACCCCAGTGTCACGCTTTCGCTTGTGCAGTTTTCCGAGCTGGTGGGCCCGCTTCTCGTGGGCGGTGGGCTGGCCGTGGACAGCTGCCTCGTCGCCCTCGCCTGTGGTGTTTCAGCCTCAGGCTCGCGCCTCGGCGGCGCCATGCGCGTTGGCGCCATGTTTGGCCTGTTTCAGGGTGGAATGCTCTCGCTGGGGTGGCTCGTCGGGGCCCCCGTGGCCTCGCTGCTGCGCCACTACGTCCACTGGATCGCTTTCTCGGTCCTCACGGTGATCGGAGTACGTACCATTCGCGCGAGCGGCGGGGACGGCGCGCAAGGCAAGGACGCCGCTTCGCTCGCGAGGCTGGCACTCGCGGGTATCGCGACGAGCATCGACGCGCTCGCTGTCGGCTTCGGCATGTCGCTCGCCGAGGAACCGCTCGCAGCTTCACTCGTGTGCACGCTCGCGATCACCGCGCTCGGCTCCGCTGCGTGCTTCGCCAGCGGTCGCGCGATCGGAGCGCGCGCCGAGCGCGCGGCGCACTGGATCGCCGGCCTGGTCCTGATCGGTCTTGGGCTGCGCATCCTGCTATCGCGCTTGCTGGCGAGCGAGCCCGGCAGCTGACGCCGCCCTTGCTCAGCTCCTACGCAATGGCGCGGGTAGCCACGGGAGACCGCGCGGACAACGGAACCTCTACGCACTTGCCTTGTTCTGACCAGCTAGGTTTTCCCAATCTTGACCGTCGTTCCTACCCGACCTTTCGACCGCCGCCTTGCACGTCGCAGCCCAGTGACATGCGGAGCGCATGCGCCCCGGGATTCCATGCAAGCTATGCGAAACCTCCGCGCAAGATCGCTAGTATCTGTTTTGGACCGGTGCGCGTGCAACTCGGTACGTGAACTCCGGCTGACTTGTTGACGGAGGCTCGCAGCAATGGATGCAAGTGAACTTCTGGCGTTGAACGAGTGGCTCTTCGCGCAAGAGGAGTTCGACTCTCTCATGCCGTTGGTCGTGAAGAACGCCTTGGCGCTGTGCGCTGGCGAACGTGGATGCGTGGTGCTCGAGCAAGACGGTCGACTCAACCTCGAGGGGGCTCTCGCCCACCAGCAGGGCGGGATGACGCGCAACGACATCGAGCACGTCGCGCGCTTCGCGCTCCGCGCGCTCGAACACAAGCAGGCTGCCATCGAGAGCGACCCTGCCACGGGCCTCTCCGTGCTGTACTCGCCCTTCACGGTCGACGAAAGACAGCACGGCGTGATCGTGCTCGAGCGCGCCCGCAGCGCGACGCCGTTCGACGACACGACGCTGCGCCGCGCCAGCAGGTACGCCTCGCAAGTCGGCATCGCCGTACGCGTGACGCGGCGCTTCGAGGACCTGCTCGAGCGCTGCAGCCAACTGCCCGCGGGCCAGCCCGACGATCCCGACGCGCCGCACCCCGTGCGCCCGCTCGCGGACCTCGAGCGCGAGGCGATCCTCCACGCCCTGAAGGCGACCGGCAACGACAAGCGCCGCGCAGCGCAGCTGCTCGGCATCTCGCGCGCCAAGGTCTACCAGCGCCTCAAGAACTGGGGCCTGACCTGAGGCCCGCCCGACGGGGGAAGCTTCCCGATCCGCGGGCCTCCAGACAGGGCCTCGTCAAGGGCGATATGCTCCCGCCGTCCATGCGCTACCGCACGCCCTCGAACCGGCCCGCGCGCCGCGGCGTCTCGCTGCTCGCGATACTGATCTCGCTGGCGCTGGTCGCCATCGCCGCGATGCTCGCCATCCCGGCCTACTTCGGCGCCCCCGACGTCACGCTGGACGCCGTCGTGCAGCTCCTCGACCGTGACGTGCGGGCCCTGCAGAACCGCTCCGCCTTCGCGCGCGCGCCGGGGCTCTTGCGCTTCACGAGCGACGGCTGGCAGGCCGTCGACCTCGAGGGGCGCCCCCTGTGCGCGATGGGCGATGACGCCCCGATCGTGCGCAGCTTCTCGCGCGACGGCGTGTTCGAGGGCGTGGTCCTCGAGCGCATCGAGCTCGGGGGCGACGATGCGCTCGGGATCGACGAACGTGGGCTCGCGACCGAAGGCGGCAAGCTCTTCGCTCGCTTTGGCGACGGCTGGCGACAGGTGGAGATCGAGTCAGGGGCTGGGCACCTCGTGGTGACGCAACCCGCTTCGCGCGGGCAGTAGGTGCACCGCAGGCGGCAACGCGCGGCTGCGAGCCGGGCTGAGCGTCGACCGGTCGTACGGACGATGTGAACATCCCGTCATCCGCGTTGCGGAGCGGGAGAGCCCACCACTGGCCGGTCGGCTAGTAGCGCGGGACGCTGGAGTCGACCTGAGCGCTCCAGGCGAGGATCCCACCCGTCATCGAGTGCACGTTCGTGAAGCCGTGCCCGATGAAGTAGGCCGCGACGTCGAGCGACCGCATGCCGCTGCGGCACATGAACACGATCGTGCGGTCCTTGGGCAGGCTCATGTACTTGCCCGGGTTCTGGTAGTCGAGCGGCTCGGCCGCCTCGAGCCGGGCGATGGCGAGCTCCTCCGGTGTGCGCACGTCGATCAGCGAGAAGTCCCGCTTCTCGTCGAGCCAGCGCTTGATCTCCGTGGCGCTCACCTGCACCTTGCGGTCGACGTCCTCGGAAAGCTGGATGGTGCGGATCACCTCCGGCACGTCGAGGATGTTGTGGTCCTTGCAGACCTGCGCCAGCGTGTCCGAGGGCTGGAAGCCACACGAGGAGCAGCCCCCGATGTGATAGCGCTGGAACAGGGCGCGCTGGGCGGAGGGAGCGACCTTGAGGATCTGCTCCATGGTCATCGACGGCTCGATCTGGAGGGTCTGGGTCACGTGGCAATGCTTGGCGCGGGGTTGTCGAGAGGGGAGCCGGCCAGAATCTAACGTGAACGAACGATTTTGTAGTAGAGCGAAGCTGCGCGAGGCGCGCGCCCCGCGCGGAACCGCCCTCACAACATCCAGCCGCGGACCCTGCCCGAATCCGCCCCTTCCGGCTCAGCCCGGATCCGAGCGTGTCGACCCCAGACGGCGGCAGGCCTCGCTGCCGAGCACCGCACCGACCACACCCGCAGCTTCTCGTCCGCCCACGAGGAGAGCCCCCTTCGCTCCCCCCCGCGCCTGCCCACCGGCGCGAGAGCTACTCTGACTTCCCGTGACTGCGGGCCGAGTCACCGCCCAGCGGCCCCCCATCGCATCCGCGACGCCCACGCCCTCGCCCCCATTCGCACGCACCGCCTGACGACTCAGCAGTCTCTGGACCCCCGACCCCGAGACCACCCGTGACGCCAGAAGATCGGCGCACCCGTAGCTGCAACGCACTCACCCCGGCCGCCTTCGTGAAGCCCGCATCCCACGCGCCCTCGCTCCCACTCTCACGCACCGCTGTGCTGCGACCCACCCGCCCCACCTCCGACCCCAGAGCCCACCCGTGACGCCCGAGGAATTCCGCCGCTTTGGCCACCGCGTGGTCGACGCCATCGCCGACTACCGCGCCGGCGTCGCCGCGCGACCGGTGCATCCGCCGATCGAGCCCGGCTCGGTGCGCGCCCAGCTGCCTGCGGAGCCGCCGCAAGCACCCGAGAGCTTCGAGGCCGTGCTGCGCGACGTCGAGCAGGTGCTCCTGCCGGGCCTCGCGCACTGGCAGCACCCCAAGTTCTTCGGCTACTTCCCCTCGAACGGCGAGCTCTCGAGCGTGCTCGGCGACTACCTCAGCACCGGGCTCGGCGTGCTCGGCATCACGTGGGAGTCGGCGCCCGCTCTGACCGAGCTCGAGGAGCGCGTGCTCGACTGGCTGCGCCAGATGCTCGGACTGTCGAGCGCGTGGCGCGGCGTCATCCAGGACACCGCGTCGTCGAGCTCGCTCGTCGCGCTCATCTGTGCCCGCGAGCGCACCAGCGCCTTCGCCGGCGTGCAGCGCGGCGTCGACCAAGGCTCCGCCCCGCTCGTCGTCTACATCTCCGCGCACGCGCACAGCTCCGTCGAGAAGGCCGCCCTGCTCGCCGGCTTCGGCCGCGAGCACCTGCGCAAGATCGCCGTCGACGCGAGCTACGCCCTCGACGCCGCCGCGCTCGAGCGCGCGATCCGCGACGACCTCGCCGCCGGCCGCCGGCCCTGCGCCATCGTCGCCACCACCGGCACCACCACGACCACCGCCATGGACCCGATCGCCGCGTGCGCCCGCCTCGCCCGCGAGCTCGGCCTCTGGCTGCACGTCGACGCCGCCATGGCCGGCTCCGCCATGATTCTGCCGGAGTGCCGCGTGCTCTGGGACGGCATCGAGGGCGCCGACTCGCTCGTCCTCAATCCGCACAAGTGGCTCGGCGCCGCCTTTGACTGCTCGACCTACTACGTGCGCGATCCCGAGCACCTCGTGCGCGTGATGAGCACCAACCCGAGCTACCTCCAGACCTCCGCCGACGGCGAGGTCACCAGCTTCCGCGACTGGGGCATCCCGCTCGGCCGCCGCTTCCGCGCCTTGAAGCTCTGGTGCCTCATCCGCGAGCAGGGCGTCAGCGGTCTCCAGTCCCGCCTGCGCCGCGACCTCGAGAACGCCCAGTGGCTCGCCGAGCAAGTCCGCGCCCTGCCCCACTGGCGCCTGCTCGCCCCCGTCTCCCTCCAGACCCTCTGCATCCGCCACGAGCCCCCCGGCTTCTCCCCCGCAGCCCTCGACCACCACACCCTCACCTGGCTCGAGCGCCTCCACGCCTCCGGCTCCGCCTGGCTCACCCCCGCCCAACTCGAAGGCCGCTGGATGGTCCGCATCTCCATCGGCTCCATCCCCACCGAGCGGCCCCACCTCACCCAGCTCCTCACCGACCTCCAGCTCGCCACCCGCTGATCAGCACGCGCCACAGCTCTGCCACCAGCGAGCCCCAAGAGATTTGCAGGGCGACCCCGCGACTACTGCGCGCGACTTGCGTCGTCGCTGCAGATGCGAGTCGCGAGCGAGAGCACCGTCAGGCGGCGTTGTCGCGAGCCCGAGCGCGGCGTCTTGCACCGCGTGTTGCTCGCCCACATCGAGACCTTCGTCGAGCGCACTCGAGCTCCCGATTCGGACCAGAGCCTGCCACGTTTCGTCGAGCGCGAGCTGCGCCGCTATCTGGAGTGCGGCCTGCTCGCCCACGGCTTCGCGCGCGTCCACTGCTCGCGCTG
>SXGS01152084.1_pt1 | contig 20860 bp, 20 predicted proteins | sample 3174681 | NCBI WGS metagenome assembly SXGS01 (sample SAMN11356861, study PRJNA531348) | freshwater metagenome | isolation source: freshwater sample F1-80 | place: China: Fuxian Lake, Yuxi | collected 2017-12-25 | reverse complement strand
AACCAAAATCATTTCTAAAAGGTAGTATTAGTTCTATGGCTTCAGGTTTTACCAGCTTTTGCGTGCATGCTGGGGGAACGCCCTTAAGCATATATCTACTGCCACTTAGAATGAGAAAAGAGATTTATGTTGGTACAGAAATAATATTTTTTGCATGTGTAAATTTAATTAAATTTCCTTTTTATATAGGTCTATCAATCATAACATTTGAAAATTTTAAACAGTCCATGATGTTATTTCCTTTAGCCGTACTTGGAATAATTATTGGTTATCAAATACTTAAAATTATTGAGGAAAATCTTTTTTACAGTATTGCTTATATTTCGATTTTTATCTCTAGTGGTAAATTAGTTTTAGATTATTTCATATAAATCATTAGGTTTTTATTATAAAAATAAAAATACTAACAAAAATAATGAATAAAAATTTACAAATTTTAATTTTAAATTTTTTTAAAAAAAACCACTGGCTTCATGCTATAGTTTTTTTTTATTTAACCATAGTTTTAGTCAATTTCTTTCATATTACTTATAATCCTTATAAAAAAATAGAAAAAAAAATAAAAGGGATTAACACAGAAATTTTTTCTAAATCAGAAAATTTTAATATAGATCTAAAATTAGATATTTCAAATGGCTTATCTGATCAAAGGGAATATAATTTATTACTTGATTCAGCATGTAAAGTTACTGGTGATTTGCATGATCGACATGAACTTAGGTGGGTAAAAAATATTTTTTTAAAAAAAATTTTTATATTTTCAAAAAATTTTAATTTAAATGCTCCATACTATGTAAATATATTCATACATAGTTTAATTTTATTTTTAGCTTTTTTTTTAATAAATAACACTTTTAATTATAGCAAAAAATATAATTATTTATTTCTTGCTTACATCACATTTATATTTCAGCAATACCTCGGTGAATATAGTTATTCAATTTTTGAGATGTTTTTTTTAAGTCTTGGTTTGTATGCTAGTAAAAATAAAAAAAAATTTCTTTTTTTTATTACTTGTATTCTAGCAACGTTAAATAGAGAAAGCGGTTTTATAATATTATTAACTTGGTTAATATTTAATCGTGATATTAAAACATTTATAATAATTTCTATAATAACTCTGATTTTATTTTTATTATTTAATTTCAATTCAATAAATTGTTTAGTCAACCCAAAATTTCTTATTCCAATTGAACCTCAAAAAGGTCAAGTTAATTTTTCTGATATTATTAACAATAGTATTTTTTCAAATTTTAAATTATTTTTTATAAATTTTTTATTACCATTTGGTTTAATTTTTTATTTTTTTATTTTTTCATTAATAAAAAATAAAATATTATTTTTAATCTTTATTTTGTATTTACTAGCTTTCGTATTTGCTGCGCCGATACATCATATGGCAACAAGAATGATTTTATTGCCAATAATTTTTTGTGCAATACATTTTAAAGGATTGAAAAAAGAGTCTAACTTAAAAAATTAAAACCACAGGCTTTATAGTATTTAACAAATATTTTATTTAAAAAATAAAAAACTATTAAATCAAAATTTGTATATCTATAGTTTTCTATTTTTTTAAAATTATAAATAATTTTTTTTTTTTCGAGCAATTTTATTATTTTTTCTTGATTTATTTTATTAATATTAAGTTGTAAATTTGTTATACAATTTGAAACTTTTTTTTCGTCTAAATAATATCTTGTTCTATCAAAAAAACTGTTAGTAATATTATTACTTAATTTTTTTTTGGATAAATGATTAAAATAATTTTTCCAGTGGTCTTTATTTTTAAACATTGTATCTAAAATTATTTTTTTAAAGTTTGATTTGCTATGACAATTTTTTTTTTCAATTTGCTCCATTAATAGAAAAGATTTAAATAAATTAAAGGTTAGTTCTGGGCCCACTTTCAAAATTTTGAAATTGTTTTTTACTAATTTTTTGAGAGTTGAAAAATTTTGATAATCTGATGAATGTGCTTCAAAAATAAATTTATTTTTTTTACTAAAGGATTTTTTTTGTTTAAAATTATTTAAATATGGTTTAGTTATACTTCTATCCATAAATTTCATTCCGGGTTCAATTACTAATCCAAAATTATCAGTTGGTAAATTTTCAGATTTTAAGAGTGCTGAAAAGTTAAGATATTCTTCTTTAATTTGTTTTAATGCTGTTGGTATAATTTTTTTACTATCATTACCTCCTGATAATGGCACTTCTGTGCCAAATACTAAAAAGATTTTCTTTAAATTATTTTTTTTTTTTAATTTTCTTAAAATATATTTAGTTCTTAAAAATACTTCTTTCGTGGTCAAAAATTTATCATCATTACATTTAATTGACGTGTCTATATGAATTTTTATATAATTATTTTTTAAATATAAATCTATGAGTTTTATAGATTTTGCTAAAGCTGTTACACTTTTGCTCTTCATCCAAGGCAAAGGCCCTAGATGATCGCCTCCATAAAAAATATTTTTTTTATTGAACTTTATTTTTTTTATTAAATTATTAATTTTTTTTATGAAATCTTTTGGTTTATTTCCAGAATATCCGCCGTATTGATTTACTTGATTTGAAGTTGTTTCAATTAGAGCAGGTAAATTTTTATACTTGCAAAAATGAAGTAAAGATTTCAAAACAAATATATTAGAAGTGCAAAATGAAGGTAAGGCTTTAGCAGTAATTAATTTTTTAAGGTCCATAAAAAGTATTTTTCCCAATAATTATATTCATTAAATTCAGGTATGGATCCAATATGCACATAATATTTTAAATTATACAGACTAATTTTTAGTAAATTTTTTTTATGTAAATAGCTAAAATAATCATCAAGTAATGGTTCTCTGCCTCCAATTTTAATTTTAAAATATTTTTTAAATTCTTTTAAGTGTTTAAATACATTTTTATCCTTTATCCAATAAAAACCTGCCTGACCTATTTCACTAATTTTAGAATTACTTTTTACATTTATTTTCATAATATTATTATTTTTTAAAATTAGTTCAGTGTGAGAACCGATTAAATTCTTTTGCAAATTAGTGAATTTATAACCAAAGATTACTAGATCTGGTTTTTGTTTTTTTAAGAGAATTTCAAATTCTTTTTTTATTATTTCTCCAAAACAATCACAAGAAGTTAAAAAAAAATTCTTATATTTGTCTATAATTGTTTTAGCATTATAAAGAGTAGAAAACATGGAATTTGTTTTGTTGATCAAATAAAATTGATATTTTTTCTTAGAAAGAATATTTGCATAATCTTGATTAGTTATAATAGCCCTTTCTTTACTTCCAAATTTATTAAAAATATATTTAAAAATTTCTGTTTTATTTATTGGTAAAAAAGGTTTTTTATATTTTAAATCTTTTACTCTTTTTCCTTTTCCGCCCATTAACATAATATTTGGATATTTTAAAAAACCTAAACTTTTATTTGATTGTTTATCTATAATCTTATTCCACATAATAAAATCTTCATACTGTTCTGGAGTTCCTAAATGAACAAAAGCATCTACCTTCTTATGATTAATTTTAATTTTTTTATTTAAAAGATTTTTAATTAAGGTAACCAAATAAAACTCTTTAAATATATTTTTTTTTGAAAAAAAATTTATTTTTTTTATACTTTTCTCAATAAGTGAAAAATTATTAAAATAATAACATCCTATTGCAAGCAATTCTTCTTTATAATTAGAAAAATGGGTTCTTTTTTGTATAATTGAATTAATCTGTTTTTTTTTATTTGCTAAACAAAAATCAGATTTATCATCAACTTCAAGATGGGGATGAAAACCAGAGTGTGTAAATATTATAATTTTTTTTCTATTAATCGTTTTTAAAATTTTCTTAAATTTCCATTTCCAGTTAATATCTGAATAACAAACAAATAAACTATTATTTTTAATAATCTTCTTTAATTTATTAGCTGCTAAATAAATCGAAAACAGCGGGCCTTTTTTGTGATTTTTTACTCCAATAAAATGAATTTTCTTTAATAGGATTTTTGAACAATTTTCTTCTATTTTTTTTTTGTTTCCTATAATAATTATTTTAATCTGTTTTGATTTAAAATTATCTAAAATATTTTCTAAAATGGTATGATCATTTTCAATTTTAAGAAAAGGTTTATAAATTTTATATCCACTATTAACAAATCTTTCACCGATTCCACCCATTGGTATTACTAAAAAATTTTTCATAAATAACTATGTTTATATCTTTTGAAAACTATGCTATTTTTTTTTATGTCAATAAAACTTTCATTAATTTTACCTTGTTTTAATGAAGAAAAAAACATTCCTTTATTATACAAAGAATTTCTAGAAATTCCTTTCAAAGAAACAATATGTGAATTAATACTCGTAAATAATGGATCAATAGACTCTACCGGAGAACAAATTGATAATATAATAAAGATTAATAATCAAAAAAATAAAAATATTTTAATTAAAAAAGTCGCTTTACAAAAAAATGCTGGCTACGGCGGTGGTATAATAGCTGGACTTAGTTATGCAAAAGGCGAGTATATTGGTTGGGCACACGCAGATCTCCAATCCCCATTAAGTGATGTGTTTAATCTATACCAACTAATTAAAAATAAAAAAAATATATTCGGTAAAGGAATAAGAACTAATAATAGAGGATTTGATACACTTGTAAGTCGATTGCATGAAAAGCTAGCTTCAATAATACTGGGATACAAAATGAATGAAATTAATGCTCAGCCAAAAGTATTTAGTAAAGATATTCTGCGCTATTTTACAAACATGCCAAAAAGATGGACAACATTAGATACGTATGCATTTTACAAGTGCTTAATAAATAAAGTTGAAATAGTTGAGATAAAAGTTATTTTTAAAAATAGAATATACGGTCAGTCTAAATGGAAAAACAATTTTTTTTCATTTATAAATCATATTATACTCAATACTCTTTATCTAATTAAGCTCAGATTTTTTAATTAAAATGACACAACAAAATTTTTTTTTAAAAATATTAGAACATTTTGTAAGATCAAATATTTATATTTTTATTTTATCAAGATTTATTGTAAGTAAATTTTTTACAAAATATATTTTTGAATCTGATTTTAAAATTTTAAAAATATTAAAAAAAAATTCTTATTTTGATGATTTAACAAAACCAATAATTGATATCGGAGCTAACGATGGAATATCTTATAAGTCAATAAGAAACTTCTTAACTAAAAATATTATTATTTCTTTTGAGCCTCTAAAGTTTGAATTTGAGGAATTGAAAAAATTAAAAAAAAAAGATGTTAATTATAAGATATACAATTGTGGGTTAAGTAACGTGAAATCAGATTCACAAAAATTATTTGTACCCTATTTTAAACAATATCCTTTATCTCCTTTTTCTGGAATTAATAAAACTTCAATAACTTTTAGACTTAAAGAATCTCTTTTTGTAAAAAACTTACTTAAAATAATTCATTTTAAAATTAATCTAATCAAATTAAAAAAACTTGATCATTTTAATCTGAAACCTAGTTTGATTAAAATTGATATTGAAGGAAATGAGTTTGAATGTATTCTAGGTGGCATTCAAACGATAAAAAAAAATAAACCAATTTTATTAATTGAATATAATCAAAATACTAATATGAAAATTAATAAAATTTTAAAAAAGTTTGGATATAGATCGTATTATTACGACAATAAAAGTGACTCTATAAAATTACATAATAAAGAAAAAATATTTAATATTATCTATATTGATATAAAAAAAATTAAACTGGCAAAAAATTTATGATATTTATCAAACATAGAGTCAATACAATTAAATATTTAAAAAAAACTCCAAGTATTTATGGTGTTGAGATAGATCTAAGGTCGGAAAGCGGAAATATATATCTTCACCATGATCCTTTTAAAAAAGGTGTTCTATTTAAAAAATGGTTAAATTATTTTAATCACAAAATTATTGTTTTGAATGTAAAAGAAGAAGGATTAGAAAAAAAAATTTTGAGCTTACTAAAAGCTAAAAGAATTATAAATTTTTTCTTTCACGATCAAACTTTTTCAAGTTTGTTAAAAACAATGAATAAAACAAAGATCTCAGTAAGATTTTCAGAATATGAAGATCTAAAAAAAAGAAATTTAATTTTTAAAAAAATTAAATGGTTGTGGCTGGATAATTTCAGTCAAATAGAAATGAACAAAAAATTTTATAATTATTTAAAAAGAAATAAAGTAAAAATATGCTTGGTTTCTCCAGAACTAGTTAACAAAAAAAATGTAAATAAAATAGAATTAACGTACAGAAATTTAGCTAATAAAAAAATTCTACCTGATGCCGTATGCACAAAATTTCCTAAGATTTGGGAGAAAATAGATAAAAAAAATGAATTTTAATGAAAAAAATATAAATAAAAAATTATATAATAAAAAAATTAATTTTATTACAATTGATGGTATAACTTGTTCTGGCAAAACGCTTTTTGCAAAAATATTAAAAAAAAAAATTAAAAATTCTCTATTAATTAGTAAAGATATTTTTTTACTACCTAGGCTTAGAAGAATTAAGATTACAAAATCAATAAAAAATAAGTCACTTTATTTTCAAAATTCCCTTCACTACGACTTATTTAAACTTAAATTATTAATTTATTTTCTTATAAATGGTAATAAAAATAATAAATTAGTTTTAAATAAACTTTATAATAGAAAAAATGGAATTAATAATCTGCGTCAAACATTCTACTTTAATCCAAATAAAATAATTATTTTTGAAGGAATTTACTCTAATGAAAATATAAAAAAAATAATAAATCCCTCAATAAAAATTTTAATAACTGAAAATGTTTATACTTCTTTGTTTAGAAAAATAGAAAGAATAAGAGATAAAAAAATATCAATTCAAAATGTAGTAACTGAATTTATAAAAATACATTTATCAAGTTATATAAAATATTTAGTTCAGAATTCTTTTGATTTTATTTTTACTGATTTACGGAAAAACTTCATAATTTCTAAAAACGGTAAAAATAAACAAATTAAAGATATAAAAAAATTTTTACACAAACATCAGAATTAAAAGTGATTAAAGCTATAGTTTTTGATTTTGATGGTGTAATTATCGATAGTGAAAAAATATGGCTAAATGCAAAAATAAAAGCTTTAAAAAAAAATAAAATAAAACTAAAAAAAAATACAAATTTTAATTCTTATATTGGAATAAGCTCTAGAATTTTTTTTAAAAAGTTTATTCCTAAAAAAAATTACATAAATACTATTAATAATGTAAATCAATCTTACAATCATTTATTAGAAAAGGAATTTTCTAAAATACCTAAACTTAATAAAGGTATTTTGAATATCTTGAAATTGCCAAATCTAAAATTTTGTATAGTTTCCAACAATTCAAAAGATTTTATTTTGAAATCTCTTAAGAGTCATAATATTTTAAAATATTTTGAAAAGAAATTTATTATAGCATTAAGAAAAACCAAACTAAGAAAACCCTTGCCGTATGGATATTTAGAAATTTTAAAAAAACTAAATTGTAAACCAAATGAAATTATAGTCATAGAGGACTCGTATACAGGTATAAAGGCTGCAAAAAAAGCTAGAATAAAATATATATTTAAATATAGTCAATTTAAACTTAAGCAAATAAAAAGTTATATTTACATATTATCACTAACTTCTTTTAAAAAAAATTATAATAATATTATTAAAAATTGCAGATCTTAGAATAAAAAAAATTATAGTCTTAACTTAAAAAAAATTATGAAAAATTATTTTATTTATATGTTGTATACAAAACTTTTTCATAACAATATTGAAAAGCTATTAGCAGAAATAATAAATTTGATAATTTTAAAAAAAAGACAAAAAATTACATTAATTGACATTGGCGCATTTAGAGGAATGTATTCAGAAAAAATAAATCTCTTTTTAAAAAAAAAATTATTTACAAATTTAAATTTTTATTTGGTAGATCCAAACCCTAATTTTAAAAAATATTTACAAAATTTAACTTTCAAATATAATTACGATAATGTAGCTATTAAAAATAATAAAAATATACCCCTCCTGTCTGCCTCAGCTCCTTTTTATATAAATAATCAATTCGAAGGATCTGGCTCATCGTTAAATCATTTATTTTCTAAAAATAAATATTATACTTTTTCACGAAGGCTTTTTTTTCTTTCATTTAGACCACTTTATAGAGTGATAATGGTAAGATTATTAACTTTAAATCAATTTTTTAAAAAAAATAAAATTACTAATTTTACCGTTTTAAAAATTGATGCCGAGGGTTCTGAGCTTGATATACTTGAAAGTGGTCATAAATATCTTAATAAAGGAAAAATTATAAGTATTGAGATTTCAGCTTTAAAAAAAAATTATACTAGAAAATATGATAAAATAGCAAAACTACTTTTTAAGCATGGATTTGTGATATTTAAATCTTTTCCGATAATAGAAGGGAGTATTTTTACAAATCTAAAATTATGCGACTGTATATTTGTTAAAAAAAAATATTTTAAATTTTTAAATTCTATTTTTTAAACACAATCTAATGTTTATTCACTCTTTATTTAATATTTTAAATTTTACTAATAATCTAAATCTTGCTGAATTAATCTTAGATTATTTAATATAAATCAAAGCTATTTTAACAATATTTTGGTGCGGTCGGAGAGACTCGAACTCTCACGGGAAACCCACACGCCCCTCAAGCGTGCCTGTCTACCAATTTCAGCACGACCGCATAAACTCTGCGACAATAAATGAATGACAATTTTAGTTCAAGTTGGTAAACTAAAATTAGTATGTCTGTACAACAAGGTTTTAATAAATCTACAACAGAAATTTATAAAAAAATTTCTAAGTCTGTACCTGAAATTGAGTGGAAAATTCATGCTCCGCTCATTGAAAAAATTAACAAATTAAAAATTAAGAAAAACGCTGTTATTTTAGCTCATAACTATCAAACACCTGAAATATATCATGGTGTTGCGGATATCTCAGCTGACTCTTTAGCTTTATCCGAAGAAGCTGCAAAAACTTCAGCCAGCATTATTGTCTTATGTGGAGTTCACTTTATGGCTGAAACCGCAAAATTAATGAACCCAACTAAAAAAGTTTTATTACCTGATATGTCTGCTGGTTGTTCTTTATCATCATCCATTACAGCAGATGATGTGCGATTACTTAAACAAAAATATCCAGGTGTACCTGTCGTGTCATATGTTAATACTTCTGCTGAAGTTAAAGCTGAATCAGATGTCTGTTGTACTTCAGCAAACGCAGTTAAGGTGGTTGAGTCTTTAAAAGTAGATCGCGTTATTTTTCTACCTGATCAATATTTAGCAAAATATGTTGCAAGTAACACAAAAGTTAAAATTATATCTTGGAAGGGAACTTGTATTGTTCATGAAAAATTTACAGCAAAAGAAGTTGAAGAAGTAAGAGCGGCTAATCCTGGTATAAAAATTATAGCCCATCCAGAATGTCCTCCTGATGTAATTAGAGCATCTGATTTTGCAGGATCAACTTCAGGTATGATTGATTACGTAAATAAAAATAAACCTAAAAAAGTAATGTTAGTCACTGAGTGTTCGATGAGCGATAACGTTGAGGCTGATAATCCAGAGGTGGAATTTGTTAAGCCATGTAACCTTTGTCCTTATATGAAAAAAATTAATTTAGAAAAAATTTTAGATTGTTTAGAAAATGAAACCAATGAAATTATTATTGACAAAAAAATTGCAGAAGCCGCTCGAAAGTCAGTAAAAAGAATGACCGAAATTGGTCGTTAAATTTTGGTGTTTAAGATAAATCAAAATTATATCAATTCAGTTGTTAAACAAGCTCTCAAAGAAGATTTAAGACCTTTAGGAGATATCACAACAAACCTCATAACAACTAAAGATAAAAAAGTTAAAGCCAAAATTATTGCTAAGCAAAATGGTGTTGTTGCTGGCTTAGATTTTTGTAAAGCTGCTTTTAGAAATATAGGCAAAGAAACATTATTTTCAAAAAAAGTAAATGATGGTTCAAAAGTTAAAAGAGGAAAAATTATTGCAACGATAGTTGCTAAAACTAAAACTATTTTAACTGCTGAACGAACAGCACTTAACTTTTTAAGTCACACATCGGGTATTGCAACACTTACTCATGAATTTATAAAAAAAGTAAATAAAAAAACTAAAATTTGCTGTACAAGAAAAACTACACCAAATTTAAGATTGTTAGAAAAATATGCAGTACGAAAAGGTGGTGGTTTTAATCATAGATATAATTTAAGTGATGAAATTATGATTAAAGATAATCATATTAGTACTGAAGCCAATCTTAAAACACTCATTAAAAAAGCCATTAAAACAAAAAAAACGATTACGGTTGAAATCGAAAATATAAATCAATTAAAACAAGTCTTAGATTTAAAATTTAAAAGAATTTTATTTGATAATATGAATATTAAAACATTAAAAAAATGTTTAAAACTTTGTAAAAATAAATATGAAACAGAATACTCTGGTGATGCTAATCTTAAAAACGTTAAAAAAATATCAAATACTGGGGTTAATCGAATTTCTATTGGTGCGTTGACACATAGCGCCAAAGCATTCAATTTTAGTTTAGATATTAATTAAGCGCCTTCGAGCTTAGAAAAATCTAAAAAATTGTTAAAAACTTTACAAAACATCGAAAGAAGTTCAAGTCTATTATTTTTAATATCTTGGTTTTCATCATTGACGACAACATTATCAAAAAATTGATCCGTTAATGGTTTAACGGAAGCAAGTTGCATTAGAAGATCTTCATAATTTTTAATATCTTCTTTGACGGTAAAAGATTTTCTTATTTGATTTATTTTTTCATATAAAAATTTCTCTTCATCTTTTCTAAATAAAACAGCATCGGGTCTACCTGTGATTTCTTTGCTTGATTTTTTAATCTCTTGTTCAAGAATGCTTGCTGCTCGCTTATAAGAATAAAGAGCATCTTTTCCAATATCTTTTGCAAAATTTTTATTCATAATGATACTTTTTTTAAAAAGATCTAAGTAATTATCCCCTAAATGAGCGCTGATTGAAGCTTCAATAATATCTGGCTTAATTTTTTTTTCTTTTAAGATATTTCTCATTCTTTCTTTAAGAAAATCTAAAATTTCTTTCTCAGTGTTTTTATTTTCAATATTTACTCCTTGATCGGTGTAAAGTCGTATAGAATAAATAATGAGATCTCTTAATTTAATATTTAAATTATTTTCAATAATGGTTCGAAGTAAACCAATAGCTGCTCGTCTTAAAGCAAAAGGATCTTTAGAACTTGTTGGTTTTTCATTAATTAGAAAAAAGCCAACCAAACTATCTAACTTATCAGTGATGGAGAGAGCATAACTTAATGATTTTTTAGGAACTGGTGAAGATAATCCTGTAGGTAAATAATGATCGCTTATAGCATTAGCTACATCTTCTTCAAAGCCTTGTGCCAAAGCAAAGTACCTTCCCATGATCCCTTGAAGCTCAGGATATTCTCCAACTAAATTAGATTTCAAATCAGATTTAATAACTGAAGCTGCAATTTCTATTTTTTCTTTGTTAATATTTAATTGATCAGAAAGAATAGCTGCTAATTTTCTAAGTCTTTGAGTTTTATCGTAAATAGTTCCAATTTTTTCAAAAAAAATAATTTCTTTTAGCTTAGAAATTTGTTTAATTAAATTTTTAGTTTTATCGATTTGCCAAAAGAACTGAGCATCTGATAGACGAGCTATGACTACTCTTTTGTTTCCTTCTCGAATAACATTTTTTGTATCTGGTTTATTGGCAACAATTAAAAAATGATTGGTTAATCTATTTTTTGAGTCAAATAAAGGAAAGTATCTTTGATGTCGTTCAAGGGTTGAGATGATAATTTCTTTTGGAATAGTTAAGTAACTTTTATCAAAATCAGCAATAATCACACTTGGATTTTCAGTAATATTAACTACTTCTTCTATTAATTTTTCATTAAAATTTTCGATATAACTTTTAGATTTGCAGATAGATTTGAACTTTTTAAGAACGTTGTTTTTTCTATCTTCTTGTTTTAGGTAAATTTTATTTACTTTAAGTAAAGATTCATATTCTTTAAAATTTTTTATTTTTTTAATCTTGTCGTTAAAATTATCTACAATGATTACACCATCGGTGCTGGTTAAATGGTGATAATCAAACTTTAAATGTTTATTATTAAATAAAGCTAAAACAGATCTTAAGGGTCTACCCCACATTAAATTATGCTCAGACCAACGCATAGATTTTTTCCAATTAATTGAGCCTAAAGTTTTTGGTACACATTTAATTAACAAGTCTTCTGTAGAAATTTTTCTAGTCTCTTTTTTAAAGTAATAAAAATTTCCTTTTTCTTCTGTTTTTTCAAAAAGTTCAGATTTACTAATTTGATGAGATCTCATAAAGCCTTCAATAATATTCTCTGGCACTCCAACTTTTGGACCTCTAATTTCTTTAGACTCTATTTTAATTTCACTGGGTAACTCCTTTATAACCAGAGCTAATCTGGTAGGCGTTGAAAAGACCTCGGAAAATTTATATTTTATTCCCTCGTCTTCTAAAAATTTTAATAAATTTGTTTTAATTTGTTCTCTAGCACTTATTTGTAACCCGTGAGGAATCTCTTCACTGTAAAGTTCAAGTAAAAATTCAGCCATACTAAACTTGGGTCGCTAACCAAGCTGCTCCTGAACCTTTGGCAAGTTCTCTTATCCTATTTATGTAACCTGTTCTTTCAGCTACACCGATCACGCCTCTTGCGTCTAAAAGATTAAAAATATGACTGGCTTTTAAACACTGATCATAGGCAGGTAGAGCTAATTTTTTTTCTAAAAGTGCTTTACACTCCGCTTCGGCAAACTCAAAATTTTTAAGTAAAGTTTCAGTGTTTGCAAACTCAAAGTTATAAGCAGAAAATTCTTTTTCGGCTTGAAAGAATACTTCCTTATATTTAACACCTTCACTGTTCCAATCTAAATCAAATACATTATTTTTACCTTGGACGAACATACATAATCGCTCTAAGCCATACGTAAGTTCCACAGGAACAGGTTTGCATTCGATACCCGTCATTTGTTGAAAATAAGTAAATTGGGTAACTTCCATTCCATCGCACCAAACTTCCCAGCCTAAACCAGCCGCACCAAGCGTTGGACTTTCCCAATCATCCTCGACAAATCGAATATCATGTTTTTTAGTATCGATACCAATTGCAGCTAAACTTCTTAAATAAACTTGTTTTATATCTTTAGGCGATGGTTTGATGATCACTTGATATTGATAGTAGTGTTGTAGTCGATTTGGATTTTCTCCATATCTTCCATCCGTTGGTCTTCTTGAGGGTTGAACATAGGCAGCTTTCCAAGGTTTTGGTCCTAAAGATCTTAAAGTGGTTGCTGGATGAAAAGTTCCCGCACCAACTTCAATATCATATGGTTGTAATAAGACACAACCATACTTTCCCCAAAATTTTTGGAGATTGATAATAATATCTTGAAAAGAAATAACTTTATTTTTTTTAGTTATTTTTTTTGGCATTTATAAACCGAATTTTTGCCAAAAGGATCTTTCTTCTAATGAATTAATTGTATTGGTAAGTTGGCCTTCAATAGAAGCTGAAAGATTTCTTCCAATCCAACCTTTTGCCTTTTCATAGTTTTTAATAACGACATTTTCACCAAATTTTTCTTTTAATATTTGATCAGCGTTACCAAGTCCATCGATCAAGCCAAGTTTTAATGCTGAAGAACCAGTCCAAAATTCGCCTGTAAATATATTATTTTTTTCAGAATCCTGTAATTTTGATCCTCTACTTTTTTCAACGACTCTAATAAAATCAGCATGAAGTTCTAATTGAATACTTTTCAGTCTTTTAACATCTTCTTCTTTTTCATCTACGAATGGATCAAGTGTACTTTTATTTTTGCCTGCCGTATAAATTCTTCTCTCTACACCAATTTTTTTAATTAATTCTTTAAATCCAAAGGATGCAGATATCACTCCTATTGAACCAATAATTGAGCTTGAATTTGCATAAATTTCATCTCCGGCACAGGAAATTAAATAACCGCCAGATGCAGCAACATCTTCTGCAAAAATAAGAACTTTAATTTTTTTTTTATCAGCAAGCTGTCTGATGTAACTATAAATCAAATGCGATTGTACAGGTGAGCCACCTGGTGAATTAATTGAAATAGCAACATGTTTAACTTTGCTAATGGAGAAAGCTTTTTTTAAAATCTCTCTCTGCCCTACTAAGTCTATGCCTTTATTGAATCGACCTAAATTACCAATAACGCCAGATAATCTAACGTGAGGAATAATTGTTTTTTTTTTAAATAAGGAGAACATATTTTTATTGTTAATAGTTTTCTTATATCAGTACTAAAACAAATTTTAAATATTTATTGTGCTACTGCCAGTTGAATAAAGGGTGCGTCATCAAAGAGTAAGATTAAAATTTATTATTTAGAAATTAGAATATAAATGCTATTAATGGGATCAGTAATACCTCTTAAAAAATCTGCTAACACAGCTTACTTAGACTTAAAAAATCTAGTCAGTCTAAAACTTGCTGAAGTTGAAAAATTAATTGAAATTAAATTAGATAGTAAAGTTGAACTGATTAAACAAATGAGCAGTTACCATCTAAATTCCGGTGGCAAAAGATTAAGAGCGCTTTTAACTTTGGGCTCTGCAAAATTAGCAGGATATGATTCTTTGGGTAAACGTGATGTGAGTTTATCTGCATGTGTAGAACTCATTCATAGCGCAACGTTATTACACGATGATGTCATCGATGAGAGCGATCTACGTCGAGGCACAAAAACTTCCAACGCTTTATGGGGCAACCAATCTTCAATTTTAGTTGGCGATTACTTATTAAGTAGATGTTTTGAAATTATGGTTGAAGATGGTGACTTAGAAATTTTAAAATTATTATCTTCAACTTCTACAAAAATTGCCCAAGGTGAAGTGATGCAACTTCAACATAAAGGTGAAGCAGATCTTTTAGAAGAGACGTATATTGATATTATTAGTTTAAAAACAGCAGCTTTATTTTCTGCTGCAACTAAAACAGGTTCGTGTTTAGCTAAAAGTAATGAAAAAGAAAAAAGTGCACTTGAATCTTATGGAAAAAATATTGGCCTTGCCTTTCAAATCGCTGATGATGCATTAGATTATTATTCTAAAGAAATTATTTTTGGAAAAAAAATTGGTAAAGATTTTTATGAAGGAAAAGTAACTCTACCGCTCATAATTATTTTTCAAAGAGCTGATGCAAATGAAAGAAAATTTCTAGTAGAGATCTTTAAAAAAAGTCAAAGAACAAAAGAAGACTTTGACCTAACATTACAACTCATTAAAAAATATAAAGCGGTTGAAGATAGCCTGCAAAGAGCAGAATACTTTGTTAATGTTTCTCATGATACACTTGGAATATTTAAAGATTGTCCTGAAAAGAAAATATTACAAAATTTAACTGGCTTTAGTTTAAATCGATCTTTTTAAGGATAAAGTATTTCTTTTACCCATTTATCTTTTTTATTAACATAATTTAAACGCTCATGAATTCTTCCTTCGCCATCAAGCCAAAACTCTATTTCTTTAGGTAAAATTCTCCAACCTGACCAGTGCGGCGGTCTTGGAACTTTCTTTTGATCTGGATATTTTTTTTCAAATTCTTTAATTTTTCTTAAAAATATATCTCTGCTATCTAATTTTTCTGATTGATTTGAAGCCCAGGCACTTATTCTATTTTTATAAGGTCTTGAATTATAATAATCATCAGCTTCTTTATCTGAAACTTGTTTAACGTTGCCAATAACACGAACCTGTCTTCTTAAGCTCTTCCAATGAAAACACATCGATGCTTGTTGATTAGCTTTTAGATCGCTTGCTTTTTTACTATTAAAATTTGTATAAAAAACAAATCCTTCATTGCTAAGTCCTTTCAATAGAACTATTCTAACACTTGGTTGATTAATTTTATTAGAAGTTCCAAGCGCTACAGCATTAGGATCATTAATTTCTGTTTTCTCTGCTTTCTTAAACCAGTTTTTGAATAAATCGATAGGGTTATCTAGATCTTCAAAGATAGAGTCTAATCCAAGAGAATTTTTGCCATTTTTTTGATTCATATATTCTATAAAATAATTTATACATTAATTAACTATGTCTTTTAATACCTTTGGTAAAATATTTAGATTTACAACATGGGGAGAGTCTCATGGGCCAGCGATAGGCTGCGTCATTGACGGCTGTCCACCTAATATCCCTATTTCTGAATCTGAAATTCAAAAAGATATGGATAGAAGAAGACCAGGTCAGTCAAAGTTTACATCACAAAGAAAAGAGTCAGATAAAATAATCATTTTGTCAGGTGTTTTTGAGGGTAAAAGCACTGGCACACCTATTTCGATTATTATCTATAATGAAGATAAACGATCAAGAGATTACGAGTCTATTAAAGATAAATTTAGGCCAGGACACGCAGATTTTACTTATTTTAAAAAATACGGCATTAGAGATTATAGAGGTGGCGGTAGACAATCAGCTAGAGAAACAGCTTGCAGAGTAGCGGCTGGCGCTGTAGCAAAAATAGTTTTAAATAAGTTACTAGGTTTAAAATTTAATATCATAGGAGCAGTAACACAACTTGGTTTGATGTCTTGTGACAGAAATAATTGGAATGATTCTGAGATTAGAAGAAATCCTTTTTTCTGTCCTGATAAAAAATCAGTGAAATTATGGGAACAATATTTATTATCTGTTCGAAAAGCAGGATCATCTTGTGGAGCTGTTATTGAATTAAGAGCAAGTGGAGTACCTATCGGGCTTGGCGCACCTATTTACTCAAAATTAGATACAGATATTGCTGCAGCCTTAATGAGTATCAATGCAGTTAAAGGAGTTAATATCGGAGCTGGAATGAGTTCTGCTTTTTTAAGTGGTGAAGAAAATTCAGACGAGATGAGAACTAAATCTGGAAAAATAAATTTTAAATCGAATAATGCTGGTGGAATTCTAGGTGGAATTTCTTCTGGCCAAGATATTGTTGCTTCTTTTTCTGTCAAACCAACTTCTTCTATATTAACAAGTAGAGAAACCATTGACAAAAAAGGGAAAAATACAAATATTTCTGTAAAAGGAAGGCATGATCCTTGTGTAGGAATTAGAGCGGTTCCTATTGGGGAAGCAATGCTAGCGTGTGTATTATTAGATCACTTTTTAATGAACCGTGCGCAGTGCGGTTAGTTCAAATTCTTATTCTTATTCTTTGCCAAAACGATATTAGATTTTAAAACATTTTCAATTTTATTTACAATCGATAAACTGTCTAAACCTGCTTTTTTGTACATCGCTTCTGGACTATCTTGATCAATAAATACATCAGGTAAAATCATGGATCTAAATTTTAAACCTTTATCGAATACTCCTCTTTCAGATAATAATTGAGCTACATGAGAGCCAAAACCCCCGATTGAACCTTCTTCAATTGTAATTACAACTTCGTGTGATGTTGTAATTTCCATAATTAATTTTTCATCTAAAGGTTTAGCAAATCTTGCATCCATAATTGTTAATTCTATTCCTTTTGCTGATAAAATTTCTGCTGCTTTTTTACATTCTTCTAATCTTGCGCCAAGACATAAAATGGCTGCTTGCTTTCCTTGTCTTACAATTCTGCCTTTACCAATTTCAAGCGTTTCATTTATATTTGGCAATTCAACTCCGACCCCATCTCCTCTTGGATATCTAAATGCGCATGGTCTATCATTAATTTTAACTGCGGTATTAATCATTCTCACAAGTTCAGCTTCGTCACTTGCTGCCATAACTATAAAATTTGGAAGTGTAGATAGATAAGTAATATCAAAAGAGCCTGCGTGCGTTGGTCCGTCTGCACCAACTAAACCGGCTCTATCAATTGCAAATCGAACAGGTAAAGATTGAATAGCAACATCGTGAACCACTTGGTCATATGCACGTTGTAAAAAAGTAGAATAAATTGCAGCAAAAGGTTTATAACCTTCTGTTGTTAGTCCGGCTGCAAAAGTAACAGCGTGTTGCTCGGCTATGCCTACATCAAACATTCGATCTGGAAACCTTTTCTCAAAAATATCCATACCCGTTCCTGAGGGCATGGCTCCAGTTATTCCTATAATTTTTGCATCTTGCTCGGCATGCTTTACTAAAGTTTCAGCAAATATTTTTGTATAAGATTGGGTATTAGATTTACTTTTTATTTGCTCGCCAGTTATGACGTTAAATTTAGCAACCCCATGATATTTATCACCTGATTCTTCTGCGGGTTTATAACCTTTTCCTTTTTGCGTAATAGCATGAATTAAAACTGGTCCTTCATGATTCGAATTTTTTACATTCTCTAAAACTTGAACTAAATTATCAACATCATGACCATCGATAGGGCCAATATAATAAAAACCAAGTTCACTAAATAATGTTCCACCACTAACTAATCCTTTAATTAAATTTTCAGCTCTAGCTGTTTTTTCTGCAAATCTTTTTGAAAAAGCTGAAATAACCATTTTTACAGTTTCTCGAAAACTAAAGTAAAACTTTCCAGACATAAGTTTTACAAGATACTTGCTCATTGCGCCAACTGGTTTTGCAATTGACATTTCATTATCATTTAAAATTACAATAAGTCTTGATTTAAGTACGCCTGCATTATTCATGGCTTCATAGGCCATTCCCGCACTCATAGCACCATCGCCGATAACTGCTATGACATTATTGTTATCGTTTGACAATTTTTTTGCAACAGCCATGCCTAGAGTTGAGGAAATTGAAGTTGAACTATGCGCTGCTCCAAATGGATCATATTCACTTTCTGATCTTTTAGTAAAACCAGATAGACCTCCCCCTTTTCTTAAAGTTCTTATAGAACTTTTCCTGCCTGTAATGATTTTATGCGGATAGCACTGGTGACCTACATCCCAAACTAATTTATCTTTCGGAGTGTTAAAGACGTAATGAATAGCAACTGTAAGTTCAATCACACCAAGTCCAGCACCTAAATGACCGCCTGTTTCAGAAACTACGCTTATTAATTCTTTTCTAAATTCATCGGAAACTTTTTTTAATTGGTTTTTTTTTAATTTTCTTAAATCTGCTGGAAAATTAATTTGATCTAATAATTTGCTCATTAAAAATTTCTTTCTAAAATAAATTCTACTGTGTTAATTAAATCTTGTGCTTTTTTTCCATGTTTTTTAAGTTTACTCAATATATTTTTCTTTAGTTTTTGGGCATAAGAATTAGCTTTTTCGTAACCTATTAAACTTATTAAAGTGGATTTTCCTTTTTTTTGATCTTTTTTAGTAGATTTACCCGCTAGTTTTTTTGATCCTTTAAAATCAATAAAATCATCAACTAATTGAAATAATAGCCCAATATTTTCGCCTAATTGAGTTAAAGATTTTAGTTCTCCAATTTTTTTTTTTTGCAATAACACCTGGCGCAAAACAACAAAAATTAAATAATTTTCCTGTTTTTTTTCTCTGCATATCTAGAATGTCTGATAATTTTTTCTTTTTCTTTTCAAAACTTAAATCAAGATATTGTCCGCCTGCAATGCCCGTATGGCCTGAACAAAAAGCTAAAGTTCGAACAAGATCTACTTTTGCCTTATGTTCTATTTTATAATTGCTATCTAATATCATTTCAAAAGCTAGGGTTAATAATGAGTTGCCGGCTAAAATTGCTGTAGATTCACTAAATTTTATATGAGTTGCCAATTTTCCTCTTCGCATTCTATCATCATCCATAGAAGGAAGGTCATCGTGGATTAATGAATAAGAATGAATACATTCAACAGCTGCGCAAATATTCAAAAGTTTACTTGCTTTAATATTAAACAATTTTCCAGCTCCAATAATTATTGATGATCTAATTTTTTTACCCCCAGATAAAGAACCGTACTTCATTGCAGACATTAAACCAGATTTATTTTGATGATTAAAATATCTTTTTAAAAAAATATTTATTTTTTTAGCATTAGCATCTAAGAATGATAGAGTCATAAATTATAAATTTATTTAATTTTTTTTCCTATGATAGCAATTTCTTTATTCCTTTTTTTAAATAATGAGTCTACCTGTTTGTTTAAAGTAATGAGACGGGCATAATCATTAACCGATTCTGACAAATTAGTCTGATTGCTTTCTAATTTTTCAAGAATCTCATTAATTTCCTGTTTAAGCTCTTTTATTGATTTACTTTTAGTATTCTCTGGAATATTTTCCTTCTTCATTAAAAGCATAATAATTACAATATGAAAAATATCTATTCAAATATATTTAAAGTTAATAACAAAAGCTTATCTAAAGCTATTAACTATCTTAAAAAAAAAGACATTATAGGTGTACCTACAGAAACTGTCTATGGTTTAGCAGGTAATGCTTACTCTTCTACAGCGGTAAAAAAAATTTACCATTTAAAAAAAAGACCTTTTAAAAATCCACTTATTATTCATTACCATAATCTAAAACAATTAAAAAATGATGCAAAGTTTAGTAATAATTTTTCTAAACTTTATAAAAAATTTTCCCCAGGACCAATTACTTTTGTTTTAAAAAAAAAGAAAAACTCAAAAATATCAAATATAGCAACAGCAAATTTAAATACGCTTGCTGTAAGATTTCCAAAAAATAAAACACTTATAAAATTATTAAAAGCTATTAATTTTCCTTTAGCTATACCAAGTGCTAATAAATCATCTAGCATCAGTCCCGTTTCAGCAGAAGATGTTGCTCAGGAATTTAAAAATTCTTTAAAATTTATTATAAATGATGGTTTT
>SXGS01238829.1_pt1 | contig 20861 bp, 12 predicted proteins | sample 3174681 | NCBI WGS metagenome assembly SXGS01 (sample SAMN11356861, study PRJNA531348) | freshwater metagenome | isolation source: freshwater sample F1-80 | place: China: Fuxian Lake, Yuxi | collected 2017-12-25 | reverse complement strand
GCCGTTTGTGGATGACCTGTTCGATGCCGGAGCCCTGGGTCGATTCGAGGCGCTCGGCAGCATGGAAGCTGCACTCGAAGTCGACGTCAATGACACCGAGTCGCCGCTCGTGGGTTTCTCGGGCGACTTCAAGTTGACCGGGACCGGCTCGATCAAGGATGTCACGGTGGGTCGGGGCAAAGATGCTGAGGTGTTTTCCCTGAGCACCTATAGCCTGCAGGGCGGCACGACGGATGTAGTTCCGTTCTAAACGGGGCCCCGGCGAGACCTGGAGAGGTTCGTCAACACGAGCCCGTCCGACTGGATGCCTTGCATCCGTGTGGACGGGCTCGTGCTTTTGCCGGGTGAGGAGCGGTGTGATTTGAAGCCTGCAATGCCCCGTTTTCGTCGAACTGGCCGCTGCATGAAGTTGCCTGGGGGGACGGTGTGATCGAAAAGCCGAACCACAGCGACTCCTGGGCGAGGGCTGCGGCGGTCCTCGGCGCCTATCTGGTTTTCCGCTGGACCCTGGGAGTTGCCCGCCTCCCGCACGCCACACCGGCGGCGCTCCTGTTCGTCGCGGCGTGCGTCTCCGCCGCCGGCGCCATCGGGCTGCCCATCCTCGGCATCGCGGAACTGGTTCGCCGCCGTATCTCCGTTCTCGGAGCTCTCGCGCTCGTTGCGGCAGGCCTGGGGCTGTGGTTTGGAACGGCGGCGATCGGGCGGGGATGGGGTGGGCCCGTGGCCGGCGCTCTTCAGGATCTGGGCAAGATCCTTGCGGCTTCGGGACTCGGCATCGCCCTGGCGGCGGGCATCAAGGAGCCGAACATCCTGCTGCCTGCGGGGGTCTTCGCCGCGTTTGCAGATTTCGTGGTGGTGAACTTCGGCACGGTGAAGCACGCGCTCTCGTCGTCGAAGGGGCAGCAGCTCGTGCAGGCTGTGTCGGCCCAGGTGCCGGCCATGCATGCGCGCCTTCCGATGCTCACCATCGGTCCGGCCGACTTTTTATTTCTCGGCATCTTTCTCGCGTGCGCGGCTCGTTTCGAAATGGGATTGAGCAAGACCGCCGCCGTTCTGGCGGCGGTGCTGGCGCTTTCTCTGATCCTGGTGCCCATCATCGGCCCGATCCCCGCGCTTGCCCCCATGTCGATCGCCTTTGTGGTGGTAAACTGGCGGCACTTCCGGCTCACGCGGCAGGAGATCGTCAGCACATTTGCGGTGCTGGGCGTAATGGGGCTCCTGTTTGTGGGGTACTTCTTGTGGGTCTTCCCAAGAACCGTGAAGCAGTAGGGGTCGCTCCATGGCGTTCACGACGATCATGTGGTTGGGGGTCGGACTCATCCTGCTGGTTGTGTTCATGACGTTCTTGTTCTGGAGACGGTAGGTACGGGTATGGCGGAGCGATTGGACCTTCCCGCGGTCAGCCGCAAGTGGCAAGCGCGCTGGGAAGAGACGGGGATCTATCAGGCGGAGGCGGATCCGTCGCGCGAGAAGCGGTACGTCGTGACGATGTATCCCTATCCCAGCGGCGATCTGCACGTGGGTCACTGGTATCCGATGACGCCCACGGACGCGGTTTCCCGCTTTTTGAGGATGCAGGGCTACAACGTCCTCTACCCGATGGGTTTCGATGCCTTCGGTCTGCCGGCCGAGAATGCCGCCATCCGCAACAACGTACACCCCAAGCACTGGACCTACACCAACATCCGCCGGATGGAAGACCAGCTCCGGAGCATGGGCGCCGGGTTTGACTGGCGGCGAGAGATCATCACGTGTGATCCGGAGTATTACCGCTGGAACCAGTGGTTCTTCCTCGAATTCCTCAAGCGCGGCCTCGCCTATCGTTCGTTCGCGCCGGTGGACTGGTGTCCGCGCTGCAACACCACGCTCGCCCGAGAGCAGGTGCTGGGCACGGATCGTCTCTGCGAGCGCTGCAGCGCGCCCGTCATCCGGAAAGAGCTCAACCAGTGGTACCTCCGCATCACGAAGTATGCCGAGGAGTTGCTTCATCTCGACTCGCTTCAGTGGCCGGAGAAGATCCTCGCGCTCCAGCGAAACTGGATCGGCAAAAGCACAGGCGCGCGCTTCTTCTTCGCCGTTGAAGACTCCGAAGACCGGTTCGAGGTGTTCACCACCCGACCGGACACGATCTTCGGCGTCACCTTCTGCGTCCTCGCGCCGGAGCATCCTCTCGTCGAGAAGATCACCCACGAGGATCGGCGAGCAGAGGTCCGCGCCTATGCGCTTCAAGCCTCGCGGCAGACCGAGATCGACCGGATGAGCACGGAGAAGGAACGCACCGGGGTCTTTACCGGGGCGCACGCCGTCCATCCGCTTACCGGCGGATCCGTTCCGATCTACGTGGCCGACTACGTTCTCATGGGCTACGGAACCGGCGCCATTATGGCGGTGCCTGCCCATGACGAGCGGGACTTCGACTTCGCCCGCCGCTACGGCCTCCCCACGCCCGTGGTCATCGCTCCCGCCGATTGGAATCGGGAGCCGCTCACCGCCGCCTACACGGGCGACGGCATGATGGTGAATTCGGGCAGCTTCGACGGTCTCTCCATCGCCGACGGCAAGAAGGCGGTGTGCGACGAACTCACCCGTTTGGGCGTGGGCGGCGAAGCGGTCAACTACCGGATCCGCGACTGGCTCATCTCCCGTCAACGGATGTGGGGCACGCCAATCCCCATCATCCACTGCCCCGAATGCGGTGAGGTGCCGGTTCCCGAGAAGGATCTACCGGTGGTCCTTCCCGATGACGTGGAGTTCCTCCCCACCGGCGAGTCGCCCCTCAGGCGCCACGACGGCTTCCGCATCACGAGTTGCCCGCAGTGCGGCGCGGCCGCCGAGCGGGAGACGGACACGATGGATACGTTCATCGACTCCTCGTGGTATCAGTACCGCTACGTTTCTCCGTCGGAAGCCGGCCGGCCGTTCGATCCCGTCGAGGCGGCGTACTGGCTCCCGGTGGATCTCTACACCGGCGGCGCCGAGCATGCGGTGATGCACCTCCTCTACTCCCGCTTCTTCCACAAGGTAATGCGGGACATGGGCCTCCTCGATCCCCTTCGCGAGGCGCATCCCGAGCGGAATTGGGACGAGCCGTTCCCGAAGCTCTTCAGTCAGGGCGTCATCACCGCGTACTCCTACCGAGACCCGGAAGGCCGGTATGCGCCGTACTCCCAGGTCAACCTGGAAGCCGACCCGCCCACGCATCGGGAGTCGAACCAGCCGCTCGCCGTGGCGGAAGAGAAGATGTCGAAGTCGAAGCTCAACGTCATCTCGCCCGACGACTACGCGGGTCGATACGGAGCCGACGTGGCGAGGCTCTTCCTCATGTTCATCGGCCCGTGGGAGCAGGGCGGACCCTGGAACCCGAGAGGCGTGGAGGGAATCGTTCGGTTCGTCCATCGAGTATGGACGCTCGTCACCGAACCCGCCCCCGCGGTGACCAGCCCGCCGGACCCGACTGCGGTTCGGACACTCCAGCGCCTGGTTCACCAGACGCTTCGGAAGATCACTCACGACTACGAGCGCTATTCCTTCAACACCGCCGTCGCGGCTCTGATGGAACTCCTCAATGGCCTTCAGAGGGCCAAGGGGACCGCCGTCAGCTCAGACCCGGCCTGGTCGGAGGCGATGGAACTCCTGGTGCTGATGCTCGCGCCGATCGCGCCGCACCTTGCGGAAGAACTCTGGGAGCAGTTGGGCCGCCCGTACAGCGTCCATCAGCAATCCTGGCCAGGCTTCAGCGAGGAGTTGGCGGCCGACGATGCCATCGACATCGTCATCCAGGTGAACGGTAAGCTCCGTGACCGGATCCGCGTTTCGCCCCAGGCGGACGAGGCGACGGTCCGCGAGGCGGCGCTCGCCTGTGAGAAGGTCGTGGAGGCGCTTGCCGGCAAGCAGCTTCGAAAGCTCGTCTATGTGCCCGGCCGCCTCGTAAACCTGGTGATCGGTTGACCCGGCTCTCCGTCCGGGTTTCTCCGATCCCGGCGGAGGCAAGGCCGTTCAAGCACCCTGTGGCGCCGGAGTCAACAACACGGCTCTGGGAGATGATCCTCTCGCAACGCTCCTGGCAGTGAGCCGCGCCCGATCCATGGCCCCGGACTCGACGGGCGGGGCAATCTCCTCGTGAGAGCCGGAGAGCCCGGCACGGCTCTCACGGAGGGTCGGATGTATGAAACCACCGATCCGGTGGCGCAATGGGCTGCTCCGCAATCGGCGGATATTCGCCCAGCCGGATGAGTTCCTGATACAGGAACGGACGCTCCTCTCGGAGTTGGCCGGCTGCAGCTTGTCCACCCGCATTCCGCCAACCAGCGTAGGCCCGGCTGTCTGACCTGGCTGTCAAAGTTTTCGGGCTCACCGGCCGGACGGACCGGGATCACTTCCACCAACCCTGGCGGCGCCCAAAGTGGCGCCAGCGCATCCAGAAGGAGTCGGTCTCCGGAAGCAGTCGAAGGAGTTCTTCGTGCAGTTCTCGCGCCGCCCCAAGATCCATGTGCCCGTCATCCATCGCGGCTTCGGCTCTTCCAAGTGCAACCTCCCGCTCTTCGGAGCCCGGATCGTCCAGATCGAAGGCTTCGCTGACAAGCCAGTCGGATGCGTTTCCGGTGGGAACGAGCGGCCGCTGAGTGAGCGCTACCCTGGGCGGACCAGCCCCATTTGGAACCAGATCCAGATCGAACCAAGCGTCCGTCTCAGGATCAAAGAGGGGTTCCGCGGAGGCCATCACCAGCGGCGAGTGGGTGGCGCACACAAGTTGCACTTTCAAGTCCGACGTTTTCGAGCTTCAGGTACTCCACCACGTGGGTTTTGCCTCGGTGATCCGGCGAGTGGGCGCCGAATAGGAAGCGGGTGGGAGGATCCCGCTTCCTGGGTAGGGCGCGATTACTCGATCTTGATTCCGAGCTGCTTCAGGGTGGCGTCGATACCTTTTTCCGATTGCTCGGAGGCGCCGACGAACACGGCGGCAATCTTGCCGTTGCGGTCGATGATGTAGGTGGTGGGGATGCCGCTCACGCCGTAGAGGTTCTTCGAGATGCCGCCCATCTCGCTGCGGCCGGCGGGATCGAACACCAGCGGGAAGGTGTACTTCGCCTGGTTGTCCTTCACCCATGCCCGATAGGCGTCGCGCTCATCGGAGACACAGACGCCGAACACGGTGACGCCCTGGCTCTCGGTGAGACGGTGCACCCGCTGCATGTTCGGCATGGCCTTCATGCAGGGTCCGCACCAGGTGGCCCAGAAGTCGAGCACCACCACTTTGCCGCGGAGATCGGAGAGCCTGGTGGTCCCGCCGACGGCTTTCTCCACCGTGAAGTCCGGAGCCATGGCGCCGGCGGCGAGGAGCGATCCACCGGTGGGGCTCGCGGCGCGGGCGATCCGCGGCGCGCCGAGCACCCGTGCGCTGGGTTCCACCGTCAGGCGAGAACCGTCGGGGTTGATGTTGGCAATGTAGTTGTAGGTGTCGATCACGAACGAGCCGCGGGCGTCGATGATTCGCCGCCGCTGCGGGTCGCCGTCCGGAAAGTCTTTGGAGATCGGATCGAGGATCATCCAGATCGGCCGGCCCGGGGTCTTGCCGGCGGGGAGCGTCTCCGTGCCGTCGAACTTCGTATCGTACAGGCCGTTGGATTCGTTTTCGATCAGTTGCACCAGATACTCGGCTCCGCCGAAGGCGATCCTGCCGGTGTGAGCGGTGGAGCGGACCGACACGAAGCTGTTCCGCTTTGGGGTGCGGTAGAGGTTCAGGCCGTAGACGGCGGAGCGGGTCTCCTTTTCGGGAGTTCCGTAGGAAGCGCGGAAGAGAAACACCTGCATCCCGTAGGTGGTGATGCCGTTGTTCTCGCGCAAGGTCTTCCAGGCGCCGTCTCCATCGTCGGTGAGATCGCCGTTGTTGTTCGAGTCCACGTAAATCCGAGGCTGCTCGCCTTCCGGTTCGTCCAGGGAAATGGCGGTGGCGGCGCGAGGGCCGTTCCCCAGCTTCACCACGGCGTACTTCGGGGCCGTGCGGTAGGCGGGCTCCTTCGTCACCCCGGCCGGGCGGTCGGTGGTTATGCCGAGAACCACCGGCATATAGACCATCTTCAGACGCGCCAGGCCGTCGGAGTCGAGCGCAGTGGGATTCGCGGTGAGGCGGGTACTGGCCTTCTTGGGAACGTCTGCCGCACGGACTGCTGCCGCGCCGAGGCAAACGGCGCTCAGGGACGAAGCCGCCACCAGGAGCGGGAGGAGGCGGCCGGCGCCTCCGGAAGTCAAAGTCATTCTCAAATCCTCTCGAACGATCGGGCGGGAGCCCGATGCCCCTTCATGACGATCCGCTGCGGGGAAACCGCGAAATCCTGCTGAGGTGAGTGACTCTCAGGGCCAGTAGCGGTCTCCGGAGTTGCACCGCGGACAGAGGAAGCGGTCTTCCAGCAACTTGTCCAACGAGCCGCCGAGAAGGTAATGGCATCTCGGACAATAGTATCCGTCACTCGGATAGCTTTGCGCCGTTTCTTCTTCGACCGGCGTCCCCTGCATGCGCCAGAGGTGAGCGAATTCCGCGGCGTTCTTCAACGCCAGAGTCTTGAGGTTGAAGAAGGCGCGGGTGAGACTTTCGTTGCGCCGGTAGGCGCGGCGGAGGATCTTCTCTGCCTTTCGGGCGTCGAGATCCGCCATGCCGTAGGCTACGAGCGAACGAATGGCGAGATCGAGAACTTCGACGGCGTGCTCCACGCCGTGCCGGTCGCAGTAGGCCGAGAAGCGCATGCCCAGCGTTCGTCGGAGAAGCTGGTAGTCGGCAGACAGCAACTTCGCGACGGCCGTGTTGAACGACAGCGGCAGCATGGCCCCGCGCTCGCTCGCGTCGAGCCCGTCGGCGAAGTAGACGTAGAAGGCCCCCGAGACGAGCTGATACCACCCCTCCGGCGGGATCTCGCCGGCGGTGGCGGGCAGCCACGAGAGCGATGGGTCGGCGGAGCGGCCGAGCAGGAGCGCCAGAAGCCACGCTTCCTCAGTGCCTTCCACCTGTGCCGGCGGGACCAGCGGATCCACCCAATCCACGTCGCGGCGGGTGTGCCAGTATTTGAAGTCCGCACAGCTCTCCGCCGCCTGCAAGGCATGGTTGTCGTAGCGGGTGGCCTTCACCACCCCCTCCATCTGGCCGAAGGTGAAGCCGTGCTTCTCGCGGACCAGCAGCAGCCGATACGGATCTTTGCTGTCGGTGATGCCACCGCGCCGAAGCTGAATGCTGTTGCGAACGCGCCGCTCGAGCTGCTCGATGGCGGGACGCGGGGTGTCGGGATTCGGTCCCATCCCCATGAAAGCAAGGTACGAGAACATCGGGGCGCTGCCGCGGACGCCGGTGAGCTGCTCGCTTACCTGAGCCGCCGCCACGGGCAGCCGTGGTTCACTCGCCTGAATCACCGTGTCGATATCGGCCTGAGAAGCGCGGTCGGCGAGATGCGCCATGTCTCTCAGCGGCTCGAAGAAGGTCCGGGCCCGATGTTCGGCGGCGACACGAAGCGCCGCCGGGATCGCCTCTCGCGCGGAAGCGGCGCCGGCGCGGCGATCGAAGGCGCCCTGGCCTTCCGGCCGGGTCAGCTCGAGCTTCAACTCCGCCATGGCGCGGATCACCTCACGGCAGGCGGCGCTCTCCTTGAGCTCATCGTCCCAGCCGCCCGGCGGTTCGTCCGGCCAGCGGGTGGCGCGGAGAAGCTGGTAGTACTCCCGGGTCACCGTGCCCGGTGCGGCGGGCGGTTCCGGCTCGAAGTAGACCTTGCCGTTGACGCCGGGAGTTTGCGAGGCACGTTCCTTCCAACTGCGGGCCAGTTCGCCGGCTTCTTGCTGGAAGGCGGCGTGGATCTGCTCCAACCGCTGCGCCATCAGGGTCGAGGTGCGAGTGGCGTGATCGGTCAGCGTCGCCAGGAGGTCGCGCCGCTGAAGATGGGCAAGCGCCTGGGCACGAATCTCCACCTGAAGGTAGGCCTGGAGCTGGCTCATCAGCTCTTCCCAGCCCTCCCGCAGCTTCTCCTTTCGGTTCCACACGAGGAGGGCGCTCTCGACCTTTTCCACCTCTTCAAACTGCCGATCCACCAGGCTTCTCAAGGAGTCGGCATCCTGCCGCGCGGCCGGGCCCAGGTCTCGCGTGGAGGCATCCCATGCCTGCAGAGTGGTGACCGTGCCTCGCAGGGCCGCCGCCAGAAAGCCGGGACCTCCATCCAGATCCAGGAGCTTCTGCTCCACGAAGCGGTCGACATCGCGAGCGAAGGCTTGCAGCAGCGCCTGATGGTTCGAAAGCAGGAGCTGAATCAGGTTTTGCGGCTGCCCGGCCTCGGATGGCGGCTCCACCGCGCCGAGCAGTTCCTCGGCATCCCGCAGTTGACGGCGAGCCTGCTCCACCCGCGGCGCGTTGCCGTCGGCGGCGGCCCGGCCCAACGCCTGGAGCGGCGCCAGAGTGAAGCCTTCCACGCCGGCGAGAAGTCGCTGCAGCGTGCGCTCGAAGTCGAAGCCGTCGAGCAGCGGCGCCGAGCGCCCGAGCGCGGCAGGGTCCGACGTGTGAGTTCCCCAGCGCTCGAAGGCGGCGGCCAGAAGCCGGGTGGTGGCGGCGCGCTGGATGTGCTCGCCGGGGTACTCCAGCGCCGCAACCCCCACCGTGCTGAAGAGCGGCCGCATGAACCCGATCGACTCCGCGCCGATCATCTGGCCGATGGCGTCCACATCACTCGCGGCGATCTCCAGCCCAGCCGGACCCACCGCCGCCGCCAGGTACTGGGCAATCATGGAGTTCAGACCGCGCACATCGGTGTCGCCGCCGCCCGAGGGCATCACCACTCGCAGGATGTCATAGGGCCGTGACCGGTGCACGAACGGCTCGGCGCTTCCGGGGAGCTTCTGGCTCCACATCGTATCGGAGAGCTGGAAGTGGTTCAGCTCCTTCAGCGCGTAGAAGGCGTTCTTCTTGTAGCGCGCGGCAAGGGAGTGCTGGAGCGTGGGATGCGGCAGGGTGAAGATCGCCTGCCGCCGGGCCGAGTTGTGGCTCCACACGTCGATGAGGTAACCCAGGTCCGCCGCGCCGCCGCTGCCGGTACCGCCGCAGAGGCTGCCCACGATGTAGACCATCGTGCCGCCCTCGTCGATCTTCACCGAAAGGCCCGGCTCGCCGAGGGAATCGGCGATGCGCTGTGGCGTGAGCGATTGCAGTTCGGAGAGATCCGCCGTCACCCGCCGCCTCAGGTTCTCGTAATTCCGGGGGTGGAAGAGGCAGAGCCGGCCTAGCATGCGACAGTTGCCGGCGCCGTCGGAGGGGTTGTCGATGTCGCGAAGGGTCGGCGAGTCGTGCCAATCGTAGAAGCCGAACTCCGCGCCGGTGGTGCGAGGGGAGTTCAGGTAGGGCAGATACTCGTCCCGCGCCATGCCCGCCCACAGCACTCGATCTCCGAGCGGCGAAGTCGGCTGCGCCGTCTCCAGTACCAGCAGGCGCACCCAGCAGGCTCGCTCGAAGCCGCCGAACTGCCAGCTCAGGTGCTCGGCAAGCTGCTCGCAGACCTTCAGGCCGGTGCTTCCCAGGCCCAGCACGATGGTTTTGCGGACGGCAAGTGTCCCGGTCATCATCAGCTCATTGCTCGCTTCCAGCTTCGCGCCCGGCGCCCGGCCCGGGGAACACTCTTACTTATCAGAGTAAATCAACTCCATCCGAAGCGGTTGGGTCCCCAACGCGCCAGCGGCCACCCGGCAGAGGAGGCGATCGTTGGGCTGCAGAGTCACCTGGCGGGGATTCCCCGCGGCGGCCCGCACCCCCGTGATGTTCTGGAACGTGACATCCCCCTCCGCGGCGACGGTGAGCTGCCGCTTCGGATCCACCTTCAGAACCGCCAGACGGGTCCCCTTCAACTCCTCGGGCTTTTCCGGCTCCGGAAGCAGCGCGGGCCGTCCGCCGTCGAGCGTCACCACCCACACGCCGGCGGTGTTGAGCTCTTTCAATTCCACTCGAACGTCGTTTGGCGCGGCTCCCAGAACGGCGGTGATCTTGCCGGGCAGCGGCCTACCTTTTGGCTGCTGCGCCACCGGAGCCGCCGTCGCTTCACGGCGCGGCCGCTTGCCCATCAACAACCAGAGCACCGCGGCCACCACCAGCAGCCCGACAATGAGGATCCACCAGGGGAACTCCCCCTTCTTCTCGGCCCCATCACCGGCGGCGCCGGCCTGGGTCGATATCGCCGGCTTCTTGCCGTCGGCCCCCCCTGGCGCGCCGCCGCTCGAACCCCCCGCGCCGCCACCGGAGTCGGCTGCGCCGCCTGCGCCGCCACCGCCGCCCCCACCGGTGGCGCCCACGTTGGGAAGCGCTTCACCGGCCGAGGGTTTGTCGGCGGCCGGCTGCCAGCTCCCTGGAGCGAAGGTGGGGTACCGAGGTCCCTCCGCCGAGGCGGAGGGCAGCGACTTCAGTTGCATCGGAAACAGGGCCGTGACGTCGATGTTCAACGTCTGGCTCCCGGACTTCGCGGTGAAGCTCTTTCGGACCGGACCTCGAAAGCCGGCGGACCGGATCAGTGCGGCGAGACGTGGATTATTGGAGCCGAAGAGGGGCACCCGCTCCCCGGTCGGGCCCTGACTCTGATTCGTGTTGGTCAGTAAGAGCAGGACGCTGGAGGCGGGGTCTTTGCCCGCGGCGATCTTCTCGAGGGAGTCGAAGATCGCCCGCTCGGTGTCGTGCCCGCCGCGGCTGCCGGCTCGAGGCGAATACGGGGCCTCATCCACGAACCTGGCGCGAGTCTGAGGCTCCTGCGTGAGATCGGTGGTATCGCCCGTGTCCCAGAGATCGAGTTCCCACGCCAGCGGAGTCACGCGATCGCCCGCAGTAAAGGTGTTGTTCAGCAGCGAGAACGCCACGCGCCGCATCGCGATCGCGTGGACGGGATCGGTGCCGAAGTGGCCCGTGGAGAAGCCGATCCAGAAATGGTATCTACCCTTCTCCAGGTCCCCTTTGCTCTTCTTCAGTTCACTCTTCAGCCACTCGTCGATCTCTTTCCGCGGGACCTGATCCACCCGACTGTAGTCGCGAGGGTTGGGCGCCTGAGCCGGCGCGGGACGTGCGGCTCCGAGAATCGCAGCCGTCACCATCAGCGCCGCACAAAGTCGCGCCAGGATCCGTATCGTCAGAGCTCGACGCATCACACTCTTCTCCCCATCCAATCGCCGGCCCCATTTTCTGATCGACCCGGTCCGATCACTCTCCGAGCGCCGTTAAACCCACAGAGTGAGCAATCCACAGGCGATGGCCGAGGGTCAACAAACCGAGGGGCTCCACGCCTGCCCGTCGCCAGAGCACATCCACGGCGCCGGACGCCAGGCGGAGCGCATACAGGCTCGCCAGATCCCCTTCACTCGACAGCGCGAGGACGCGGGGCTCCGCGGCTGCTCCCGGCGCGAGAAGGCTGTCGATCCAACGACCCGCCGGGCGCGCTGCCGTTTCCAGCCGCTCGCCGGTCCGGCTGTTGAAGAGGTGAATCTCTCCGCCGACCACGGCACAAAGCTCGTCTACAACGCCGATCGTGGCCAGCGGACCTCGACCCACCGCCAGATTCAACGTCGGCAGTTCTCCCTCGGGTGCGGAGATCGACAGCGTGATCTCGCCGGCGCTCTCCCGGGACCAGCGGGCGCCGCCCCGATCGGCCCAGACCAACACGCGACCCCGAGGATCGGCTCTGGAGTCCGGCGAGATGCGCTGAACCGTACCGGCGGCGCGGCTCCACCCCCACACCATTCCGTCGCCGCCGGGCCAGAAGACCCGGTCGTTCCACATCGCCATCCGGCTTCGGGGAGCCGGTGCGGACTCCGGTGGTGCTTCCACCGGCTTCGGGTCGAGGAGTTCGAAGGAGGGCGGGACGCCGGCGGCATAGAGCGTGGGTTTCCCGTCCTGACGGCTCCAACCCAACCAGCCGCCCGGGCCGGCGACCTGCGCCAGGGGGAATCCGCCGGGAAGCGCCGTGATCTCTCCCCGCATCGAGAGATCCATCACCACAAACCGCTGTTCCAGCGCCAGAACGGCCAACGCGCCCACCACCGCCACACGGTCCGGGAACCCGATGCCCGAAGCCGGCGCGCCCCCCAGCCCGAGCGGCGAGCGCCACGACACATCCCCTTCGAGCGTAGCGCAGGAGACGGCCGATCCCTCCCAGCGGTAGAGGCGCCCGTGGGCTGCCCAGGCAGCGTGTAGACGGTCTGTGGAAGGCAGTTCCCGCTCCACCGGGCGGTGCGCCGTGGGGTTCGAGGGATCCCAGGCGTCCGGGAACCGCCAGCCGACGGTGCTGCCCCGGGCGTCCCAGCGGCGGCCGGTGTGTTGCGGAAGGGCCGGAGCCACCAGCGCCGCGCAGGCGGGGTCGGGGCAGCGATCGGGTCCGGGCGCCAGCCACCGGCCGCACCGGGAGCAGGCGAAGAGCAGGCTGCCGCAACCCGCGCACCAGGCCTCCCCGCGATCCAGAATCGCGAGCGGACGGGGCTGCGCCAGGCAGGACGGACAGAGGGGGTGCGTCTCCAGCCCGCAGCCGGGACAAAATCGACCGCCCTCCCGCAGGCCCGCGCCGCATGTGGGACAGGTTCCGATCACTCAAACTCTCCCAGCGAGTAGTGCACCACCACCGCCGGCACGAGCACCCGACACTGCCGCCGGAAACCGGGCGCCTGAAGCCGCGCCACCGTATCCGCCTCGTGGAGGTGGGCGGTCCGCCGTGAGCCCACCGATCGGTGCTGTGCGGGGTCGACGACATCGCCGACCGATGGCACAATCAGCTCCAACTCCCACGCCCGGCTCAGCCACTCCAACAATTCCGTGCGATCGGCATCCGAAAGCGTGGCGCTCAGGCCGGAAGAGCCTCCGAGCAACGGCGCTGCGCCGGTCAACGCTTCGATCAAGCCCGGTTCATCCTGCGCTTGCGCGAGGCGGGTCAGCGGGCCGAGGTAATCCTGCGAGAGCCCACCCCTCTGGAGTCGTCCGATCCATGCCGGCACGGCAGGACCACCCGGAGAGCCGGCGGTCGGCCGCGACACCGGCGGCGGGTCGGGCGTAGCGGTGAGAACAGAGGGGTCGACGGCGCGTTCCGACAAGGCGGTACGGACCTGCGCCGGCAGCACGATCTCCCCTCCACGCCGCAGTCCGAGCCTCACGCGGACCGCGATCCGCCCGGGAGGAATTCCGCCCGCAGCAACGGCGCCGACGGCAACATGCTCCTCGCCCAACTGCTGGCCGGGAAGTGGCAGGATCCAGTTCCAGCCCCGAGGCTCCAGCGCCCGTTGCAGCGCCGTCCACAGCTCTTCCAACAGCACGGCCGCCAGCCGTTCGCCCGCAGATGAGGCGGCTATCTCGCCGGTCGTCCGAAATCGGCAGAGCAATTCGGCCGTTTGAGCAAACAGGGTTGGGTAGCCGATCAACCACTCCACCAGTCGATCGGGTGCTCCGAGCATCTCGTGGAGCCCCCGCGCCTCATGCAGCGCCTGTCGGATGGCAGCCTGTTCGGGCAATACGGAAAGAAGAAACTGCGCCCGCATTGAAGGGGAAGCGTCGGCCCAAACCGCCTCCAGATCTCCGCCGTCGGTCGTGCTCGTTGGATTCGGCTCAGTCGGCGGCGTCTGAACCACCGCCCGATCCAACGCCGCCATGGCGCGGGAGAGCTCCTCGCGCGCCCGCTCCAGTTCATCCCTCAACATGCTCACGCGCGGTTGCCCCGCTCTCGGCGATGGGATCGCCTGGACCCGCCGGGAGCCAAGAACTTCAGGGAATGCCTGGAAAAACGCGCATGGGAGGAGGTACCGCGGCCGGCGGCTCGGCCCGAGCCATGCTGGCGCTCGCCACCGCGGTGGACTCGTGTTCGGCGCACCAGGGACATTTCTCCAGAGTCGTCAATCGGGGAAGCTTGCGGGGTCGGACGTCCGGCTCATCAAGGGCGGCGAAGAGGCGGCCCCACGGAAACGACTTTCCGGGACAAAGCGTGTGATTGACATGGCGGTGCCCCACGATGTTCTCGGTCGAGATGCCGTAGTCGGCTCGAAGCTGCGTCACGAGCGCCTTGAGCGTCTCCATCTGCCGGGCCGTAGGAGCCGACTTTTGAAAGTTGCCGACCAGGCAAATCCCAATGCCGAACTCATTGTAGGCGTTCCGCTCCTCCTTGGGGGTGTTGGAGGGAAGGTGCCCCGCATGGGCGCCATGCTTCTGCGAAACCCAGCGCTCCCCCGGTGTGAGCTCCCCGTCGGGACTGCCCTTGCCGTTGCCGATGACGAAGTGGTACCCCAGTCCGTCCCACCCCTTCGACCGATGAGCGCGATCGAACGAGGCGGCGTTTCCACTCGGAGAGGCGGAGTGGTGAATCACGATGTAACGCCACTCACTTCCCCAGAATCCCGGCGCCGGATCTTGCCCTGCTGCAGGACGGGTGGAAAAGCCCGGCACTGCGACGGCAAGCACCAGCAGCGTCGCCGCGGAGAAGGGCCGACGAAACCGCAACAGTTCCAGGATGCGCGACAGGAGCGCTCGGCATCCGAACGGGACAACGTCTGCAGTGGAGCGGGCTGAAAGAGCTTTCGACATGGGATCTGTTTTCGGACAGGCCTCGAAGCACCCCACGGAGGCAGAAGGATGCGGCGAGGGAACTTTGACCGGCGTCGTCGAACGGCGTTGAGACAGTTGCGCCTCTGAACGCCGGAGTTCCTGCCGCATGACCGTCCCAACATTTCCAGTTCCGCGCCGTTTCGCCGTCCGACGCGCGCTCGCGGCGGGGGCGCTGCTCGCCGGTTCGCTGGGCTGGTCCGCCACCGCCGCACAATCCCAGCCGGAACTGCTGCTTCGGATCCTCGATCCCGGCGCGCAGGGCGGTCTCGTTCCGGCGAACGTGTTCCTCACCGACACGCAGGGCACGCCGGCGCTGCCGCCGGGAGAACCGTTCTGGCGCACTCACTTTTCCTCTGCGGGAGAGACACGTCTCTCGCTGCCGCCGGGCGCCTATCGGTTTGCCGTGGATCGCGGACCCGAGTATGCCGTGGCGGAGGGCTCGGTGGTGCTCGCGGCGGGGCAGACCGCCACCGTGGAGACGCGGCTGCGCCGGATCGCGAATCTGCGGAGTCTCGGCTGGCGCAGCGGCGACACCCATGTGCATCGCCCGCCGAAGGATCTGGAACGGCTGGCCGCGGCGGGCGACATGGATGTGCTCCACGCCATCACCTGGTGGAATCGCACGAATGCCTGGGCGGGGGGCCTGCCCCCGACACCCCTGATTGAGACCGCCGATGGCCGACGCATCGCTCTCATGGGCGGCGAGGACGAGCGGGAGGGAGGGGCGCTCCTCTTCTTCGGGCTGCCGTCGCCACTGCCCATCCAGCGGGCGGAGCGGGATTATCCGCCTGCCGGCGACTACCTCACCGCTGCCCGGAAGCAGCCGGGGGTGTGGATCGACATCGAGAAGCCGTTCTGGTGGGATGCCCCGGTGTGGCTCTCGCAGGGCGTCGACACGGTGGGGTTGGCCCACAACCACATGCACCGGGACGGCGTGTTGGGCAACGAGGCATGGGGTCGGGCCCGCGACGCCGTTCGCTATCCGGGCGCGTTGGGGAACGGACACTACACTCAGGGGCTGTACTATCGGATCCTGGAGGCGGGTCTCCGCGTGCCGCCGAGCGCCGGAAGCGCCTCGGGCGTGCTGCCGAACCCGGTGGGCTACAACCGGGTCTACGCTCACGTGCCCGAACCCTGGAGTTACGAGGGCTGGAGCCGCGCCGTGCGGGAGGGTCGGAGCTTCGTCACGAACGGGCCGCTCCTGCTCACCACGGTGAGCGGGCAAGACCCCGGCGCCGTCTTCCGTTTGGGATCGGACGGCGGCTCGCTCAAGCCGGAGGTTCGGCTCTGGTCTCGCGAGGCCGTCGGCGACGTGGAGGTGGTGCACAACGGCCGGGTGGTCTCGCAAACCCGGGTTGCGCCCGATGGGAAGCGCGTGAGTCTTCCGCGTATCTCGATCACCGAGCCGGGCTGGCTGCTGGTGCGGGTGATCAATCCCGTCGACACCACCTTCCGCTTTGCCTCCTCGGCGCCGTTCTACGTGGAGGTCGCGGGACGACCCCCACGGGTGAACCGGGCCGCCTGCCGGACCTTCATGGAGTGGATCCGAGAACGCGCGGGCCGCCTCAAGACGACCGATGCCGCGCAAATCGCGCACGTGCGGGGACGTCTGGATGCGGCCGAAGCGTTCTGGAAGCGGCGTGAAGCGGCGGGCACGGTCGAAGAGGCGACGCCCTGACCCGGCAAGGGTCGCTGAAATCCCTCTGGCTGGGGAAAGGGTTTGAAGATGAGTTCCAAGTCGAGCGCCGGCGCGCTGGATCGCCGATCCTTTCTGGCGGGCTCGCTTGCGGGGGCGGCGATGCCCTTCTCCGCGGCCCGGGCGGCGGATCCGGCCTTCGCCAACGGCGTGAAGATCGGTGAGGTGACTCCCACATCCGCACTGGTTTGGACCCGACGGACGGCGGGCCCTCGAAATGAGACCGGCGAGGAGTTCAAGGGGACGATCCAGGGAAACAACGTGCGTCCCGAGCCCCCGAACCCCGACATGCTCAGAGGCGCCTGCCTGGGGGCGAAGGGCCGGGTCCGAATCCGGTACGGAGATTCGGCCGAGTTGAACGGCGCGACGCCGGGTGACTGGAAGGCGGTCGGTCCGGAGCGGGACTCGACGGCGCAATTCCGGCTGGAGGGACTCAAGCCATCGACTCGCACCTACTTCCGGGTGGAGAGCGAGTCCGGAGGCTCCATTAGCGGTCAGTTTCGCACCGCGCCCGACCCGGACGCTTCGGAGAACATCCGCCTCTGCGTTCTCACCTGCCAGATGTACGCGGATCTCGACGATCCGGCGGGCTTCCATATCTATCCGGCGATCTCCCAGCTCGATCCTCGCTGCGTGGTCTTCACCGGCGACAATGTCTACTACGACAATGAAGAGCCTCGCGCGGTGACGGCCCGCATCGCCCGCTATCACTGGGAGCGAATGTACAGCCTCCCTCGCCACGTCGAGATGCTGCGCGGCGTGGCCACCTGCTGGGAGAAAGACGACCACGATGTCCTCCGCGATGACTGCGGGCCCTCGACCGGGCCGATGGGACGCTTCACCTTCGCCGAGGGCCAGGAGATCTACCGGCAGCAGGTCCCGCTGGAGGGCTCCACCTACCGGACCTTTCGCTGGGGCCGCCATCTGCAAATCTGGCTGACCGACGGCCGCGACTTCCGCTCGCCCAACCGGATGGCGGATGGCCCCGAGAAGAGCATCTGGGGCCGGGAGCAGAAGGATTGGCTGATGCGGACGCTTCAGGAAAGCCCCGCCACCTGGAAGCTCCTCATCAGCCCCACGCCGCTGGTGGGCCCCGACCGGCCCAACAAGAACGACAACCACTCCAACATCGGCTTTGCTCATGAAGGGCGGGAGTTCCGTGCTTGGGCCGCGAAAACGCTGGGCAAACGCTTCTTCAACCTCTGCGGTGACCGTCACTGGCAGTACCACTCGGTGGATCCCGACACCGGCTTGAACGAATTCTCGGTGGGGCCCGCCAGCGACGAGCACGCCGCCGGCACTCCCGGAGAGGATCGGCGCTACCACCGCTTCCATCGAGTGAAGGGCGGCTTCCTCTCGGTGGATGCCGAACCGAACGCCATCCACTTCTGCCACCGCGACGTGCATGGCCGCGAGGTCTACGCCTGGAGCGAGCGCCTCTGACGCTGCGGCGCTGTCCGGAAAAATGCCCCGAATCTTGTTGAGCAGAAGTCGGCGCTCCCGCGATATGGCGTCGACAACTCCAATGACGGAGACCAACTTTCCTGGCCGTGCGGACGGCCGTGGCTCGGAGGATTCCCGTTGAATCTCTCGATTCGACCCTTTGAACGCACCGATTCCGACTACGAAACCGTGGTCTCGATCTGGAATGCCTGCGAGCCCGAGTACCCGGGGACCGTGGAAGAGGTGCGCGGCCGGGATGCTCTGCGACCGGAGAAAATCCGCTGGGCACGGTACATCGCCGAGTTGGACGGCCGGCCGGTGGCAGTCAGCGGCTACGGCAACTCGCTCTGGCACTACGATCCCCATCAATTCTACATCGAGATCTCGGTTCTTCCCGAGGAGCGTCGACGCGGAATTGGCAGTCGTGCTTATGACCACCTCCGCCGGGAGATGGAGCCTCTGGAGCCTTCCGAGCTGAAGACCTCGACCCGCGATGATCGGCCGGGCGACGGACGCTTTGTCCTGCAGCGGGGATTCGAGGAAACCATGCGAGAGTGGGAATCCCGGCTGAAGCTCTCGAACTTCGAACCATCCGCGTGGGACAGCGGCGAAGCCCGACTTCAGGCCGAGGGAATCGAGATCGATCATCTCCAGAGCCTGATGGAACGCTGCCCGGACTGGGATCGCCGCTTTCACGACTTGCTGATGGAGGTGCACCACGATGTGCCGTCCACCAGCCCGGCGACCGATGTTCCGTTCGACACCTGGCGTATCGACTACCTGAGTTCGCTGAGCCGCCGGCCGGAGGCCACTTTCATTGCGCTGCACGAAGGGCGCTTTGTCGCGATGAGCGAGCTGGGCAAGCCGCAAATGGGCGAGCATCTGGACACCGGCTTTACCGGAGTTCGACGCGCCTACCGTCGGAAGGGCCTCGCCCTGGCGCTGAAACTGCGAGCGCTGACATGGGCGAAGGAGAACGGCTACCCGGAGATTCGCACCTGGAACGCGCAAAGCAACGAAGGGATGCTCTCCATCAACGTGCGGCTCGGTTTTGAGAGGCAGCCGGCCTGGATCGAGTACGCACTGAGTTTGACCGGGAAACAGTAGGCCCCGAGGGCAGGGCGCCGATGCGTGCGGCTCAAAATCATTGGGTCGCCCACAAAGGCGCCATGAACCTGACCGTTTCTTCACGACTGACTTCCCCTGGCCGTGCGGACGGCCGCGGTTCGGAGGATTCCCGTTGAATCTCTCGATTCGACCCTTTGAAGGCGCCGATTCCGACTACGAAACAGTGGTCGGAATCGGAAATGCCTGCGAGCCCGAGTACCCGGGGACCGTGGAAGAGGTGCGCGGCCGGGATGCTCGGCGACCGGAGAAAATCCGCTGGGCACGGTACATCGCCGAGTTCGACGGACGGCCGGTGGCGGTCAGCGGCTACGGCAACTCACTCTGGCACTACGACTCCCATCGATTCGACATCGAGATTTCAGTGCTCCCCGAGGAGCGCCGGCGCGGGATCGGCGGTCGGCTCTTCGACCACCTCCTCCGGGAGCTGGAGCCGCTGGAGCCGGCCGTGCTGAAGGCATGGACTCGCGACGACCGGTCGGACGACGGGCGCTTCGTGCTAAAGCGCGGCTTCGAAGAGGTGGGGCGGGATTGGGAGTCCCGGGGGAAGCTGTCGAACTTCGATCCCCGCGCGTGGGACAGCGGCGAAGCCCGACTTCGGACCGACGGGATCGAGATCGTCGATCTCCGGAGCTTGATGGATCGCTTCTCGGACTGGGATCGGCGCCTCCACGACTTGCAGATGGAAGTGCACCACGACATCCCCTCCATCAGTCCCGCGACCGATGTTCCGTTCGACACCTGGCGCAGCGACTTCCTGGATTCGCCGAGCCGCCGACCGGAGGCCACCTTCATCGCCCTCCACGGGGATCGCTTTGTCGCGGTGAGCGAACTCTGCAAGCCGCAGGTGGGAGAGCATCTGGACACCAGCATTACCGGAGTTCGGCGCGCCTACCGGCGGAAGGGTCTCGCCCTGGCGCTGAAACTGCGAGCGTTGACCTGGGCGAAGGAGCAGGGCTACCCGGAGATTCGCACCTGGAACTCACAGCGCAACGAGGGCATGCTCTCCATCAACGTGCGGCTCGGTTTTGAGAAGCAGCCGGCATGGATCGAGTACGCTTTGAGTTTGACCGGGAAACAGTGGGCCCCGGGGCGGGATGCCGATGCGGGCGGCTCAAAATTGTTGGGTCGCCCGCAAATTAGCAACGAACCTTAACCGTTTCTTCACGATTGAACCGTCTGGGGAGACGTAAGCCGCGATAGGTCGGGACCGGTACAGCGCCGGAGCCGGGGTCGCGGACAGCCCGGGAGGGTGCAATGGTGTTCGAAGCGTCCCCGAAGATGATCTTCATCGCAGCCGCGGGCATTCTTGCCACGGGAGGCGCGATCGCCAGTGATCTCTGGTTCAAGGACCGCGATGAAGTAGCGCCCGCCACCTCAATCCGGCTCTCGGCTGCGCGGTTGGAAGAGTTGAGGAACTCCGGTCTCGAACCCCTCTCCCCGATGCCGAGAGTCCGCGCATCGCTCCCGCTGCCGATTGTGCGGGCCGCACCCCCCGAGACCCGGATCGAGCCCGTGAAGCCGACGCCTGTTCCCACGCTCCCACCGGTCACCCGTGCAGAGCGACGAGAAGCCCGACGCGAAGAGCGGAACGCGGCGCGGAGTGAGGATGCCGTCGCGTCCATCGCGCTGGTTGGCGTAACCGATCAGGACGGCGTTGCTTCCGCATGGTTGGTTCGCCTTGGCAGCTCCGATCGGGAATTGGTTCAAAAGGGCGGCTCGGTTTTCGGCTTCCGGTTGAAGGAAGTCGGCGAAGAAGATGTGGTGCTCACGCGAGGCGATCAGGAATATCGGATCGCGCTGGGCGACAAGCAGATTGCAGCGGCGTTCTCGGGCAGCAGCTCCGGCGGCGGTGAAGACGGCGGGGACTTCGGCATGGGCGGCCCGGGTGGCTTTGGCGGCCGGGGCGGCTTTGGTCAGGGCGGCGCCGGCGGCCGCGGCGGCTTCGGTCAGGGTGGCCGGGGCGGCGGAGGCTTTAGCGGCCGTGGCGGCGGCGGCTTCGGCGGCCGGGGCGGCGGTGGGTTC
>SXGS01175963.1_pt1 | contig 20868 bp, 13 predicted proteins | sample 3174681 | NCBI WGS metagenome assembly SXGS01 (sample SAMN11356861, study PRJNA531348) | freshwater metagenome | isolation source: freshwater sample F1-80 | place: China: Fuxian Lake, Yuxi | collected 2017-12-25 | reverse complement strand
TGACGACCGCCCATGCTCTGGCCGTTCAATCCTCTCGCAGGTAAGACCATCAACCGGAGAGCCGGATGCGGGAAACCCGCCCGTCCGGTTCGGAGGGAGGGGCGACTGAACTCAATCAGTCGTTCCTACCCCTATCGTTGGCGGTGGCAATCCGCGACGGAACGGTAACAGCAGCATGATTGGCAGTCGCTCGACCTTTGGGTCGCGGAACTCCGGCCGGCCGATGGTCATGCCGTCGTGGCCGGCGTCCGGCTGGGCATCATAGGTGCGAAACAGAAAATCCCACCACGACAGGCAGAAGCCGTAGTTGCTGTTCGTCTCGTGATTCTCGATCGAATGATGCACGCGGTGCATGTCCGGAGTGACCAGGATCAACCGCAGCACTCGGTCGAGCCACAGCGGCAGGCGGGCGTTGCTGTGATTGAACAACGCGGTCGCGTTCAACAGGATCTCGAAGATCATCACGGCCAACGCAGGTGTTCCGAGCAGCGCGATGACGGTCGCTTTCCACGCGAACGACAGCAATGACTCGACCGTGTGAAAGCGAATGCCGGTCGTCGCATCGAAATCGAGATCGACGTGATGCACCAAATGCAGCCGCCACAGCCAGTGGATTCGGTGAAACGCCCAATGCTGTCCGTAGATCGCCAAGTCGAAAAGCACGACCGATGACGTGACTTCGAGCCACGCCGGTGACTCGACGAAATGGAACAAACCCCAACCGCGAACTTGGACGGCGATTGCCAGTCCGACAGCACCGGCTGGCATCAGCAGTCGCCATGCGATGTGGTTCAATAGCCCCAGACTCAAATTGCTGAACCAGCGCAGCGGGCGGCTTTGAGTCAGTGGTCGCCGTGGTACGAGAAACTCCCACACCGCCATCACGAGCAGTGTTCCGAAAAAACACCCGAAGCGAATCGCAGCTTCTTGAGACGGCGTCGGCATGGCGTCAATTCGTCGGAGCGCGGAATGGACGGCGACAGGTATCGAGCGGATCTTTGACCGGATCGTAGGCGGCGGCAGGCACCTTCGGCAGCGGCGGAGAACTCTTCACACACGCGATGGCCAAGACGATCCCCAGCAGCGTGGCGGCGATGAGTGTGCTTGCTCCCTGTCTTTCCGATTCCCGGCGACCGCACCACGCTGCCATCGAGACATCGCTGGCTAAAAAGCTGAAGAGCACCAAACTTTGTGCCGGAGCGGTACCGAATAATCCAAACAGCCCCGGCGGACATTCGAGGACTTTGGTCGCCACAAGCTCAAAGTGAAACGACGCGACACCGAACCCGGCCCAGGCCAATGGCACGCTCAGCAAACAGATCAAGCCGGGACGTGATGGTTCCAGATACCGGCCGAGTGCCAGTACGGCGAGTACCGCCATGACGAATGAGCGTTGATAAAAACACAGCGGGCAGGCTTTCAATCCAAGCCCCATGCTCAAGAACACGCTGCCGGCGGTGCCGACGACGGCCAACGGAATTGCGGATGACCAGAAAAGCATGGCGCGTTTTGTGGATGAGCTCCCGATGCTGTGCTCCGATGAAGTTGAGTCCGTCATCGCGTGTCATTCCTTGGGTGATTGGCAGGACGATCAATTCACAGGGACGTGCTGCCAAGCGTTGAAGAGATAGCCCTTGGCATTCCAGCGAACGGTCTCCGGCTGAACTTCGTCGCGTGAGTCGGTTGCGCGGACGATCAGCTCTTTCGTGGCTGAGGTGGCGACGATTTCGGCGGACCAAAGTTGCCAGCAGAACTCGGAAGCGGGCGAGGTCAGCTTGGCGTCCGTCCACGATCGGCCGCTGTCGCCGGAGACCTCGACCTTGCGGATGGAAACTCCCGGCACGCCCGGAGGCAGTGCGTAGCCGACGACTTCGACTCGGCCAGCCTTCAGAGCGGTTCCAGTCGTCGGCGTGCAGATCGCTGAGTTGAGCGGCATCCGGTAGATCGGTCCGCTCTCGGCGACCTCTAGCAGAGTCCCCTCATCGACCAGCTTGTAGACATCGGCCACGAAATGATTCGGCGAAGGGCGATCGCTGACGACGATCTTGCTCAACCACTTCACGCTACGAGCACCGATGTAGCCGGGCACCAGCGATCGCACCGGGAAACCGTGATCGGCCGTCAGCGGTTTGTCATTCATCGTCGTCGCGAGAATTGCTCCCGGATTGCTCTCGCGGTCGAGCAACGCCTTCTCAAGCGGGATCGAGCCGCCGAATGAAAACGACTTGCCACCATCCTCGACCGTGTCGAGTCCCTCGAACCAAACGTGCTTGGCCGTTTCGCGCAGGCCGGCTTTCTTCAGCAAGTCGGACAGCCGCGCCCCGCTCCATTTGGCGTTGCCGATCGCTCCTTCACGCCACTGAACCCCTTTGACCGGCTTGATGCGACTGTGTTCGGAGCGACGATTGCCGGCGCAAGTCAGCGTGGCCGTGACCGCGTGCTGCTCGAAGCGGACGAGTTCCGCCATCGACAACGTCAGCGGATGCTCGACCAAACCTTCGACCGACAGACGGAACGAGTCGGCGTTGATCTCCGGCGTGTTGCCGTGACTGCGAATGAAGAACGACTCGACCGGCGTGACCCACGATCGCACGAGGTCCGGCAACGGCGGTTCGGCATTCATCGGGGCTTTTGAGTGGACCAGCAAACGGCTCGCGTCCGCCGCCAACGATGACCCGCAACGTGCGGAGACCGAGATCAAACCGATCGCTCCGACAGACAACTGTCGCAAAAAATGTCGTCGGTCGATGGGAGAGGAAAGCGAAGTTGGAATCACTGCGGTACGACTCCTGATGCGAGACGCGAAGATCCAAATCGGGGAGGGATCGTACCGAGCGTGCTCGTCACGGCCAATCGGACCGCTTGGACTCGTCGAACTGACTCGCTACTTTCCGTTGACTCATTCGATTCTCACGCGGACGCCTTTTGGAGCTTGCTGATGTCTCAAATTTCTCCGGCCTTGCTGCTGAACCCCGAAGACAATATCGCCTACGTTCGCCGCACGATCCCGGCCGGATTGGCGGTTCGCGTCGGCAACTATGACATCACGGCGAAAGAGGTCGTGGAACTCGGCCACAAGATCGCACTGAAACCGATCGCGCCGAAAGAGCCCGTCCGGCGATACGGCTGCGTGATCGGCTACGCGACCGAACGTATTGAACCGGGCGAGTGGGTCCATCGGCACAACATGGAGCCGGGCGAACTGCAACTCGATCATTCGATCGGCACCGACATTCCGGCCGATCCGACGCCGATTCTCGGCCGCACGTTTCAAGGTTATCGCCGGCTCGATGGCCGAGCGGCCACTCGGAATTACATCGGCATCGTTAGCACCGTGAATTGCTCGGCCGCGACCTCGAAGATGATCGCCGAGCGGTTCAACAAGGACTTGCTGCGTGATTTTCCGAACATCGACGGCGTCGTGCCCCTGGTTCACAAGGGAGGCTGCGCGTTCGACTACGATGGCGACGAGCACCGTTTGATGGCTCGAACGCTGGCCGGCTTCTGCAAACACCCCAACATCGGCGCGTACCTGATTGTGGGGCTCGGCTGCGAGACGTCGCAGGGGGCGTACCTGCAAGACAAATACGGTCTGACTCAATTGCGAATCCCAGGCGAGCCGGAGCCGCCTCGACCGCTGGTGCTCAACATGCAAGAGCAGGGGGGGATCGCCAAGACCGTGCGCTACGCGACCGACCTCCTGAAGGACATGCTTCCGCAGGTGAATCAGGTTCGCCGCGAGCCGATCCCGGTTTCGGAAATCATCCTTGGCACGAACTGCGGTGGTAGCGACGGAAGCAGCGGAGTCACCTGCAACCCGGCTCTCGGCATCGCCAGCGACATGCTGGTCGCTCACGGCGGGACGACGATCCTGGCCGAGACGCCGGAAATCTACGGTGGCGAACATCTGCTACTTCGACGTGCTCGCACTCCGGAAGTCGGGCAGAAACTGCTGAAGCAAATCCACTGGTGGGAGGAATACGTCGCCAAGTTTGGCGGAGCGATCGACAACAATCCCTCGGTCGGAAACAAAAAAGGAGGGCTCACCACCATCTACGAGAAGTCGCTCGGAGCAATCGCGAAGGCCGGCCACACGGCTCTCAACGCCGTCTATGATTTTGCCGAGCCAGTCACGGCCAAAGGCTTCGTGTTCATGGACACTCCGGGCTTCGACCCGATTTCGGTGACGGGATTAGTCGCCGGGGGAGCCAATGTCGTCGTCTTCACAACCGGCCGTGGAAGCTGCTTCGGCTGCAAGCCGGCTCCGAGCATCAAGGTCGCCTCGAACACTCCGATGTACGACCGCATGATCGACGACATGGACATCAACGCCGGCGGAATCCTGGAAGGCGGGTCGGTTGAGCAAGTTGGGCAAGAGATCTTCGAGAAGATCATCTCCGTCGCCAGCGGCGAGAAGACCAAGAGCGAAGCTCAAGGGATTGGCGACGATGAGTTTGCGCCGTGGATCATCGGTCCGGTTCTGTAGCTGCTAGGCGAGCGGAGGGTGTTAACCCTCCGAGTTTTGCGTCGAAGTACGAGGACTCGGAGGGTTAACACCCTCCGCTCGCCAACGGTGCTGAAAACTCGTCGAGACTTTCGTGACCCTAAAAACCGGCACGATTGGAATAACCGCTACAGTTTGCCAAGTCGGCACGACGATAAGAACCGCAGGTCTCCCTGCCGCGCGCCCGTTGGGTGGCGCGGAGGGTGTCAACAAACTCCGAAGACGAGCAGTCCAAGGAAGTTCTGATGCGGTTCAAGCACTGGTTCACCACGATTTTCGGCACCTCGCTCATTGCGGCGAGTACTCTCACAGCTCAGGCTCAACCGCCGATGGGGATGGCCCCCGGCATGGCCTACGACGGCTATGGAGGCGCGCCGATGATGCCCGGCTCCGGTCCACCGCCAGGCTACTCGCCTTGGCCGGAGACCTCGCCGTACCAAAACTCCTTCAGCCAACAGACGTTTAACAACGGCTTGTGGTCGGAGTCCGAGAACAATCGCTCTCGTCGGTATCTTCTGAACATCGAGTATTTGACGGGACAGTCACGGACCTCAAATTCCATCGTGGGCAACACGGACGCTCAGAATTATCCGCAGACGATTCAGTCGCAAATTGGAACCCAACAGCAAGGCGGTGGTGGTGGCGGTGGTGGACAGCAGGGACAACAAGGTGGCATCCTTGGACCGTTCTTGGACAGTGAAGCGAATTCACGAGTCGGATTTCCGTTGTTCGGTAGGTTCGACTTCGGCAACCCCGAACGCAAAATGACCAACCATGGAGCGCGAGCGATCTGGGGATACGACAATGCTGACGACAGTGGAGTCCGGTTGGGATTTCTCACCAATCAAGGCAGCTTCAACTACAACGCGCGCGATGGATTGCCGGCGGGTCGCGACTCTCAGCGTGACTACGCTCTGTTTCTGATCGAGCAATTACACATCATCAATGAACTGAACGCGCAGGGAAACACGGCCGCTGCGGCACAGCTTCAATCGGAATTGACTCAACTCACGGCCCAACAGCCGACCACGGTGGGACGCTTCAACGATATCAACGACGTCTTGGCGAACAACATCGACAACCTGGGAGGTTTGCCCCTGGATGACGGGACGATTCGGAAATTTCCAGATGGGACGACGCTGGGAGGCGTGACTGTTCCGTACGATTTGGAGTTTCAGATGAAGCTCCGGTCAGAGTTGTACGGCGGAAACGCCGAATGGGTCTTGTCACCTGTCTTGAATTGGGGATCGCTGCGTGTTCGACCGACGGTTGGAGTGCGATATTTCTACTTGAAAGAGGGCTTCCGATTCTTTGGGCAAGACAGCGGTCTCGCTTACACAAATACTCAACAACAAGGTGGTGGTGGCGGTGGCGGTGCCAATCAGACTCTGAGTCCGGACATCAAGATTCACGCGACACCTGACGGTATTGACGACGACTCCGATGGAATCGTGGATAACGCTGGCGGCGAAGCATCGGGCGGGCAACAACAAGGTGGCGGAAATCAGCAACAGAATCAGCAGAATTTCTTCTCTTTCCACGACCACTTCCGTTACCCGATCACCTCGTACCTGAATAGCGACGCCGATCAGCACTTGGGTGGCGGTGAGATCGGGTTGACCTACGATTTTGGCGGCGAGTCGCTTCTGCTGACCGGTACCACGAAATTCGGCCTGCTGGCAAACTACAAGAGGCTGAATTTGAGTGGCGATAACATCGCGATGCACACTCGCGAGGCCAACCTGTTGCTAGCCTCCACAGAGGATGCGACCCCGAACTCGTTTACGGACTCCAAGGTGACGGCCCACGTTTCGCCGATGTTGGAGCAGACGATCAACGCCGAAGCTCCGTTGTTCCAGTACGTACCGGTTCTACGACGGTTCGGAGTCTTCGAGAAAGCTCGATTTCGAGCGGGCTATTCGATCCTGATGATCGGTGGAGTGGCGGACACAACAGGCAGCGTCTTATGGCAGGGGCTTCCCGCAGACGGGCTGTTTCCGACGATCCGCGAGAAGCGAAACACTTATGTGACGAACAACCTCAGCTTCGGTGTGAGCTGGCAGTACTGAGTCACTGGGTGATTTGCCAGGACCTAGCGTTTGACTGTCACGGCATGGTCGAGCAGTAGTGAGAAGACCGTGTCACGAGCGTCCTGGACTGCGTCTGTGACCGAACCACCCTGCTGAATTGCCTCGACGCCATTTGCCAGTGCGGCCGTGCTGCGGCGTACAAGTTGAATCATGTCCGACGAACATTTCAGTTCGCCGGAACAGAGCAAACCCAGCAGATCTTCGAAATCACACGCGAATGCCTCCAGATCGGGCGAGTCGGCTGAGCGGAGCGTGCCGCGAATCGCAGTGACTCCGCGATGCATTTGTGCCAAAACCTTTTCGCCAATGTCCGCTTGTTTGAGCGCGGTCAATGCGACATTCAGAAACGCGAGCTGCCCATTGACCTTGGCAAGTAGCTTGTTTCGGCCTGAGCAGAATTGTGAATTCATGACGGTCTCCGTTTCCTGAGTGAGTCCAGCACCGGTCTGAGTCATCCGGTTTGCTCGACTAACGTAGGTTGCATGCCCGCACCGTCAAAAATCGGAACGGCAAATTGCCTGGAGTCGCTCATGACAACCGCCTGTTGCAGCAGGCATTCTCAAGAAGCCTGCGTTGCAGGGATGTTGCGAAATCGATGCGTGTCCCCGCCGAGGTCATGTGAAATCCTCGCGAAATCACCGAAAAGTAACCGCGCGGTGAGAATTGGCAACGGCGCAATCTTGTGGCGATTCCGCAGCGTTGAGCAGGAGCGACGTTCAATTCACGTCAGACGTTGGTCACTCAAGAGACACAAGCCTATTGGCGGATAACCACCTCGGCCCCAGTTTCAAGCAGATCGAAAACTTCGCTGACATCCGCATTGAACAGCCGGATGCAGCCCCGCGACTCGGCCTTGCCAATCGAATCTGGCTCGATGGTTCCGTGAATACCGTAGCTGTCGCCCAGGTCGATCCAGTGAGTTCCCAGGGGGTTCTTGGGATCGCTGCCAGAAAAGACTTTGCCATCGGGGTCGGTGTACTGCGGGTTGGCGACTTTGTTGAGCACCTTGAATTTACCGGTGGGAGTCGCACTGTTCTTGCCGATGCAGCACGGATAGCTGCGCACATATTGACCGCCGAGGTGCAGTGTCAGTTCAAAGTCAGTGAGCGTGACGACGGCTCCGAAGGGGCCGTCGATGACTTTCAGTTTTTGCCCTTCGCGCAGGCGTTTGGGATCGATGCGATTGAGCCGCACGAGATACGGCCACGGGACGTGATGCTTGGTCGCGATTTTGCGAAGTTGGTCCCCGGCCTGCACAACATACGGTTCTTGAATGTGCGGTTGCGGCGAGAAATAGATCGCCTTGGCCGTGAGATCGATTCGCTCTTGCACTTGCGATCTCAAATCCGGCTGTTGCCAATACAGCTTGGACAGGGCCTTGTGAGCCTCGACGACTTGGCCTGCTTTGATCTGGCGGTCGATTCCAGCGAAGTCGAATGTCGACTCCTGCTCCTTCGAGCGTTCGGCGACACGGACGGGAGGCTCGGCGTTGGATTCGGTTTCGGAAGCGGGAAGTTCGGTGATCGATTCGGTCTTCTTCGGCGCGGCGACCGGCTGTTCTTCGGCGATGAGTCGCAACCGGTTGGAGGTGTGACCGGAAGACTTTTGGAGCACAGCCGATTGGACGCCAATCGAATCGGCAGCGGACTCCTCGTCCAACGGTGTGTCCCACTTTGAGCGACGGACTGTTGTCGGCGCGGAGCCGTTCGGATCGAGGGACTCGTCCGACATCAACGATTCGCTTCGATTCGTGTTTCTCTCGCGAGTGACTCCACTGCCGTCAGGTGACTCGGAGTCATCGGCTTCAAACTCTGGCGGTTGATCCAGACCGCCCGAAGTCGAAACGGCATCGACAATGACCCCAGTGGGAGTCCCGCCGAACTCCACGGGAATCCAACCGCTGCGATACGCGGAGAACCCGACGGAGCCCAGCATCACAACGATCGCAGCCAAGAACGGAGAATTCCAGCGGGGCATGATTGGTCCTGAGATCAGAGGCTTTAGAGGCGAGGGGCGGGAATCTATCAATGCTCCCGAGAATCAACCAAGAGGATTCTCGACTGGGTAAGCCCGGTGATTTAGGCAGAGGTCGATCTTTGCGAAATGTTCGACCTGGAAAAATGGCGAAGAGTTTCCGTCTCAGGAGCAGTTCGGTCGCGGAGAGTGCTGCGACCTTGCCGTTTGTATTGGATCAAACGGTCCCGAAAGGCTGATGAAGAATGATGATCGTCTTGGATTTTCGATTTTTGATTTTTGATTTTCGATTGAACATTTCGGACTGCGGTTCAATCGAAAATCAAAAATCGACAATCGAAAATTTCTCTCACACATTCTCCCAAGGATGGGGCTATGCGATTTCTATCGTGGTTGGAAGCGGTTCGCGGACGTTTCACGGAACGAGAGACGGCCACTCGACGTCGTGCGACCAAGTTGCCGGTCGCCGGGCAGCTTGAACAACTGGAGTCCAAATCGCTGCTGTCCGTGTCAGCGTTGTTTGTGAATGGCGAGCTCAACATTTTCTCCGACTCGAGCGATGACATCACAGTTGGCTCCGCCAATTCGGGCGCTGGAACGACCGTGCAAGTGCTGGCAAATGGCACCGCGGTTTCATCCGTCGAAAGCGTGTTGACCAGTTCGGTCACTTCGTTCGTGATTCAGGGAGGCGACCTGGCGAACACGATTGACCTGAGCACGGTAAGCAGCGCGAACTATCCAAACTTGGCCGCGATCAACGTCGATGGCGGTCACGGCAGCGACACGATTCTCGGCAGCGACGGCATCGTCGAGACGTTGTTGGGCAATCACGGCGACGATGTCATCACTGGTCTCGACGGTGCTTCGTCGATCAACGGCAACGACGGCAACGACACGATTGTCGGCGGCGGTGAGAATGACACGATCAACGGCGAGGACGGCGACGACAGCATCGACGGTGGTGACGGCGACGACATCATCATCGGCCACGACGGAAACGACACAGTCGATGCCGGTGTGGGCAACGATGACGTGACTGGCGGCGACGGCGACGACTTGATTGTCGGCGGCGCGGGTCTCGACACACTCAATGGCATGATGGGGGCAGACTCGATCGACGGTGGCGACGACAACGACTCGGTGCTGGGCGGCGCGGGAGCCGACTCGTTGAGCGGTGGGCTCGGCGACGATTCACTGTTTGGCAACGATGGCACAGACACGCTGCTGGGGGGCGATGACAACGATTCGCTGGACGGTGGCAACGACGCCGACACGATTCAAGGCGAAGACGGCAATGACACCCTCAACGGCAGCGGTGGCAACGATTCCTTGCAAGGCAATGTTGGCGACGATTCGATCTTGGGCGGAGCTGGCAAGGATACGCTCGAAGGCAATCTCGGCTCAGACACATTGCGAGGTCAGTCGGGACATGACACGCTGTTCGGTGGCGACGGCTTCGACCTGCTCGATGGAGGTGCCGGCAACGACGTCCTCAACGCGGAAGAAGTGCCGACTCCTCCGGCTCCTCCGCCTCCGCTTCCGGCACGGTTATTCGCGGTGCCGACCAACAATCGCAATCAGATTGTCGAACTCGATCCGCAAACTGGATTCGAGCTGAATCGATTCGCCGCCCCGGAGGCGACGAGCACCAACGGTGATGGTTTGGCCTTCGATGGTAATTCGCTGTACTACCTCAACGGTTTCGGCACAAACACGCTGTATCAACTCGATCCCACCACGGGAGTGGTCCTCAGCAGCACGCTCATTCCGCGGCCGACGAATCAACGCTACGACGCGTTGGCCTTCCTCAACGGGTTGCTCTACATCCAGGATTCCGCGAACGATGACATCCTCGTCTTCGATCCGGCGCTTGGCGGCGTCAGCACGGTGCTGGACATTAACGGTGTGAATCCCAACACGAATCTCGTGGGTGGACTGGCCGGTGCTGCGAATCCCGATCGCTTGATTGCAACGGTCGCGAACGGGCGATCTGTCATCGAGATCAATCCGTTGTCAGGTCTGATCACAAACAGCTTCAGCGTGACGACGGCCTCGGCGGGGACCTATTCCGGCGTGGGCGTGCTGGATGGCAACATCTTCTTGGGCAGCTCGCGTGTTTCGACGGCCACCGCGCTGAGCATCACTTCGTCTCTGGATGTCTTCCATCGCGACGGCTCGCTGCTGCGGACAATCACGCTGCCCTACGGCGTGTCCTCGTTCGGAGCGGACGACATCGGGTCGATCGGCGTGCCGATTGGCGCGCCGGGACAATTCGACATCGTCATTGATTTGCCGGCCGGATTGAGTAGCAGTGACACTCAGGCATTCGACACCGCCGAGCTGAAGTGGGAGTCCATCATTCGTGGCGACTTGCCCGACGTGATCGTGGCGAATGTCGGCACGATCGACGATTTGGTGATCACGGTTCGCCTCACGGCGATTGATGGTCCCGGCGGCGTGTTGGGGCAGACGGGAATCGACGTGCAGCGAACGGGTTCGTTTTTGCCGGCGATGGCGTCGATCACAATCGACTCTGCCGATCTCGCCGCGATCGAAGCGGACGGCTCACTTTCGGATGTCATTTTGCATGAGATCGGACATGCCCTCGGCTTCGGCACGGTGTGGGATCAACAAGGCTTGATTGCCAGCGCGGGAACGAGCAATCCACGATTTCTCGGGGCGCAAGCCACCGCTGAGTACGATCGGATCTTCCGGTCCACGGAACCCAACGTCCCGGTGGAGAATGTTGGTGGAAGTGGCTCGGCGGACTTGCACTGGCGCGAAAGCAAATTCGGCAACGAGTTGATGTCGAGCGTGATTGGTACCGGCAGCAACCCGCTCAGCCGCGTGACCGTTGCCGCCTTGGCGGACATGGGCTATCAGGTGGATTTCAGCCAAGCGGACCCGTTCACGCCATCGGCCAGCGGACTCGGAATGACCTCGGCGTCCAGCACGTTGGGAGCCGTCAATTCGGTGACCGGGGTGAGTGCTCGGCCGCGCGGAACTTGGCAAATCGCGAGCACCCCGGCCCAACTCGTGCAGCCGCTGACGAGGGACGTCGCTCGTCTGTGGACCGTCGGATACATGGGATCCGCGGCGAATCACACCCAGCCTGGGGGATCGATGGCAGGCACCGGCGTGGCCGCCATCACGACGACTCCGGCTGCACGAGCAACGATCGCGTTCGACGAAGTTCCGGCATCCACTCCCGCGAACGGCCAGTCGATTCTGGGAGCGACGTTTGGATTTCAAGTTGCGGGCATCGACTCGACGGATGCCAATTTGAATTTCTCGATTGGTGCCGGGGTGGGTCTGAGTCAGTTTCTGACCGATCCGGTTCTTGAAGGAAACGCTTTGGGCGTGTTGACGGTGGATTTCACATCGCCGGCCACAACTCTGTCCTTTGGTGTCGCCCGCAACAGCGGTCCCAGCATTCCCGATGGTGTCGCAGTCACGTTGTTCGACAACAACTTGAACGTGATTGCGTCATCGACGGTCAGCCTGCAACAACTTCTGCTGTTTACCGAGGGGAATTTCAGCTACACGGGCACGGCGGCTGTTCGGCGAATGCAGTTGGATTTTACGTCGGCACCAACGTCGACCGGCGGAAATCGTTTTGCGATCGACAATCTGACCTTTGACCTCGCCACACCGGTCGCGGCGGTGAACGGCGACACGATGCTGGGAGGGGCGGGCGACGACACTCTGTTTGGCAGTGCCGGGGTCGATGTCCTCAATGGCGGTGTTGGGAACGATCAGCTTGACGGTGGCGACGGCGATGACAGTTTGGTGGGTGGGGCCGGCAACGATTCGATTCTGGGACAAGGTGGCAACGACACGCTGCGAAGCGGAGCGGGAAAAGACACCGTCCTGGGAGGCGATGGTGACGACTCGATCATTGCGGCGCTCGGTGACAGCGTCGATTCGTTCGGCGGCGGCGAAGGGAGCGACAGTTTCGAGTTCATCGGTAGCAATTCGGCGAACACGTTCAACGTCGGACAAGCGGCGGGACGGTTGACCGTCTCGATCGACACAACGACGCAGTCTCTCAGCAGCGACATCGAACTCGTGCAGGTCACGGCACGAGGAGGCACGGATCGCATCAACATCGCAGACCTCAGCGGAGTGGGCGCGACCGAACTTCGGCTGAATGCTGGCACCGGAAACGATCGCGTGCAGGCGGAGGCGGGAGCCAAACTCGGTGGCGTTCTGCTGCGAGTCTTCGGCGAAGCCGGCAACGATTTGCTGGTCGGCACGGACAGCGCCGAGTTGCTGAACGGCGGTGACGGCAACGACACGCTCATCGGCAACGACGGCACCGACACTCTCAATGGCGATGCCGGAGACGATTCGATCGACGGCGGTGCGGGCAGCGACGTGATCGACGGCGGTGACGGACTCTCGACCATCGACGGCGGTGACGGCGACGATAGCCTGACCGGTGGCATCCTCAACGATGTCATCAACGGCGGTGCGGGCAACGACACGCTCGCCGGGATCAATGGCAACGACGTGCTCAACGGCATGGAGGGCAACGATAGCTTGGCGGGCGGCTCCGGCGACGACAACCTGGACGGCGGGGCCGGAGATGACACGCTCGATGGCGGCACCGACAACGACACGATCAACGGGAACGATGGCAATGACTTGGTCAACGGATTCCACGGCGACGATCAGATTCTCGGCGGTCTCGGCGCGGACACGATCAGTGGCGGAGACGGCAACGATACGATTCTCGGCGAAGATGGCAACGACTTGATCAACGGCGGCGACGGCAACGATGTGATTCAAGGCAACGCCGGCAATGACACGCTTCTCGGCAGCGACGGCAATGACACGCTGCGAGGTGGAGCCGGCCAAGACATCCTTCTGGGCGGTGACGGCAACGACAACGTCGACGGTCAAGGTAGCTCCGATACAGTCGCTGGCAATCAAGGCGACGACACGGTGACGGGCGTTGCCGGGGAAATCAAAGAGACTTACCAGCTTGACACGGCCGTGCTGACCAAGCTGCTGTAACCGTCCCCGTTCCCGCGCGGACGGCGACAGCGAGAGAGCCTGAGCTTGAACAAAGCTCAGGCTCTTTTCGTTGGTGCTTTGGCCTCGCACTGTTGTCAGCTCGTCTACGCCCCTTTCAACAGCAACGGCACCCCGATCGAACTCACTCACCGGCCAGATGCGCGTCGTGCTCTACCCCACGCGGCCTCGAATGAGATGTTTTTGGCGAGCGGCAGGGCGGCAGCCCTCCGAGTGATTCCATCCGTTTTGACTCGGAGGGCTGACGCCCTGCCGCTCGCCGAATCTCTCATGAATCCCCGCGCGAGGTATAAACCATCAGAAGAACGATCGCCGCGAAAACTATCGCAGCAAGTTGGCGGTCTCTTCGAGGATTTGGTTGGTGATACTGAAAGCTCGCGCGTTGATCTGGAATCCGCGCTGAGCGGCGATGAGCTGCGTGAATTCGACACCGACGTCCACGTTGGAGCTTTCGAGGACTCCGCTCTGGATCGACCCGGCTCCGCCGGCTTGGGCCGTCGAGATGACTGCCGTCCCAGAACTGGGATTCGGCTTGAAGTAGTTATTGCCCAATCGCTCCAAGCCTTGGGGATTGGCAAAGGTCGCGACTGCGATTTGGGCCAGCGCCTCGGTTCGACCGTTGCTGAACTGTCCGATGATGACGCCGTCAGCCTGGACTTCTTCGTCGATGAGCGTCCCCTGAGTGAATCCGTCCTGGTCGGTCCCTGCCGCCGAATTGAACCCACCAAACTGCGTCAGCCCGTCAAAACCATCCGCCGATCCGAACGACAGTTGCACCGTCTGCTTTGAACCAAATCCCGCCACGGTGGAAATCTCGAAGGTGATGTAGCCATCACCGTTACTGCCTCGAACCGATTCGGTCGCTGTTCCGAACAGCGTCGTCCCTGAGTTGCCGACCGCATCTTGGATTTGAAAATCGAGCTCCCCTTGCCCCGAGGTATCAGAGGCCAAGATGAGATTGCCCGACGCATTGAGCGACGCCGATGCGGATTGAAAACCATCGTTGATCGCCTGGACCAAATCACCGACGGTCTTCCCGAATGGCTCGAAAATGATGGGCGTAATCGATTGTCCGTCTCGTTCCTTTCCAGTCAGCGTCAACCGGTCAGTCACCAAGTACGGCCCGGAGGTGTGCTGATCGAGTTGATCCAGTGGCGTCAGCAGGGTCGCAGCAACATTTCCCGCTGTGAGTGCTTGATTCAGCGCCAGCGACTGAGCAGTGGCAGTCCCATCGACCCCTGCGAAGGAACCATTTTCATTGAATCGCAATCCAGAGACGGAGTTGTCTTCCCGGAACATGTTGATGGATCCTTCGCCGCCATCCAGCGACGCGGTCAGTGTCCAAGTGCTGAAGGACTCTTTGCGGAAGGTGAAGGTGACGTTGTGAGCCGTGAACTGTCCGTCGAAGATTTCCATGACTGTGGTGGCCGTGCGACCATCGCGGCCCTCAACCGTCCGCTGAAAGCTGGTGAATTCCGTGACTCCGGAAGAAGACTGGACATCGGCCAGGTCGCTGGTGAGCGTCAGCGACAACTGCGAAGGACCGGGCTTGTTGTTGGCCAACTGAATGCGTCCATCGTTGGACATGGACGCGGTCGCTCCCAATCCGGGTGTGGCTGACAGGAACGCGGTGTTGATCGCGGTCAAGAGTGCGCCCACCGTGTCCGACGGCATTCCGGTCGCGACAAACGCTGCGTCCACTGGCGAACCATCCTTGCGAGCACCCTGGATCAAAATCCGATCACCCACCGAGTAGGGCGAAAGGGATTGATCGAGATCACTGAGCAACGTGTCCGCAGTGGCTGCAACACCGTCGGCCGTCAGCGGCCGTTCCAAAGTCAGCACCGCAGCCAATGGCAATTCGGCGCGAGCATCCAGGTTGCCTCGAAAACTGATGTGCTCGGTGGCTTTGCCCGGAATCGTCAAGCCGTGACGAATCAAGATGTCATTGTTGCCGGCGACTTGAAACGCGGGTGCCGTCGCACTCCCTTCGCCGACCGTACCGACTCGCTGCACGCGGTTGCCGGTGGAGGAATCGAACAAAAAGTTTTGAGCATCGATGGAGAACGCTCCCGCACGTGTGGCGAGGAAGTCGCGCCCATCACGCACCAGGAAGAAGCCGTTGTCCTGAATCGCCAAGTCCAATTTGTTGCCGGTGGACTCGGTGGTGCCTTGCTCGAAGCGCGTGTCGATGCCGGCGACTTGCACGCCCAGCCCGACCTCCACGGGGTTCTTTCCACCCCCGCTGTCCGTCGGCCCGCTGCCGGCCTCCAGCAGGACCGAAAACTGATTGGAGAAACGAATGCGTTGGCTTTTGTAGCCCGGCGTATTGACGTTGGCCAAGTTGTTGCCGACGACATCCAGCATCTGCTGGTGAACCCGGAGACCAGACGAACTGGCTGTGAGAGAACTACCCATGAGTGGCGGATCAATCATGCAAGGGGCGATGTTTCGCGCGTCCGTGCCCCACGTGATCCGTCACGTCTCCTGCTTTACTCCGTCATTCTGTAACACGGTTTTCCAAACCGTGCCTTCCTCAACAGGCCGCGTCTCTATGCGGCGGCCGCCGTCATCCCTTGAACTTGTCCGATGGGAATCTCTTGACCGTCCACTCGTAGTTGCAGGCTTCCCTCATTGATCGTGAAGCCTTCGACGTTGCCCGTGTGGGCCGCGTTGTCGGCGGTGTAGGTCACGCTCTTGCCGATCAATCCGGCTCCCTGAGTGATCTGTTGCAACGCCAGCAAGTCACCAAAATTTGCGTTGAGCTTTTCAATGCCCGCCAGCGTCGAGAACTGAGCCAACTGCGCCGTGAATTCCTGGTCCTTGATCGGTTCCAGTGGGTCTTGGGCCTGGAGTTGAGCCACCAAGAGCTTCAGGAACTGATCACGGCTGACATCAGAAGTCGTCGCGGCTGGAGTCATGCGGTTCGCGCCTTAGGCAGTCACAGCGCGCGAGCAACCACAGACGGCCTACTCGCGCGAATCACTTTCTCTAATTCGATCCGCGAGTGGTGTTTTCACCAGCCGTTTTCGTTCGACAGCGCACGTTTTCGCTGGAGTTCTGCCTTTAGGCGGCAGGGGAACCGGCTAAAGCCGGGACTCCAGCGAGTCGCTGGACTCGGCGGTTTAGAGCGGCGAAATCTGCGTCTGGGAGACGGCGTTGTTCTCGGTCACCGAGAGCTCCAGCGGCTCGCAAGCCTGGCCCGAATGCAGAAACACTTGATTTCGTCCGGCCTTCTTGGCCGCGTACAACGCCTTATCCGCGCGCTCGATCAAATCCAAATCGATCTCTTGGCCGGCCACTTCTGCGACTCCGATGCTGACCGTGACCCGCACCGGACCATTCTTCAGAACGAGACTGTGTTGTTCGATTGCCAGACAAACACGGCGAGCGGCTGCGGCGGATTGTGGAAGTCGCGAACCCGAGCAGATGACGGCAAACTCTTCGCCGCCATAGCGACAGACCAAATCCATGTCGCGCAGAGTGTTCGTCATCACTTGAGCCACCGAGCGCAACACCAAGTCTCCCGCCAAATGGCCATACCTGTCGTTGAACCGCTTGAAATGATCGATGTCGATCATCAACAGTGAGAAGGTCGTCCCCTGTCGTTGTCTCTGAGCGAACTGACGCGATAACTCGCTGTCGAACATGCGGCGATTGTTCAATCCGGTCAGCGTGTCGATGCGCGCCTGGTTGGCAAACGTCTCCAAATCCCGTTGCTTGTCGGCGATTTGCTGCCGGGCCTGATGCAGTTCGGTTTGCAGATGTGCGTTGGCTTCGATCAGTCGCGTCGTCACGCCGATCACCAGCGACGCATCGTTGCCGGTGATCTCCTTCAAACCATCATTGATCTCCGTCAGTTGCTCGGTGTGCCGCTCGACATTGCCGTCCATCTGCGTGGCGACCAGCAGCATCTGCCGCAGGAATTCATCGAACTTCGGTTGTCGCTCCGACTGTTCCTGTTTGGCCGCTGCCAGTTCGCGCTGACAGCCTTTCAGCTTCGACAACAGGAACCACCCGGCGAACACCGCGCCCAACACGAGACCGGCGATCGAAGCAATGACAGTGCTCATGGTTGATTCAAGCCAAGATGTCTAATTGAGCCGCGCGGGCCGTCGAGAGCCGCGCGGATGCCGATTGAGCGACAAAGTGCGGTGACGAAGGCTTCCCGATGTTCCACACTTTGAAGGGCGACGCGTGCGAGTCCTGCTGCCGCGAGAATTGCGATCCTTGACCGGAATGACCGGCAACGTCGCATTGAACGAAGGCGAGACCGCGTTCCGCCAACGATTGCCGCAAGTCGGGAAGCTGACTTTGCAGCATACGTGTGACCGCCTCGTCGCCGGCGATGAATCGCACCGACACGGCATCGTCGGTCAGCCGCAGATGAACTCGCACCAGGCCGAGTTCGGGCGGGTCCAGACGCAACTGAATTTCCAACGGTTTGCCGCCGGCCAGCTCCGCGCGGTGACTTTGCAGGACGTTCCCGACTTGTTCGGACAGCTCGTGCGAATCGAACGTCGTTGGAGGCTCAACCAACGGAGGACTCGGCGGCGGTGGCTCCGCGATGGCGGTCGTGGAGTTGTTGATACGGCGATGCCGAGCAGGTTTTTCCTCGAAGGCAGCCGGCAGCGGTTCTGAAAAGCGAATGGGTTTGCGATCCGGCGCGAGTGCGGTCGCAGGTTCAGCGGTCATGTCGAGGGAACTGAAACTCAACGACCGTTCCGCGCGGGCTGGCCGTGTTGATGGCGTTTCCGGCAGCGAGTCAATCGGCTGGTCATGGAATTGGCTCAATGGAGCATCGTTCTCGCTGGGTTTTGGAGTCGGAACGATGGCTGGACCGCTCGGTGATCGGATGACTTCAGACGGCGGCTGGGTGGGAGCCGTCGGTGGCACGACATCAACTTGGGGTGACATGGAAGCCGTCGGCTGCGGAAGCTCAAGCGGCACGAACGGTCGGCTGATGTCGCCCGTCGAGTTTGGAATCTGCTCGGACGCCGTCGTGATCGCAGGCTCGATGCCGGTGATCGCAGGTTCGATGCAGTCGCACGGTGGTTGGATGGCAGCCACTTGCTCCGTCAGAATCTGGATGGCGACGAGTGGCCCCTTCGCTGCTGGCACCGCGAGTGTCACTGGGGACTCTTTCACCTCGACCAACGACTTCACAACGGCCAACGATTTCACTGCGACCGACGACTTCACCGCGACTGCCGACGAAATCTCTGGCAGTGGCTGCGGCAGATTCTGCGTCAGGCCAAACATCGCCAGCACGGCCGCGAACGATCCGACCTCCGGAGACTGTGATGGGTCTGGCAGCGAACCGCCATTGGGAAGAGCCGGTGGGGCGATTGCCGGAAACAACGCTGGCGCACCGGGACTGAGCAAGCTGGGTAAGCCCGTGATGTCGAGTGCGCTGATCGTGGAGTTCGGAGCGATATTCATACAACTCTCGTAGCAGTCTTCACCGAAGAATCGAGAAGCGGATCGTCGTCGCATCACGATGGCTCTGCGCGCGAAATGGATTTCGCGAATCGACGCCGGAATGGAACTCCGATGACCGAAACGACAATCACTCTCAAGCTGCCGATTCGTCGTGTTGTGCTCGGAGACCCATCCGCTCCGCCGCCGGAATGGCTTCAGGGGCATCATCGCCGCCTGGCGCATTTCGCATTGTCGGAAGCCGGTGCCTCGACAACTCACCGAGCGGCGAATTCTGCCGCCAGCGCGGAACTGGATACTCGCCTGAGTGAGCAGATCGCCGCAGTCGAACAGGCGGCCAATCAATTGCAACTTGCGGCCAAGACAATGCAGACCCATTGGCAGCATATCGTGCTGCCTGAATTGCAGCAGACCACCATTGAACTGGCTCATGCGATCGCTGCGAAGCTCGTGCTTGACCGCGTGCTCAGCGACCAATTCCCCATCGAGAACGTCGTTCGGGAAGTCGTCGAGCGATTGAACACCGATCAGCCGATTGTCGTGAAATTGCATCCGGCCGATCTCGCCGTCTGGCAGCAGCATGTCGAATCACATGTTTCCGCGACGACTTTGGGTGATCAAGTCCGAGTGCAGGCGGACGCGGCATTGGCTCGCGGCGATTGCCAAGCGTCCTCCGGCGAAGTTTCGATCGTCTATGAACTTCGCCGGCAGATTGAAGAACTGCGGCAGCAACTGGTGTCGTGAAACCTATTGAAACTTCGCACGAAGCGTCAGCGAGTGGTTGGTCTCCTGATCAATACAACCACTCGCTGGCGCGTCGTGCTGGCAGGACAACCCGATGATCGCCGTGAATCTCGAACGTCTGAAGCGCGAGGTCGATGCCCATGACGGCTTCCGCGTGCAAAGTCGTCTGCGCATCGCCGAGGACGGTCTGGCGTGCGCGTTGCCGGCGGCGGTTGGCGATCAGTGTCGCATCCTCGAACCGAACGGCCGCGAAGTGCCTGCCGAAGTCGTGGGCTTCACGCGCGGGCTTGCACGGCTCGCGCCGTTTGAATTCGCCGAAGAGTTACGGTCGGGAATGCCCGTCGTGCGACTCCCGGAACGACGTATGGTGCCCATCGGACACGGCTTGTTAGGTCGAGTGCTGGATGGCTTGGGCCGACCGCTGGATGGTCGCGGCCCGATTCGTCCGGCGGAGAAACGGCTGGTGCGTAACGCGGCACCGTCACCGCTGGAACGCGAACGGATCGAGCGACCGTTCGTCACCGGTCAGAAGGCGATCGACAGCTTCTTGCTTTGCGGTCGCGGTCAACGACTGGGAATCTTCGCCGGCAGCGGCGTCGGCAAGAGCACTCTGTTGGGCAACATCGCCAAGACGGCCGAAGCGGACCTCAACGTGATCTGTCTGGTCGGAGAGCGTGGTTGCGAACTGCGTCCGTTCTTGGAAGACAGCTTGGGTGAAGAGGGTCTGAAGAAGTCGGTCGTTGTGATCTCCAGCAGCGAGCAACTGCCGATGATGCGGATTCGTGCCGTCGAGACGGCGATCAGCATCGCCGATTCGTTTCGCAGCCGTGGAGCGAACGTGCTGTTCTTTCTCGACAGCTTGACGCGACTGGCAATGGCTCAGCGAGAGCTGGGTCTGAGCCTCGGTGAACCGCCGAGCGCGCGGGGCTACACGCCGTCCGTGGGCGCTCGCTCATCTCAAACGCAACGGTTCTGAACAAAGCAGAAGTAGAGGAAAAGATCGCTGGGACGTTCTCATTGGGTGTGTTTTGGAAAGGCCCTTTGGGAATGGAGTCCCAGCGATGTGTGCGCAGATTAAGT
>SXGS01341631.1_pt1 | contig 20869 bp, 20 predicted proteins | sample 3174681 | NCBI WGS metagenome assembly SXGS01 (sample SAMN11356861, study PRJNA531348) | freshwater metagenome | isolation source: freshwater sample F1-80 | place: China: Fuxian Lake, Yuxi | collected 2017-12-25 | reverse complement strand
CAGCAGATCAGGCTTTTTCGCCAAGGCTAGCGCCAGCATCGCGCGTTTGCGTTCACCGCCCGAGGCTGTTGCCGTGGGACGGTTTTCATCGAGGCCGAAGCGGTGGAGAAATTCAGTGAGCCGCGCTTCGCACGCCCAGCGTTCACGGTCGTCGTGCAGGTCTTCAAATTTTGCTGCCAGTGCCAGACTTTCGCGCAACGTTGGAGCCTCGGGTGGCGAGGATTCCTGTTCTACCACCGCCACGAGCAGCCCATCGTCGCTGCCGAATATGCCGTCATCGAGCGCCATCTGGCCGTCGATGATTCTGAGCAGCGAGGATTTGCCCGCGCCGTTGCGGCCAATCAAACCAATGCGCTCATTCGGCTGCACGGTGAGGTTGGCACGGTCGAGCAGCGGGGTGAGGCCGAAGGCCAGCTCGGCGTCTTGCAATGTGATCAAGGGCATGGGATATTAAATCGAAGCGTGATGCGGCAGATCTGCGGCAGATTAGCGATTGAATGTAACATACCGCCTCCCGCCGAAATCACTTCAATTTTCACCTGAGTGCTTAAATCCTATGCCCGATACGCACAAGACTCCCGCGCGGCACTCGCGCCCCTCCTTTGCCGATGTGGATTACCACGAGGCATTGCGCCGTGCCAAGGCGATGATTCCGTTCTTGAAGACACACGCCGCTGCGCAGGAGCAGACCACGCACATGACCGACGCCGTGAAAAATGCGTTTCACGAAAACGGTCTGTTCCGTTACATGCAGCCCAAATACTGGGGCGGCATGGAGCTACCGTATGTGTCGATGGTGGATTTGAACGATACGCTGGGGCAGGGCGATGCCTCTGCGGCGTGGACGTTTACCAACCTAGGCGGGCATCACCGGCTGCTGAGTTTGTGGCCGATGCAATGCCAGGAAGAGGTGTGGGGAGACGATCCTGATGTCGGTATTGCTTCGGGTATTGCGTATTTTCAGGGCCGTGGGCGCCGTGTTGATGGCGGGCTGGAGCTTTCCGGCCAGTGGGGATTTTCGTCGGGCGTGGACGTCAGCGAGTGGAACATGCTGGCGTGTGTGGTGTACGACGGCGAGGGTGAAAAAGCAAAGCCCATCGACTGGGTGATGAACATGGTGCCGCGTAAGGACTACGAGATCATTGACGACTGGCAGACGCTGGGCATGCGAGGCACCGGCAGCCGTTCGGTGAAAATTGAGAAGGCTTTTGTGCCGGCGCATCGCATCTGCTCAATGGCGGTGGCACGGCCTGGACATGAGTTTCCCGGTTTGCGTGTGCACACGAACCCGATTTACAAAATTCCGCTGGCCGGGTTTGGCGGCTATGGTATCGGCGGTTGCATGATCGGCAACGCGCAGGGCGCACTCGACGAGGTGATCGAGCACGTGCAGTCGCGCAGTACCGCCTACACCGGTGCGAAAATGCGCGACTTTCATTCGGTGCAATATCGCGTATCGCTGGCGGCAGGCAAGATCGACGCAGCACGTCAGTGGCTGCGGCATGATTGCATCGAGGCGAACGAGCTCGTCAACGCCGGCGGCACTTTCGATGCGCAAACCAAAATGAAATATCGCCGCAACGCGGCCATTGCCTGCAAAATGGCGACCGAGGCAGTGGACATTCTCCACGAAATGATGGGCGCCAATGGCATCTATGACAGCGCGCCGTTGCAACGGCGTTTTCGTGACGCGCATGCGGCCGCTGGGCACATCAATTTCAACCTGGATGTGCAGGTGCCGACGTGGGGCATGCTGGCCATGGGTGGCGAATACAAGAGCCCAACCTTTTGATTGTAACTAATTGATTTTATTGATAATTTTATTGAGGTGGTGTCTGCCGCCAGCGAAGGAGCGTCATGAATAGCATCATCCTTTACGATCCCACCGCGCCGCGTGCACAGGTGCCGGCGCAGGTGGAATCCGCCAAGCCGACGCTGGAGTCGCTGGCCGGAAAAGTGGTGGGCTTTATCGACAACGCCAAGCCCAATTTCAACCATCTTGCCGACGATATCGGTGAGTTGTTGATGAGCAAGTATGGCGTCAAGCAAGTGTTGAAACGCCGCAAGCGCGCGGCATCGGTGCCCGCGCCGGATGCGGTTTATAAAGAGTTCGTCGAGCAATGTGATCTGGTGATTACCGGCTCGGGTGATTGAGGCTCCTGCACGTCGTGGAGTATCCACGACAGTGTAGAAATGGCCAAGCGCGGCAAGGCGGCGCTGACCATTTGTTCGACCGCGTTCAAGACGTTGGGCCACGCACAAGCCTCGGCATTGGGTAAAAAAGATTTGCCGATAGCTGTGATGCCGCACCCGTTTGGCCTGCGCAAGCGCGAGGAAGTGCGGGCGATTGCGGCGCAGTGCGCGGATGACATCGTGAATCTGGTGACCAAGGCCGGAGCAAAAACGTGAGTGCCGCCGCGACCATAGAAGCGCTCGACGATCTTGATGCCATCAACAAGCTCTACCGAGAGCGCCGCTGGAGTGATGGCCTGCCCATCGTGCCGCCGACGCAGGAGCGTGTTGAACGCATGCTCAAGGGCACCAAACGCAAACGTGATGAAGTCATCGCTGTGCTGCCGCCGGGTTTCGGCGAAGCCACCGTGGAACGCATCGCCATCAACGCAGTGATGGCGGGTTGCGAGCCGGCGTATCTGCCGGTGTTGATCGCCGCGACTGATGCCGTGGCGCAGGCACAGTTTAATATTCAGGGTATCGAGGCCACCACCAATCCGGCGGCGGTATGGCTGGTGCTGAACGGGCCGATCGTGCAACAACTTGAAGTCAATGCTACCTTCAATTGTTTGGGGCAGGGGTCGTGGGCGAATGCCACGATGGGCCGTGCCATGCGATTGATTCTGCAAAACATCGGCGGTGCGCTGCCGGGCGACATGGATCGTGCCACGCAGGGCCAGCCCGCCAAGTACACCTTTTGCTGTGGAGAAAACGAGGCGCAAAGCCCGTGGGAACCTTTGCATGTCGAGCGCGGATTCGCCCACGACGCCAGCACAGTCACCGTGGTTGGTGCCGAGGGCACGCTCAATATGAATACGCATTCCAAGGACGCGGCCGAAATGTTGCGCGTGTTTGCCGAATGCATGGCGCACCCGGCGAGTAATGAGTATTGTCATGGCGGTGAACCGTGGCTGGTGATTGCGCCAGAGCACGCCGACATTCTCAAGGCGGGCGGACTTTCCAAGCGCGATGTGAAGCAGCGGTTGTGGGAACTTTCCAAAATGCCGGCGAGTCATCTGTCGGTGAAGGAAATCTTGCGCGCGCAGGCGTCGCGCACGGATGAATACGGTGAGATCAAGGCGGACACGCTGCTGGCCATTTCCCGTAAACCGGACGATATCTGGTTCATCGTTGCGGGCGGGCCCGGCACGCACACAACTTATGTGCCGTGCTTCGGCAACTCGCGGGCGGTGACGCGGGAAATTTTGTAGGTTTTTATAACTATCTGTTTTAAAAGGAATTTTATGTATCGATGGAAAGTCGGCCGGCAACTGGCACTGGTAGGGTGTGCGTTGTTGTCAACGGCCGCGCTGGCGCGGCCCGCTGCGCAGTTTGCAGATTATCCGAGCCGGCCGATCCGCCTGATTACGCCAGCGCAGCCGGGTGGCACCACCGACATCCTCGCGCGCCTGTATGGCCAGAAGCTGACTGACACGTTCAAGCAGCAGATCGTGGTGGACAACCGTGCCAGCGCGTCGGGCGTGATTGCGGGTGAGCTGACGGCAAAGGCGCAGCCCGATGGCTACACGCTGTTCATGGCCTATCACCAGCACACGGTGACCGCGGCGCTGAATCCCAAACTGCCGTATCACGCGGTCAACGACTTCACGCCGGTTTCGCAACTGACGCGCGCGGGCCTGCTCCTGGTGATTAACCCGTCATCGCCGCCGAAGAACCTCAAAGAATTCATTGACTGGACAAAAAATTTCAAAGGTGCGCTGAACTTCGGTTCGGCGGGCACCGGCAGCGGTGGTCATCTCGCGGGCGAACTCTACAACCTCACGGCGAAAGTCAAGGCGCAGCACATTCCCTACAAGGGCTCCGCGCCGTCGCTGATTGATCTGGTGGCGGGGCAATATCACTACAACTTTGTCGGCATGTCGGCGGCGCAGGCACTGGTGAAAAGTGGCAAGCTGCGTGCGCTGGCGGTCACCGCACCCAAACGCGTGCCCTCGTATGCCGATTTGCCGGCGATGACAGAACAGGTGCCAGGCTTTGAGGTGGTTGGTTGGTACGGCGTGATGGCGCCACCCAAACTGCCGCAGCCGCTGGTGGCCAAACTGTACGGTGAACTCGCGCGCATCACCAAACTCAAAGACATCAGCGACCGCATTCTCGCTGATGGCGCTGAGCCGGTGGGCAGCGAGCCGGAAGTGTTCCGTCAGTATCTGTTGGGCGATCTGGCGAAATGGGCGAAGCTGGTCAAGGAAAGTGGGGCGAAGCTGGATTGAGGTTTGAACAGTATGATGCCGATACCGGTGACCGAGGTTGCGCCTGGACTTTTTTTCCAGCTACCGTCATTCCTGCTTTCGCGGGAATGAAAAGGTTGGCGTTGTTCGCATTGCTCAACGGCTAGGCTTTAAACTTGCGTTCGCTGACTGGAAGGATGAATCTGTTTTGGTCTGCGTCCCTTACCGAGGTGTCACTCATGTCCTGTCGCTTCTTGCTGTTATTGATCGCCACCCATTTTGCAACAGTCGCTTACGCTCAGGACTGGCCGCGCCGCCCAGTACGCATGGTGGTGCCGTTTGCGGCGGGCGGTGGTAACGACATTTCTGCGCGCATTATCGCGCAGCCCCTGACCGAGGAATTTGGTCAACAATTCATCATCGACAACCGGCCAGGCGCCGCAGGCAATATCGGCATGGAAATCGTTGCACGCTCGCAGCCCGATGGCTACAACATCATGGTGGGCAATGTGTCGACCAACGCGATCAATCCCACGGGTTTTAAGTCGGTGCTGAAGTTTGATCCGGTCAACGATCTCGTTGCGGTGACGATGATTGCCCGCATTCCGAATCTGCTGGTGTCGGGCGTGGGATTTCCGCCGAACTCGATGAAGGAGTTCATCGAATACGCGAAAGCGCGGCCTGGCCAGTTGAATTATTCCTCGCCGCTGGGCGGGTATTCGCACATGGACATGCTTGACTTCAATGCCAAGGAAGGTTTAAAAATGGTGAACATCCCGTCGCGCGGCGCGGGCGCATCGTTTGCCGCGATCATTGCGGGCGAGATACACACATCCTTCATGAACGCGGCGACCTCCATGCCCCAGGTGAAAGGCGGACGCATGAAGGCGTTTGCCACCACCGCGCAAAAGCGCCTCGGCGAGTTGGCCCGAGGTGCCGACCATGAGTGACGTTGGTTTTCCGAATACCGGCAGCGATCTGTGGGTGGGACTGTATGTGCCGGCGAAAACACCGCGTGCCATTATCGATAAATTGCACGCGGCGGTGGCCAAGGTCACACAGCAGCAAAGCGTGCGAGACGCGTTTATCAAGGCACAGGTGCCGATGGCGGTTAGTGCATCGCCCGCAGAGTTTGAAGCCTACACCCGCGCCGAAGTACAGCGCTGGGCGAGAATCATACGCGAGCATAATGTGACGTTTTAGTAGATGGATGTTGTCATGACCAAATGCCGGGACCGCGATTGCACTGGTGCAAGTGGCATACAAGTAGGCGGGCCAGCAATGATCGAACGGCCAGCCGGGCAAGGGCCGATAGCGTTTATTTCTGCTGTTGCGGCCATGCCCATTGCCCTCTCGGGCCGCGCGCGGGTGCTGTGCGGAATGCATTAAAAACATGTTATAAATCAAATACTTATAAATTGACGTGCTGAAACCATCGTCGCTTCGCATCGGTTCAATTACCGCGCTCTGGTTTGTAACAGAGTGACTATGGGTTAGTGACGCACAGGCGTATCAATCGGACTTAAGGTGACTTGGTGACAGCAAACCTGAAATTTAACGACTTTTCCAAAGTCACTTACGAAGAGGCTCTGCAACGCGCGCGAGACCTTATCCCGTTCCTGCGCGAGCACGCGCCCGCCGCTGAGCACGCCACGCGCATGGTGCCCGAAGTGGAAGCGGCGCTGCACAAGGCAGGCCTGTTCCGTTATCACCAGCCGAAAGCGTGGGGTGGCATGGAGCTGGATTTTGTCGCCTATGTCGATATCCCCGAAATGCTGGCGCGCGGGGATTGTTCGGTGGGCTGGAACGTGGCGAACCTGAGTTCGCATCACCGCAACGTGGCGCATTTTTGCGAGGCGGCGCAGCGGGAAATGTGGGGTGAAAATCCCGACTGCCTGATCGCCTCCGGCATCGCGTTCGCGCAGGGGCGCGGCGAGGCGGTTGAGGGCGGCGTAAGGCTTACCGGCCGCTGGTCGTTTAGCTCCGGTGTGGATGTTTCACAGTGGAATATGCTCGGCTGCCAGCTGCGCGAGGGCGACAAGATCGTCGACTACCTTTACTGCATGGTGCCGCGCGCGCAATACGAAATCATCGACGACTGGCAGACGCTGGGCATGCGCGGCACCGGCAGCCGTTCGGTCAAGTGTGAAAACGTATTCGTGCCTACGCACCGCACCCAGTCCATGCATGCGTCGAAGCCGGGCCATGAATTTCCGGGGCTGCGCATCAACTCCAACCCGACTTTCAAAGTGCCGGCATCATCGCTGGGCGGGCATTGCATCGCGGGTGCGATCACCGGCAACGTACAGGCGGCGGTGGACACCGTGATCGAGATGGTGAAGTCGCGCAGCACCAGCTACACCGGCGCAAAAATGCGCGATTTTCACAGCGTGCAGTTTCGTGTTGGTGGCGCTGCCGCGAAAGTGGACGCCGCACGCCTGATACTGCGTAACGATTGTCTACAAGCTGACGAAATGGCCAGGGCAGGACAGACGCTTGATCTCGAAGCCAAGGTGAAAAACAAACGGAATTGCGCCACTGCGGTCAAACTGTGTGTCGAGGCCGTCGATTCATTGCAGGAACTGGCGGGCGCCAACGGCATCTACGACAACCAGCCGCTGCAACGCATGTTCCGTGACACCCACGCGGCAGCGGCGCATATCAATTTTAACGTGGATATACAACTGACGCCGTGGGCTCTGGTGAAGTTTGGCGGCGAGTTTAAATCTCCGGTGATGTGATCATTGGCAGTAAGCCAGGAGCGCGGGCGTCTCGCCGGCAGCTTCCTTTTGGCCACGTTAGCGCATTCTGCCTTGCGCGCGCATGTCAATGTTCAAGGCGGGATAGTTCCCGCCTTGAAACTTCAACGCAGGTAGAATCATAATTATTGGCCGCAAGGAGATTGTCATGAGAGACGCCGCTCGCTGGATGGCTATATTGATCACAGGCTTGGGTTGCGCCGCGCCTGCGATGGCGCAACAAAAGTACCCTTTACGCCCGGTGCGCGTAATCGTCCCGCAGTTGCCGGGTGATTCCTGCGACACCTTCGCGCGGTTGATTGGTCATCAGATGGGCGAGCGTTTGGGGCAGCAGTTCGTGGTGGACAACCGGCCGGGCGCCAGTGGCAGCATCGGTTTGCAGATGACGGCGACCGCTGCGCCGGATGGCCACACCATTGCCTGCGGGCAGGGCGGCAATATGTCGGTGGTGCCGCATACGATGAAGGACGTGCCCTATGACGCGCTGAAGGATTTCGCGCCGATCGCACTGGTAGCCACCAATTATCTCGCTTTGGTGGTGTATCCCAACGCACCTTACAAGAGCACCGCTGACTTTATCAAGTTTCTCAAGGCGAACCCCGGAAAGGTGTCCTTCGGCAGTAACGGCGAGGGCGCGTTTTTGCATATGGCGGCGGAGCTTTTCCGTTCGTTCGTCGGTTTCGAGTACACGCATGTTCCGTATAAAGGGGTTGTCCCCATGGCGCAGGACGTCATGGCCGGGCGTGTGAACGCGGCGTTCAGCTCCTTCACCGGGATTTATCCGTTTGTACAGTCGGGGCGCGTGCGGCTGCTCGGTATTGCCAAGGCCACTCGCGCGCCGAACTACCCGGACTTTCCCACCATCGCGGAGACGGTGCCGGGGTTTGAATCCGGCGGCTGGTTCGGTTTTGTGGCACCGGCCAAGGTGTCGAAGGACATCATCACGCTGCTCAATCGCGAGACCAACACGGCATTAAAGCGGCCTGACATCAAAGCCAAGCTCGAAACCCTGGGTCTCGATGTGTGGACGGAATCACCGGAGCATTTTGCCAAGCTGATGAAAAGCGAATACGAAAAATACGGCAAGGTCGCGCGCGATATCAAGCTGGTGCCGAAGTGATGCTGTTCGCAGCAACTATCCTGAGCGTTTTGCAAAGGAGCGTCGTGTTGATTGGTCCGCGTAGGCTGGCTTGCATGGCGATGTTGGGTTTGTTTCCATTTGGCGCGTCCACTTTTGCGCAAACCGGTTATCCGGTAAAACCCATCCGCCTCATCGTCCCGTTTCCCGCCGGCGCTGCAAGCGATGTGGTAGGGCGCATGCTGGGACAAAAAATGTCCGAGCTATTGGGCGAGCAGGTGATTGCAGATAATCGCGCCGGCGCGGGCGGTAATCTGGGTATTGGGGTTACCGCCAAGTCGCCGCCGGACGGTTACACCATTTTGATCGCCACCGCGAGCATCGCGGTGAGTCCCGCGATTTACGCCAATCTGGGGTTCGACCCGGTGAAAGACCTGGCTCCCGTGGCGCGCTTGTCGTCCACGCCAAATATTTTGTTGGTGCACCCTTCGGTGCCGGCAAAAACCCTGCGCGAGTTCGTCAACCTTGCGCGCGCCGCGCCCGGCAAGCTCAATTTCGGTTCGGGAGGCGCGGGCACCACCAACCATCTTGCGAACGAACTTCTGAAGCATCTCGAAAAAATCAACATCGTACATGTGCCGTACAAGGGCGTGACGCAAGCCATGACCGCGATGATGGGGGGTGAGGTGGATGAAGTGGTGATGCCTGTTACCACGGCGATTCCGCAGATACGCGCGGGCAAGGTGCGTGCGCTTGCGGTGTTGATGGATCAGCGAATAGCCTCCTTGCCGGAGGTGCCCACCGCCAGGGAAGCCGGTGTGCCAGGATTCGTGATGCCCGTGTGGTACGGACTGTTTGCGCCAGCCGCCACGCCGCGCGACATCGTGCAGCGGCTTAACCAGACACTGGCCAAGGTGCTCGCCATGCCGGACGTGCGTACACGGCTTACCGATCAGGGCGTCGATCCGTGGCACGGCACGCCGGAACAGCTTGGGGAACTGCTGCGTAAGGATATCGAGCGATTTGGTGTGATTGCGCGTAGCGCAGGATTAAAGCCGCAGTAGGTGGGTTGGGGTGCGACTGCGAACCCCAACTTTTGTGGGTATGGGCCAACGTCGTTGGGGTTTTTGCGTCGCCCCAACCTGCGCTGTGGCGGTTACTCCGCTTTCGCGCCAGATTCCTTCACCGCCTTGGCAAATCGCTGCACTTCGCTGCGGATGTGCTTGGCGAATTGCTCTGGCGGTGCAATGGCTGCATCGAAGGCATAACTCACCACACGCTCGGCGATGGCGGGTTCTTTCATGATGCTGGCGATAGTAGCGTAGAGCTTTTGCACGCGATCTTTGGGCGTGCCGACGGGGGCGACTATGCCTACCCAATTGTTAAGCACGAAGTCCTTGTAGCCTTGTTCAGGCAGTGTTGCCACGTCGGGCAGTTGCGGATGGCGCTTTTCCGCCATCGTGCCGACGGCGCGCATGCGCCCGGCCTTGGCGGCGGGTGCGATGTCGGTGATGGCGTTGATCATCATTTGCACTTGGCCTGCAATGAGATCAACCGACGCCGGGCCACCGCCTTTATACGGTACGTGGATGCCCGCGAAGCCGACGGCGCGGCTCAACATTTCGCCCGACAAATGGCTGATGGTGCCAATGCCGCCGCTGCTGAATCGGATCGGTTGCACCTTCGAAGCGGCTATCAGATCACGCACGCCGCGAGCGTTGACGCCTGGATGCAGGGCAACGATGAGCGGCGAAGAGGCAAGCAAAATTACCGGCGTCAAATCGCGCTCCAGGCTGTAGCCGAGCTTGGCATACAACGATTGCGAAATCGCCTGCGCGGTGCTGATGTTCAACACGGTGTGGCCATCGGGGGCCGCCTTGGCCACCAACTCGCTGCCGAGATTGCCACCGGCACCGGGCCGGTTGTCGACGATCACCGGCACGTTTAAAACATCGCTCATGCGCTGGCTGAGGATGCGTGCGATGGCGTCATTGACACCGCCCGGTGGGAAGGCTACGACATAGCGCATGGGGCGTGACGGAAAGTCTGCTGCTTGTGTAAGGGCGCAGGGGACGAGTAGCAGGCCCAGCAGTCTGAGCAGGTGGTTGATGGGCATGACAAACTCTATCTGTCATTCCCGCGCAGGCGGGAATCCATGGGATGATTGAGAGGCTACGTGTGTTATGGGTTCCCGCCTGCGCGGGAATGACGGGAGCGGTCAGGCGCCTGCGTGACAATTGGCGCTGCCGTCATCCATGCGCGAGGCATCAACCGTCCCGATCCAGCACTTTCTGTATCTCCGCCGCCGGAACTTTGATTTCCACCCCGGCGCGTTCTTTTTGCAACATCAAAAACGAGCGTGAATCGAGATTGCCCCATCCGCGATTCAAGCCCTCGGTCATTTCGGCGTGCGTGAGCGAGGCGATTTTCATCGGCACGCCAAGTTCGCGCGCAAGTTCGGTGGCGAGCGTCACGTCCTTGTGCGCCAAACGCAACGCGAAATCGGGCGGATCGAATTTGTGTTGCATGAATTGGCCGCCCAAACGGTCAAAGGTGCGTACGCGGCCCAGCGCGCATTGACGCAGCGCCGTCCACAGCGCCACGGGCTCCACACCGCCTTTCACGCCCAGCGTGAATAGTTCGGCCAACGCCGCCTGTACCGCATAGCCTGAAGCATTGTGTACGAGCTTGGCCACCGTGCCGTCGCCGCTGTTGCCGATGTAGAACACCTGATCGCCGATCGCGTCGAGTACTTTGCGATACTGGTCAAACACGGCTTTATCGCCCCCCACCAGCAGTGCCATCTTGCCCGACTTCGCGCCCTTGGGGCCGCCGGATACCGGCGCGTCGAGCATGTGGATGCCCTTTTCCTTGAACTTCGCGTGCAGCGCGCGTACCACGGTGACGGAGTTGGTCGACAGATCAAACCACACCGTGCCGGGCTTCATGTTGGCGAGCAGGCCGTCGGCGTTGAGCGCGACATCCTGCACTTCCTTCGGGCCGGGCAACGACGTCATGATGACGTCGTTGTTCTGTGCGATTTGCTTGACACTGTCCGCCCATTGAGCACCCACTTCGACATGCCGTTTGGACAAATCGCGGTTCAAATCGTTGACAGTGACTTCAAACTCCGCCTTGCACAGGTTGTAGGCCATGTGCCCGCCCATGGTGCCGATGCCGATGAATCCGACTTTCATTGTAGGTCTCCGTTGGTTGTCCCGTTGTTGCGAGAGGGGGCTGAGAATTCTAGCACTCCTGCTCATGCGCACTGCCGGTGGTTGCGAGTGCAGCCAAAACCCTCTATGGTGTTGTGCATGGTGAAACGACTCTATCCCGTGATGGGTTTTGCGGCGGCGATGATCAGCGGCGGCGCGCTCGCTCAGGGCGTTGCGTATCCGGTCAAGCCGCTACGCGTGCTGGTGCCCTTTCCGCCGGGCGGCACGCCGGACATACATATCCGCTTCATGAGTGAAAGGCTGCTCGCGCGCTTGGGACAACCTCTCGTCGTCGATAATCGTGCCGGGGCGAGCGGCAATATCGCCATGGAAACCGCAGCCCGTGCGCAGCCCGATGGGCACACGCTGATAATTGGTACTGTCGGCAACTGGGCAGTGAATCCACACTTGTTTAAACTCAGTTACGACGTCCAACGTGATTTCTCACCCATAGTTCAGATTGCCATCACGCCCGCGGTGCTGGTGGTGCACCCCACCGTGCCGGTGAACACGGTTAAGGAGCTGATCGCGCTCGCGGCCAAAACGCCCGGCGCGTTGAATTACGGCTCATCGGGCGTGGGCGGCTTTGGCCACATGTGCGCGGAGCTTTTTTCGGTGATGACCAAAACCCGCATGACGCACGTGCCGTACAAGGGCGCGGCGCTGGCGTTGACTGAACTGACCGGCGGACACATTCAGATCTTGTTTAACAGTGCCGCGATGACGTTGCCGCATATCAAGGCGGGTCGTGTGCGTGCGCTGGCCACCACCGGCGCCACGCGCTTTGCCGCCATGGCGGAACTGCCGACGGTGGCGGAGGCAGGCGTGCCCGGCTATGAAAACACCACGTGGTCGATGGTGGGCGGGCCGGCAAAAATGCCGCCTGCTGTTGTCGAGCGTTTGAACACGGAATTTAACGCCATCTTGCGCGAGCCGGATATCCGCGAGCGGTTTGCGGGCACGGGATCGTCGGTTACAGGTACCAGCGTAAAGCAGGCGTCGGAAATTCTTAACGCGGAGCTGTTGAAGTTCGGCCGGCTGGTGCGCGAGGCGAAGATTCCGCCAGCAGGCGGCGGGTAGCGGCGTAGGCGATGGACGACAGGATTGTTTGTGGATAGACGCCATTACTGGCTGCTGGTGCTGTGTGCATCGGCGATCCTCATGATTACCATGGGCACCCGGCAGTCGCTGGGTTTGTTTGTATCGCCGCTGAATACGTCAACCGGGTTGGGCATCGTCACCATCAGTTTCGCGTTGGCGGTGGGGCAGTTCGTGTGGGGTGCGGCGCAGCCGATTTTTGGCGCGCTGCTGGATCGTGCGGGCACGGTGCGCATTATCGTAATCGGCGCGCTGATGATGGCGGTGGGGCTGGCGGCCACGCCCTTCATGTCCAGCGGATTTGGGCTGGTGATGATGCTGGGTGTTGTGATGGCGGCGGGCGCGGGTGCGGGCAGTTTTTCCATCCTCATCGGCTCCGCGGCGCAGCGCTTGCCGGTTGAAAAGCGCGCATTTGCTTCCGGCTTTATCAACGCCGGTGGTTCGTTCGGCCAGTTTGTGTTTGCGCCAGTTTCGCAGGCGCTGATCATGGCGTTCGGCTGGGTGAGCGCGATGTGGGCGCTGGCGGTGGCATGTCTGGCGACGATTCCGCTGGCGTTTAAACTCGGCAACAAACCGCAGACCGCGCCGGTGGCGGGCGCGCCGGCGGAAATCACCTTGAAGGAACAAATTCGCGTGGCATTCCAGGACCGCAGTTACTGGTGCCTGCACGTGGTGCCTGCACGCGGGGTTTTTCACCTGCGGGTTTCACATCTCGTTTCTGGTGACGCATTTGCCGGGCGAGGTGAATTTGTGCGGTTTGCCTGCGAGCGTGTCGGCTGCGGCTCTGGCGGCCATCGGCATTGCCAACATCGCTGGCAGTTTGGGCGTGGGCTGGCTGGCACAAAAATATCGCATGAAAATGCTGCTGTTTTGGGTTTACGCCATGCGCGCGGTGGCTGTGGCATGTTTTCTGCTGGCGCCCAAAACTGCGATGACGTTCTATATTTTCGGCGCGGCGCTGGGCATAACATGGCTTGCCACGGTGCCGCCGACAGCAGGCCTTGTCGGCACACTGTTTGGCGCGCGGTAACTTGCGACCCTGTTTGGGCTCACGCTGCTGTCGCAGCAGATCGGCGGCTTTTTCGGCGCATGGCTGGGCGGCGTGGCGGTTGACCGTGCTGGAAACTATCAGTGGTTGTGGTACGCCGATATTGTGTTTGCGAGCCTGGCGGCGCTGGTGAATCTGCCGATACGCGAGGCGCCGCCGCAGCTAGTGGCCAACGCAGCGTAGATTATGTAACTAATTGTTTTTAAACAATAATTTATTAGCTGTCCCATTGACTTCTTGTCACTCATTGGACATCTGGCGGCGCTACACTACTCGTACGTTTTGCCTATTGAAAAGGAGTTCGCATGCCGCCCCGCACACGCCACGACACCCATCCCTTGCCAGCACGTCATGCGCCGCGATTAAACGCCAATGATATTGTCAGCCTCAATCGGCGCAATGTGTTGCGCACTCTGGGGGCTTCGGCGTTACTGACCGCGGGCGGTGGCCTCTTCGCGCAGCATGCGTGGGGCCAATCCACATTGGGCGGTTACCCGTTCTCGCTCGGTGTTGCGTCCGGCGACCCTTCGTCCGACGGCTTTGTGATGTGGACCAAGCTCGCGCCGAAACCGCTGGAGCCCGGCGGCGGGATGCCGGGCAAACCCGTCGAAGTCGAATGGCGGGTGGCGAGCGACGAAGGCATGAAGCAGGTTGTGCGAAAAGGCATGGTGATGGCTCATCCCGAATTGGGCCATGCAGTGCATGTGGAAGTGGCCGGGCTGGAGCCGGCACGGGATTATTTTTACCGCTTCGCTGCCGGCGGCGAAGTCAGCCGCACCGGACGCTCACGCACGTTTCCACGTGCCGGTGCGGCGCCAGGGCGAGTACGCTTTGCCGTGGCGGGCTGCCAGCGTTACGAGGCGGGCTATTTCACGGCGTTTCGCCATATCGCCGTGGAGCGTTTTGATTTCGTGTTTCATTACGGCGATTACATTTATGAATATCCGTCGTTGCGGCTGGGTCAGAAATCTGCGTGGCCGATCATACGCGCGATGCCGGAAGAATCGGGTGAGTGTTTCACGCTCGACGACTACCGCCGCCGCTATGCTGCGTATCAATTGAACACTGAGTTGCAGGACGCACATGCTTCCGCACCGTTCATCATGAGCTTCGACGACCACGAAGTGGTGAACGACTGGGCAGGCGAAACTACGGTCAAGCAACAGCCGCGCGAGCAGTTTTTGTTGCGGCGCGCAGCGGCTTTTCAGGCATGGTACGAGCACTTGCCGTTGCGGCGTGCGCAGATGCCCCATGGTACTAATGGGGCCGATATTCAGGCCTACCGCCGTCTGGCTGTGGGTGATCTCTTGACGGTGAACGTGCTGGATACGCGCCAATACCGCACGGGCACCACCTGCGGCGCGCGCGTGATGGCGGGCTGTGCGGAGGCGCTGGAACCGAATCGCACCATGCTCGGTGAGGCGCAGGAACGCTGGCTGTATGAGAGTTTCAAACAACCGTTACGCTGGACGCTATTGGCGCAGCAGATTCCCATCATGCGGCAGGACCGCAATGTTGATCCCGCGATCTTTGGTCCCAGCATGGACAAATGGGATGGCACAGTGGCTGCGCGCGACCGGCTGTTCGCGGCAGTGGAGCAATCGAAGCTGCGCAACCTGATCTCGGTTGCCGGCGATATTCACATCAACTGCGCGGGCGAACTGAAGAAAAATTTCGACGATGAAAAATCAGCCACGCTGGGCGTGGATTTCACCGCTACATCGGTTACTTCCCTGGGCGATGGCTTCGATAGCAACAATCGTTTCAAGACCCTGATGCAGCAGGATCCGCACATCAAATTTTACAACGGGCAGCGCGGCTACGTGCGGCATGTGGTGACGCTGCAACGGTGGGAGGCGGACTATCAGGTGCTCGACAAGGTGTCTTCGCCCGATGGAACCATGAGCACGCGCAAAAGTTTTGTGGTGGAGGATGGCAACAGCAGGCTGCTGTAGTGGCCGGTGGCCGGAGCGATAAAGCTCACGGCACCAAACCCTTCGTACCCGGCTGCACATCATAGAACGCGAGCGTCATTGAAGTGGCGCTGTAGGAACCCATCAGCACGATCACATCGGTGATGCCTACATGGCCGAGAGCCTTGACCGCGCGTTCATACAGGCCATTGGATACCCAGCGTGATTGCGACAGGCAAATCGCCATCTCGTAAATGACCTGCTCGCGCGCATCGTCGAACGACGTGGTGAGGCCCGCGAAAATGGCGTCGATTTTTTCCGGCGGCAGGCCGGCGGCCTTGGCTGCGGCTTCATGCGCACAGGCGGGGTACGACGAATGCCAGTGGCTGGTGATCACGCAAACCGCGATTTCGCGCTCACGCAACGACAGAGAAAACCCCGTGCGCAGATGCCGGCCTAGCCCACCGATGACCTTGGCGAGCCTGGGGTTCTCCACGTAGATCTTGTTGGGGCCGGGCAGCCTGCCGCGGGTTTCGATCAGCGAGCGGTAGCCTTCCTGCTGCTCCGGCGTCATCTGCTCAACCGGAATTTCGGTGTAGCGCCCGAAGGTTGGCGTGCCGGTCGTGGTGTGGGTTTTCGCGTCGGCCGTCATTTAATTTTTCGGTGCGAAGCGCTAGCGTTTGCCGGCTGGCTTCTTGGTTGCCCCCGGTCTCGCTGGCGTGCGCGGCTTCGCGGCTTTCGGTGTGCTGGCCGTGGCGCGGTGACGCGGAAATTCCATGACACCCAGCACCTTCGTCACTGTCACGCGTTGTTTGCACACGGGGCACACCGCGCTGGAATGCCGCGAGGCGGTGGATTGAAGTTGATGCCGTTCGCCGCGAACCGGGCGGCGGCTGCCTTCGCACAATATTTTCATCCGGCTTATCCAGTATTTCCAGTAATCAGACTTTGCTGACAGGTCTACATTTTTGCATCAAGTGAACATAGTACAGCAGGCTGTGGAATCGGGCTATTTAAAAAATGGCTTTGGAGCGCCCATGGCCCCTGTTGCGGGCGGCGGATTGCGTAAAATGGTGTCCCTTGCGACAGAGGGTGTGCCTAGCGCGGTTGCGACCCCCGGCAAGATCGACTACGATCAACGGCCACGTACTGACCATCCCTGATGGCATTCACCATGCTGCCTACCTACGAAATTTATTGCATTAAATACGCGGAGCGCCCCGGCAAGCGGCCCGCACACTTTGTCGGCGGCGATCCTCACGATGTGCCGATGCCCATGGATTACTACGTGTGGCTTATTCGTGATTCCGGTAATAAGGATCGCATGGTGCTGGTGGATACCGGCTTCGATGCGAGCATGCAGATTAACGGCCGCGTGCTGCTGAGAAAGCCCGCCGAGGGCCTGGCGTTGATCGGCGTGAACGCGGCGGACATCAAGGACGCCGTGATCACGCATTTGCATAACGATCACGTCGGCACCTTTTATGATTTTCCGAACGCGCGTTTTCACTTGCAGGACAGGGAAATGCAGTATGCGACGGGACATCACATGCGCGATCATATTTTCCGCCGGCCGTACGAGATTGACCACGTGGCGGGCATGATCCGGCTGGTGTATCAAAATCGTGTGGAGTTTCACAACGGTGAGGAGGAAATTGCTCCCGGCATTTCCTTGCATCACATTGGCGGACACACCATGGGCCTGCAATCGGTGCGTGTGCACACGCAGCGCGGCTGGGTGGTGCTGGCTTCCGACGCGAGCCACTATTACGAGCATTTCGAGCAGGATCGTTGCTTTCCGCTGGTGTATCACATGGGCGAAATGCTCGAAGGCTTCGCCACGTTGCGGCGGCTTGCCGATTCGTTGCAGCACATCGTGCCGGGGCATGATCCGCTGGTGCTGCAACGGTATCCGGCGGCGTCATCGCAGTTGGCGGGCATTGTCGCGCGGCTGGATTTGCCGCCGAAAAATTAAGCGTTGTGTCCGCGATTGGCGGGGATTAAGGTTGTGCAAGAGGATTTAAAAATGTCAATTAAAACAATTACTTATATAAAAATCGTGCTGTGGGCAAGCTGCGGGCTTTGTGCCTCGGGCGTGTGGGGCCAACCCTATCCCAGCAAGCCCATACGTCTGATCGTCGGCTTTCCACCGGGGGGGTCGAACGACATCGTGGCACGCAACCTTGCGCCCAAGCTGGGTGAACTGCTGAACACCCAGGTCATTGTCGAAAATCGCGCGGGTGCGAATGCAACCATTGCCGCAGAGTTTGTCACTAAGTCCGCGCCCGATGGCCACACGTTGTTTCTCGGCAGCACCAGTTCGTTGGTGATCAGCCCGCACACATATTCGAAAATGGCGTATGAAACACTGCGCGATTTTGCACCGGTGACCACGGTGGCGATGACGCCCGAGGCGATTGCGATACATCCCGCGCTGCCGGCGCGCGATTTGAAATCGCTGGTGGCGCTGGCGAAGGCGAATCCCGGCAAGCTCGATTTTGCGTCGTCGGGCAGCGGTGGCCTGCCGCATCTCGCGCTGGAGTTATTCAAAGTGCAGGCCAATATCAACCTGCAGCACGTGCCGTACAAGGGTGCAGCCCCCGCGGTTGTGGACCTGGTTGGCGGCCACGTGCAGGGCATGATCATGGATTTCCCGGCAATTTATCCCCAACTTAAAAGCGGCAAGTTCCGCGGCATTGCGCTTGCCGCCGAAAAGCGCATCGCGCAAATGCCGGAGTTGCCGACGACCGGCGAGCAGGGCATGCCCGGCTTGATCGCGGTCAACTGGTTCGCCATCGCGGCGCCCGCCAAGACCCCGGCACCCATAGTCAGCCGCCTGCACGGCGCATTGATTAGTGCCATGGGTGCCGCGGATTTGAAAGACCGGCTCACCGCGGTGGGTGTCGAAGCCTACACGCGTAGTTCTCCAGAAGCCTTCACGGCGTTTTTGAAAGACGAATTGGTGCGCTGGGGCAAGGTGGCGAAGGCGTCTGGAGCAAGGGCAGACTGAATTTCCAAATCCTTCGCGTCGATTTATTCAAACGAACAGGGCAGCTATCACGGTCGTTCCCGCGAAGGCGGGAACCCACAACCCGGTGTCCCATGGCAATACGCAGCGATCGCCGCTTGCGCGGGAATGACCGCGCAGGTGATGCGTCTGCGTAAGTCCGTCATCGGAAATTCCAGAATCTGATGTTACTTTCCCAACCCGGCCCCATCGGCCCGCTTAAACTGCGCAACCGCGTGGTGATGGCGCCGCTGGGCACCAACTACAGCACCACCGACGGATTATCCACCGAGCGTGACCGCCAGTATTACGCCGAGCGTGCGCGCGGCGGCGTCGGCATGATCATGACCGAGGCGATGGTGGTAACCGAATTCGCGCGGCCGCATCACAACTCGCTGTGCGTGTATCACGACCGGTTCATACCGGGGCTGGCGAGCGTGGTCGATGCCATCCACGCGCACGGGGCGCTGGTGTGCGCGCAGTTGAACCATCGTGGGGCGCTGTTGCGCCGCCATGTGCTCAACATGGAGCCGGTGGGGCCGTCGTCGTGGAAGAACCCGAATACCGGCGACGACGTGCGTCCGCTGGCCGTTCCGGAAATCATCGAGATACAAAAGCAGTTTGTTGCGTCGGCACGGCGGCTTTATCAGGCGGGCTACGACGGTGTGGAAATTCACGCCGGCAACGGATATCTGTTCCAGCAGTTTTTTACGCCACGTTTGAATCATCGCAATGACCCCTACGGGGGCTCGTTTGAGAATCGGGCACGCTTTTTATGGGAGACGCTGGATCGCGTGAAGCAGGCGCTGCCGGATTTTCCGTTGATCGTGCGGCTGTCGGCGTCGGAATTCACGGCGGGGGGCTACAGCGACGCCGACATTATCGAGTTGTCGAAAAAACTTGAAAAACAGGGTGTGGCGGCACTCGACCTGTCGGGCGGCAGCAACGAAAGCCCGCAGCTATCGAAATACTGCATCCAGCCGCCGTCGTTCGCGCGCGGCTGTCTGGGGCCGTACGCCAAGCCAATCAAGGACGCGGTGACGATACCCGTGCTGGTGGCGGGGCGGGTGGTCGATCCGGCGGATGCGGAAAGATTACTGGCTGACGGCTGCGCGGACTTCATTTCCGTAGGCCGGGCGCTGTATGCCGATCCGCACTGGAGCGCAAAGGCTTTTGGCAAAGTGAAAGCGCCGATCCGCAAATGCATCGCCTGTAATGTGTGCTTTGAGCGGCTGACATTGGAAAAGGATGTGGCGTGCGTGAACAACCCGGTGATCGGTACCGAGTTCGAGGCGCTGGAACATGCCGAGCCGCAGTTGTTTCCCGATCAACAAACCAAAACACCGCGCCGCGTGTTGGTGATTGGCGCGGGCGTTACCGGCCTGGAAGCCGCGCGTGCAGCGGCGGCGCGCGGGCATCGTGTTGAGGTTTGGGAGAAGTCCGCGCAAACCGGCGGGCAAATGCCGCTGGCGATGGCCGCACCCGACAAAAGGGAAGTCGAACCGATACTGGGCTACCGGCTGGCGGTGTTGCGCGAATTGGGGGTGACAATACGCACGTCGATGACGGCCAGTACCGCGGCGATCCGCGCGTTCAACCCTGATTTTGCCATAGTCGCCACGGGTGCCGCACCACGCGCCCATCCGTTTGATGTGTCGCAACTGGCTGCAACGGTGAAGGTGATGCACGCATGGGATGCGTTGCGTGATCCGTCACGGCTGGCGGCGGCGCAACGGGTCACCATCATCGGTGGCGGCATGGTGGGCGCCGAAGCGGCGGATTTGCTCAGTGTGCAGGGTAAGCACTGTACCATCGTCGAAATGCTGGGCACAATTGCCAACGGCATGGCGCGTAACAATCGAATGGAACTGGTGGAGCGGCTCGCTGCGCGCAGCACGCAACTTCTAACACGCGTGAAGGTGGAGCGCGCCATCGGCGGTACGCTGACCCTGCACGGCGGCGATGGCACAATACGCGACATTGAAGCGGGCGATGCGCTGATATTCGCCACGGGGCCAGCGCCGGTGCGTGATGTGGTACCGCTACTCGATGAAGCCGGCGTGGATTATGAACTGGCGGGCGATTGTTACCGGCCAGGGGATTTTTTAAGTTGCCTGCGCGATGGGTGGCTGGCAGCGTTGAGTTTGGAGCGGCGGTTTCGTGGGAATGACAGGCCATCGTCTTGATTATTTTTGGTAATTAGGGCGAAACGTAACCAAAGTAGAGTTTCAAGAAAAGCTTAAAAACGTTGTCGTTGCAGTGATTGTATCGGTATTCGATTTCCTTCAGATACATCGGGAAATAATACTTCGACACGCCGCGATAGTTGT
>SXGS01434889.1_pt1 | contig 20872 bp, 17 predicted proteins | sample 3174681 | NCBI WGS metagenome assembly SXGS01 (sample SAMN11356861, study PRJNA531348) | freshwater metagenome | isolation source: freshwater sample F1-80 | place: China: Fuxian Lake, Yuxi | collected 2017-12-25 | reverse complement strand
GAGCGGACAACTGCTCGCGTTCGTCTGGTGTGAGCGTCACGCGGTATTTCTTGGGCACAGGGATTACCTCCACACCAAGTGAATCACATCTTCGTCCGAGGCTCCGGTGAAGAATCAACTCCGCCCTGACAGACCACTAGACCTTATTTCTGACGACGGAAAACCGATAAAGTTCTGGGGTAAAATCGCGATCAAAGCAGGGACGTTGGACTTGTGAACTAGTTCACATCGACACCTTCAATCGCTTTTCGTCTCTTGCACCTGAGCCGGTTTGCGAGTGCGGTTGCGCTAGTCAACCGGAACCCCTCAGCGGGAACTGGGGTTGTCTCCCGCACCTATAGCCGACTTCATCGCCATCACCAGAGCCTCGGGATCCGGAGTGCTCAGCAGCAACAAGTATCCGCGAGATGTCTCGGCCAACACCACTCGATGTTGGTCCGTCAGAAAGGCCAGAGCCTTCGCCCCACCTCGGAGGCGGAACCACCCCGCCGCGTAGCCCGGCATTCCCGTGCCATTCAAGCGAAGCTGGGGGCGAAGTTCCGGGTGTGAGGAGAGATCGACCTCCCGAATGCTGCGGCCATTGATGTCCGACCACGGAATCCCGCGGCCGTACAGATCTCCGGCAATGCGAAATTCGTCCGGCCCGACCTGGTACTTCACCCGCAGGTGCCCCGTCGTCGCCCATATCACCAGCGCCGAAACGGCCAGCATGAAGATCACAAAGCCAATCCCAAAGTAGAGCGAACCCGCGCCCGCAGGCGCGATCGGGAACTCCTGGCGAATGTCACCCATCGTCTCCCCTCCGGATACCGCGAGATGCGCCACCCCGCCCTTGTGCCTAACCGACAGCACCTCTCCCAGACGGCCATGCAAAAAAGGATCCCCGGCATGGCCGGGGATCCTCCACAATCGTGCACGGTCCGCTTGTCCGCCTACGGATTCACGCGGACGTTGGTTCGGCGTTGCACGGGGCGCTTGGCGCCACCGAGGTCCTTCACGGTCAAGGTCACCACATATGGCTGCAGCTCACCAGGGTTGTTCTGAACTTCACGGCTCGCTTTGCGGAACACCCAGATGGCATTCGGCCCAACCGCATCTTCCTGCAGCCCGTCCGAAAAATCGAAGTCCCAGGAGAAGTGAAGCGGTGAAAGCCCACTCGATGCAATCGCCGTGAAGTCGACCGCCTCACCCATCGACACCTCGAGGTCCTCATCAAGGGGCTCGACGTTGATGGGTTCCTCGTCACTTGTTGTTCGGAGCTCTCCCACCCAGAACGTATCTTTGGTGTCGCTGAAGATGCGGACTTCCTGAAGTGTGGCGGTCCTGGCCTTCGAGAGGCCCTTAAACGCCACGAAGGGGATCGCCACGGAGTACCACCCGTCCTCACGAGCCGGGTTCAGGATGAGCGGGAAATCACTCGCGGTGAAGCTGCCCTCTGCGCACTGGAGCACTACTTTGAGCTTTCGCGTGTCTGGAGCCAGGGTCTGCGACTGGCCGCCGAAGCCGCCCCCAAAGCCACCGCCCGCCCCGCCATCGAGGGATCCGCCGCCCGGACCAAAGCCGCTGCCGGCGCCAAAGCCACCCTGGCCAAAGCCACCGCCCCCAGGTCCGAAGGCGCCGCCTCCGGCATTCCCGTTGCCGGAAGTGCCCAGCGCTCCGGTGCCGGCCCCAAATCCACTGGCTCCGCCGGGCCCGAGTCCGGGTCCGCCGAAGTTACCGGAAATGCCGCCGGGGCCGGAATTGCCGCCGGTCCCTCGAGTGCCGGATCCACCGATCCCGCCCACGCCACCGACACCACCGAGCCCGCCGATGCCACCGACACCGCCGGGACCACCACCCAGGCCGCCCAGCCCTCCGGCTCCGCCCTGCGAGCCGCGCTGACTCTCTCGCTTCTGCTTCAAGGTGCCGGGAACGAAGCGCGCGGCAAACTCGATCATGCCGAAGCCGTCGTTCTTCTGAGCCGTAATGTCCTTCGGTTGGGGAAGGATGATTCTGCCGCCTGAGTAGTAGCCGTTCGTCTCGATTCGAATCGAGACATCTCCGGCATACTTGTGCGTCGAGTCTTCAACGGCTCGGCCGCTCCCCCAACCGCCGAGGCGCAGGCCAACGGTCGTCACCCGCTCCCCACTGAAGATGTCGATCGCCGGCGCGATCTTCTGAGATCTTACCGGCGCTCCAAAAACCATGAGGCAACCCAGACCGGCCAGGCAGCCGACTGTCGCCTTGCGGGAAACCGTCCGTCTCATCTGAGTCTTCCCTTCGCCTTCAACTCGCCAACTCCTGAATGCGCCGGATGCTCACGGTGCGTCCCGTCGATTCGTCGACGTCCACCAGGATCCCGCACAGGCGCGCCGGATGGTCCGGCACTTCGAATCGGACCGGCATCCTCTGAAGAAAGCGCTCGACCACTAAAGATTTCTCGACGCCGATCACGGTATCCTCCGGTCCGGTCATCCCAATGTCGGTGATGAATCCGGTTCCTCCCGCGAGAATTCGTTCATCGGCGGTTTGAACGTGAGTGTGTGTGCCGAACACCAGACTCGCCCGCCCCTCCACATGGTATGCAAACGCGATCTTCTCTGCCGTACTCTCGGCGTGAAAGTCCACTACAATGATCGAGGTGACTGAGTGCATCTCCGGGTACAGAGCGTCAAACGTCCTGAAAGGACAGTCCAACGAGTCGAGGCCGGCGCGACCCATCAGGTTGCACACGGCCACCAACTCCTGACCCGAGGAGTACACGCCCCACCCCTTCCCTGGAGCGCCCTCCGGAAAATTAGCCGGTCGCAGCAACCGAGGCTCCTGGTCGATGTACGGCTGAATTGTCCGATGCTTCCAGATGTGGTTTCCGCTCGTGAGACATGCCGCGCCTCGCGCCAGCAACTCGGCCGCGATCTCAGGCGTCACCCCAAAACCGGCGGCAGAGTTCTCACAGTTCACGATTGCGAAATCCACCTGGTGCGCTCTCACCAGAGAAGGAAACAGGGCATGGTAAGCCCTCCGGCCCGGTTTGCCCACGATGTCGCCGATTGCAAGTAGCTTCACGGTATGCTCAGTCGATTAGACGCGTACAGGGCGCGATAAGTTCTTCGGCAGCCGCCCACAAATCTCAGTGGTCGTCTACCCACTCCGCCAGTTGAGCAAGGTGTCGTTCCAGGTCTACGATCTGGACTGTGAGTGCCCGGGCCCCGGCGCCGTCGCTCTTTCGTACGGCCGCCACTCGGAGGCTCTCGAGGACCCGGAGCCGTTCCATCCGATCGAGCGGTCTCGCTAAGAGGGCGCGAAGCTCAGTGTTGGAGCCTTCGGGATCCCTCCTCAGGTCCCTGAGGAATGAGATTCTGGCCTGCCGCGCGACGTCAGCCCAGTGATTGTCTCGTTGCTCGCGAATGAGCCGATCCAACGCCTCCAACGCGCGATCCAGATCCCGGCCAGACAGGGCTAGCGCCCGGCCGAACGCCTGCTCGGCGGCTCGCAGCCGCTCTCCCCGGGGGGAGATCTCGCGTTCCGGCCGCGTGGCCGACCCGAGTTGAACCAGTGCGGCTTCCCCTGGCACAAGCCGGATGGGAATAACTGCGGTTCCCGCGTTTACCGGTACCGCGGGATTCTCAGAGGATGGCTTCCAGCCCGCCTCATCGGCGAGTCGCTTTCCAAGCTCGTCGGGCGCCGGACGCGGACGCCCCGCCTTTTCCCACTCGCGGCGCGGATCACCGCTCACCCCCAGCCGATAGATGCGGGCAGGCATCCGGAAGTAGCGCGCCGGCAGAGCTTCCACACGTACGTCGAATTCCAGGTCGTCGCCGCCCGACGGACCGGTGCGGGCAACGAGTACCTGAACCGCGGGATTCTTCCGATCATCCAGCGTTCGGGTGGCCAGCACCAACAGCCCATCCGGGGCCGCGGCCGGGACGCGGGCGCGACCGAGGTTTTGCAGCAAGACTTGAGCCCGGAACTGGGCCATCGGCACGGCAAACTGCCCGACTCGCGTGGTGACGGCATGATTCCCCTCGAAGTGAGAGCTCATCAGATCCGCGTCCCGCACAGCCATCGAAACGCCGAGCGCCGGATCCGAGAGCATCGCGACACGCTCCAGCCAGTTCACGACCCGGTTGCGCTCATCCAAGCCGGTCTCAGCGGGCCCGGCGGCCTCATCCGAGACGATGGATTCGGTTTTCAACAGCGCCTTATGCCGGACCATCAACGCCCTGACCTGCTCGGCCCTGGTGCGAAGCTCTGAGTTGGATGGCGGCGCGGTCCAGGAAACAAAGGTGATTCGGGCGCCCAGCTTTCCCGTGGCCGCGTTTTTCCCCGTGGCACAGTGTTCCAGAAAGCTCGATAGAAATCCGAGATCGTCCCGCAAGCCGGGAGCGCCGATTTGAAGCTGTGAATCGACTTCGTCGGCGGCAGAGGCGAAGTGGTCGTAGAGCGCCTGGAAGGTGGCGGGATCTGCAGCCGGCGAATTGGGAGCGTCGGGGCGCGACCATGCCTCAAATCGCCAACTTCGCACCTCGTCCTCTCCGTAGGTCTTTTGCAGCCGTCGGAAGAGTTGAACGAGAAACTTTCGGTATCGGTCCAGGTTCGCGGGCAAGTTGAGCGGCACACCCCGCGAGTCGCGCTTCACCGGCGCTGTGAGCAACTCATTCGGCAGTCCTCCGCAGCAGATGAACGGCTTCACGCCGGCCGCCACCAGGGAGTCGAGTGCCCGTTCGAGTCGATCCCACTTTGCTTCGCCGGTCGGCCCAATCTCGACCTGTGCGCCGCACAGCCAGTCGGGACGACGCTTCAGGCGCCCCTCGCCCAGCCACATCGGACAGCGGATGCTGGAGACCGCCCCCGTCGCGCGGATCCACTCAAACGCCGCGTCAACGCCAAAGTCCGCGATCTGGCCGTAACCCCCATCCAGGTTGAGATTGCAGAATCTGTCCGGATCGAAGGGCCCGAGCTCGCGATCCGAACGAATCGTGATCGCCGGTCGTGGTGACGGAGCAGGTTGCGCTGCGCCCACAACCGGCACGACTGCTGCGGCGGCGACCACCCACCCGAAGCTCCGGCGCCTCATCCCTCAGCGCCCGCCCGTCGGGCCGGCGCTCAGGATCTCTGCCGGAATCCTGCCTCGATAGACCTCGTTGACTCGCGTTTCGAAGGAGTGAACCAACTCCGTCACAGCGCTCCCGTACGATGCCACGTCAAGACGCCACGCGCCGCGCGGATCCAACCACTCCTGCGGAACTCCCGGGCACTCGTCCGGGATCCAGACGCCATAGTCGGGATGACGCGTTCTCGAAACCTGGCGCAGTTCCCCACTCTGAGCCGCGCGGAGGAGTCGTCGCGACACATCGATCGGCGGGCGATCGCCACCAGCGCCGAGCGGGCCACCGACGGAGCCCGTATTCATCAGCACGACAAGCGGCTTTTCTCGCTCCAGGTAAGACTTCAACAGTTCCACGTACCGGCCGGGCGCCAGCGGCAGGAATGGCGCCCCAAAGCAGGCGCTGAAGGTCGGCTCCGGCCGGGAGCCCAACCCTCGCTCGGTGCCCGCTACTTTCGCGGTGTAACCCGCGAGAAACCAGTAGAGCGCCTGCTCCGGCTCCAGGATGGACAGTGGAGGCAGGGTCCCCGTGGCGTCAAATGTTAGGAAAACCACTGTGCTCGGGTGGCCCGACATTCCCGTCGGCTCTACGTTGGGAATGGCCTCCAACGGGTAGACCCCTCGGGTGTTTTCGATCCCGCCCGCATCGAAATCGGGCTCTCCATCTTTCAGCGCGACGTTCTCCAGAATGGCTCCGTGAGCGTTCACAGCGTTCCAGATCAGGGGCTCTCGCTCACGGGAGAGGCGGATCAACTTGGCGTAACAGCCCCCCTCGAAATTGAAGACTCCCTCGCTCGTCCACCCGTGCTCGTCATCGCCCAACAGGCGCCGGTCCGGATCTGCGGAAAGTGTGGTCTTTCCGGTTCCGCTCAGGCCGAAGATCAGACTGACATCGCCGGCCGGTCCCGTGTTGGCGGAGCAGTGCATGGGGAAGCCGCCTCGCGCCGGAAGCAAGTAGTTCATGAGATAGAAGAAAAACTTCTTCTCCTCCCCACCGTAGCGAGTGCCTCCGATGAAGCCGCAATGATGTTCGAGGTCGCAAACAATCGCCGTCTCGCTCCGGGTGCCGTGGAGAGCCGGCTCCGCCTGGACCGAGGGCAGATAGAGAAGGGTGAACTCGGGCTCGCTCCATTCGTCGTCGGGCAGGCTGTGTCGGACGAACATGTGGTGGCCCATCAAAGTGTGCCAGGCAAACTCCGTAATCAATGCGATCGGAACGCGGTAAGACCCCCGGCCCACGTATCCGCGGAAGCCATATAGCCTCGGCAGGGAGCGCGCCCCAGCTAGAAACTTTCGACCTAGAATCGCCGCAGACTCAGGCTCCATGGCGCTGTTGAATGAGGAGTTCCAATCGATGTATTCCGAACTGGGCGAGCGCCGAACGATGAATTTGTCACGTGGCGAACGACCGGTAAAAGCGCCGGTTGACACCGATAGGGCTCCAGAGCGGGTGAGAACCCCCTCCCCATTGGAGACAGCCGCATCCAACAACTGTTGGACCGTCAAGTTCCATGCGACTCGCTCTCGGAGCTCCTCATAAACGAAGCCCCCGGTGAGGGGAGTAGAAGTCGGTGCAAGCTGCGTCATACGAATCCTATCCAGGCGCCTGTGCGCCACGCGGGGCGAGCGGCGTCGCCCTATTATAGTGCCCATACGGACGCGGGCTTTGCGCTGGAGCCTGAAACGCAAGAACCCCCGGGTGCAGTGCTCCCGGGGGTCCAAGGTCTCAGAACGAACGTGTTCGGTTACTCGGGCTCCCCGGACGTCGGCATCGGATCCCGCATCAGGTTCTCCAACTCCTCGGATGTGAATCGCCCCGAGCCACCCAGGATGCGGCGTGCGCCGCGGTACCTGGAGTCGTAGTAGCCCGCCAGTTCATCAATCCGCACGTCATGGCGAGCGCTGGACGCGTGAATGAATCGGTTGCCACCGATGAAGATCCCCACATGCGAGATGCCCGGCCGGTAGGTGCTGAAAAACACCAGATCTCCCGCCCGGAGTTCCGAACGGTCAACCGGCGTTCCCCGGAGCGCCTGCCCGGACGCGCTGTGCGGCAAGCTGATGCCGCGTTGAGTCCGAAAGATGTAGCAGACGAACCCGGAACAATCAAACCCTCCGCGTGATGCGCCGCCCCAAACATACGGCTTTCCCCGCTGGCGGAGCGCCTCGCGGATCAGGTCCGAGTTCGACGAGCCCTGAGGTTTGGTCGCGATGGGCGCCTCGTCCACCGCAATCACCCGAGGTTCGGGCTCGGCAGCAACCGGAGTCGGAAGCTCGGAAGCTTCCGTATTCTGCACGATCGCGACCTTCGGGGCGGACCTTTGCGTCAGCCGACCGGATCGTGAACTCGCGGCACGCCGAACTCCCCGATCCGTGCGCCGGACGGTGGTCGCCGCCGTCACCCGGGGTCGAACTGGAGAGCGCCTGGCGAGGGCCGAGCGTACGGCGACGCGACCCTTCTCATCCGTCTCACCTCGTCCCCGAGCCGCAACTTTGACCCGACTGATCCGTACTGCCGGCTTGGTTCCCTTCGAGGTGCGGCGGTCTACCGCGGATCGGCGGCTCTCCGTGGTTTGCTTCTTCTCCACTCGTGGCGCTCTCGCGGCAGTTCGACGTGCCCTGGCAAGGTCCCGAGAGGACCTTGATCCGGCAATGCGGCGCCCAGACTCCTTCGAAGAGTCGTGGATGCGCTTCCCCGAAGCTCGCTGCGCCTGGCGGCTGGAAGCGGAACGGGACGTCGATGCGCGAGAAGCGGTGACACGAGATGACACAACTCGCTTTGCTGCAGGTCTGCGGGACTTGGCTGCGGTCCTGGAGTTTCGCGCCGCAGAAGCGGGCAGCACTCCGACACCGCACACCACCAGACAGATCAGAGCGGCCAGCAAGCCGCCCCTCAGGCTGGGAAAAGTCAAAACGTCTACCTTTCGTCTCATTCGAGTTCGGATGGTCCACCGGTGCGGCGGATTTCCAACCTCGTCTGTCGCCAGTTGGTCTTCCGAAAAGACCCGGATTGGGTGTTGCCACCCCAGACTCCAACCTTTGTATCGCCTTGAAGCTCGAAGTGGGTCGACCGATGGCCATTTTCGTTGTAGGTCGACGCGTCGCGAGGATAAAATCCGTTGGCCGTCAACCGCCTGAATCGTCCGATTCCCACGGAGTTCGCATGCCTCAGACCGTTTCAAACGCATCCCTGAAGATGGTGGAGCAGGTTCGACTTCCTCGGGAAGCGCTTGCCACCGCCGCGCACCCCGTCTACATCGAGTCCCGCATGATCACGGGCTACTTTCCGGCGCTGGAAATGAAGCGACTCATCTCCGAACGGGAGGACCTGAGCTACATTGGCAAGGTCAACCGAAACGTGGATCAGGCTGGCGTCCCTGGCTTCTCGTTCATTCGCGAGGGCGCCGAGTCGCTGAACGAGTACATCAAGATGGTCGAAACCCGAGCCTGACTCGGCTCCGGACAGGGGCCCGGCGAGTCACGTCGCGCGGGCCCCAAAGACCGTCGTCTCCAACTCAGCGTTCAGCGCGCCGGATGCACCAGAGCGACTGGTGGGTTCGAATGAATAGGTCGCCGTCGCTCAGGACCACCGTGGAGAGAGTGCGCTCCTCCAGAGCGTTTCGTCCCAGCACCTCGAACTGAGGCCGGGCCGCGAAGATGACGGTCTCCCCTCGCATGTTCACGGAGTAGAGCTTCCCGTCCGCCAGCGTCAGGCTGCTCCATGCCGTCCCCCCGATTCGCTCGCTCCAGAGCGCCTCTCCGGTCTTCGGATCGATGCACTGGGCGATCCCGGGTTCGTTGACGAAGTAGAGGTATCCCCCCTCCATCACTCCACTACCGATTCGCTGTGGATTCCGCTCCACCCGCCAGAGTCGGTGGCTGGCGGTCACATCTCCCACGGCGCCTCCGGTTCGTACGCCGATCGCCGCCCCGCCATAACCGGACATCGCCACAACCACGCCATCGCCCACCATGGGAGACGTGTAGACCAGCTTGGTGAGGCCGCCACAGAACCAAAGCAGCTTCCCACTCGCCGGGTCGTAGGCTCGAAGGTACTCCGGCCAGCTCACCAGGAGCTCGTCCTTCCCGTCGATCCGCGCGATGACCGGTGTGGACCACGACCCGATCCAGTCCGGCGCCGCCTGGCCGAACTTGCCCCCGGGCTCTTCGACTCTCCAGACTTCCCGTCCGGTGTGCTTATCGAGCGCGAGAAGGAACTGCCGCTCGCCGGGCCCGCAATTCGCGATCACGAGGTCTCCGTGAATGATCGGCGACGAAGCGTTTCCCCAGAGATGCTCCAACCGGCCAACGTCCTTTCGCCAGAGTTCCTTACCCTCGAGATCCCAACAAACCAGGCCGCCGGACCCAAACGAAGCCACCACCCGCTGACCGTCGACCGCCGGCGTTGCAGAACAAAAAGGGTTGTCCTTATGTGTGGTTTCGTCGAAGTCGCAGCGGACCTCCCGGCTCCACAACCGGCGACCATCGGTGCGATCCAGACACCAGAGCGCCCGTACGCGGCCGGCCGGATCGATGGATTGGGTGAGGAACAACTTCTTGCCCCAGGTGACGGGGCTGGAGTTGCCGGCGCTGGGCAGCGCGATTTTCCAGCGGACATTCTCGGTGGCAGACCACTTGAGCGGCGGGTTTTTCTCTCCGGAGCGACCGTCTCCCTGCGGCCCCCGGAACGCAGTCCAGTTGTCCGCGCGAGCTGCGCCCATGAGAATCACGCAGAGTGCAAGCAGTCGTTTCATCCCTGGCTCCCTTGCCGCCGGGCGCGCATCCACGGCCCGAACTCGTTCTCACCCATCAGATTCTCTAGCGGTTACTCACTCCGCAGCGAGCCCATCAGCGAGCCGCTGAGTGCGGCCCTCGTGGCCCCGGCGGCACTCAGAGCGCCAACCGCAACCACCGCGAGAAGCGTCAGAGAAAGCGTCTGTACCGGGACCTCGGCGCCCATTGACGTGAGCGACGGCAGCACGGCGATCAGCGCTGATCCGACCCCGACCGCAATTCCAATTGCGAGGAGCAAAGAGTGTTCGCTAAACACCAGCCATTGCACGGTGCGAGATCGAAATCCCACCGCACGAAGCAGCGCCAGTTCCGACCGCCGTTCGAGGACGTTTCGAAGGACCACAACCCCCAACCCGGCGCTCCCGAGCAGCAGCCCGAATCCCCCCAGCACCGCGAAGATGGAGAGATAGGTGTTCTCCACCTCGGCAAACAGCGCCAGGCGCTCTCCGGCCGGCATGGGGTCGAAGCCGACATCCACGAGCGCTTCGGACAGGACATCCGTCACCTGCTTCACGCGATCCGGCGGTGCGTCAATCAGGAATCCCTGATATCCGCTCACTGACGGAAAGTGCTGCATGAACGGTTTCTCCGAGAGCAGAAGACTGCCCTGAAAGACGGAGTTGCCCACCATTCCGACTACCCTCAACTTGAGTACGTCCCCACGATCGTCCGTGACCGACAGCGTATCTCCCACAGACTTGCCCAGACTCCAGAGCAAGGTATTCTCATCCCCGATCACGGGGATCGCGCCGTCCGGCTGATCAGAGTCCAGCAGCAGCCAGGGGTTCTCGGCGTTGCCGTGTGTGGCTGCAAAGCTGAAGGCCCCGCGGTCTGCTAGCAGGCGCGGATCGATGCCCAGTAGCCGCGGCGCCTGCGCCCGATTCAGATTCAGACAACTCGCTTCATCGCCCGGCCGGACGCGGAACGGCGCGATGGCGGCTCCCGCCAGATCCTCGGAATCCAGGCCGTATGCGTTCCGGCCATCCTCTTGATTCAGATCCTGGTGAATCGGGAGTGAAGATTCGGCGTAGACGGTAAATCCGCCGGTCCCCGAAGTTCGCCGTCGTGCGACTTCCGGGTCTGCGGGGTCGTGCCGGTTGGCGCCGATCGCAACCACCAGGAAGCTCCCACTGGCGAGGAGCGCCACCACCGACAGGCTCCTGCCCGCCCTTCGAGAAATGTTTCGGGCGCCCATGGCTCGCAAACTCAGACGGGCCGAACCGCCTTGCTCCAACCGACTCAAAAGGAGTCGCCCTACGGCGATGCCTGCAATGAGGAGTCCGGCGCCGGCGCCGAAGAAGAGCCCCGCTGCCTGCTCATGGGGCGCCACGAATCCAGCCAGCGCCATTCCAATTCCGGCCACACCTGAGATGAGCGCCGTCGGTAGCCCCACTGGAGCGGCAATCCGGCGGCGCGTTGTCCGGACCGGAGCAGCGACCATCGAGTCGGATGCGGACGACATCAGTTCCCGTGCGGGGGTCTTTGCCTGACCCCGCACCACGAGCCAGATGGAGCCACACGCGACCAGGAACGAAGCGACTCCACCGCCGACAACGGTCGCAAGCTCAGCGTGATAAACCAGCGACGACCCCGAAACCGCCCCACTCCAGACGGTGCCGAGTCCCGCCACTACTCCGCGCGTATACAGCGTTCCGAGTACCGCACCCGCCGCCGAAGCCAGCGCGGCGATTCCGGCCCCCTCCTGCAAGAGAAGTATCCTCACCTGGCGAGGCGTCCAACCCACCGCCAGGAGCAATCCAATCTCCTGACATCGTTGCTCAATCCCCAGCGCGAAGAGCAGAGACATCAGAAGCAGGGCGGCCCCGATAAGGAAGAAGCTGAAGCCGATAAAGAGCTGACCAAAGTCCAGCGATTGGGCGCCGGCCGCGAGCGCCTGTTCACGAACGGGGTTGAAGAACAGTCCCACCGTCGCAGGATTCACCGCCTGACGAACGCACGCCTCGACATTGGCTTCAGTCTCTTCGGGACGGTATCGAACCGCCGTCAGATTCCCGAACCGGTTGTTCCAGAGCTTCTGACCGGCCGCCAGTGTGATGAACGCCTTCGGCGTGCCCTTATGGATGTCCCAATACGCCTCGTCGGTGTCTCGAATCCGTGAGAGTTCCACGGGAATGCCCGGCTTCCAATCTCGGCAGTTTTCGCTCTCCGAGACGCCAGGGAAGTCCGGCATCAGGTCCCGATCGGCAGCGGCGCCCGCGAGTGGCAGCACGCTATGAACGCGGAACGTGGCCTTCCGCTCCTCCAGTTTGCGCAAGGGACCGACCACGTAGTAATCCAGCGTGAGCTGCGATCCGGGCGTAAGACCCAGGTCCTTCGCGAGCCAGCTATTCACCGCGATCTCGTCATCGCGCATTCCCGCGGGGAGCGGGCTCCCGTTGAGCGAGGCGACCGTGGAGTACGGCGTGCTCCGATCGCCGGAGCGAAGGCCGTTTACAAAATACGTGAGAATCCCCCTCCCGCCGGGGGCGGCGCCGACCGCAGCAGTTCCGACCGGCTCATCCAGGAACACACGGTCCGTTCGCAACTCGATCTCACGAGTCGCCGCGACTCGCCGAACCTCAAGCGAGACGTCGGCCACTCGCCAGTGCTTCCAGAGTGCGGCGTTAGCCGCTTCGAGGGTCGGCGGTCCCGCGGAACCGGTCCCAACCAGCAGCGTGTTGGCTCGGGCCTTCAAATCGATCGCTCGATTCAATGTCTCTCTGTCCAGGAAAGCGGCGTATGGGGGAATCTGGTTGGCTTCGAGGCTGAACCGGCCGAAGTCCGAGTCCTTGAGCACCGCCGCGACTACCCCCCGAACCGACACCCCCGCATCTTCCACCGTGGAGAGCGGAGCGTCCCGGGAGAGCAAACTCGGCTTCTCGATGCGGAGCAGCACCTCGCCGCCCACGACAGCGCCGAGTCGTCGCGCGAGGCGTTCGTTCAAGGCGAGCCGATCCGATCCGCCGGCAAGTGGATTCGAGGTCGAGCCCAGCTTCCAGAAGTTGGCGTCGACTCCGGACACCTGAACGCGTGGCGCGCGGGCCGAACCATCGGGCTGCGACGCCATGCCCTTCAGAAGCGTGACCGCTGCGGCCGGTGCGCCGAGCTCCCGCCCTACCGCTTCCGCGAGCGCGAGGGTGAAGAATCGGTCCGCGGCATGGACCGCCACGGTGGTCTCTCCCAGACGAGACAACGCCATGCGTCTCAGGCTCTCCTTCACGGAGTCGCCCACAGCAAGCGCTCCGACCAGAATCGCGGAGGCAATGACGGCGCCCAGCAGGGAGCCCAGGTAGAGTCGCCAGTGATGCCGCAGCCCTGCCACAGCGAGCAACGCGCGCGTCATTGGGCGCCCCCCACCGCGCCAAGCCGGCCGTCGCGAAGTTCGAGCACCCGGGACATGCCGGCGGCGAGTTCCACGGAGTGCGTAACCGCAACCAGCGCGACGCCTTCTTCCCGATTCAGCTCCAGCAGCAGCGATACCAGGTTCTCCCCGGACTGCCGATCCAACGAGCCGGTGGGCTCATCGGCAAGCAGCAGTGCAGGCTCGTTGATCAGGGCACGCACCACAGCCGTCCGCTGCCGCTCGCCGCCTGAGAGCTGACCGGGGCGATGGTTGAGGCGGGACGAGAGACCGACCCGATCGAGGAGCCGCCTCGCCCGCGCCACGGCATCCTCGCGGCGACTCTCTCGTGGACCAGAGAGTGTGGGCACCAGCACGTTTTCGAGCACGGTGCACTGCGGGAGGAGATGATGGAGTTGGAACACGAAGCCCACGGCGGAGCTCCGCAGGTGAGAGACGGCATTCTCGTCGAGGCCAGCCACATCCCTCCCCAGCAGGGTCATCGTCCCCGAGGTAGCCCGATCCAGCGTACCCATGATGTTTAGGAGCGTGCTCTTGCCGGACCCCGATGCACCTACAATCGCCAGCGTTGAACCGGCTGCAATCTCCAGGTCGACGCCCTTGAGGATGCTGAGTTCCTGCTCTTGCGAGACGGCGTAGAGTTTTGTGACCTGATTTAACACAAGGATCAATTCCGCGCCCGTCATTGTGCCCTCAACCAGTCTCGTCCGGGAGTCTCACCCAGCGCCGAGCCTTCATTTCAAAACGCGGCAGGCTTCCGGGCTCCACCGCACTTACTTCAATACGCAGTTGAAACGCATTGCGGAGCGCCGTCGCCACTGACTCGCGGAGCGTGTTTACTTCACCGTGACCCGGCAACGGCTCGATCGTGAGTCGCACTTCGTCCATCGCGTTCACCCGACTCAGTTCAACCCGATACTCCGCCACAGCGGCGAACTCGGAGAGTATGCGATCGACGGCTGACGGGTACAGATTCACACCGCGAACCACCACCATGTCGTCCACGCGTCCGAGGATCCCTCCGACGAGCGAGAGTTCGCAACTCCCGCACGCGCAGGGCCCGTCTTGTGGTTCCGACCGGACCAGATCGCCGGTTCGATAACGAATGAGCGGAGATGCAACCCGCTTCAGGGTGGTAAGCACCAGTTCTCCTGCCTCCCCGGGGACAACCGGACGTTGGGTCTCGGGGTCCAGAATCTCGGGCAGATGCGCATCCTCGAACACATGGAGAATGCCGGCACGGACCGGGCACTCGCAGCTCACGGGCCCCACTTCGGTCATGCCGTGGTGGTCCCACACTCGTGCGCCGGGCCAGAGAGTCTCGATCTTCGCCCGAACCGAGGGGATCGAGCCTCCCGGTTCCCCGGCAACGAGAATGGCGCGAATCGCCGATTCCGAGAGGTCGAGTCCATGTTCACGTGCGGTCTCCCCCAGCCGAATGGCGTAGGTCGGGGTACAGCACAGGACTGTGGCGCGGGCATCCATGATGCACTGCACGCGCGCGGAGGACGACATGCCGCCGCCCGGAAGACACAACGCGCCCTCCGCGATGGCGGCATCGTAGGCCGTCCAAAATCCGAGAAATGGACCGAAAGAGAACGCGAAGAAAACAGCGTCGTTCCGACCGATACCGGCGACTCGATAGATACGCTGCCAGCACTCCACCAGTGCGCGCCACGAGTCCGTTGTGTCGAGCCAGCGAATGGGAGGCCCAGTGCTCCCACTGGTCTGGCTGAAACGAGTGTACTCCGGTAGGGAGTACGTCCGATTAGATCCGAACGGTGGATTGCGGCGCTGATCCTCGGCAATTTCCGACTTTGTGGTCAGCGGAAGGGATGACAGCGGAGCATTCGGGTCGATGAAGCAACCCAAACGACTCCGCTGAAAAGAATTGCTCTCCCGAACCGCCACCAAAAGGTCCCGCAAAGCCGCCTGCTGTGACTCGTCCAACCGGCTCCGCGTGGGCCCCCCGCCCGAGCTCACCACCTTAGGTGTGGCGACCCGGGGAAGCAATGGCGGTATGACTACCCGGCTTCGGCGCGGGCACCGCGGCGGGCCGGAAGAAGGTCACCAGGCATCCACCGACAGCTGCGAGCAGCAGACCGAGGAAGAACGGCCACTTGATGGCGCCGATACCGCCGGCCGGAGGATGCATCGCCATCGCAACGGTCGCGTTGACGATGGGGGCGCCGGCGAACACAATCGCCATCACCACTGCCGGCGACCCTTTGGCTCCAAAGGCCAGGAGAGTGCCGAAGGCGCCGATCGCTCCCATAATACCCGCCACCAGGGACCACTTCATCCCGGCTGCGGGCATGCTGGTCAGGTCGGCCTTGTTAAACAACAGCATTGCCAGGGGCGCCAGCACGGCGGTCAGGAAATAGGCGATACCGACAAACAGGAACGCCTTGTAGCGACCATTGACGGGATCGGCCATGTTTTGCTGGCCGGTGTGGAGCATGACCCCGTAGACACCCCAGGTGAACACGGTAAGCATCGCGAAGGCAAGCCAGGCCATTCCCGGCTGCTGCGCATCTTGATTCGGCATTCCAAAACCTCCCCAGGGGACGGCGCCTGAGTTCAGGCCGAAGTATACAACCTCGGCGTGAAGACGGCGCCCCGATGCCCGGAATCAAAAGGCCCGCGACACTGCGCCGCGGGCCTCCGGCGGCGAGCCGCCGAGTTAGTCTCAGGCCGTTGTAGGGCTGCCGAGAATCTCGTGAACGGGTACTCCCCCGTCGGCAATCTTGATGGGACGAGTGTCGGGGGCGAGATAGACCTTTTCGCCCTCAATTCCCAGCGCCTCATAAAGGGTGGCCGCGACGTCCTCCACCTTGATCGGACGGTCGGCGGGATACTCGGCGTTTCGATCCGATTCTCCGACGGTCATCCCCATCCGGATTGGACCGCCACCCATCGTCACAAACATCGCCTGGGACCAGTGGTCGCGACCGGAGGAACTGTTGACCCGCGGAGTGCGGCCGAATTCACCCATGCACACGACGACGGTGTTGGACAGCATCCCCCGCTGACCCAGGTCTTCCAGCAACGCCGCGTAGCCCTTATCCAGTTCCGGCAGTCGTGCCGACTTCAAGCTCTGGAAGTTGCCCTGATGAGTGTCCCATCCACCCTTCTGGATGTGCACGAAGCGCGTGCCCGCCTCAATCAGTCTGCGGGCCAGCAGGCATCCCTGGCCAAAGCTGTTGCGGCCATAGCTGTCCTTCAGCTTTTCGGGTTCCTGCCCCAGGTCGAACGCCTTCTTAGCCGTGGGAGAGGTCACGAGATCGAACGCTCTCTGGTAGAACTGATCCATCGCCTGGAGCCCGCGCTGGGAGAGTTCAGCGTCGCGCTGGAACTGATCGATCGCGCCGAGGGCCGTCTTTCGCCGGGAAATGCGATCCATGTTTACGCCGGAGGGCGGAGTGACGTCCTTCACGCTAAACGTCTTCGCATTCGGATCGCCACCCACGTTGAACGGGTTGTAGGTCGCGCCCATGTAGCCGGCGGTCGTGTATTGACCCATTCCACCAACGATTGCATACGGAGGAAGCCCGTTTCGGAAACCGCGCTCGCGAGCGACCACCGAACCGATGGACGGGTAAGTCATCGCGGGTGAAAACCGCCAACCGGTGAGCAGGTAGTGGTTTCCGGTTCCGTGGCTAGCATCAGGAGATGTCACGCGGAGGATGGAGTACTTGTCCATCTGCTTCGCCAGCAGGGGGAGCTGGTCACTGATTCGAACGCCCTTTACATTCGTCTCAATAGCGCCGAAGTCGCCTCGGATCTCCACCGGGGCATCCGGCTTGGGATCGAACATATCGATGTGGCTCGGGCCGCCATCCAACCACAGGACGATGACATTGACATCGGACTGCGCCGCCCGGCTCTCCTGGGCCAGAACTGACGGGAGGCCGAGCCCGAACAGGCCCAGCGAGCCGACCTTCAGGAAATCCCGGCGAGTGACTCCCTCGCAGTTCAATCCCCCACCCTGTCCCAGCGACATCCTGTACATTGGCCCGGTTCCTCCACTCCCAGCCTGAGACAACCACTTGAGGAACATGTTTCATCCCACCTCGCAGATTGGCTTTTGTGCCTGTAGACACTGGCCTTTGAGTCCCCGTCGGCCGGCGGCCTCGGAGTGCTGCAGGGATTCCCGGAAGCATCGCGAAAGCGTACGTGCCGGCCCCGTGTTGACCTGTGCGCCGGCCTGCTGGAGAGGACGACAACGATGAAACGGATCTGGATGCCGGCGGCCATAGTCGCCGCGGCGCTGGGCTGGCAGGCGCAATCTCCCGCGAAGCCGCGAGTGCTTCAAGCGGATCTCCAGCCGTTGGCTTCCCACGCCGAGCGAGTGGCGGAGGCGCTGAGTCTGGTCGGTTCGCCGCTTTCCGAGTCCGAGCGGAAGGCGCTGGCCGCCGCCGCAAAGCTGGATCCCGCGACCGGTGCGGCGGCGATTGAGAAACTGCTCGACCGCCGAACGCTGTGCGTGGTGAACATCAACCCAGAAGCACGGGTCAAGGTTCAGCCTGGGCCCGCAAAACCGGAACTGATCGAGGCGGGATGGCGGACTTTCCTGCTGAAGGTGACCAATGAGGCAGGCGTCACTGCCCGCCTGAACATCGACAGCCCGAACGCAGGGCAGCTTGCGAACTCCCCATCCGATCAATTGGCGAATCGCTGGCTGCAGATCATGCCGTTCACCAATCAGCCGCTGCGCCCGGAGCTCTCGGGGCTGTCGGTCGAGTATCGTGTGGTTTCGCTTTATAGTCGAGACGCCGGTAAACGGGAGGCCAAGCTTCGATTCAACGCCGGCCAGGGCACACAGGATCTCGGCTTCCGAAATGAACTGGACGTTTTGTTCACTGCCGCGCCGGCATCCAACGTCACCCTCAACGTCAAAGATGTGGACGGAACACCGGCAATGGCGTCATTCGTCATCCGCGATGCTTCAGGGCGCGTTTATCCGTCGCAGGCCAAACGGTTGGCGCCGGACTTCTTCTTCCACCCGCAGATCTACCGAAAGCACGGAGAGGTGGTGAAGCTGCCGGCGGGTCGCTACACGGTTGAGGTCGGACGGGGGCCGGAGTATCTGACCGAGCAGCGACAGTTCACGGTGACGAACGCCAGGAAGCAGAACATCGCGTTCCAACTCTCCCGATGGATTGACCCGTCAAAGATGGGTTGGTGGTCGGGCGACCACCACATTCATGCTGCGGGGTGCTCCCACTACACCAACCCCACGGAAGGAGTGCACGCGCCGGACATGCTGCGTCACTGCCTCGGCGAGGACTTGAAGGTCGGCTGCAATCTTACCTGGGGACCGTGCTTCGACTATCAGAAGCAATTCTTCACCGGCGCCGTCGACAAGGTTTCGCGCTACCCCTACCTGCTGCGGTACGACGTTGAGGTCTCGGGGTTCGGCTCGCACCAATCAGGCCACCTCTGCCTGCTTCGGTTGAGTGACCAGATGTACCCGGGCGGCGCCTCGAAGGATCACTGGCCTACGCTCGGGCTCAACACCCTGCGCTGGGCCAAGAAGCAGGGCGCGCTGACCGGTCCGGCCCACTCCGGGTGGGGTCTGGAAGTTCAGACGAGCGAGTTGCCCAACTACGTGATCCCGCCGTATAACGGCATCGGGGCGAACGAATATATCGTCGACGTCACCCATCAGGTGCCCGGTCCCGGCGAGAAGATGATGCCCGCCGTCGACTTCATCTCCACCGTGGACACTCCCCACGTGTGGGAGCTCAACATCTGGTACCACACCCTCAACGCCGGCTTCAGAACCCGGATATCCGGCGAGACCGACTTCCCCTGTATCTACGGGGAGCGGGTTGGGTTGGGCCGCTCCTATGTCAAGCAGGATGGGCAGCTCGACTTCGACCGCTGGGTTGAAGAAATTCGCCGCGGTCGGAACTATGTCTCAGATGGCCGCAGCCATCTGATCGACTTCAAGGTGAACGATGTGGCGTTAGGAGAGAAGGGAAGCCAGGTTTCCCTCGCGCGGCCCGGTAGTGTGAGAGTCGGCGCCCGCGTGGCCGCGATGCTGCCGGAGAAGGCCGACGAATCCATTCGAGCCCGACCCTACAACCAGAAGCCCTACTGGCACATCGAGCGGGCCCGTATCGGCAGCACGCGAACGGTGCCCGTTGAGGTGATCGTGAACGGTTACCCCGTGGCCCGTAAGGAGATCCCCGCCGACGGCGGACTTCAGGACCTGTCGTTCGACGTTCCCATCGAGCGAAGCAGTTGGGTTGCCCTGAGGATCCTGCCGTCCTCGCACACCAATCCGGTGTGGGTAGTGGTCGACGACAAACCCGTCCTGCCGTCGAAGCGTTCTGTGGAGTGGTGCCTGAAGGGAGTGGACCAGTGCTGGACTCAGAAGCAGCGGTTCATCCGCCCTGAAGAGCTGGATGACGCCCGGTCGGCCTACGAGCACGCCCGAAAAACGTACCGCGAGCTCCTTCCGAAGGCGCACGCCGACTGAGTACGGTAAACCGCGAATCGTCTCCAGAGGGTCGCCATTATGGCGCTCCCTCTCGATCCCTTGGGAGAGTTGATGTCTGAAGTCAAGTTGCAGATCCGAAAAGATGGGCCGATCCTCGTGACCGGCCCGTGCGAAATGTTCGATGCCGACGGGAATGTCCTCACGCCGCTCCGGGAAGGCGCGGTCGCCCTCTGTCGGTGTGGCGCCTCCGCCACGAAGCCGTTTTGCGACGGTTTCCACCGCCGTGTGGAGTTCTCTGACTCCCCTCGCGAAGCCGCGGCCGAGTCTGGGAGCTGAGCCCGATTGGAACCAGCAGACGCGGCCGACTCCATCAACGAAGTCGCGGACGAGTCCGCGACTTCGCACGCGGACGAACGATTTCGTGGAGCCGCCGCCCTCTTGATCGCCATTCTTGCAATGCTTCTAGCGATCACCAGCCTGGGTGGCGGAAACGTCACCGAGGACATGATCCTGGCCAACATCCACTCCAGCGACACGTGGGCGTTCTATCAGGCCAAAAACGTCCGGCAGACTCAGTACAAGATCGCCCTGGATGAGTTGGAACTCCGGTTGGTGACCGATACGCTCTCGGACGAGGCGCGCCGGCAAATCGAGAAGCGGATTGCCGACTACCGATCCACCATAGAGCGCTACGAGAGCGAGCCCGACCCGAAGGCGCCGTCAGATCCCCTGAAGGGTGAGGGCAAGAAGGAGCTCAAAGCACAGGCTATTGACTGGGAGCGCCAGCGAGATGCCGCGCAGGTGAAAGATCCCAACTTCGATTACGCAGAGGTTCTCTTCCAGATCGCCATCGTGCTCGGCTCCGTCTCCATCCTGGCGAAGTCAAAAGGGATTCTCTGGCTGTCGGCCGGCGTGGGCGTTGTGGCCCTGGTCCTGATGTCAAACGGATTCACCGGCTTCTTCCAGCTTCCATTCTGACGGCCAAGGAGTCGATGACGGCACTTGGCCATCGCGATCGCTCCCCCCGCCCTGACGGGAGCGTGACACCGTCTAAATCTCCCACAGGGTGACTGTTTTCAGATCCTTGATCGCGACGAGGCGTCCATTGACGGCGGGGGAAGCCCAGGTGGGCGTCTCCGATACCTTGTAGCGGCCGACGTGCGAGAGAGCCGGTGATTCTTTC
>SXGS01484000.1_pt1 | contig 20877 bp, 18 predicted proteins | sample 3174681 | NCBI WGS metagenome assembly SXGS01 (sample SAMN11356861, study PRJNA531348) | freshwater metagenome | isolation source: freshwater sample F1-80 | place: China: Fuxian Lake, Yuxi | collected 2017-12-25 | reverse complement strand
GCCTTGGATCGCCGCGCCGATCGCCACCACTTCATCGGGGTTCACACCCTGATGAGGCGTCTTGCTCACCATGGCACGGGCAGTCTCGACCACTCGAGGCATCCGAGTCATGCCACCGACCAACACCAATTCATCGATCTTATCCGCAGTCAACCCAGCATCCTTCAGACAACCGCGCGTCGGAGTAACCGTGCGCTCGAAAAGGCTATCGCACAGTTGCTCCATCTTGGCACGGGTCACCTTCATTGCGATGTGCTTCGGCCCACTGGCATCCGCTGTGATGAAGGGCAAATTGATGTCATACTGCTGAGAGCTGGAGAGGGCAATCTTGGACTTTTCTGCTTCTTCCTTGATGCGTTGCAAGGCGTCCGGCTGCTTCCGCAGGTCCATCCCCTGTTCCCGTTGAAACTCATTCAGAATCCAGTCGATGATCGCATTATCCCAATCATCACCGCCAAGATGTGTGTCTCCGTTTGTCGCCTTGACCTCAAATACCCCGTCCCCGATTTCGAGAACCGAGATATCGAATGTGCCCCCGCCCAGATCGTAAACCGCGATCTTCTCGTCTTTCTTCTTGTCCAAACCATAAGCCAGCGACGCGGCCGTGGGTTCATTAATGATGCGGAGCACCTCCAAGCCAGCAATCTTGCCGGCATCCTTGGTCGCCTGTCGCTGGGAATCATTGAAATACGCCGGCACAGTGACCACCGCCTGAGTGATCGTCTCGCCGAGGCGAACCTCAGCGTCTGCCTTAAGCTTTGCCAAGATCATCGCACTGATTTCCTGCGGGCTAAACGACTTGGGCTTACCTTCTACGTCGACCTGGATATGAGCATCGCCATTCGACGCCTTCACCACCTTGTAGGGGACACGCTTCACTTCTTCAGTCACTTCGTCAAACTTCCGTCCCATGAATCGTTTGACCGAATAGATCGTGTTGCGCGGGTTGGTAACGGCCTGTCGTTTGGCGGCCTCACCCACGAGTCGTTCGCCATTCTTAGCAAAGGCAACCACCGACGGCGTTGTGCGCTTCCCCTCCGAGTTTTCCAAGACAAGCGGCTCTCCGCTGTCCATGACAGCCATACAAGAGTTGGTCGTGCCCAAATCGATTCCCAATACCTTAGCCATATAGTCGTTCCTCGCAGATGCTGCGCTGCCACATGCAACAAAGCTACCACATCACTTGCACGTCGGGTGCCGAACCCTCAAGAATCTGAAAAACCTGCTGAATCCCAATGAATACAAGTGGTTTAGAGGACTGAGGCCTCGGAATTCAGACAACCAACTGCGACACAACTGTGCCTTAAAAGGTCAAAGTGTCACAGTTTGTTGCAATGATTGGCGCAGTAACTCTGGAGACGCCAATGGAGCGCATTCGCGAACCGGAACCGCATGAGTGTCGGAGGCTGACGGAGAAGCGAGGCCAATAATAAAAAATCCCCACACGGACTTGCCGGTGGGGTTTTGCGAGGTGTTTTAGGAAGCCTCGATTTGAAAGAACTCGATAGGAGTCAGGAAGCCGTCGGCGGCATGGATTGACCCGAAGGAGTCTGGTGTGCAGGTGGGGCCATCGATGGAGCGGAGGCCGGCGCACTGGCGCCGATGGGCAAGCCTCCCACACTGCATTGCGGCAGGTCGGCAGGCGACATGCGTGCGCGGCGACGGTAATCAGCCGGGCCGATGCCATAGAAGCGCCGGAAGGCTCGAGAGAGGTGTGGGACATCACAGTAGCCCAATTCTTCAGCGATGACCTTTAAGCCATCCCCCCGGAGCAGGCGACCTCGAGCCTCCTCCAGTCGTTGTGATTCCAAGAACTTCTTGGGCGAGACTCCACGCGCGCGTCGGAAAATACGCTGTAATTGGCGCATACCGATCCCATGACTTTCAGCGAGGGACTTGACCGAGTACCTGCGAACCCGTGTCCCAGCGGATTCCGCGGTAGCGCCTCCAGCCGGCGCCCCAATGATATGTTGCTCGTGTAGCATGTGCGATTCTTTCCACACGCAACTTCTAATCTGAACGACGCTTGGCTCAACCTGACGTATGATTCCTGATCCCGAACACCGGACATCTGCAACCGTTGTCCAACCAGAATACGTCAACCAAATCAACCCGTTCAGACCCGCGTGTATGCCCATTACATATCGCACTTGATCGATTTACGTAATCGTCAAATAAGCCTAGCCCAAAGCGTTGATACATCGACCCGAAAGGCCATTTAAGTACTTACTAAGCAGTAAGTTTGGGTTGGCGCCCGATGGAAGCTCACTCGAGCGGCGGAATATCTGACGTCCCCGCAATGGGTAACGTAAAATGAAATCGAGTTCCTCGACCATATTCACTGTCCACCGAAACCTGCCCGCCGTGCGCTTGAACGATGTGTTTTACGATCGATAATCCAAGGCCGGTTCCACCCGATTCCCGCGATCGTGCTCGGTCCACACGGTAGAATCGTTCAAAGATGCGGGCTTTGGCCTCCGATGGAATTCCGGGGCCGTCATCTGAAACCCACAAACGGACCATCGAATTGTCCACCCGTTCACCGCCGATTTCGATCAACCCGCCCCGCTTGCCGTATTTGATCGAATTGTCCACCAAATTGGAAAACACCTGTTCCAATCGTCCGGCATCCGCGGACACAACTAAATCAGAGGGCACCCGGTTGAGTAGACCTATCCCCCGGGCCGCGGCTCGGGCAGAAAAATCGTCGCATAACGTTTGAGCCAATTCCTTCATATCCACCGGTTCGCGCCTCAAATGGATCCGGCCACTTTCCAGTTGTGAGAGTTGCAGCAGATCATGAATCAAGAAAGTCAATCGGTCCGTATGCCGCTTAATGGTGCGCAAGAACCGCATGGCGGTTTGGGGTTCTTGCAGTGCGCCATCCATCAGCGTTTCGACAAAGCCGCTGATCAGCGAAAGTGGGGTGCGCAGCTCATGACTGACGTTTGCCACCAAATCCCGGCGCGTCGCTTCCGCATTTCGCAACGCTGTGACATCATGAAACACCAAAAGTGTGGCATTGGGTCGAGCCGTTTCGTGCCGCCACCGCACTCCGTTTAGAATGAAATGCCGCTCTTCTCCATTGACGAGTGTTAATTCCTTATCATCGATCCGCCCCGTGTTGTTCAATTGCCCCAGCAGGCGAATCAACTCCGGTTCACGAATCACTTCGCCCATCGTCTTGCCACGCACCTCGGCGTTCAGGGAAAACATCTCCCGGATAGCGCTATTGGCGAATTCCACCTGTCCCGCCGCATTGAGCAAAACCACCCCTTCGCTCATTCCATCAAAGATGGTCTCCAAGCGCGTATGCTCCTCTGCCAGAAACCGCTGTGAACGACTTTCCAACTCGGAATACCGCTCCCGCATATAATCATGGTCCGCCTTCAGACGGCTGAATCGCACCATCCACCAAAAGTGACCGGCAAGCAACCCGACCACAGCAATCCCAACAATAAGCAACTCATTCATCCCGTGCTAGTTCTCCAATAACCGATAACCTACTCCGCGAACGGTGTCCAAGCAGCTGGCCGCTGCACCCAACTTTTCCCGCAGCCGCCGAATATGGGTGTCCACCGTCCGAGTATCGATGCTCTCTTGATACCCCCAAACATCCCGAAGTAATTTGTCCCTCGATTGTACTCGGCCACGGCGATGTGCCAATGTCGTAAGCAGCTTGAACTCAGTGGCCGTCAACGAGATGGGCTTTCCTTGAACCGATACCTGATGCCTCGGAACATCGATCACCAAATCCCCAAAGGTCATCAAATCACCCTTTTCTTCTGTCTGGTGGCCGCGACGCAATAACGACCTCACTCGCAACACCAATTCCCGAGGACTGAATGGCTTCGTCACGTAGTCGTCAGCGCCCAGCTCAAATCCCAGGACTCGATCAATCTCGCCCGCCCGAGCCGTCAGCAGAATGATCGGAATATCCGCGGTGGCTGGATCTCTCCGAAGCAGTTTACATAACTCGGTGCCATCCATTTCGGGCATCATCACGTCCAAGATTACCAGGTCCGGTTGGTGGGTTCGAATCTTGGCCACGGCTTCCGCGCCGTCCGCTGCGGTAATCACGGAATAGCCTGCTCCAGCCAGATTGTATTCCACCAATTCCAAAACATCCGGTTCGTCGTCTACTACCAATATACGTTGTTTCATTCGAGAGAGAGTTGGCGCCGACATCTGAGGCCCGCGATGTATTCACCGGCATTTGGCATAGTCCATTGAATTGGAATTCCATTGTCATAGGGCGACTCGGCAAACCCGACTCGAGCAGGGACGACTTCCACCAAAGCTAGAGGTTTCGTCCCCGCGGCGACTCACCCAAGTGGCACCTTGCTGATTTCACAATAACCCATTGGCACGCACTCAGTAAAGCCAGCCAAATGACCGACAACCGCGCCGCAAATCATAAGCCCAAACGCCTTTCAAAGAAATCGTTTGTTTATCCATCACGGCATCCAGAACAAAATTGGACTTCCAGGGCTAAATTAGCCGTGGAATTGTCACGGTCATCCGTCAGGTTTGTGACGGTTCAGTGAACTTTCCAGCCCCTGTGCCTCTCCCCATAAATGGCGCATCATTTCACATCCCCAGATCCAAAAACGGACTCCGCACTCCACCAATCCATCACGAACCCTTCACAGCGCTGGACAGCTTCCCAGAATCCAGTTCGAATCCGTGGTCACGGTGCTTCGTCGGTGGATGATGGACTCGTCAACGCATGAACACTCAATCCGATAACTCAGCCGATCCGACGGGCAGCCGCCGCGAATTCTTGGCGCGATGCGGCATGGGGATGGGCACGGTCGCGTTGTCTTCCCTCATGGGTTCCTGGGGCCTGCTGCAGTTCAATTCCCGCGCCGAAGGCAATTTCATCAACCCGCTGCAGGCCCGCGGACCCCAATTCTTCGGTAAAGCCAAGCGGGTGATCCATTTGTTCATGAACGGCGGTCCGTCGCACGTCGACACGTTTGACCCCAAACCCTCACTCGATACCTATCACGGCAAACCTATCCCCATCCACTTCGCCACGGAACGAAAGACTGGGGCCGCATTCCGTTCTCCATTCCGGTTCCGCAAATACGGCCAGAGCGGGCTTGAGATCAGTGAATTGTTCGAAAAAACCGCAGCCAATGCCGACGATCTGTGTGTGATTCGCTCCATGAAGGCGGATGTTCCGAATCACGAGCCTTCCCTGCTGCTCATGAACTGCGGAGAAGCCCGACAGGTGCGCCCCTCGTTCGGATCTTGGGTGACCTACGGTTTGGGCAGTGAAAACCAAAATATGCCCGGGTTCGTCGCCATGTGCCCCGGGGGATATCCCATTCAGGAGTCTCAAAACTGGCAGAGTGGATTCCTTCCCGGTGTCTACCAGGGCACGTACATCAACACCGAGCACACCGCCATCGAGAAACTCGTCGAGAATATTTCCAACCGCTTCCAATCCGCCACAGAACAACGGGCTCAGTTGAATTTCCTCCAGAAGCTTAACGAACGACATCGCCAGGCTCGATCCGTCGATCCCCAACTCGAAGCTCGAATCCAAAGTTTCGAACTGGCGTACCGCATGCAAATGGACGCTGCGGATGCCTTCGATATCAGCCGCGAACCGGAGCATATCCGGAAACTGTACGGTCAAGGAACCCAGGCACGACAAATCCTCATCGCCAGGCGCCTCGTGGAACGAGGGGTTCGTTTCGTCCAGGTTTGGCATGGCTCAGGTCAACCTTGGGATAACCACGACGACATTGAAGAAGGTCACCGTCGCCTGGCCAAACAGTGCGACCAAGCGATCGGCGCCCTGCTGACCGATCTCAAGCAACGCGGCATGCTCGAGGATACACTGGTGATTTGGGGCGGTGAATTTGGCCGGACACCCACCGTCGAGTTGCCCACACCAGGCTCCAACGCCGGTAAGCAAAACGGTCGCGACCACAACAATCACGGCTTCACCATGTGGCTTGCCGGTGGCGGGGTCAAAGGCGGAGCCGTCTATGGCAGCACCGATGAATTTGGATTCGCCGCTGCCGAGAACCCGGTGCATGTCCATGACCTCCATGCCACGCTCCTTCACCTCCTCGGTTTCAACCATGAGACGTTCACATTCCGGCACGCCGGCCGGGATTTCCGTCTCACCGATATCCATGGGAAACTGGTGGAAGGAATTCTGGCCTGACTCATCGTCCGTTTTTGGCGCTGCTTGAGGCGAGCGCTGAACTCGTAGTGATCATCGAGCCAAGCGTCCCCAACTGCCCCCGCCCTATGTCGATCCGGTCGTCCGCGCTCGGAATCCCATCAGACTTTGAGGCGTTTCAAACAGGATTGCGCGGGCCACACCCAATGCCTCGTCTCGGTTCCATTGACCCAAATCGATTTTTTCCGCCAGCACGCGAGCCAGTTGTTTTCTCACCAGGATGGATTTGGCGTAAGTCCATTCCACACAGTAGGAATCCGAAAAAAAACCAACCTGCCGATTCAACGGCAACATGTCCAATCGCTCAGTCAACACTTGGCGGATGGCGTCCGGAAAGAAGTTGTGCCACCAACATCCCGCCAGACTGAAGTTCGGTAATTCCCGCGCGAGCGTACACAGCGATTGGTTGGCATGGCGGCTGGACAAGAAGCACTGGAAACGGAGTCTGGGATGTCGCCCAATCATCTCCGCCAACTGCGCAATCGTCCGCTGATTGAGTCGGCTGCCCGTCTCGTAAGGCAGTGGTTCGGCCCCGAAACTAAACTGGTAGATGATCCGATCCGCACGACGCTCCAGTTCCGTCAGAAAGAGTTCCTGGATGTAACTCGCATAAATGTCCCGTTCCGCTGCCGACGCCAGACTTCGGCGCTTCAAGGCTGATTCCATCTCTCCAGCGGGGATCAGCCTAAAATCGATGTCAGTGGAAATGTGAGTTGCCGTGGAGAGGATCTGGTCATACGGAATCGATTCCACATAGTGCTGCATCGCTTCGTGGACATCACTTAAGGAGCGAATGGTTCGTTCTGGTATTGGACGCCCCCCCACGCCAATCGGCGATGGGCTGCCCGGTTGCTTCCCCCAACATCGTTCGAGTTCGTAAAGAGCCGTATCGAATTCCCCCCACTGTGCTCGGGTGAAGAATCCCCATTCCAGCGCGTACTGGAGTCGGTGATCGTCTTGACCCAACTCTCGCCGCGCAATCTCGGGTCCCGTCCGGCGAATTCGGAGCCGGTCCAGAATTCCGTGGTGCCAGGCTCGATCGTCGGCACGCTCGCGGATGCGGTCGTCCAATGAGCGCCAGTTCTCAGCAGTTACAGGCACCCGCCAGCCGTACAAATCCCCCAAGATCAGCCGCACACCCCAACTACTGGAGGTATTCCGAATGCTTGGGAGAAAGGGAACGGCTTCCTGGATCCGCTGTCGTGCCTCTCGCCGATCCGGCCAGCCAGGATACTGCGTAAGTCGGGCGCCGCTAGGGCAGCCCGCGGAATACAAGTCGCTGATGACCATATGGTACAGCAGAACATCGTGCAGGCCTTTAGCGCCCAGGTTGCCTCCCACTAAATGGGTGTGGACATCCATCACAGGCAGTTCTGCAACAGCCGCTTCAAGCTCCAGAATTCGGGCGGGGTTCACGGACCAAAGAATGAACTGAACGCGACCGCGAGGCCAAGCCAAAGACCGAACCAGCCGTTAGAAAGTCAGGAAGCTACCTCGACATCACCTTCCCCAGGAACCTTTTCCGGAGACCGTATCAGCGGCAAAACCGGCCTTCGAACGCGTCAAATCGTGAAAATCGGCTTCGCGTTTATGCAAATCAGCCAGATGGATTCCCGCAAGAACTCGGAGTTTCCCGTTGACGCTTCTTTCCAACGCCGATTTCACTACGGCGAATCATCCGCTGTATGGCGATCCCCTTTCGGGACTGGCATTGCCGCGGTAGGAATGAATCTGGCACAGACACCACGTTGAAATGAGTCGCAAACTGAACATGGCCATTGTCGGCCTCGGCTTTGGGTCCGAGTTTATCCCCATCTACCAACGGCATCCACTTGTGAACATGTATGCGGTGTGCCAACGCAATAAGGAGAGCCTGGATAAGATCGGCAAGGCGTTCGGCGTGGAAAAGCGCTACATCAGCTTTGAGGATCTGATCCAGGATCCCCAAGTGGATTGTGTTCACATCAATTCACCCATCCATTTACACGCCCCTCAGAGCATCGCCGCCTTACGCGCCGGCAAACATGTGGCCTGCACCGTCCCAGCCTGTACCACCTTGGAAGAAGCCCGCGAAATCGTAAAAGCGGCCAAAGAGAGCGGGAAGAAATACATGATGATGGAGACGGTGGTCTGGAGCCGCGAGTATCTCTATGTGCGCGAATTGCGCGATGCCGGCCAGCTCGGCCGGATCCAGTTCGTCCGCGGCAGCCACCTGCAAAACATGTACGGTTGGCCCGGTTATTGGGAAGGCTTGCCGCCAATGCATTACGCAACCCATTGCGTGAGCCCTTGCCTCGGTATTGTCAGTGGCGAGGCCGAATTCGTCTCGTGCCTCGGCTCCGGGCGAATCGCCGAAAAACTCATCGCCAAATACGGCTCACCGTTCAGTTTCGAAACCGCCCACTTCAAAGTGCGCAATCAGGATGTCGCCGGCGAAGTGACGCGTTACTTGTTCGATTCTGCGCGCCAATACATCGAAAGCTTCGATTGCTACGGCTCGCAGACTTCCTTCGAATGGCAGCTCACTGAACACGATGATCCTGTCTTGCACGTCGGCGGCGAGAAGGTCGAGAAGGTGAAGATCCCGGACTACGCTCACCTGCTCCCCGAGGGCATTCGGGAGTTTACCACCAAGTGTGTCTATGACTTGGCCGAAAACGCCCACTTGAGTTTCATTCAAGGGAGTGGCCACGGTGGCAGTCACCCCCATCTCGCCCATGAATTCGTCATGAGCATCCTTGAGGATCGCCCCAGCTTCCCCGACGTCCATCAGTCCGTAAACTGGACTATGGTGGGCATCCTCGCCCATGAGTCCGCACTGCGCGGTGGCGAAAAAATCTACATTCCAAACTTCCGCGGAATCTGAGACCCACAACAACATACCCTATCACCAGCGACAATCATATGAGCAATGGAAACTCACCAGGCGCCGCGCCCAACGCGATGCGCCTACTTTGGGCCGGTTTCATGGCGATCCTCGCCGCCGGCGTCGGATTTGCAATCCGGGGTGGCATTCTGGATAATTGGGGAACCGAATTCGGTTTCACCGCAACTCAACTAGGCGCCATCAGTGGCCAAGGCTTCACCGGATTCTGCTTCGGAATCATCATCGGTGGTGTCGTGGCCGACAAAATCGGCTACGGCAAACTAGTCATCGCGGCGTTTGCCCTGCACTGCCTATCGGCATTTGTGACACTGACCGCCACTCCCAGCAACGCATACAATATGCTTTCCTGGGGTACGTTTATCTTCGCAGTGGCCAATGGGACCCTCGAGGCCGTCGCTAATCCGCTCGTCGCGACACTTTTTCCCAAGAACCGGACCCATTATCTAAACATTCTCCACGCCAGCTGGCCGGCTGGGCTCATCATCGGCACCGCAATGGGCTGGGTGCTCGACGACAAGATGCACCTGCATTGGAAAATGCAGCTGGGTCTATTCCTTCTGCCAACCATCCTTTACGGCCTCATGTTCTTGGGTCAGAGCATGCCCAAATCTGAAGCGTCTGAAAAAGGCGTGAGCCTCGGAGAGATGTTCAAAGACGTCGGCATGCTGGGAGCCGTGATTGTGTGCTATCTCCTCTCGCTGTTTTTCGCCAACGCCCTCGGCATGAGTTCTCAAGTTTCTTACGGCGTTGCTGGTGCCCTCCTCATTGCCGTCGGCGTCATGACCAAGTTCTCCATGGGTTCGTTTCTCCTCTTCGTGCTCTTCATCACACACGCGATGGTGGGCGCCGTCGAACTCGGCACGGACAATTGGATCCAAAACATCACCGGTAACCTCTTCACGTCTGAGCAGGGGAAATTCCTGTTCCTTTGGACCTCTGCCATTATGTTCAGCCTGAGGTTCTGCGCTGATTTCATAGAAAAGAAGCTGAAGATTTCGCCCGTTGGCTTGCTGTTGATTTGCTCCGTCCTGGCGTGCATCGGCCTCAACCTCTCTAGCGCCATCAACAGCTTCGGTGCCGCCCTGGCCGCCCTGGCGGTTTATGCCGTCGGCAAAACCTTCTTCTGGCCTACCATGCTAGCCGTCGCCTCAGATCGGTTCCCTCGCTCAGGCGCCGTCGCTATCAGTATCATGGGCGGCATCGGCATGCTGTCCGCCGGCCTCATCGGAGGACCGGGATTGGGCTACGGCAAGGATCGCTTCTCTGGCGAAGAACTGCAGAAGTCCAATGCCGCACTGTACGAGCAATACAAGGCTCCCAAACCCAGCACATTCTTGGGAATCAACGCCCTGTCCACCTATGGGTTCGACGGAGCCAAATTCGGTGCGATCGGAGAAAAACTAGCGAAAGCCCGCGACGAAGTTGTGAAAGCCGGTGGCGACCCCGTCACCGCCCTCCAAAAGCTCACACCGGACGAGCGCACTGTCCACGAGGCGGGGATTTCAGGTGATCGCCGAACACTCAAAGCTGACTCGTTCATCCCGTTGACGATGGCGATCATCTACCTCCTGATCCTCCTCTACTTCAAATCGATCGGCGGCTATAAGACCGTCCACATCGACGAGCAGAAGGCGTAGCCGCCCGCAACATCTTGGCTCATCATCAGAGCTGATACGAAGGGGTGACGCTGAACCTCAGCGTCACCCTTTCTCGCGTTTTTGAGCGACTGGCATTGACGTCAATTCCAACAACGTGCTTTGACAGCGCATCTCCCAGTGAACGGCCTTCCTCGATTCTACACGTCCTTGCGCGACTTCCGGAGTGTGTTCGACACCGGACTGCCCATTCTCACGTACCATAAAATCGGACCTCGCCCTCCCAAGGTCCGAATGAAGGGGTTGTACGTCAGCGAATCACTGTTCCGACGCCAGTTGACCGAATGGGCTCAGGCCGGGTGGACCACCACACAGCTGTCGCCTTCCCCACTCACCCATGAAGCGTCGCCTCCCCAACGCCAACTGGTCATTACATTCGACGATGGGTTTGAGAATATCCTGCAGTATGGGCTTGCCCCCCTCGCTCAAAATGGTTTCCACGCCATCCAATTTCTCATCTCAGATCGTTTGGGAGCAGAAAATGACTGGGAACAACAACTGGCCCAGGAAGCTCCGGTGCGGCTGATGGATGTGAGCCAGATCCGCGAATGGCTGGCTGCAGGGCATGACATCGGCGCCCATACTCGAACGCACCCTCAACTCACCAAAATCCCCATCTCAAAGGCACGCGAAGAAATCCAAGGGTCACGCCGGCAACTCGAGGATCTCTTCGGCCGCCCGATCCACCATTTCTGTTATCCCTACGGCGATTGGAGCCCCGCAGTCCGGGACTTGGTCGCAGAGGCGGGGTTTCAAACGGCATGCACGGTGGAACCCGGTGTCAACACCGCCGGGATCGATCCATTCGGGCTCAAGCGTTTCACGGCTCGCTATCGCTCACGCAATTGGGGATCCCTCGCCGCCACCATGCGCGATTGGTTCCAATGCCCTCATTAACGCCCCATCGGCTTCCGGAACTACCGTCGCTGGCAGTTATGACGACGGCATGCAATTCCGCCTTTCCGCCTGTCACTCTCGTTTCTAAGCTCCGCACAACATGATGTTCGAAAAGCCGCCGCAAACCGCCAAATGGCCATTCCTCGCTTTGGATGCCATCCTGCTGGTCATCGCGGGTTATATTCTTCACCACGCCAAGCCGCCTTTTGGTTGGATGGAGATCGGCAGTGTCAGCGTATTGGGCAGCATCGCCGCCTGGGTGGGCGTCACACCGTTCCTCCGGGATCACCAAGCCGCCGTCAAATTGTACGAGCAGGCCAGTCTCTCGGACACTCTCGCCCAAATTGGTGAACTCCAAAGTGTGGCCCAAAAGATCGGACTCGCCACGTCGCAGTGGCAAGGTGTCCAAGAGACCTCAGCCAAGACCGTCGCCAGCGCCAACTCCCTCGTCGAGCGCATGCAAGCGGAAACCAAAACCTTTGGCGCCTTTCTGACCGAGGCCGATCAACGGGAGAAACAAACACTTCGCCTGGAACTCGAAAAACTCCGCCGCAGCGAACAAGACACTCTCCAGGTGATCGTCCATCTCCTGGATCATGTCTTTGCGCTATTCCAGGCCGGAATTCGTTCCGGGCAAGAGCCGCTCATCGCGCAATTGGGCCAATTTCGGGCCGCCTGCCTGGATGCCACACGTCGAATCGGATTAGTCGCGCACGACGCGCATCCGGGGGACGCGTTCGATCCAAATCTTCACCAAACCGTCGACGGCACATCCCCCGAGCCCGGCACACTCGTAACGCAATGTATTGCTTGCGGATACTCATTTCAGGGGCACGGACTGCGGCGGATCGTCGTGGCCATCGAAGGTCAAGCCATCCCATCCTCAGCGGCTTCCGAACCGACCACGGGATCGACTCCGGATCGCCGATAACCGCCGATAACCGCTGAACCCGCCTGAGCTCATTCGGGTAGCACCACCGATTCCGGGAAGTATTGAATCCGAAATAGCGCGGAGGGTTCGTAAGGATTCGGAACCGATTCGACTTCATTGATAGGATCTGGAAGCGGAAGACGCTTGAGGAAGTGCCAACCGCCCAAGATCCAACCCTCAACATGCCCGGCAATTCCTGGCCCCCCAGGTACCATCATGGAGATCTGACCCGAAGGCAAAACCCGGCGGGCAGAGATGCCAGCACGTTCCAGCGTCAGCCACTCTAAATGCCGCCAGTGGATCGCCCCGAGCCGGTTGGTGGTCGCCGCACGCAGCACATAGAGGCCAATGGCATCCGGAATCAATTGGAACCGCGTAGACCCCTCCGCTGGCAACGGCAGGGTGGAACGTGGGGGACGATAGATCCAACTCCAGGTCCAGCCCAACCCCGCCGGCTCAAATGCCACATCGAGCGTCTGCCCAACCCGAAGACTCGATGTTGTCACATGAAATCGGCCACCCTCCAACCCGGGTGTCAGTTTGCGAACCTGATGGTTCCAAGTATCCGAGACAAACAACGCCCCGTCAGGGTCCACCGCCACACCACGCACTTCATTGAAGCGTGCAGAAGTGCCAGTCCCTTCGTAGCGCCCGGCGTGGCCGACCAAACCAGCGATAGTGGTGACTCCAGACGATGGACTGATCTTTCGGACCAAATGATTTGCCGTGTCCGCCACATAAAGATTGCCGACCTCATCAACAGCAAGGCCCCGCGGATAGTTGAACCAAGCCTGGATTCCCGGTCCATCTCGATACCCATAACGAGATTCGAACCCTGCGATCGTACTCAGTCGTCCCTCAGGATCGATGCGGCGGACCGAGCTATTGTCGGTGTCGGCCACATAGACGAAACCACCACCCACGGCCACCGCGGTCGGACCCCTAAAACGACCCGTTCCCAAAACACCATCGGAGAATCCAGCCGACCGGGGAACACCCGCCAAAAGCGTGACATTCCCGGCCGGATCGATCTTGCGGATGACATGATTCAGTCGATCCGCAACATAAACATTCCGCTCCAAATCCACTGCAACTCCGGCCGGAATATCGAATTGCGCCAAACTCGCCAGGCCATCCGCAAATCCCGGGTGCCCGACCCGACCGGCCAGCGTTGTGACCATGCCATTGGTATCCAACCGCCGAATCACGTGACTGGTGGAGTCGGCGACATAAATCATGCCCCATCGATCGACGGCAACACTCGAAGGACCCGAAAACCGCGCCTGTATGCCAGGTCCATCTCGATAGCCCACGACTCGCGCTTCACCCGCCAGGATAGTGACTTCGCCGTTGGGACGAATCCGACGAATGGTACGATTCTCCGTATCCGCCACGATCACGTTGCCATCCATATCGACCGCGAGACCCTCCGGACGATAGAACCTGGCGGCCCCACCCAGTCCAACGGGCTGATTCAAGGATCCGGCAATGCCGATGCCAGCCAGAGTCCGAACAAAGTAGGGAGACGAGTCTTCCAGTTGGTTCGCCCCAAAGATTCCGGTGGGATGTCCCCTTACGGTCCCCACAAGGAGGATCACCAATCCACAACGTTGGACCCAGTTCTTCCAATGCCACATCCCGGCGAAGGAAGACCTCATCAGGACTCGAACGGGCGCGTGCACATGACTCATGATGCCCTCCGACAGACTCCACTGTCGACTGGAAGCCATTAGTCCAAGGTCACTAACTGCCCCAACCGGATCGACCGCTCTTCGGCCTCGCAGATCTCAACGGCCGATGCGCCGTCTTCCGCCGTAACCACGGTCGGTCGAGTGCCGTTGTGGATACACTGAAGAAAGTGCTTCAGTTCTCCCAGATACCCATCGGATGAATCCAATTTCAGTGTGGTCGCCGGCAACCCCTCGACGCACAGCCGCAGCGAATCCGCTCCGCGTGTACTATCGTAATCCGCGGTGGCCCGCTCGAAATTGACGGTGTAGCTCATGCCAAATCCGAAACCACTGCTCATCGCCCAACCCCCCTCCGCATGCACCATCGCTCCACTTTGGACAAAATATTGAGTGACGACATGATCGATTGCTCCACTGAACTTGGTGTAGCCTGTCGAAAACACTGACCGCGGCCGGCCGAAGCAGAATTGAACAAAATCGGTGTCATGGATGTGCAGATCAAACAGGGCTCCACCGGACTCCGCCCCATTGAAAAAGTTGGCTCGCCCCCATGCCGGCGGCTCAGCAACGCGCCGGAATCTGGCACTCAACACCCGTCCGTAAACGCTGGTTTTGATGGCCGCCTGTAACCACGACCACTCCGGCCAAAATCGCAAGCACATCGCCGGCATGAAAATCGAGTTGGACTCGGCCGCCGCCGCGGCAATTGCGCGAGCACTCGCCCCGGTGCGGGTCACCGGTTTCTCGCAGAGTACATGCTTTCCCGCAGCCAATGCAGCCAAGCTCAACGACTCGTGCGTCCCGGTGTGTGTGCAGATATCTACCGCCTGAATCTGCGCATCGGCAAATAACTCCACTGCGGATCGATAGGCCCTAAACGACCCCGGCTCCAAGCGAAGCGGAGCTCCCGTGTCGAGATTGCCGCTGACCTTCGAAAAGTCTCCGTCCAGGTTCCTGCCGCTCGGATTGCACAGCGCTGAAACATGCACGCCGGGAATCTTGAGATAGGCCTTCAAGTGTGTCGCCGCCATGAAACCAGTTCCGATAATGCCAACATGAATCATAGACAGACCCTGCCTCGGGATCGGCCGCGTGAGAAGCGCCATCCGCGATCATCCACCAATTCGAATCCGATCGAAACCATCCAGCACTCAATTCGTCTAACTCGTCCTGTTGTGCACGTCCATCGTGGCCTTTCAGGACTCCAAACTCTCGGCATTTGGTCGGCGCTCCCGAAGCCGGGCAAGCACTTCAGGAAATGCCTCTCGAATCGGTGACTCCCTGAGATATTCCGCTGCCAATTCCGTATTCCCTCGCGCTCGCAGCGAGGCATAGACATGCAGCTCAAAATGCAGCCGCATCCTGGCTACCTCCTCTGAAAGATCGAGGGCCTCCAAAAGTCCGATTAACGCTTCCACAGTTGACAGTTGGCCAGGAGCCATTTGCTGCCGTAACCAGTAGCGGCTGTTGCCGGCCAAACCCACCGAGACGCACTTGCCCCAAGGTCTTACACAGCGCAAAAGATTGGTTGCCTCACTCCAACTACCATCCAGCAGCAAAACCTGCACCCGCTCCACCGCCACTGGAGCCTGCTGTTCCCGCACGATCGCTTCCCCTCGCGGGTGCAAGATCCACAAATCACGACCTGGCTCCACCACCACGGAACGTTCTGGAGGCGCATCGCGCCGAACGACATGTTTCCGGGCACCCTGAAAAACCCGTTCAATCAACCGCCCCGTGCTACTTGGACGCCATTGCTCTCGATGATGCATGAGCACCCCCACCTTTAAGTCGCTGATAACCGGTGCGATCGCACCGCAAACGCACCATCGCGGCGGCAGTTGGCACTGCTCGCATCGGACCGTTCCAGCTTGTACCACACTGCGCGACATTCCTCACTATCCATGGACACCCAGGGCGCGTGTCAATCTTTGGACAATTTCCCTCCACCCATCACATTGAACGAGCGTGGCTGTACCATCGACCATCACGGAGCCCCAAGAAACCCATTCCTCACAAGAAGTGGTGTCTCACGGCTTGCCCCGAATTCCCGAACTACTGGCGCCCGCTGGCGATTGGGAATGCGCACGGGCAGCGGTCGAGAATGGAGCCGACGCCATTTACTTCGGCTTGGACCGTTTCAATGCTCGAATGCGCGCCCACAACTTCATTGAAGCGGATCTGCCCGCATTAATGGAGTTCCTGCACGGTCGCGGCGTGCGTGGATATGTCACATTCAACACACTGGTTTTTACTGAAGAATTGCCAGCCGCTGCCGATTACCTCCGCGCTATCATCCGCGCTGGTGTCGATGCAGCGATTGTTCAGGATATCGGCATCTGTCGCCTGATCCGACGACTCTCTCCAGATTTCCCGATCCACGGCAGCACCCAGATGACCATAACCAGCCTCGCCGGCGTGGAGTTCGCACGCGAACTCGGCTGTCATTTGGTTGTGCTGGCTCGAGAAAGTTCCATCCGGGATATACAGGCCATCCAATCGGCCCAGCAACGAGCAGCGCCAGTCACTCCAGATAGCCAACCCAGCACCCATGTACCCACCCCGGTAGATTTGGAAGTGTTTGTTCACGGCGCCCTTTGCGTGGCCTATTCCGGTCAGTGCCTCACGAGCGAAGCGCTGGGTGGACGAAGCGCCAACCGCGGCGAATGCGCCCAAGCCTGCCGACTTCCTTATGAGCTTATATCGGATGGTCGCCAAGTGGACCTCGGCGACCGCCGTTACCTGCTCTCGCCCCAAGATCTAGCCGGGCTCGAGGTTCTCGACGATTTAGTCCGCACTGGGGTTTCCTCACTCAAGATCGAAGGGCGCCTCAAGTCTCCAGAATACGTTGCCAGCATCACCCGGGTTTATCGTAACGCCCTCAATCGAATCCGGGATCAGTCTCAACTCAACCGCCTCTCCGAACCCAACGTTTCCTCCGGTTCAGCGGTTCCGCCACCTGTCCGCTACGAAATGGAAATGGCCTTCTCTCGAGGACTCCACACCGGGTGGTTCCGCGGCATCAATAACCAGGAGTTGGTTCACGCGCGTTTCGGAAAAAAGCGTGGCGTGCTCGTCGGTGAGATCACCCGAGTGGATCCTTCTGCGGTCTGGCTTCAGCCGGTAAGCTCGGTGAAACTGGGGGATGGTGTCGTCTTCGATGCCGGCAGGCCCGAGGAACGAGAACAGGGGGGGCGCATCTATGGGATCCACCCCGATCCTCGATCGGCAGCCGAAAAAATACCTCGCGAAATCTGTCTCAGTTTCGGAAGAGATGCCGTGGATTTCAGTCAAATCCGACCCGGAGACCGCATCTGGAAAACCAGCGACCCCGAATTGGAACGCGAAATCCGCCGCACCTATGAAGGGGAACAGCCAAAATACCAACGCCCGTTGACGATGGAGGCGCATGGGCACAGCGGGTCGCCCCTAACCCTCGTCGCTCGCGATTCCGAAGGCCACGTGGCGCAAGTTGAATCGACTGTCCTTCTAGCGATCGCCGAACGCCAGCCGTTAACATCCGAAAAACTCCAGGAACAACTCGGGCGCCTCGGGGGAACACCATTCCAACTCGCCGAGCTGAAAAACCATCTGACTGGCCAGGTGATCCTGCCGATCAGCGAGCTCAATCGACTTCGGCGAGATGCCGTCAAACAGTTGGAAGTGCTTCGGGCCCAACCGCATCGTTGGATATTAAATCCAGAATCGACCGTCCATGTGGTTGACACACCACCTCCCCCCGCGAGCACCGTACCCACTGAAGTTCAGAAAAAACTGATCGTTCTCGTTCGCGATCTAGCCCAATTGGAGGCGGCGATCCAATGCGGTGTTGAGACCTTCTACTGCGACTTTGAGGATCCCAAGAAGTACCGTGATGCCGTCCGCAGTGTCCGTGAATCCAACCCTTGCGATGGACCCGGTCGGACGGTCTGGGTAGCGCCCCCCCGAATCACCAAACCCGGAGAGGAATGGATACTCAAACAGGTACTCTCGAGCGATGCCGATGGCTACCTGGTGCGAAACGCCGATCACCTGAATTTTTTCAGCGCACATCGCCGGGTGGGCGATTTTTCTCTGAACGTTGCAAATCCACTGACGGCCGAATGGTTCATTCAACGACACGGACTCGAACGGGTCACCATCTCTTACGACCTCAACGTCACCCAACTCGAATCCCTCGCTCAATCGGTTCCAGCCTCCTGGTTGGAGGTAACTCTGCACCAGCACATGCCCATGTTTCATATGGAGCATTGTGTCTTTTGCGCCTTCCTAACTTCGGGAACAGACTTCACTAACTGCGGGCGCCCTTGTGATCGACACCGAGTCAGCCTCAAGGACCGCGTCGGGCGGGAGCACCCGTTGAAAGCGGACGCCGGTTGTCGCAACACCGTATTCAATGCCCGCGCACAAACTGGTGCCGAATACCTCGATCGTTTTTTGGCACTCGGACTCCGCCAATTCCGGATTGAGTTCGTTCAGGAAACCCCCGAAGAAGTTGCCACGACGATCGCTCGCTATCGAGCCTTGTTGCGCGGGGAATTATCCGGAACAGAACTCTGGCGGGAACTTCGCCTGGACCCTCAACTTGGTGTTACTCGCGGTCAAATGGATCAGGCGGAGATGCGAAAAGTGCAACGGAAGTAATCCCAATAACGCGACCGGAGGGAACTACGAACTTTGTTGAACATTCCCCGTCACGAGGTCGCCACCAGGGCACCGGACGAGCGGTGACCCGCTGTGCAAGCAGCCGAGCCTTCAGGAAAGGTGGCGGTGGCAGGGTGGTCTGGACCCGGGCGCTGATGCTAGCGTCCAACGCGTGCTCCTGGGCTAAACAGCGCCCTAGCTCGGGGTCACGTCGGGCCTGCTCCAACACGAAATCGGGCGCGCGGAGTCGCGAACCCCGGGTGGTCAGCTTTGCCGGGGGCAACCGGCTTGGCTCCGGATACTCGGCTCGGTGGGCCAACCACCATGCCTTGGCGCGGTTCGCCGCTGCCCGAACTTTGGCGATGCCCTCGGTTTGGAACTCCTGCAGGCCGGTGTTTTGGTTCTCGACTGGACCTGATGATGTAGAGCGCCACGCCAAGCGTGAGCGCGAGCAGACTGGCCGCGCAGACAGCCGGTCTGAGCGAGTGTGTCGCCAGTCGGCGGGAACACAGTTCAGCTGAATCAGGGACTGGCATATTCCTGTTCAAGCTGGGTGAGCGTGGTCTTAAAGGTGAAGCTGGAATCGTCGCCATCGACCGCGATCCACACCTCACAGGTTTCCAACGGCGGCAGGTAGGTCTGTCCAAGGTCAAAGTGACCTTCCGTGTCCGGCGAGGCCAACACCTCCTCCTCAAAATGGTCGCTCCGGGGATGGCGGCGCTTCTGGCCCACTTGCGCATGGTCCGTTGCCAGCTTCAGAAAATGCACTGTGGCGATCCCCCGGCCCGGCGAGGCCAGGTCGAAGAGGGACCGCACCCAGGGAGGAGCCGTCCGGCGTTAGCGGGAAGTCAGCCGCGTGGTTCCGGGCTCCACCAATCCAACCCGGAGCCCGTAGCCGTCGAAACCCTTCTGCCCCTGACGCCCGGCAGGAATCGTCAAGTGCCCCGCAAGCTGCCCGCGGACCTTTACGGAGCGAATACGCAGCGGACCGGGCAGCGCATAGACCAGCGCTATGGTAGAGCGCTTTACCGAGATGACGAGTCCGGCTGCGGAAAATTCCAGCTCATGGGCGGGAATCCTGTCGTGGCTGGACAAGCGCCACGCGGTGTGGTCATGCAGCGGCTGGCGCAGGATCTGCGTGTTTGTGTGGGACCCACTCGTTGCGGCCAACTCCGGAGCGGCCACACAGCAAGTCAACAGTGCGCCATGCAACGCGGCAGCCAGCAAGAACCCTACATGTTTGAGACGCCTATCTAAAGTCAACTGGTTGGCATTTCCATGGCGGCTTTTCAGCTAGAGTAGTCAACAGCTTGTGAGAGGTATGTGATAAAAGCGGTGTATTATTGGGCAAATATATCTTTCGGTTCGCTAGCGATTCATCCGCCGACAACTACTTTGCGGCTGGTGACATGAGTGTTGGGTTTACCCCTCGCTGGAGTGAGATGTAGCGGAAAAAGTCAAAAAGGGCCTACAATCTCGCCGTGATGCTCACGATTTCCTCACTGACAGCCCGCCGCTTCGTGCGCCTTGCCACGGGTCTTGATGGCCGTTTCGCGGACATCGGAGCAGCACTGGATCATTTGGGATTTGTGCAAATCGACCCCATCAACGTTTGCGGACGAATGCAGGATCACATCTTGCGCCATCGCGTCGCCGGGTATCAAGAGGGCGACCTGTCGCGTCAGATCAAGACCTCGAGCGAGCGCTTTGCCTTCGAGCACCATTTGCCTGACTCGAGTAATCTAGCAGCCTTGCCATTGGATGCTTGGCCGCATCTCCAGCGATCGATGCACGCTCGCACCGGCATCGATAACACCTGGTCGGGCAAGCTCCAGGGCAGTTTCAAGATTTCGACTTTAAGGAGGCAGGTGAAACAAAAGGCGGTATAAAACTGGACAAAAGGCGCTGACTTTATTTAACTGCCGGCATGTCCGAGCCTATTACGCTACCCGAGCACGAGCAACAAACGG
>SXGS01080854.1_pt1 | contig 20889 bp, 16 predicted proteins | sample 3174681 | NCBI WGS metagenome assembly SXGS01 (sample SAMN11356861, study PRJNA531348) | freshwater metagenome | isolation source: freshwater sample F1-80 | place: China: Fuxian Lake, Yuxi | collected 2017-12-25 | reverse complement strand
GCTACAGGTTGACAAGCTGGAAGCTTATCCCACGTTCGTTGAACGGTATTGCGCCTAACCGATGAGTTCCTCGCGCACTCGGCCGTCGCCTGCGATTGAGATTGGTCGATTCTGTTGATCCCGAACGATCAAGTGTGGATCGATGCCGAGCAGATGAAACGAGGTGGCTAAGATATCTTTCGGCGAAATCGGTAAGTCTACTACGTCGCCTGCCAACCTATCGGTTCGGCCGACCACGCGTCCGCGCGCAATACCACCGCCGGCGAAGATTGCGCTATAAGCTCGCGACCAGTGATGGCGCCCAGCTCCTTTGGGTTTCGAATCAATTTGTGGTGTTCGACCGTGCTCACTGATGCACAGCACAAGCGTTTCGTCCAACATTCCGCGCTGATCCAAATCGCGAATCAGCGCGGGGTAAGCGGCGTCGAAACCGGGCAACAGATATTCCTTGAGTCTTGGAAAATGATTGTTATGCGTGTCCCAAGCACAATTGGCAAATTGGCCGAACCCATCCCAAAAGACGGTAACAAAGCGAACTCCCGATTCGACCAGGCGCCTAGCCGCTAAGCAGGATTGGCCAAATAGTGTCATGCCATAGTCTTCACGCAGTGAGCGTGGTTCGCGATGGATGTCGAGCGACTCGCTTAGCTTGCGGGATGTCAACAAAGAAAACGCTTGTTCCCTAGGTGCATCAAATCCACCTCGATCTAGCCTGCGAACTTGGGCGTTCAACTGTTCCAGCAGCGACCGTCGCAGGCCAAGTCGCTCGATCGAAATATCCGACGGCAATACAGAATCCTGTGCCATTCGAAATTCACCGTCGTTGGCGATCCCGCCGAATGGATCAAGGAATTCCTGTGGCTGACCGTCAGTGTACTTGGGAACTTTGCGAATTCCCTGGCCGACAAAATCGGTCCACACGGGATCGTGATTCGCGCCGAGAAATCCAGCGAAAGGTCCTGCATTTACAAGCAAGTCGGTTTTGGAATTCAACATCCAAGGCAAGGCCATTTGATTGGGCACACCGCCTTGCGAACGAATCGGCGCGGTCCTACCGGGGTCGGCACGTCCTTGCGAGTCAACGTAATCAACAATCGAACCGATAAACGGCCAGTGTCGCACATCGCGCGGTCGAGTTTCCAAATCGGGAGTATACGTAGGCAATCCACTAACAGCGTAGGCTACTCCGTGCAGTGGGTACGGATGCGTCAACGATCGCACGACGGTGGTTCGATCAACAATATCAGCAGTACGTGGCAGGCGTTCGCAAATCATTAAGTCAGGGACTTTTGTCGAACAGGCTTTCATCTCGCCTTGGATTTCGGCAGGCGCCTCCGGCTTGGGATCAAAGGTCTCGTGTTGTGGTGGAGAACCGTAAAGAAAGATGAGGATACATGCCTTAGCGCGACCAAACGAACTCAATGCCGAAGATGCATGGCCGCGATCGCTTCCTTGCGTTGCCAACAAGTCTGCTTGCCCGAAGCCGAATGCACTCAATCCGCCGATGCTCAATAGATCTCGGCGCGTTATACGGTCGCACAATTCTCGACGCGATCCCTGCAGGGTCAGCATTTTCACCCCTCCAGCCAGACGATCTCCAAGTTCAATCGGTAAACGATAGTATACCAAACTAACGCGAAGTAATATCAGCCCAAAGGACTCGGCAGCGCTCGATTGAAATTGTGAGCTAGGCCACGTAGTGCGCGGAAATTCCCAGTCCGCGTCCGAACTGGATCTCGCAGAGTAGCTTAGCCATAGTAAACATCCACAGTGTCAGTCGAGGTACTGCTGCGATGCATGCGGCAATCTCCTGTCGAAGCGGATCGATTTGAGCCTGGCCTCGCAGCACATTCTGTTCCCGGTAGATAACTGGCCAGACACAGGCCCAAGCACGTCGAAACCAGGGAGAAAAATACTTCGCTTCCTGCACGAGAATACGCAAATGCAACGTCGCCAGTCGCTCGGCGCATGCCATCCAAGGATGATCTACCACATCGACTGTACAATTGGGGACAGTTTTTGGAATACAAACGTCTTGTGCCTCGGTGATCATCCACAAGACTTTTTCACTGATGTCAGCGAAAGTCACGCGCGGAACGGTAAATGGATCATCGTACTGTACCGACACCCATTCGGCTTGATCGAAGCTGACTGACCAATTCTGTAGACTCCATCGTGCAGTGCATGGCAAAGTCAAATTTGTTCCCTGCGGCATCGCCGCTACATTGGTAGGACGCTGAAGCCGCACCGCCTCTTGCCGCAACAGTGTCAGCCAATCCCCGCTGGTCACTTCGGCCTGAAGAGGAAATTCGCCAGCCGTCAGACCAAGGCATCTAGTCCATGCCGCAAAATCGGGAATCGGTTCTCGATTGGCATGCAAGTAATTAAACGTTTCGTCGTCATCAAATTTCCAAGTGGATTGCTGAATGGGGAGGACCTCCAGCAGTCCGCGGAGCCCTTCGGCGGCAGCGAAATCCCACAACTTTTGCGCTGATGCCAACCGGTCCGCTTCGGAATTGAAACGGGTCAGGTCGTTAACCGTATCCAACAGCGGCTTGACTTGTCGCGCAATAGGATTCTGGGCGACCAAGGTGAGAGACTGCAACCAATTTTGTGTGAAAGCTTTATCAGGTGAAATTCCGCCTGCTCGAAAAGGTTGCTGCATTCTCGGTGTTAATTTCGTTCACGAGGAAGAAGGTTCGCCGATCATCGGTAATACACACCAACCGCTACAAATTCGGTGGCCGCACAATCGAACTGAGTAGCAAAGAGTATCAGGGAACCTCTGCGACCACAACGCCGAACTATGAAATACAAGACGCGTGAGCGACCATTATCAATGGCACTCAATTAAATGCTCGCACTGGCAAAACAAGTTTAGCCCGAGGCTCGAGCCAGATCGCCTGCTCTCTTTTGAATCTTGGATATCGACTCAGCAATCCGCTCCATGTCGGCTCGCGTTCCCAGAAGCGTCGTTTGTCCCAACCAACATGCTTCTTCGCACAGGCGATCATTGACCGGACACTGATTGGACTCCAGCCAACGTGTCATCGCTTCCTTGCCGTAAATCCGTTGGTAGTGCGGATTCGTAGCCAGCGCTTTGACATGCCCGGACGTATTGAGCGGAGTGTATCCGCTGCTGGCGCCAATTCCGGCTTTCGACAATTCAGCTAGAAACGACTCCCGCGGAAGTTTAGCAAAGTGCTGTTTGTCGTAGCGCCACATGTACAGATGCCAGCCGCTGCGAGTGCATCCGTCAACCAATCGAGCTGGAGCAATTCCGGGAATTTTGCCCAACATCTCGGTCAAGTACGCTGCGTTGTTGTCTCGCAATTTTGACTGCTCCTCCAATCGTTCGTATTGCGACAATAATAAGGCTGCTTGAAATTCGGTCAGTCGAAAGTTGGCACCTCGCCCGACACTGGGCGCGTGCTTTACGCCGCCCGGTGTATGGAAGTTGAAACACAGATTGGCGAATTGCTCGTCATTGGTGAGCACAGCGCCACCTTCTCCCGAATTAAGATTCTTGCTAGCTTGAAAACTGATGCATCCACCCAGTCCATGCGTACCAACCGGTTGACCTCTCAGTTCCGCTAAGGGTGCCTGGCAAGCATCTTCAAGCACGGTGACATTGTGTTGTTTGCCAACGGCATTTACCGCCGCCATATCCGCGGGCGAGCCGCCGATATGGACGGGCAACAACAAACGTGTATTGGGAGTGATCGCGGCTTTGATTTTGTTGGGGTCAATTTGAAAAGTCTCTAGATCCGTATCCACGAAAACCGGCAGCGCGTAATTGCACGTGATTGCATTGAAGGTGGCCACAAATGTATACGGAGGCATGATCACTTCGTCGCCAGGTCCAATACCCAGTGCCCCAAACGCAGTCAGCAACGCAGTCGTGCCAGCAGATGTAGCGATACAGTATTTGGCCTTCATGCGCTCCGCGAAGACCGCTTCGAATTTTGGCACCATGCGCCCGCCGCCGGTGCGACCCCATTTACCGGAATTCAAAACGTCCAGTAAAGCTGCTTCGTCAGTTTGATTCCACCGTGGCCAGTCCAATTTCGCTTTGTTCTTTTTGGATGAACTGCTGGCATTCTCAGCGGCCGCAACGACTTGATTGGTCACCGCACTCATCAAACAAGCGCCTGCACCGGCAACAGCGGCTCCACCGATCAGATTTCGACGATTCATTGGAGTCGACATGGATTGCTCCTGGAGAAAGTTAGTTGAAGGAAAACCGCGATTTTTGCCGCGCGAAAATTTTTACCGCACTAAAATTTCACAATCAAAGTCAGTCAAGCAGTGCTACTAGTTTACTCTCGATCAAACGCAACGTGGAATGGGTTCGATGCGCAATCGGTATACGGGCAATTGCGAATAGATGTACTATTTTTGGCTGGCGCGACCGGCGGGACGTATTCCAGTCGCTGGGGTATTGGTTAACGAGTCACCGAGATCGCGGCGAAATTGCTCCCCTATTTGCGAAAGTGCGAGAACAACTTGCGGATGTTGATCCGCCACGTTTTTTGATTCTGCAATATCTTGTTCGAGATTATACAGAGCCAGCGACTGTTGTTCGATCCGATAGCCATGACGGCTTGCAATTCCGGCAACACCACTTTGCTCTATGGACTTGGGCTTCAGCCGCCCGTACCCCGCGGGCTTGCCATCTCGCCCCGGTTCGCCATCGACGGTCAGATAGGAATGTGAAAAATGAAGCTTCCAAGCACCTCGGCGGATCGCGTGCAACTCCGCACCACTGTAGAAAGCATAGGTTCGCTCCGACGTATGCGATTGTTCTAGGCCCATCAAGATTGGCAGTACACTCTGCCCATCGATCTTGTTTCTTGGAACGGTGGCGCCGGTAATTTCACAGATCGTGGGTAATAAATCGATCGTCATCAGCGGCTGGGAACAGATTCTGCCAGCGGAGATCTTGCTAGGCCAACGCATCAAACAGGGCGATCGTACACCACCTTCAAACGCGGTGAGTTTGCCTTCACGCAATGGCCCGGCGCTTCCAGCGTGAGAGCCATATGATAGAAATGGACCATTGTCGCTGGTAAATATCACCCAAGTACGTTCGGACAGATTCAATCGGTCGAGTGTGCTTAGAATTTGCCCTACCGACCAATCCAATTCTTCGACCACGTCGCCGTAAGTTCCTCGCGATGATTTGCCTCGAAATTTCTCGGAGGCAAATATTGGCACATGAGGCATGACATGCGGAACATACAAAAAGAATGGTTGGTTCTGGCTCGCTTCGATAAAACCAATCGCCTCGTCGGTAAACTTGTGAGTAAATTGTGCTTGGTCGAAATCCCTGGCAACGATCTTCTCATCATCGAACAGCGGCAGCGGCGGCATCTCTTTCGGTAGCACCGGATGAAATTTTGAATTGTCGTTGGAATATGAAATTCCGAGCCAGCGATCGAAACCGTTTCGCAGTGGACTAAAGTTTGGCGGCAAGCCCAAGTGCCACTTACCAAAGATCGCAGTACGATACCCTTGTTCCTGCAAAATCTCGGGAATCAGTCGCTCGTCGTCATGAATGCCCGTCGGGCTGGTATGGTTGAGTGCCCCTTCCAATCCAACGCGATTGGCATAACAACCAGTCATCAGCGCCGCGCGCGACGCGCTACATACAGCTTGAGCGACGTAAAAGTCCGTAAATCGAGTGCCTTGCGCGGCAAGTTGATCGATGTTCGGCGTTCGAATCTCGCGCGAACCAAAACAACCCAGGTCCCCATACCCCAAGTCGTCAGCAAAGATCAAAACGATATTTGGTTTTTCCGGTAGTGCTGCGCTTGCCGGCATTCCACCCGAGGCGAAGAGAATTGCCAGGCATAAAACGATCGTGCGGTGCATCGTTGGCTACTCTTAAGAATCGTAGATCGCGATAATGACGATCTGATGATTCTAGAGCACTTTGGTCATTTGTGGAAACGACAGCCCCAATTAGAAAAAGAATTTCGAGGAGCTATCAGAAATACCCGACGACTTTGAATCGATTATTACAAATCGTTTTCAGGATTCTGAGCAATTGAGGACAATTGCTCTACTATCTGCTAGTCGTGCCAAACGACCCGGCTGGAACTGGTGGTTGGCGGTGCTGAAATCTGAACCGAAGATTTCGTGATATGGCGTTCTTTCTGCGTTGCCGTGGATGCTACATCGACGACGATTCCGCCGCTAATGACCGCAACAACAGTTCCGTTGCGCATGCGATTGTAGGTCGCCAAGCCATCAATGGTCTGTGGATGTTCCACGGATGCAGGGATCAACCTGGGCTCGGTGCATACTGTGGGCAACCACGCGGAAAGACTGTTTTGCTTGCTCCCCTCGACGGCCAATTGAAGTGCCAGACTCAGCTCAAAAATCGCATTCAATCGAGCATAGGCCGGATGCGCTTTGCGAATTTGCGGCAATTTTTCGGTCATTTCGGCAGCGAATGCATCGGCAGCTCGATCAGATTTTCCTGTAGGCTGTCGAGTTCCTTGCTGATCCATCCACTGTTGTTGGCTCAACACGGCCACGCTGTTGACTGGCAATTCAAACATGTCGCCCGCAGCGCTGACGTTCAGCGGGTGGTCGCTGAACGAGAACCACCAACGAATCAAACTTTGCGAGGGAACCGAAGCCTGATTATCCAGATGATCGAAGTAACTGCGCACACTTGGTACCGTTTTGGCGACTCCTAAGCCCACTCGTTTCATATGTTCGTCGGCGTCGATCAGAGCCACAGCCGTCGCGGTTGATGGATTCAAGCCAAAAACATTGATCTTGTGGGCCCCGAGCGCAGTTTGCAATTTCTCGGTGATTGACTTCGGCTGGTGCGACAATCGGTGGATAGTAGCCGGTTGTTCCAGCAACTCGGCAGCTTTCTTTAATCCTTCTTGTGTCGGATCAATCGAACAACCCAGTGGCGCTGTCTTGTCGGAGACCAGGCGAGCCAATGTCACAAGATCATCCAGTGTAAAACCTGAGATCCCCTCTGCACCTCCAGATTTTGGTCCAACCAGCAAAATGTCGTCTTTAGCTGAATCGATCACTACGAACTGAATCCGGGCCAGGCCACCCAATTCGTGCATGTCACGAGTAAGGCCCAATCCCATGGCAAGACGTTGACCAATCGCAGTATCGAGCTGCTTTAACGATATCGTCCGCAATCCGCTCTTCGCAAATGATGCTCGACTGGATATACCGGAAGCAAACGCTGGAATGCTTCCCAAATCTTTCAGGCGACGAATGTGCCCGCGCGGGTCAACGTAAACTCCATTCGGGTAAGGAAATTGAACGCTGGTTCCACCAGCATTTAACCAGCTTTCTGGCTCAATCGTTTGCTCGATCAACATCATGATCGTGCTGAAATCGGCCATGGCACCACCACCGGCCAGCGGCGACATAGCCCCTGTCGATCCAATCCCGGTTGGCGGAGTTCCCAGTCCAGGAGTGGTCGATGCAGGTGAGGATGAAGTCGAGCCAGCGTCTTGACCGACCAATCTTGTCGCTGCTGGTAGCAGTACCAACAATGCAAAAACGCAGCCCAATTTCTGTAGGGAATTCATTGCCGAATGGGAACTAGCTTTGGCAACTGACATTCCGGAACTCCTGAAAAGTCGAACAAACTGGTGGAAAAGGAAAACTCGTTAAATTGCGATCAGTCATCACTATGAATCGACCACCGCCCCGCGTCAACTGTGTTCAAGGATTCAAACTGTACGAATTGCCGGCATCGTAGGCGTCCGTTGTCTCAGAGACTAACGACGTACGCTGCGAATCCAGCAGAATCCGAGCTTGCGAGACTTCTTGTTGGCTAAACATCTTCTCGCGACCTGTGTACTTAGAATTTCGCCGGTCGATCGCAAGCAGTGTTTGCCAACTTAGCCCATTGGCCAAGTTCCACGCTGCCGCTTGAGCAACACTTTGGGAAATCCCCCCCTCCGCTAAGCGACTGCAGATCCACTCGATGCGTGGGTTGGTCGTTACCTGGTTCAAACGCACGATTCGGTACGGCAATCTCGGATTCGGATCGGGTTTTCCATATTCAAGGCACACCGTATTAACATCAATCTTTCTGGCTTTGTCCGGGTCTACCCGAAACAAGCCGCGGCCAAAATTTCCTTGGCCGAGGTTGGGACCAAACTGTTGTCCAATTCCCATCTGTCCTTGGCCTTGCCCCTGAGGGAATCCACCGCCAATCGTTTGGCTAGTGCCGCCGCCGAAACTCTGGCCATTACCGATTCCGAATTGCTGACCATTTCCTAACCCAAGAACTCCCGGAATTCCTTGATTAGCTCCCCCAATACCTAGATTTCCAATTTGAGCTAGAACGGGCATTCCGGCGAACGATCGTGGAAGAGCAATATCCAACGGCTGTCCAGACTTGTTCTTGATAATTACTTTCGCTCGGGTCGCGTTGGAAGGAATGAACTGGGCTTCGATTTTGCCTTTATCGAGAGCTGAAAAGAACTCAATTTGTTCTGCATCGCGAGGTTTCAGTTCTGCGTTCTTACTAGGCTCGACGGCCAAGGCATCTATAAACGCTGTACCCGCAAGTACCAAAACGGTAGTAATTCGCCTGACGAGACTGTAATTGGTCATACGAGAATTTCTCCAGAGACGAGATTTGGAAATGCCTGTGCAAATACGTTTTCCGTTTCATAAGGCGAGCGGCACAGGAGAGTCTACCGTAACCCGAAGCGTGAGCGAGGTGATTCGCGTTGACTCCTCGCTCACGCTTCGGGTTACAATTGGTAACCTTGCATCTGCCGCTCGCCTAACAGCGTGAATTGAAACGGTCGCGACATTGCTCAAGCAATAGTCGTGCCAGCGAGTCAATGGCGATGCTGCGACATCGGCTTGAGTAAACTTTGCACAATAGGGGACGCGCGTTCAAAATTCAAATTTGACGGGGGCAGCGTTTGCAAGTACCACTGAGCTTAAATTCCCGCCAATTTTAAATTTTGAACGCGCGACCCCCAACGCTAAGAGCAATCACCGCAGAAGCGAGCACCGATGCTGCAATATGCTACAGTGAAATGGTGCGTTTTGATTCGGCACTCTGGCGCGCGGCATCGACCAATTGCTGACCAGCACGACTCATTGACGGCGATAGCGGACCGTCTATCTTTTTGCCGTGCTGTAGGCAGTCGACAAAATACTGGACGGGGTTTTGGTAAGGTGGCAAGACCTGGTCAACTGGATGGTTGTAACCAGCCGGATGTGCGAGGTCCTGTACTCGAATCGTGGATTCGTAGTCAAATGAGCTGATAGTGCCTTCGGTGCCCACCAATACAAATCCACATTTGGGTTGCGGCTGATGCACCCACGGATCAGTAAATGTACCCCAGCGCGTTTCGAACTTGCTGAGACCAACATCATAGCGCACCACGACGATCGAATGTTCATCAACTTCCAATTGTTCGGGTTGGTCGACTACGGCAGTAACTTCAAGCGGTCGAGCATTTTCGAGAAACCAAGCTCCCAGCGTAACTCCATAGCCCAGATAATCCAGCAACGATCCACCGCCTGCCGATCGCTTGTAAAACCAACTCTCCGGCTTTTGCCGTTGAACTTCGTTGGCCGAAATTTCTCGCTTACCGGCGGTATGCCACAGTGGCCCTCGATTGCCATCGTAGTAATGAACTTCAATTACCCTGCCGATTCGACCCTCGTCCACGATTCGCTTGGCGGTCCGATGACTGGGTACCCACACCAGTGGCCAGTTGATACCAAGGATGACATCGTGCAATTTACAGGCGGCGATCATCCGGTCAGCATCCGCCAGACTGCTGGCCATCGGTTTCTCAAGCAAAATCGGCAAGCCAAAGGGTGCCAGCCGCTCGACCCACAAACAGTGGTCTGCCGTGCTCGGGCAGAGAATTAACCAATCTGGACGCGACGAGTCAATGCAATGTTGCCAATCCGTAAAGACTTTATCTCCGGCGATGGCGAGATCGGAAATCGCATCGCTCATGCGCTCGCGATGGTGATCGCAAATCCCAACGATTTCACACGTCGGGTGACTGGCTGCCCAACGCAGATTATCACCCATATGCATATGTTCAAAGCTAATTCCCGCGACCCGAAATCGAGCTGAACTCATTGGCCCAACCACTTTTGTTTATATTGGACATTCAAGATCGAACTCCCTGACGACAGTGATAGCAATTGACTCTTGGCCAGCCAAGAATTCAAGTAAGGCGAGCGGCAGAAGGGAATTTTCCAATACAAGCCCAATGCGCAAGCGAGTGCGTCAACCCACGTACGCATCAATCCAGGCTTTCACTCGCTTGCGCATCGGGCTTGTATTCCCATCTGCCGCTCGCCTAACGATCCTAACAACTGTAGGAATTCTACGGTGTGAATATTCCACCAATCTTGACTTACTATCCCAATTTGTGTGATACTTCCCACACCTGCAGTGAATACAGGGGCAGAATTGACCTGCATCGCAAAGCGCGGCATCGCGTTGTGGTTCCCTCAACAATGCTGAGCGGCAACTAGGTTCATGGATGAATCGGATTTGCGAAGTGCAGAGTTCCAACTGCCCTGTACCCCGCGGCCAGAACTGGGGAACCGGGAGATTATTCCTGGCCAGCGCAGTGGGAAATCCACCGAAGTGTCGCATGTGCTACACTTTAGCAAAATTCAGCCGCAGTGTTGTGGGTCAATCGCTGGGGTTGGACTGTACATACTTACCATTTGAAAGGATCAAGCAATAGACCGTAATCAGACCAGGGTGAACAACCAAATCCGTATTCCTCAAGTCCGAGTTATCAGCGACGAAGGCGAACAGCTCGGCGTTCTCTCCACCGACGAAGCCCTATCCCGAGCGCGCGATGTGGGGCTCGATTTAGTTGAGGTGGCACCAAACGAAAAGCCTCCCGTGTGCCGTATTATGGATTACGGCAAGTACAAATACGAAAAGAGCAAAAAGAAACACGGGCAGGGACATGGTCATCACGGCAAGACGAAGGAAATTCGCCTCAGGCCCAAGACCGGCGAGCATGACATTGGCTTCAAAGTCAAACAAGCTAAAGGCTTTCTGCAGCACAAAGACAAAGTTCAAGTCTCTGTGATTTTTCGTGGACGCGAAATGGCCCACGTTGAAGAAGGGCGGCGCGTGATGGAGAACGTGGTGCAAGAGTTGCTAGAGTTCGGCAAGCTTGAATCCAATCCCCAGCAAATGGGCAAGAAAATGATCTGTACGCTGGCGCCTAAGTAACCGGCTGTCTGACTACTTTGTCTTGCGCTATACTACCGAATTACCTTGAGGTTTGTAGCTTGCGGGACAAGGGAATTCAGGCATGACGGAGTCGGCTGTTGACGAACTGAAATCGAGAAATTTGACGGATGAAAAAATTCTCGTTTTCGATTTCGGTTCGCAGTACGCGCAATTGATCGCTCGGCGAGTGCGCGAGCAAAATGTCTACTGCGAAATCGTCAGGCACGATCTTGCTGCATCCGTCGTCAAAGCCAAACGGCCTCGCGGCATCATCCTATCGGGTGGCCCAGCCAGCGTTTACCAGCCTGGGGCCCCTCGATGCGATCCAGAGCTATTTCAATTGGGAATTCCAGTGCTCGGCATTTGCTACGGAATGCAACTAGCCTGTGACTCACTTGGCGGTAAAGTCAGTCATTGTACTTCGCGCGAATACGGACGAGTTACCTTGACCAACTTTGCTGCGGACCGATTGCTCAGCGGTTTGCCGGATCACATGGATGTGTGGATGAGCCACGGCGATCAGGTCAACGAACTGTCCACTGATTTTGAAGCACTGGCCACGACCGGCACTTGCCCGTTCGCCGCAGTGCGTCACCGCCGCTTGGCTTTTCACGGCTTGCAATTCCATCCCGAGGTGACTCACACACCCTTGGGAGGAACAATTCTGCACAATTTCGTGTACTCGATTTGTGGCTGCCAAGGCTTATGGCATTTAGGCGATTTCGCCGACCGCGCGATCGCGACGATTCGTCAGCAAGTTGGCGATCAACGCGTCATTTGCGGCTTGTCCGGCGGCGTGGACAGCGCCGTAACAGCGGCGCTGCTATATAGAGCTATCGGGTCTCAGTTGACATGCATTTTGGTAGACAACGGGTTGCTGAGAAAGGATGAACAAGCCGCGGTGATTTCCGAGTTTACCAATCACTTTCAAGCCGATCTGCATGTCGTCGAAGCGCGCGATCGATTTTTGGGAGCGCTCGCCGGAGTTACCGAGCCCCAAGAGAAACGACGGCGCATCGGATTTCATTTTATCGAGTGTTTCAAAGCCGAAGCTGCCAAAGTCCAGGGCGCGCGATTTCTCGCGCAGGGGACACTATATCCCGATGTCATTGAGAGCGGTGCAGCGGTGGACGGCCCAGCGGCCACGATCAAACTCCATCACAATGTCGGCGGCCTGCCCGATGAACTTGGGTTCGATCTGATCGAACCGCTGAGAGACCTGTTCAAGGACGAAGTTCGCCGTTTGGGCTTGGAACTGGGGTTGCCGGAACTGTTGGTGTGGCGGCATCCGTTCCCCGGACCGGGATTGGCCGTTCGTTGCTTGGGCGAGGTTACTCAAACCAAACTCGATGTATTGCGCGAAGCGGATCATATCGTCGTCAGCGAAATCAAAGCGGCTGGTTTGTACCGACAGACTTCGCAAGTCTTCGCTGTATTGTTGCCGGTTCAAAGCGTTGGCGTGATGGGCGATTGTCGTACTTACGAAAATGCCGTCGCGATTCGGTCGGTTAATACCGACGATTTTATGACTGCCGATTGGAGTCGATTGCCATACGAATTGCTGGCGCGGATCAGCAGCCGCATCATCAATGAAGTACGCGGCGTCAATCGAGTTTGCTACGACATCAGCAGCAAACCACCAGCCACCATTGAATGGGAATGAACAGCCAATTCCGGCGAGAGTATTTGTAGAGGTTCATGATGCAGTTCTTTATCGCGGGCCAGTGGCAAAGTCGAGACTCCGTTATCGAAGTCACCAATCCATATTCCGGCGAGGTTATTGACACGGTTCCCAAAGCGACCGCTTCGGATGTCGATGCGGCAATTGAATTCGCGGTTCGTGGCGCGGAAGTCATGGCGGCCATGCCGGGCTACGATCGATTCGTAATTCTGAGAAAAACTGCTGATATGATGCGCCAACGAGCCGATGATCTGGCGCGGACGCTCAGCTCTGAAGAAGGCAAGACACTGCGCGAAGCATTGTTCGAAGTCGATCGCTCGGCGCAAACGATGGAGTTGAGTGCTGAAGAAGCAAAGCGGCTCGGAGGCGAGTATTTGCCGCTGGACGGAGGCAAGGGAACGCAAGGAAAAATGGGCTTCACCATGCGAGTTCCCTGTGGAATAGTTGCAGCAATTACGCCCTTCAATTTCCCGTTGAACTTGGTTTGTCATAAGATTGGACCGGCATTGGCCGGTGGCAACGCAGTAGTGCTAAAGCCAGCTAGCGATACTCCACTGTCTGCGCTGAAACTGGTACAGATCCTGCTCGACGCTGGACTACCTCCGCTGGCAATATCCTGCATCACTGGCAGCGGCGCTGCGATTGGTGACGCGATCTGCACCGATCGACGCGTGCGCAAAATCAGCTTTACAGGCAGCCAAGAAATCGGCGAGCGAATTTGCCGGATCGCTGGGCTCAAGAAAGTAACCATGGAGTTGGGCTCCAATAGTCCGTTGGTCGTCTTGCCCGACGCGGACATGGACAAAGTGGTACAAGCCACGCTCGCATCCGCCTTCTCAAATGCAGGACAAGTTTGCATTTCGACGCAGCGAATGATCGTCCTGGATCGAGTGCATGATTCGGTGGTAGAGGCACTGAAGCCCAAAGTCGAGTCGCTGGTGGCGGGCGATCAATTGCACGACGCTTCCCAAATGGGGCCCATGATTCGCGAGTCGGATGCCGCGCGAGTTGAAGACTGGGTCCAGGAAGCTGTCGGCATGGGTGCAAAACTGGTGTGCGGCGGCAGTCGCAACAAAGCCCTCATGCAACCGACTCTCATCACCAACGCTCGTTCGGACATGAAAGTGGTCCGCGAAGAATTGTTTGGTCCAGCGGTTGCGGTTCAACGGGCCGAGAGTGTTACCGAGGCAATTCGCATGGTGAATGATTCGCGTTATGGGTTAAGTGCCGGCGTGTTTACTCGCGATATTGACTCTGCGATGCGATTCGCGCGCGAAGTTCATAGCGGCAATATTCATATCAATTGGGGGCCAATGTGGCGCACCGACTTGATGCCGTATGGCGGATTGAAAGATAGCGGGCACGGCAAGGAAGGTCCTAAATATGCCGTACAGGAAATGACGGAAATGAAGACCGTCGTTATCCACACGTCGTAGGTCCGGTCGCAGACCGCGTCCGTTATCTTCGACGATTCTTGTTGCGACGAGCATCTTTGTCGTGCGAGCAACAGCGGCAATACACGCGCGACAGCTTGCCGGCCCGAGGACCGTCGGCAGGTTCAAAAATCCAGTAATCTTCCGTCAGTGGCCAATGCGTATTGCAAATACTACAAATCCGAGAACCACCATTTCGTTGTCTCAACAAGTCGCGGTTGGCTTGCTGTTCAAGCTGCTTGCGTCGAGCGCGCCTGTTTTCGTCTAAAGCTTGTGCCAAAAAAGATTTGCGGGCCGCGCGGATCATCTCCGTCGACCGACCATCGACTTTCGCCCGTTTTTGTTCACGGCGATAGCGACTGTCGCAGAAACGGCAGAATCTAGGGTAGGAACCATTCGTTGCCAGTTTCCAAAAATCTTCTGTCATTGGCCAAACTTCATGGCAGTCGAGACAGGTTCGTTGCGGGTCTTTCTTTCTTCTCTTAACTAACTCAGCCCGCAGTTCCTTGGCGGCAAGTATGTCCGCTTGGGCTTTCGCATTGCGACGACTGCGTTCTTCGGACTTGAGCAATTGCCGGATCAAGGCAGGGCTCTTGCCTAGCGCACGCCACATGGATATACGCCGACGAGTTTGATTGGCGCACAGGATGCAACCCTTGGCTTCAAAGTAAATCTTGTTGCTTTGAGCGTCACGTTTGGCTCGATAGAATTCCTCGGTCAATGGCCAGTTCTCGTGACATTCCGGGCATAAACGAATTTCCAACTTCGAGCGTTTACGAATTACTTCGTCGCGGCGAACTCGCATCATGCGTCGCCGGTTTTCGGCTTTCGAATCAAACGTTGCACGAGCTGTTTCGCTGCGGCGGCTGTATCGCTGGCGTTTGGCTTGTTGGTAAAAAGTATTTACCGCGATTTCAGCCGGTGACAGCCGAATCCGCATTTTGTCGATCCAATAGTCGACCATATCTATGCTGACCTTCGGATGATGAAAACGTGGCGCTTGTTCATTCCAGAATCGCATCAGCTCGATGGGCGGAGCACGGTGAATATTCTCGCGAAGAAAGTCGCAGAACTGCCGATGCTGCTTGGCGTCCAGTTGCCGTGATCGACGAGCTTTGGCAATCGAGGATCGTTGTGGATGAACGTACCCCAGTCTTGCAAGTTGTCCTTGAACGCCTCCCTGAGAACGGTTATTCAGAATCCTAGCGATGGCGGTCGCGCCGAGCCCCTGATCCGCCAGCTCTTTTATTCGCGCTAACTCTGCGTGGGAATAGTGCTTTCCAGACATGCACGTCGAACCTTCCACGACGAGAGTTTCGGTCTCATTGAAACGAAATTCGCTTATCGGCCAAATGGCTGGGATAGAATCTATTTTGGACTTGGCGTGAACCGCTTTCTCGGTCATCAACACTTAGTTCAAGATTCGTCGTACCGTCGGCGGCATGCAACGGATACAGTTGGCCAGAGAATGCAGTTCATTTTATGAGACTGACTCGCACCGGCATCGTAAATCTTGCTGGGCCACGAGCATCAGTGATGCTCGTGGCCCTAGGCTCGTCAAAGAACGCGAAAGCGATCGGTTGTTCTTTCTGGGTGGGTTGCCAACATCCAGCGATCCGGACGCTAGAGCTGGCTGGGGTTGGATTATCATATAGTCACCGTACTTGAAAGTCCACAACATTGTAAGATAAGCTTGAGTGAAGGAACATGAACCACAGTTTCCCGCCTTTCACTTCCCGCCACACTCTCGCGCCGGTCGCTCCGTGTGTACTTTTTTTATCCTCGCCGGTGCTGACAAAACATTATCCGAGGACCGAAGATGCATAACCATCAAAGGAATGTCGACGCCGCGCGACGCGAGTTCCTAACCTCCAGCGCCAGCGGCTTGGGGTTAGCTGCCCTTGGGTCGATCTTAAGTTCCGACGGAGTGCTCTCATCGGCGACCGCCGCAGAAGGTGGTTTACTGCCTGCGCAACAGATCACTCACTTCGCGCCGAAAGCCAAGAATTGCATCTTCTTGTTTCAAGCCGGGGCTCCGTCGCATTTGGATTTGTTTGATCCAAAACCCAAACTCAACCAGCTTCACGGAAAATCATTACCAGCAGAAATCGTCGAAAAGGTTCGTTTCGCTTTTATTAAGAAAGAAAGTGCCGTTCTCATGGGTTCGCCGAGAAAATGGTCCAAGCACGGAGAGTGCGGCATGGACTTCTCGGACTTTCTACCTCACTTGTCCAAGTGCGCAGATGATATCTTGATGATTCGTTCGTTGCATTCGGAACAATTCAATCATCATCCCGGTCAATTGCTACTCAGTTGCGGCCGCGCATCGTTCGGACTGCCAACCATCGGAAGCTGGCTGACCTACGGCTTAGGGACGGAGTCACAGAATCTGCCGGGGTATGTTGTTTTGACTAGCGGCAGAGGTTCCAGTGGTGGCGCATCCCTTTGGTCGAGCGGTTTCTTGCCGTCGCATCACGCCGGTGTTCTGTTTCGTAATCAAGGCGAGGCGGTCTTAAATCTGCAAAATCCGGATGGTATGTCTCAAGATTTGCAGCGGCGAGGACTCGACTCGCTGAAGGCTCTGAACGAAGAACGTCTTGCCGCGAAACGCGATCCGGAAATTGCTAGCCGAATCGCCAGTTATGAACTCGCTTTCCGCATGCAATCAGCCGCACCGGATTTGATTGACTTGAGTAGTGAATCTGCTGCGACCTTGGCAGAGTATGGGGTCGGACGGGCACAGCATCCCGAGGCAACCGGTCGAGGCAACGTCGCCGAAGCGCACCTGACGTTTGCTCGAAACTGCTTGCTCGCGCGGCGCATGGTCGAACGCGGCGTGCGATTTGTCAACATCATTTACGAAGCTTGGGACCAACACAGTAGCTTAGACGCCGACCTGCGATACAACTCGTGGGTTGTCGATCAGCCAATTGCGGCCTTGCTACAGGACCTCAAACGCCGCGGATTGCTGGATAGTACGCTGGTCGTATGGGGAGCGGAATTCGGTCGCACACCCTTGGGCGAAAACCGCGGCGGACGCGAAGCAAACACGGGCCGCGATCACCATCCGTTCGCTTTCACATTATGGATGAGCGGCGGCGGTATTCGAGGCGGACAAGTCTACGGCGAATCGGATGAAATCGGTTGGGGAGTTGCAAGAGATCCTGTTCACATAAACGACTTGCAGGCCACATTATTGCGGTTGTTTGGTCTGGATCATCTCAAGCTGACCTACCGCTTCCAAGGCCGCGATTTTCGTTTAACCGACGTCGCAGGCAAAGTAGTCGATGACTGGATCGCATAGTGGTTGAGAATTGCAAATTGAAAATAGCAAAAGGCAAATTGGGAATAGATGAATCGTGAATTGAAAATGGACGATCGTAGGATTCAGATTAACAAGTTGCTCAACTTTTGTCGCTTCCTTCTGCCATTTGCTGTTTGCTATACGTCACTCGCCATTCACGTTTGCGTCGCGCAAGAATTGACGATACCAAAGTTCCGCCAGCAACGTGTGATCGTTAGCGCAACTGATGGTGAGGTGCGCAAGTACTTGGCTTTTCCGGCTCTGGTCGATTTGGAATCGGAAGTACTGGTGAGCTTTAAACGAGGCCGATCGCATGCGAACGACACCGGTGCGGGGCTGGACATCGTGCGACTTCGAGAAGGCAGTGGCGAGCCGTCGGATCTCCAATGCATCGCGCGACTCGAAGACGGAATTATGCAAATGGGTGAATGGATCAAGTTCCCCAATGGCGATTTTGCTAGTTTCATTGATGCGCAAAAAGAACCCCGCGCGACCAGGATTGGTCTACGATCAGTGCGTTTTCGTAAGGGAGGTAAGGCGTTCGAGAAAGTCCAGCGACTTGGCTTGGTCAATGGCGTGGAATACGGATACGCTTTCGATAGCTTGGTGAAAAATGGTGAGACATTGGTATTGGCCATGCGATTTGCCAATCTGGCCGGAGGAAAGTCGTTGGTTCCCGCGCGACCGCATGCGGGCAGCGTCGATGTCCTACGTTCCAAAGATAATGGCGAGAGTTGGGAATTCTTAAAAGATCTGAGCCATGAATTTGGGGACATTCCGATCAACGAAAGTGCTTTTGTCGAGCACTCGCTGGGTTTTCTCGTGACCACGCGAGGTTACGATAGCCACCAGCGGCTGCATCTAGTCGACGCGGATTTCAATGTATTGAAGCGTGCCGACTTGACCGACGAGTCCCCATTTGTCGAACGCGAAATTGGTCGACCACGATTGATTTCTCGCGACGGCAACTATTACTTGCTGGGACGAAACTGGACTAACCGCGCTCACCCCATGCAACTGTGTTGGCTGCGTATCGATCCCGAATCATTGCGCATTGTGTCGGCAGTAGTTCTTGACAACGCCTCCGGCGACAATGTCACCGACGGCTACTACGCCGATGTGTATTTTCGCGAAAGGAAGGGACGCACTTTTGCACACGTCATAACCTACAAGGGATTGAATCATGCGCCGCCAGAGATCATCGAGCTGACTTTCGATTGGAGCGAACTGCGTTAACCAAGTATCCGAGCGAAGAGATATCCCGAACAGCTTGCGTTTCTCGCTCGGCAATTACGGCCGTATGGGTTGCAGGTGAGTTCCACAGTCTTTGTGCCGAAAGCCACCGTCGACTGGCAGCACAACTCCGGTGATATAGTCGGCATCGTCCGAACACAGAAAGGCAGCGGCACGACCTATATCCTCTGGTTTTCCAATTCTACCCCAGGGCAGTTTGCTACCCTCTCGCTCAACGACCTCGTCACCAAAGGCAATGCGTTCACCGGGAGTATCGATCCAGCCTGGTTCAATCACGTTGACGTTGATACGGTAAGGCGCCAATTCAACAGAAATGGTGCGCGCCATGTGGTTCAAGCCAACTTTCGCGGCATTGTAGGCGACACTGCGCGCGATCGGCATCCCGGCATGCACGCTGGAAATGAATACGATTTTGCCCGGTCCACCTCGCCCAACCATGTGCTTGGCAACTAGTTGGCTCACGTGAAAACCGCTGGTAAGCGTCGCCGCTATTACTCTCTCGAACTCGTTTGGATCATAGTCGAGAAAATCGGCACGACGTCCGTAGGCAGGGTCACTGACCAGGATGTCGATTTGCCCCGCAGCCTGGAGTGCCCGCGAAATCAGTTGTTCACAGCCGTCCCGCGAAAAAACGTCCGCTTCGATCGCTGCCAAAACTGGGGCTATGTTGTGAATCGCGTTAGCAGTAGTTTGAAGGTCCGGACTTCCTGGCCGATCGTTCAGCACTAAACTCGCACCCGCGCGAGCCAACTCCAGCGCACAACCCTTGCCGATCCCGCGACCGGCACCGGTCACCAGAGCAATTTTTCCATTCAGTTTCATGAATTTACTGGCCGTATACTTTGTCGAGATTTTCCGAACAACGACGTAGCATGTCGACGATCGCACCAAACTCGCCGCCGTGGGCCAACAATTGCGCCCCTTGAGCGTGCAGTTTTTCAACCGCCTCGGGAGTTGGCGCGGGACATCCCCAAGCTTTACCAAATCGTTTGGCTGCGGCGGCAACTTTTTCGTACGCCAGTTCGAGCGTCATATCCGTTTTCGTTCGACGAATCCGTAGTCCAAGATCCCCAGGTCCAATGAACAATCCGTCAACTCCATTGACCGCAGCGATTTCTTCAACATTCTCTACGGCTTGCAAAGTTTCAATCTGCACAACCAGAAAAGTCTCGCGGTTTGCTTCTTCCACATATTCGTCGCCTCCTTGGAGGTAGAAATGGCTGTCCAAGCCCGCACCATCCAAACCACGATCGCCAATCGGTGGAAACTTCACCGCGTCGACCAACATTCTTGCTTTTTCGGCGGTCGATACGTGCGGAATCATCAATCCGTTCGCGCCATCTTCCAGGTACCTATACAAACGAGTCTTTTCAAGCGTCGGCGCTCGCAGCATACAGTCGATGTCAAAGCGATGAAAATATGCCAACAGCGTTTGAACTTCTCGATCCGTCATCGCGCGATGTTCGAGGTCCAACCAAATCGCGTCGTAACCAAAATGTGCTGCTTGGCAAATAAACGACGGAATAAAATGCCCCAGAGCGCACATTCGAGCCGGCTTGTTGGCTCGTAACTTTCCCAGCAGTTTGCTTTTTCTCACTTTGCTTCCTATTTCGTAAATAACTTTTGCCAATCCGACCAGAACCGCCGGAAAAATAGCCCTACTTGTTGAAGCATCAATAATTCCACACCTATAACCAGGCTCAAAGCTCGGCAGGAGATCGCAACAGGTTGGCCTACCAGGCCCCAGGCGTCAAGTGGAGGTCAAAATTCTCGCCAGATTCGAATGTGATCGCTAGAATGTAATTGTGGCGCTCCGTCGAGCAATAAATAGTGGAAACAATAATTACGTATGCAAAAAAAGTCGCGCTGCCTGGCAGCTTGGTCGCAATTTCGCGGCGAGCGCGAACGCGGGTAGAATCAACCCTTAAGGCGAGCGGCAGATGGGAATTTACCAATACAAGCCCGAAGCGCAAGCGAGTGC